>PJQF01000092.1_pt1 | contig 58652 bp, 50 predicted proteins | sample 1503741 | NCBI WGS metagenome assembly PJQF01 (sample SAMN07775949, study PRJNA414020) | Biofilm metagenome, whole genome shotgun sequencing project. | isolation source: biomolecule (vanillin) treated reverse osmosis membrane biofilm | place: India: Nagpur | collected 2017-03-21
CCCGGGTGTTCCAGGCGCGCAGCGGCGGTGTTGCACAGGGTCACCATGTCTTCGCGCAGCTCGACACCCGTCACTTCGCCCTCGGCCTTGAGGGTGTTGCGCAGGTAATCGTGGATAGCGAAGGTCAGGTAGCCCTTGCCCGAACCAAAGTCGGCAACACGCACCGGCCGGTCCAGTTTCAACGGTGACGAGGTCAGCGCATGGCTGAACACTTCGATGAATTTATTGATCTGCTTCCACTTGCGCGACATCGACGGGATCAGCGCCTGCTTGGCGTCGGTGACGCCCAGGTCCGCGAGGAACGGCCGTGTCAGGTCCAGGAAGCGATTTTTCTCGCGGTTATGCTCTGCGGACGGCGCCTCACGCAGTTGCTGCGGCTTGCTCTTGAACAGCGAGCTTTTGTTCTTCTTGCTGTACTCCAACTGGGCTTCATCCGTCAGCGACAGCAAGTGCGCGTTCTTGAATGACGCCGGCAACAACGCAGCAATCGCCGCCACGCCGTCCGCCAGCGGGAAGTTCTTGGTGATGTCGCGGGTATTGTAGCGGTAGACGAAGGACAGGCACGGCTGTTCCTTGACCGTCACGGGCTTGATGATCAGCCGCTGCAACTCGGCTTCCTCACCGACGTACTTGGCCAGCACCAGCTTGATAAAGGCCTGCTGCGCGAGGCTTGCGCTCAGCAGTTCGATGAACTGGGCGTGATGATCCGGCGCAGGGCTGGCAGGTTGAGCGGTGACGGACATGAACAAAAACGCCTCGGGCTGGGAATGCCGGGCATTTTAGGGGGGATAGGCGTTGAGGGCACGGGGTTATTTGATCAACGGTCACTCAGCCGCCGCAAATCAAATGTGAGAGCTGCTTTGTGTGGGAGCTGGCTTGCCTGCGATGCTGGCACCGCGGCCCATCAGGCAAACCGAGGTGAGGCCATCGCGGGCAAGCCCGACGCCCACAGAAAAGCGGCTAGCCCTTAGGTTCAGCGGTGTTTGGGTTACTCCAGCACGATCAGCCGGTTGGGCAGTTCATTACGCGTCTGCGTCACCGGCACATGCACCTTGAGCAACTCGCCACAGGCTTCAATGCAGGCGATAAACCCCGCCAGCGTTTGCCCGTGTTTCACCTGCTGGGTAAACGCCTTGACGATGCCATCCCAACTGCTGTTATCCAGGCGTTTGGAAATCCCCTCGTCCACCAGGATTTCCACATACCGCTCCGCCTCGCAGACAAAAATCAGCACGCCGGTGCCGCCCAGCGTGTGGTGCAGGTTCTGCTCCAGAAACTGCCGGCGTGCCAGGTTCGACGCGCGCCAATGGCGTACCGAACGCGGGATCAAGCGGGTGGTGACCTTGGGCAAGCGAAACACCAGGCACAGCACAATAAACGTCGCCCACTGCGCCAACAGCAAGGTGTACATGGTCAGGTAGCCCGACAAGTAATGCACCACGCCAGGCACCACCAACGCAATCAGGCTGGCCCATAGCAGCGGGATGTAAGCGTAATCGTCAGCGCGGGCCGCCAGCACGGTGACCAGTTCGGCGTCGGTGGTTTTTTCAACCCGGGCGATCGCTTCGGCGACTTGGCGCTGCTCGTGTTCAGTCAGTAATGCCATGGTTGTAGTTGCTCTTTTCTAGTTATTGTCATTACCCGCCGCACCTTCATTACCAGCCACCTGAGGCACCGCCGCCGCCGAAACCACCGCCGCCGCCTCGGAAGCCACCGCCGCCGCCACCCCCGCCACCACCGCCGCGGCCACTGCTGCTGAGGATCGCCAGCAGGATAGCGCCAACCGGCAGGCCCAGGCGATTGCACAGCCATAACACGCCGATCAGCAGGATAAACAAGCCGATGGAAAAGCCCGGATTATCCTTGGCGAAATTCGCATCCGCCACATGCGCCGGCACCGCCAGCGGTTCACCGCCCACCACTTGCACCATGGCCGCCACGCCGTCACTGATGCCCTGGCTGTAATTGCCGGCCTTGAACTTGGGCGTAATCACCTGGTTGATGATCACCCATGACTGCGCATCGGTCAGCACACCTTCGAGGCCATAGCCGACCTCGATGCGCAATTTGTGCTCATCACGGGCAACGATCAACAGTGCGCCGTTGTCCTTGCCCTTCTGGCCGATGCCCCACTGGCGACCCAATTGGTAACCGTAATCCTCAATCGGCACGCCTTGCAGGTCGGGCACGGTGACCACCACAAGCTGGTCGCCGGACGTTTGTTCCAGCGCCTGCAACTGCTGGCTAATCTGCGCGCGCGTTGCCGGGTCGATCATCTGCGCGGCGTCCACCACCCGCCCGGTCAATGCCGGAAAGGTCAGCGCCGCCTGGGCGACACCGACGCACGCCAGCAACCACAGCGCCAAGCCTGTCCGTAATAAACGCATCGACACCTCAGAGAAGCCTTATTTGAACTTCACTTGCGGCGCTTTATCAGCGTCGGCACTGGTCGCTTCAAACGTGGCGCGGATCGGCAGGTCGCTGTACATCACGCTATGCCACAGGCGACCCGGGAAGGTGCGAATCTCGGTGTTGTAGGCCTGCACCGCCTGGATAAAGTCGCGGCGGGCCACGGCGATACGGTTTTCGGTGCCTTCAAGCTGGGATTGCAGCGCCAGGAAGTTCTGGTTCGCCTTCAGGTCCGGGTAACGCTCGGACACCACCATCAAACGGCTGAGCGCACCGCTCAGGCCATCCTGGGCTTGCTGGAATTGCTTGAGTTTTTCCGGGTTGTCGAGGGTGCTGGCGTCCACCTGGATCGACGTGGCCTTGGCCCGCGCCTCAATCACCGCGGTGAGCGTGTCTTGTTCATGGGCGGCGTAGCCCTTGACCACTTCCACCAGGTTAGGGATCAGGTCGGCCCGGCGTTGGTATTGGTTCTGCACCTGGCCCCAGGCGGCTTTGGCCTGTTCGTCCAGGGTGGGAATGGTGTTGATGCCGCAACCGCTCAGCACGCTGCTGATCAGTAGCAGAGCCGCGGCCTTGAAGCCCCAGCGGTAAACGTGTGCTGCTTGCATGATGTTTCTCCTGGCCAAACTGGATGGATTGTGACGACTAACCCTATACACCGCGCGCTTGGGGCATAATCCGCCACCACTGGATTGCGTCGAGCCAATCAGCTAAAAAGATGCCCAGCGCGAATAAGAGTTCACAAGTGTCGTGCATTTACTGCAATAACACTCGAACAACAACATAGGTTCCCCCACATTTTGGCAGAACAGCGCGATTGTGCTGTGCAGTGAGCCGAAAAAGGATATTCATGAAAAAGCTGTGTTTGCTCGGCCTTGTTGCCACTCTGGCCAGTCACCCCGTGTGGGCAGAAACAAAGCCTGCTGCGCTTAAAGACAAGGACGCCTTTGTCAGCGACCTGCTCAAGCAGATGACCCTGGATGAAAAGATCGGCCAATTGCGCCTGATCAGCATAGGCCCTGAAATGCCCCGCGAGCTGATCCGCAAGGAAATCGCCGCCGGCCGCATCGGTGGCACCTTCAACTCGATCACCCGCCCGGAAAACCGTCCGATGCAGGACGCGGCCATGCACAGCCGGTTGAAGATCCCGATGTTCTTCGCCTATGACGTGATCCACGGCCATCGCACCATCTTCCCGATCAGCCTGGCCCTGGCCTCCAGCTGGGACATGGACGCCATCGGCCGCTCCGGGCGCATCGCCGCCCAGGAAGCCGCCGCCGACAGCCTCGACATCACCTTTGCGCCCATGGTCGATATCTCCCGCGACCCGCGCTGGGGCCGTACGTCCGAAGGTTTCGGCGAAGACACCTATCTGGTCTCGCGCATTGCCGAAGTGATGGTCAAGGCCTTCCAGGGCGTAAGCCCCGCGAATGCCGACAGCATCATGGCCAGCGTCAAGCACTTCGCCCTGTACGGCGCGGTGGAAGGCGGTCGCGACTACAACGTGGTCGACATGAGCCCGGTCAAGATGTACCAGGACTACCTGCCGCCCTACCACGCAGCCATCAAGGCCGGTGCCGGCGGTGTGATGGTGGCGTTGAATTCGATCAACGGCGTACCCGCCACGGCCAACACCTGGCTGATGAACGACCTGCTGCGCAAAGACTGGGGCTTCAAAGGCCTGGCCGTCAGTGACCACGGCGCGATCTTCGAGCTGATCAAGCACGGCGTGGCCAAAGACGGGCGTGAAGCCGCCAAGCTGGCGATCAAGGCCGGCATCGACATGAGCATGAACGACTCGCTGTACGGCAAGGAATTACCCGGCCTGCTGAAGTCTGGCGAGATCGAACAAAGCGACATCGACAACGCCGTGCGTGAAGTACTCGGCGCCAAGTACGACATGGGCCTGTTCAAAGACCCGTACCTGCGTATCGGCAAGGCCGAGGATGACCCGGTCGACACCTATGCCGACAGCCGCCTGCACCGCAGCGATGCCCGCGACATCGCACGCCGCAGCCTGGTTTTGCTGAAAAACCAGAACAATACCCTGCCGCTGAAAAAATCCGCGACCATCGCCCTGGTCGGCCCGTTGGCCAAGGCCCCCATCGACATGATGGGCAGCTGGGCCGCTGCCGGTAAGCCGGAACAATCGGTGACCCTGCTCGACGGCATGAACGCCGTGATCGGCGAAAAAGGCAAAGTGATCTACGCCCGTGGTGCCAACATCACTAACGACAAGGCCGTGGTCGACTACCTCAACTTCCTCAACTTCGATGCACCGGAAGTGGTGGATGACACCCGCTCCCCGCAGGCAATGATCGACGAAGCGGTGAACGCCGCGAAAGACGCCGACGTGGTGGTGGCTGCCGTGGGCGAGTCGCGTGGCATGTCCCACGAATCCTCCAGCCGCACCGACCTGAACATCCCGCAGAGCCAGCGCGACCTGATCAAGGCACTCAAAGCCACGGGCAAACCGCTGGTGCTGGTGCTGATGAACGGTCGCCCACTGTCGATTCTGCAAGAGAACCAGCAAGCCGACGCGATCCTGGAAACCTGGTTCGCCGGCACCGAAGGTGGCAACGCGATTGCTGACGTGCTGTTCGGTGATTACAACCCGTCGGGCAAGCTGCCGATCACCTTCCCACGCTCGGTGGGGCAGATTCCGACGTACTACAACCACCTGAGCATCGGCCGGCCGTTCACCCCAGGCAAGCCGGGCAACTACACCTCGCAATACTTCGATGACGTCACCGGGCCCCTGTTCCCGTTTGGTTATGGCCTGAGCTACACCACGTTCAGCCTGGCGGACATGGCGCTGTCCTCCACCACCTTGAATAAAACCGGCAAGCTCGACGCCAGCGTCACGCTGAAAAACACCGGCAAGGTCGACGGCGAAACCGTGGTGCAGCTGTATATCCAGGACGTGGCCGGCTCGATGATCCGGCCGGTGAAAGAGCTGAAGAACTTCCAGAAGGTCATGCTCAAGGCCGGTGAAGAACGCACGCTGCACTTCACCATCACCGAGGAAGACTTGAAGTTCTATAACACCCAGCTCAAGTTCGCCGCGGAACCGGGCCAGTTCAATGTGCAGATTGGGCTCGACTCCCAGGATGTACAGCAGCAGACGTTCGAGTTGTTGTAACCGTTGCAGCCCCCTCTTTTTAAAGAGGGGGCTTGCTCGCGTCCCCGTCTCGGTCAGTAAAAACCTAAGTTTCACTCCCCCCTAACAGTCGAGTCCTACATCCAGCCCCCTGCTCACTCGCACACCCTGTCCGCCCAATATTAATGTGCAGGTGTGTGAGCCATGTCGCCCACGAAAAACGCCCGAGCGGCAATCAAAAAAGTGCCCGTTCAATGTTCCTTCAAGCAAAACCTGCTGGCCCTTTGTGTACTGGGCTGCCTGTCAGGCAGATCGGTTGAGGCGGCGAGCTATGTCGAACAAGGCCGACTGCACGACGCCGCCAGTTGGCGCAGTGAGGAGTTCAAGCGTAACTGGGGGTTGGGCGCGGTCGGCGCGGACTTCGCTTATGCGCGAGGGTTGAATGGCGCCGGGGGGCACATAGGCGTTTACGACGCTGGCGTCGACCTGCGCCATGGCGAGTTTGCCGGGAAGGCAAATGTCGGCGTGCTGATGGCTGACACCGGTTGCATGAGTGGGACCGTGCTGGAGCGAGGCTGCTTCTACAGCGAAGGCGATCGCGCCGCAGTCACCGTTATCGACTCATTGCCACCCGAAGCATTGGCAGGCCTTGAAGAAGCGGTGGCCGATGGCAACCTCACCCGAGAGCAACTGGACGAATATCTCGGATTTGTTGGCACGACTTACGACGCGCATGGCACCCACGTTGCCGGTACCGCACTCGCCAACCGGGATGGCTCCGGGGTTCATGGTGTGGCGTACGCGGCCAACGTGAGTGCCGTGCGTAAGTTCGGTAATACCTATCTGGGCGGTCCGATTGCCATAACAGATGTGTTGAGGCTTTCCCTGCCGACAGCGGCAGCGGTCGACGCCGCCTACGCCCAATTGCACAAGCAGAATGTGCGTGTCGTGAATAACAGTTGGGGGAGCGCATTTTCGCCGGCGAATGCCGCAGAGCTGGACACGGCATTAAGCGAAACGCAAACCCCGGTTTATTCAGAACTCAAGGCCATCGCAGACAACGCTATCAAGTACGGGATCCTGCAAGTGTGGTCAGCGGGCAACCTCAGCACCGCCAACGCGTCGCCTCAAGCAGCGCCAAGCGCCGGGCTGCATCCCAGCCTGCCACGTGCCATTGCAGAACTGGAGCCTTACTGGTTGACCGTCGTCAACTTAACGAAAGAGCTGACCTTGAGCGATTCCTCCAAGCGCTGCGGCTTCAGCAAGGACTGGTGCCTGGCGGCGCCCGGAACGGATATCAACTCGTCCTGGGTCAGCGGTTCGATAGAGACCGAAAACCACTATGGCCCGGACGGTGCAGTCACCGGTTTTACTGTGACCGGCGATAACCCCGAGTTGGGTTATGCGTTGAGTTCCGGCAGCTCCATGGCCGCCCCCCACGTCAGCGGTGGCCTGGCACTGCTGATGGAGCGTTTCCCCTACCTCGACAACCCGCAAATCCGCGACGTGCTGCTCACCACCGCCACCGACCTCGGCGAGCCGGGCGTGGACGACGTCTACGGCTGGGGCCTGATCAACCTCAAAAAAGCCATCGACGGCCCCGGCCAACTGCGGGTCGACACCGCGGTGAACATGGACCGCCCTGCCGGCGGCGCAGTCGTCTGGCAAGGCGGCGCCTGGGACGATTGGCGCAACGATATCAGCGGCCCGGGCCGCCTGGAAAAAACCGGCATCGGCTGGCTGCGCCTGAGCGGTAATAACAGCTTCGCCGGCGCCACGCTCAAGGAAGGCATTCTGGAACTGGACGGCACCAACGCCCTCAAGGGCGACGTCAAGGTCGACGGCGGTGTTCTGCGCCTGAACGGTTCACTGGCCGTCGAAGGCGACTATCAACACGCCGCCGGCTCAACCCTGATGACCGGGCTGGCAGCCCCGGCCGATCCGGCAAAACTGCACGTCAGTCACCAGGCGACCCTCAACGGCGGCTCGCTGTACCTGAGCGCGCAACCCAATAACGACTACCTGGGTCAGCGTTACAACATCCTCCAGGCCCAAGGTGGGTTGAATGGCGAATTCGCCTCGATCGACCGCCGCGAGTTCTCGCCCTTCCTGAGTGTTTCCCAGGTCAAGGAAGGCAACACGTTACAGGTGGAGTTCGGCCGTGGTCAGTCACTGGCGTCGGCAGCAAACACACCCAACCAGCGCGCCGTCGCCCATGCCGCCGACGCTGAAACCCTGCCGTCCGCGTTGTTGCAACGCCTGACAGCGTTGTTTCCCGAGCAGGCACCTTCAGCCCTGGACACGTTGAGCGGTGAGCTGCACGCCAGTACCCAGGCGGCGTTGATCGAGAACAGCCGCGTGCTGCGTCAGGCGGCCCTCGACCGCCAGCGTGGCGCGCCAGGCGGCATCGCGCGGTCCGATGAGTTGAAGCAGGGTGCCTGGGTGCAACTGCCTCGCCAATCCGGCCAACTCGCCGGCGATGGCAACACCGCCCGCACGTCCCACAGCAGCACGGGCCTGCTGGTGGGGTTCGATCACACCCTGGAGCAAGGCACACGACTGGGTGTGGTGGCTGGCAGCAGTCAAACCGAGGTGAAGGCCGGAGCACGCGGCAAGGCGAACGTCGATACCTACCAGGTGGGCCTGCATATTGGCCACAACTGGGACGCTTTTGGCCTCTATGGCGGCATCGCCTATGCGCAGCATGAGATCCAGACCAAACGCCGCGTCAGCTTCCCAGGCCTCGACAATCGCCTGTCCGCCCAGTACGCAAGCCGCACCGTGCAGACGTTTGCCGAGGCTAACTACGCCTTCAACCATGGTGCCTGGAATTGGCAGCCGTACCTGCAAGTGGCCAATGTGCAGCAGCGCAGCGAAGGCTTCAACGAGCGCGGCGGTATCGCCGCACTGAAGGGCAAACGCTCGCAGGAAAACGTCAACCTGACCACCGGTGGCGTGCGGTTCAACCTGGACTTGGGCAAGGCGCAAGTCGGCCCGTCATGGTTGAGCCTGCGGGGTGGCCTGGCCTACACCCATGCCAGCGGCGATCTGCAACCCAGCACCCAGGCGGCCTGGGACGGCGGGCGCGTGATGAGCGTCAGCGGCGCGCCGCTGGATCGCCTCAGCACCCGGCTGGAACTGGGCGCCACCGCGCGCCTGACACGCGACAGCGCACTGGACCTGAGCTTCAACCGGCAACACGGTGAGCGCACACGCGACCAAAGCCTCACGGCGCAGTATTCACTGCAGTTTTAAGCCGCGTTGGCGGTAACAGGCGGGGGGGTGAATTACCCCCGCCGATCCAACAGATTCACCACCAACCGATCAATCCATCCCCACAGCCGCTGCTTCACCCGCCGCCACAACGGCCGCGACTTCCACGCCTCCAGACTCACCGCCTGGCTCTGGGCAAAATCGCGCTCGAAACTGCCCGCCACGGCCAGCGTCAACTCAGGGTCCAGTGCCTCCAGGTTGGCTTCCAGATTGAAGCGCAAGTTCCAATGGTCGAAATTGCACGAACCGATGCTTACCCAATCATCCACCAGCACCATTTTGAGGTGCAAAAAGCACGGCTGGTATTCAAAGATCTGCACACCCGCGCGCAACAAGCGCGGGTAATAACGGTGCCCGGCGTAACGTACGGAGGGGTGATCGGTGCGCGGACCGGTGAGCAGCAAACGCACATCCACACCGCGTCCGGCCGCACGGCGCAACGCACGGCGCACGCCCCAGGTCGGCAGAAAATACGGGGTCGCCAGCCAGACCCGTCGCTGGCTTTTGTTCAATGCGCGAATCAGCGACTGCAAAATATCGCGGTGCTGGCGGGCGTCGGCATAGGCCACGCGGCCAAGACCCGGCCCGGCCGCAGGCACCTTGGGCAGGCGCGGCAAACCAAAGTGGGTGGAGGGCTTCCACGCGCGGCGCGCCACATTGGCGTGCCATTGACGTTCGAACAGGGCTTGCCAGTCCAGCACCAGCGGGCCGCTGATTTGCACCATCACTTCATGCCACTCGGCGGTGTCTTGCCCCGGCGTCCAGAACTCATCCGTGACGCCCGTACCGCCGACCAACGCGATACTCTGGTCGATCAGCAACAGTTTGCGGTGGTCGCGGTACAGGTTGCGCACCCAACCCCGCCAGCTCAAACGATTGTAAAAGCGCAGCTCCACGCCCGCGTCGGTCAGGCGTTTGCGCAGCCCCAGCGTAAACGCCAGACTGCCGTAATCATCAAACAGGCAACGCACGCCCACGCCGCGTTCGGCGGCCAGCACCAACGCCTGCACCATGGCGTCGGCGCATGCACCGGCTTCCACCAGGTACAACTCCAATTCGACCTGCCGCTCGGCGCGGGCAATGCCCACCAGCATCTGCGGGAAGAAATTCGGCCCGTCGACCAGCAACTCGAACCGGTTGGCGCTGCGCCACGGAAACACTGCGCCGCTCATCTCAGCGCGCCGTAAAGATCAGTACCGCACCCACCGGCACCGACAAACTGATCGACTTAAGCCCCGCCGCCTTACGCAACGCCGCCACGCCCGGCGCCAGCTCGAAATCCTCGGCATGCAACACCACCGGCTCCAGGGTTACCACCTGGAAACGCCGGTCATCCAGGCGGGTGGCCAACAACTCGGCGCTGTAGGTCTGGGTCTTGCCATGCAGGGTGACGCTCAGAGGCAGGCGCAATTCCACTTGCGCGCCGGGGGCCAGGTCATTAATCGGTTGCAGGTTGATCTGCGCGCGGATCAACGCTTCAGGGAAGGTTTTGATCTGGAACAGCTCATTGCGCATACGCTCATCGCGCAGCGGGATGCCGCTGTTGATCGACTCAAGCTCCACTTCCACTTGCGCTGCGCCCTGGCTGTCGACTTTGCCGTGCAATACCAAAAAGCGCTGCACTTCAGCGATTTCGGTATTTTTGGTGGTCACGAACGACAGCCGTGAGGATTCGTTATCCAGGTACCAATCGGCGTGGGCAGGCAGGGCTGCACAGGTCAGCAGCGTGAAAGCCAAAGGTTTGGCATTGAACATAAAGACTCATGGGGAAAAAAACCTGGACGAACCTTAAGCGCAATGTCACAAACGGCGCAAATCCAATGTGGGCGCTGGCTTGCCTGCGCCCACATTGGATTTTGGGTATTTCAGGGATTCAAGCGACAGCCTTGGCGCTCACCCAACCACCTTGCCGTGTGCGTACGCCCCAACCCACTCGCCGTGACCTCACTGCGTTCCGGGGTGTCGATGAAGCGGCTGACGGGCACGTACTGCTTCACATAGCCGAGGCAATAGGCCGCCGGATTGTTCTCCACGTACCGGCACGAGCAATACTCCTTGGCCGTGTACGCCGCGATGATGTCAGGGAAGGCTTGCAGGTTGACGCGCTCGTGCCACACCCAGCCCAGCAGGGCGAGTAATAGCAGCAGGAAAACGCTGATAACCGGGTGACGGCGGATCATGGCTGCACCGCCGCCAGCACGCGTTTGAGCAACTCGTTGTGGCGGTAGCGGCCATCGCGGTCATCGCCGTAGCGCACGATCACCAGGTGTTCATCCGGCATCACAAACAACGCCTGGCCCCAGTGGCCGAGGGCGGCGAACGTGTCGGCCGGCGCATCGGGCCAAGGTCGGCGGGCGCCCTGCACTTCGCGGTTGAGCCACCATTGGCCGCCGGGGACGGCTTCGTCCTGGCCTGGCTGGTATTTGTCGAAGGGTTGGCGGTTGAAAGCGACCCACTCTTTGGGCAGCAATTGCTGCTCCCCCCAACGACCGTCGCGCGCCATCAGCAGGCCGACGCGTGCCAGGTCGCGTGCGGTGAGGTAGGCGTAGGACGAGGCGACAAAGGTTTCGTCGGCGTCGGTTTCCCAGGTGGCGTTATGAATGCCCAGCGGCTTGAACAGCGCCTCCCACGGGTAATCCACATAGGCCTTGTGGCCGAGCATGCCTTTGAGGGTGGCGGACAAAATAGCGCTGTCACCGCTGGAATATCGGAAGGCCTGGCCCGGTGCTGCGGCGGCCTCGGTATCGGCGGCGAACTCGGCCATGTCGGCGCGACCACGGGTGTAGAGCATCGCCACCACCGAGGATTTCAGCGGGGCGTATTCATAGTCTTCCTGCCAGTCCAGGCCCGAGGCCCAGTGCAACAGGTCGGCCAGGGTCACCTTGGGGTGTTGTTTCATCGGTGGGTAGAAGCGCGCCGCCGGGTCGCTGAGTTTGAAGCGGTGTTCGCCGTAGGCCACGCCGAGCACGGTGGCCATCAGGCTTTTGCTCACCGACCAGGTCAGGTGCGGCGTGTCGGCGGTGGTGGGTGCGGCGTAGCGTTCGAAGATGATCACGCCATCGCGGATCACCAGCAGCGCGTCGGTGCGGATGCCCTGGCGGGTGGCGTCGTCACGGGTTGGAAAAGCGTAGGCATTGAGGGCGTCAACAGCGGCACCGTCGAGCGGTGTGCCCTTGGCCCACGCCTTGTCAGGCCAGGTTTCGGCGTGGGCGGTGACGGTGACTAACAGCAGGGCAACACACAACAGGCCTCGGACCATGGGCACAAACTCAAGGGGGGCATTCAAGCCCGCGAGCCTAGCCTGGATGAGTGACAGTTTTGCTACGCGAGTCTTGAGTGGGTGCCTGTTAATTGTGGGAGGGGCCTTGCTCCCGATGGCAGTGGCTCAGTCAGCTTATCTGTAACTGATCCACCGTCATCGGGAGCAAGCCCCCTCCCACATTTGGATCGCGCTGCATCCGGTAGCAGACGCCCTGCCGCGGCTGTCATCTAAGCGTCACTGGAACTTCATGGAGATGACACCGAGCCTACATAGCCTGAGTTTGGACAAACAAGTCGACCGGCCGGAACGTGGCTGGCACTCGGAGATTCGCCATGACTCAGATCGCCCGCATCAGCGACACCGGCAATGAACGCCGTCTGCAAGCCGAACGCCTGGTTGGCGCACAAGCGTTGCAGGAAGCCCAGGCCCTGCGGTTCAACGTATTCAGCGGCGAGTTCAACGCCAAGCTGAAAGGCGCGGAACTGGGTCTGGACATGGATGACTATGATGTTCACTGCAGCCACATTGGCGTGCGTGACTTGAACAGCGGTCGATTGGTGGCCACCACCCGTTTACTCGATCACCAGGCCGCCAGCACCTTGGGCCGGTTCTACAGCGAAGAAGAATTCAGCCTGCATGGCTTGCGGCACCTGCAAGGGCCGATCCTGGAAATCGGCCGCACCTGCGTCGACCCGGCCTACCGCAATGGCGGCACCATTGCGGTGTTGTGGGGCGAGTTGGCGGAAGTCTTGAATCAGGGCGGCTACAGCTATTTGATGGGCTGCGCGAGCATCCCGATGCACGACGGCGGCATCCAGGCCCACGCAATCATGCAGCGCCTGCGCGAACGTTACCTGTGCAACGAACACCTGCGCGCCGAACCGAAAAAACCGCTGCCGGCGCTGGACCTGCCGACCAACGTAATCGCGGAGATGCCTCCGCTGCTCAAGGCCTACATGCGCCTGGGTGCAAAGATCTGCGGCGAGCCGTGCTGGGATGAAGATTTCCAGGTGGCCGACGTGTTCATCCTGCTCAAGCGCGATGAGTTGTGCCCGCGTTACGCACGCCACTTCAAGGCGGCCATGTAATGGGCCGCCTGCGTGTGTACGGGCGCATCGCCCGAGTGCTGCTGGTGGTCGCGCTGGGCTTGAGCATGGCCAGTGTGTTCGGCGTGTTCGAGCGTTTGGGTGTGGCCAACTCAATGGTGCGGCGCCAGCGCTGGTCGCGGTTTTTCATGGCGCGGCTGACCAACGCCCTGCCCTTTCGCGTGACAGTCCACGGTGAGTTGCCGCAAACGCCGATGCTGTGGGTGAGCAATCACGTGTCCTGGACCGATATTCCGCTGCTGGGCATGGTCACGCCGATGTCGTTTTTGTCCAAGGCCGAAGTGCGCACCTGGCCGGTGGCCGGCTGGTTGGCGGCCAAGGCCGGTAGCCTGTTTATCCGCCGGGGTTCGGGCGACAGCCAGTTGATCCGCAAGCAGATGACCCGTCACCTGGAACAACAGCACCCGCTGCTGATGTTCCCTGAGGGCACCACCACCGACGGGCGCAGCCTGCGCACCTTTCACGGACGCTTGCTGGCCAGTGCGATTGATGCGGACGTGTCACTGCAACCGGTGGCGATCCGTTACCTGCGCGACGGGCAAGTGGACCCGCTGGCACCGTTTATCGGCGATGACGATTTGCTCTCGCACCTGATGCGCCTGTTTGCCAATGACCAGGGCGATGTGGAAATCCATGTGCTCACGCCGATTGCCTGTGCCGGGCAGGAACGCGCAGCGCTGGCGTTCCAGGCGCAACAGGCGGTTCAGAAAGCGTTGTTTGGGCCGTTGCCGGAAACTGAGCACGTGGCGGTGCGACCGGCGTTTGCGGCCTAAAGCGGGCACGGTTAAAAAATGTGAGAGCGGGCGTGCTCGCGAATGCAGTCTGTCAGCAACAAATAGGCTGACTGATACAGCGCATTCGCGAGCAAGCCCGCGCCCACATTTAGATCCCACTCATCAGTTGGGCGTGTGCGAATTTCTGCAATTCGGGGTAGAACACGCGGAAGTCTTCGCTCAACGGCTCATACAGCACCCGCAACTCCTGCATCGCATGGCCCAATTCCTCGGGCTGGGTCAGGCGCCGCGAGATCCCCCGCAACACTTGCTCCATTACCGCGAACTCTCGGTATGAGCCCAGCCAATCATCCGCTGCCATATACGGTGCAATCTGCGCCAGCCGCCCCGGCAACTGGGGCTCGGCGGCGAGTACGCGGTACACCTGTGACGTGAAGTGCTCCAGAGGCTGCTCGGCATACAGCGCCCAATCCCGCGCCAGGCAGTGGTCGAAAAACACATCGAGGACGATCCCGGCGTAGCGCTTGCGGGTCAGGCTGAAGCGTGACAACGCCGCGCCTACCAGCGGGTGGCTGTCGGTGAAACGGTCAATCGAGCGATGCAACTGAATCGCCGACTCGATTTGCGGGCTGAACTGCCCCTGCAGCCGGCCTTTGACGAAATCACCATAGAGGCTGCCCAGCAGTTGTGCAGGAAGTTGGCCGCCCAGGTGCAGATGTGCGAGATAATTCATGGCGCGCAGTTTAGCACTGCCGTCAACGTATCGTTATAACCCGATATACCGATTTGATCTGGCTTAAGACCAAAATCATATTGGTATATCGGGATATACCGATTTAAAGTTCGCTTCATCGCGATATAACGCTTTACGAAACCGAGCAACCGCCATGTCCATCGACCTCGACGAAATAATAAAAGCACTGGCACACCCAGTACGACGAGACATTCTCACCTGGCTCAAAGACCCGAAAGTGCAGTTCCCAGAGCAATTGCACAACCACGAATACGGCATCTGCGCCGGGCAGATCGACCAGCGCTGCGGCTTGTCCCAGTCGACCGTGTCGGCCCACCTGGCCACCCTGCAACGCGCCGGGTTGATCAGCAGCCAGAAGGCCGGGCAGTGGCACTTTTTCAAGCGTAACGAGGAAGTGATCCAAGCATTCCTCGCGGCACTCACGACTGAACTCAGCGCCGAAATCATCGAACCGCTGTAACCAAGGACACGCAAATGCCCCTCTCGCTACTCATACTGGCACTGAGCGCCTTCGCCATCGGCACCACCGAGTTCGTCATCATGGGCTTGCTGCCCGACGTGGCGGCGGACTTGGGCGTGTCGATTCCCGGCGCCGGCTGGCTGGTCACCGGCTACGCCCTGGGCGTGGCCATCGGCGCGCCCTTCATGGCACTGGCCACCGCCAAGCTGCCACGCAAGGCCGCCCTGGTAGCGTTGATGGGCATCTTTATTGTCGGCAACCTGCTCTGTGCGCTGGCCAGTGATTACAACGTGCTGATGTTTGCCCGTGTGGTCACCGCGCTGTGCCACGGTGCCTTCTTTGGTATCGGTTCGGTGGTCGCCGCCAACCTGGTGCCGGCCAACAAGCGCGCGTCGGCGGTAGCCTTGATGTTCACCGGCCTGACCCTGGCCAATGTACTCGGCGTGCCGCTGGGCACCGCGCTGGGTCAGGAAGCCGGCTGGCGCTCGACCTTCTGGGCAGTGACCGTCATTGGTGTGGTGGCGCTGATCGGCCTGATCCGTTTCCTGCCGGCCAAGCGCGACGAAGAAAAACTCGACATGCGCGCCGAACTGGCCGCCCTCAAGGGCGCCGGCATCTGGTTGTCGCTGACCATGACCGCGCTGTTCGCCGCCTCCATGTTCACCCTCTTCACCTATGTCGCACCACTGCTTGGCGACGTCACCGGCGTGTCGCCCAAAGGCGTGACCTGGACCCTGCTGTTGATCGGCCTGGGCCTCACCGTGGGCAACATCATCGGCGGCAAGCTGGCGGACAAACGCCTGGCGGCCACCCTGATCGGCGTGTTCATCAGCATGGCGGTGGTCTCCACGGTGTTGACCTGGACCAGCGTCGCGGTGATCCCGACTGAAATCACCCTGTTCCTGTGGGCCACCGCCTCGTTCGCTGCCGTACCGGCGCTGCAAATCAACGTGGTGACCTTCGGCAAGGCGGCACCGAACCTGGTGTCCACCTTGAACATCGGCGCCTTCAACATCGGCAACGCCCTGGGCGCCTGGGTTGGCGGCAGTGTGATTGCCCACGGTTTCGGCCTGACCAGCGTGCCTCTGGCCGCTGCGGCCCTGGCGATTCTTGCCTTGCTGGTGACCTTGATTACTTTCCGTCAGAGCGGCGATGCCGACCTGGCCCCTGCGACCAACTGATCAATCCACTTAAAGAGAAGGGTGTTATCCCATGACGACTATTTTCGATCCGATCAAACTGGGCGACCTGGAACTGTCGAACCGCATCATCATGGCACCGCTGACCCGCTGCCGCGCCGATGCCGGTCGCGTACCCAACGCGCTGATGGCCGAGTATTACGTGCAACGCGCTTCCGCCGGGCTGATCCTCAGCGAAGCCACGTCCGTGACGCCGCTGGGCGTGGGCTACCCGGACACGCCGGGCATCTGGTCCAACGACCAAGTGCGCGGCTGGGCCAATGTGACCAAGGCCGTGCATGGCGCGGGTGGCAAGATTGTCCTGCAACTGTGGCACGTTGGCCGGATCTCCCACGCGTCCTACCTGAACGGCGAAACCCCGGTGGCACCGAGCGCCATCCAGCCAAAAGGTCACGTGAGCCTGGTGCGCCCATTGGCCGACTACCCAACCCCACGCGCCCTGGAAACCGCTGAAATCGCCGACATCGTCGACGCTTACCGCGTCGGTGCCGAAAACGCCAAGGCTGCAGGTTTTGACGGCGTGGAGATCCACGGCGCCAACGGTTACCTGCTCGACCAGTTCCTGCAGAGCAGCACCAACAAACGTACCGACAACTACGGTGGTTCCGTGGAAAACCGTGCGCGCCTGCTGCTGGAAGTGACCGACGCGGCCATCGAAGTCTGGGGCGCCGGCCGTGTGGGTGTGCACCTGGCACCGCGCGCCGACTCCCATGACATGGGCGACGACAACCTGGCCGAAACCTTCACCTACGTTGCCAGCGAACTGGGCAAGCGGGGTATCGCGTTCATTTGCTCGCGTGAAAAAGAAGCCGGCGACAGCCTCGGCCCACAACTGAAAAAAGCCTTCGGCGGCGCTTACATTGCCAACGAACGCTTCACCAAAGACAGCGCCAATGCCTGGCTGGCTTCCGGCAAGGCTGATGCGGTGGCCTTCGGCGTACCGTTCATTGCCAACCCGGACCTGCCGGCGCGCCTGAAGGCCGATGCGCCATTAAATGAAGCGCACCCGGAAACCTTCTACGCCAAGGGCCCGGTCGGCTACATCGACTACCCGACACTGGCAATTTGATGTAATCCGCTGAAACGAAAAAGCCCCAGTTCGAAGGAACCGGGGCTTTTTCATTGGGGCCGGGAAACATTCCTTTACAGCCTTGCAACAATATCGCTACAAAATACTTAGGCGGCTACCTATCAACCGCCCGCCAGCCCGTATATAAAGTCACCCCACCAATCGTCCGAAGGGACGATGGACTGTGTCTCGTCTTTACTGTTGACACAACTGGAAGTAATTACGCATTTTGTCTTAATTGCGCAGGCTGGGGCTCAGGCGCAGCATGTCCAGCCCCGCATCAACCCAGCGTTCAGCCTGCTGATGCAGTTGAAAACTGTCGGGCACCAGAAGCCACTGGCCAATGATCCCGTTGATATAGGCATGTATGCACACCGCCCCACGGGTGGTATCGAGATTTTCCGGAAGTTGCCCGCGATGGATCGCGTTACGCAAGGTCAGGCCAATACGCAGGTTGCATTCCAGGCTATGGGTCTGGCGCTGGCGACGCATGTCACACATTTCATCGGTGAACTCGCACTTATGAAACAAAATCTCGTTGATGCGCCGGGTTTTCGGGTCCAGAGCCACCTGATGAAACAAATGAATCAACAGCTTGCGCATGCAGCCAAGCGGGTCGACTTCATCCTCGCTTTCACTGGCCCGCGCCAACTCGTCCAACGGTTCGTGCAGGGTGTCGAGCAGTGCCTGCAGCAAATCGGACTTGTTACTGAAATGCCAATAGATAGCCCCGCGCGTCACCCCGGCCAACGCGGCGATGTCCGCCAACGTAGTCCGCGCGACGCCGCGCTCATAAAAGGCTTGCTCGGCGGCCTGGAGAATCTGGCTGCGCGTTTCCTGAGCTTCCTCTTTGGTGCGACGAACCATGGCAGTAAAACCTCAATCAGAACACTTGGGACTATCGGTAACGCTGCTTTAATAGGCGGTAACGATCATCTGAATAATTGTGGGACGACACCGTCTTGGGCACCGAACGTACTAAAATCGAGGCTTTCGGGGCTGCTTTGTCAACAACCTGCGAAGCCTGTCAAGAGTTTACAAACAACCATGAACGTAAGTATATTGCGTAGCAAGCTACTTATCTACTCACAGCTTGTTTTTTACCCTTCCACACTTCTTGTGCGCATTCTGCGCGCCTGACCCGAGGATCTTCATGCAACTTAAGCCAGCTGTTACCGCTCTGGTCACTGCCGTCGCCCTGGCATCGCTGCTCAGCGGATGTAAAAAGGAAGAAGCGGCTCCGCCCGCTCAAACCCCTCAGGTCGGCGTGGTCACCATTCAACCGCAAGCCTTCACCCTGACCACCGAGCTGCCGGGCCGCACCACGGCTTATCGCATCGCGGAGGTTCGTCCTCAGGTCAATGGCATCATTCTCAAGCGCCTGTTCAAGGAAGGCGGCGACGTGAAGGAAGGGCAACAGCTCTACCAGATCGACCCGTCGGTGTATGAAGCCACCCTGAAAAGCGCACAAGCGAGCCTGACCCAAACCAAGTCGATCACCGACCGCTACAAGCAGTTGGTCGATGAGCAAGCTGTCAGCCGTCAGGAATACGACACCGCCGTCGCCAACCGCATGACGTCCGAAGCCAATGTGCAAACCGCCCAGATCAATGTGCGCTACACCAAAGTGTTCGCGCCGATCTCCGGGCGTATTGGCCGTTCTTCGGTCACCGAAGGCGCACTGGTGAGCAATGGCCAGGCCGATGCCATGGCCGTGATCCAGCAACTGGACCCGATCTACGTCGACGTCACGCAGTCCTCGGCAGAAATGCTCAAACTGCGCCGCGACCTGGCAAGCGGCCAGCTGGAAAAATCCGGCGAAAACGCGGCCAAGGTCAAGCTGACCCTGGAAGACGGCACCGCTTACGGCCAGGACGGCAAGCTGGAGTTCTCCGAAGTGTCGGTCGACCAGACCACCGGTTCCGTGACCCTGCGCGCCGTGTTCCCGAACCCTGACCACACCCTGCTGCCGGGCATGTTCGTCCACGCCCAGCTGCAAGCCGGCGTGAACAGCAAGGCTATCCTGGCACCGCAACAAGGCGTGACCCGCGACCTGAAGGGCACACCAACGGCGCTGATCGTCAACGCCGACAACAAGGTCGAGCAACGTGAGCTGGTGGCCAACCGTACGTACGGCGCCTACTGGCTGGTGGAAAAAGGCCTGAACGCCGGCGACCGTGTGATCACCGAAGGCTTGCAGTACGTCAAGCCGGGCGTCGAGGTCAAGGTCAAGGCAGCCGACAACGCTAAGCCTGCTGACGCTGGCACTGCTGCTGCTCCTGCTGCCGCTGCTGGCAAAGGGGAGTAACCCATGTCGAAATTTTTTATCGACCGCCCCATTTTCGCCTGGGTTATTGCCCTGGTGATCATGCTGGTCGGGGCACTTTCGATCATGAAGTTGCCCATCAACCAATACCCGGCCATCGCGCCGACCGCCATCGACATCCAGGTGACCTACCCAGGCGCGTCCGCACAAACCGTGCAGGACACCGTGGTGCAGGTCATCGAGCAACAGCTCAACGGTATCGACAACCTGCGTTATGTTTCCTCGGACAGTAACTCCGACGGCAGCATGACCATCACCGTGACGTTCAACCAGGGTACCAACCCGGATATCGCCCAGGTTCAGGTGCAGAACAAGCTGAACCTGGCCACCCCGCTGCTGCCGCAAGAAGTGCAGCAACAGGGTATCCGCGTGACCAAGTCGGTGAAGAACTTCCTGATGGTGATCGGTCTGGTGTCGGAAGACGGCAGCATGACCAAGGACGACCTGTCCAACTACATCGTGTCGAACATCCAGGACCCGATTTCGCGGACTGCGGGTGTCGGTGACTTCCAGGTGTTCGGTTCGCAGTACGCGATGCGTATCTGGCTGGACCCGGGCAAGCTGAACAACTACCAGCTCACGCCGGTGGATGTCAGCACGGCGATTTCCGCACAGAACGTACAGGTGGCCACCGGCCAACTGGGCGGCCTGCCTGCCCTGCCCGGCACCCAGTTGAACGCCACGATCATCGGCAAGACACGCCTGCAGACGGCCGAGCAGTTCGGCAATATCCTGATGAAGGTCAATACCGACGGTTCACAGGTACGCCTGAAGGATGTCGCCCGTATTGAGCTCGGTGGTCAGAACTACAGCATTGCTGCGCAGTTCAACGGCAAGCCCGCTTCGGGTATGGCGATCAAGCTGGCGTCGGGCGCCAACGCGCTGGACACCGGCAAGGCCATCCGCGCCACCGTGGCGTCGCTCGAACCGTTCTTCCCGCCTGGCATGAAGGCCGTGGTGCCCTATGACACCACGCCTGTAGTGACCGAATCGATCTCCGGTGTCGTCGACACCCTGGTCGAAGCGATCGTGCTGGTGTTCCTGGTGATGTTCCTGTTCCTGCAGAACTTCCGCGCCACCATCATCACCACCATGACGGTGCCGGTGGTATTGCTGGGTACCTTCGGGATCCTGGCCGCGTTTGGCTTCACCATCAACACCCTGACCATGTTCGGCATGATCCTGGCCATCGGCTTGCTGGTGGACGATGCCATCGTGGTGGTGGAAAACGTCGAACGGGTAATGGCCGAGGAACACCTGTCGCCCAAGGAAGCAACGATCAAGTCCATGGGCCAGATCCAGGGTGCCCTGGTGGGTATTGCCCTGGTACTGTCGGCGGTGCTGTTGCCGATGGCGTTCTTCGGTGGTTCCACCGGTGTGATTTACAAACAGTTCTCCATCACCATCGTTTCGGCCATGGCGTTGTCGGTACTGGTTGCGCTGATCTTCACCCCGGCCTTGTGCGCCACCATGCTCAAGCCGATCGACCCGGAAAAACACGGCCAACCCAAGCGTGGTTTCTTCGGCTGGTTCAACCGCACCTTCGACCGTGGCGTACTGAGCTACGAGCGCGGCGTGGGTAACATGATCAAGCACAAGATCCCGGCGTTCCTGGTGTACGCACTGATCATCGCCGGCATGATCTGGCTGTTCATGCGCATCCCTGCGGCGTTCCTGCCCGATGAAGACCAGGGCGTGATCTTTGCCCAGGTGCAGACGCCGGTCGGTTCTACGGCTGAACGTACGCAAAAAGTCATCGACGACATGCGCACATTCCTGCTCAACGACAAGGAAGGCGAGCCAGGCGAAGGCAAAGGCGTGAAATCGGTGTTTACCGTAAACGGCTTTAACTTCGCCGGTCGCGGCCAAAGTTCGGGCCTGGCCTTTGTGATGCTCAAACCGTGGGGCGAGCGTGACGCTTCCACCTCGGTGTTCGAGATCGCCAAGCGCGCCCAGGGTTACTTCATGCAGACATTCAAGGACGCCATGGTATTTGCCATCGTTCCGCCGTCTGTACTGGAGCTGGGTAACGCCACCGGCTTCGACGTGTTCCTGCAAGACCAGGGCGGTGTCGGCCACGATAAACTGATGGCGGCGCGTAACCAGTTCCTGGGTATGGCAGCACAAAGCAAGATTCTGGCAGGTGTGCGCCCCAACGGCGTGAACGATGAGCCGCAGTACGAGCTCACCGTCGACGACGAGAAGGCCAGTGCCCAAGGCATCACCCTGTCGAATATCAACCAGACCCTGGCGATCGCCCTGGGTGGCAGCTACGTCAACGACTTCATCGACCGTGGTCGGGTGAAGAAGGTGTACGTGCAAGGTGACGCCGCCAGCCGCATGTCGCCTGAAGACCTGAACAAATGGTACGTGCGCAGCGACTCCGGGAAGATGGTGCCGTTGTCCGCCATCGCGTCGGGCAAGTGGATCTACGGTTCGCCGAAACTCTCGCGCTACAACGGTGTTGCGGCGATGGAAATCCTCGGCACCCCGGCGCCGGGCTACAGTACCGGTGACGCCATGGCCGAAGTCGAGCGTATCGCCAAGCAACTGCCGGCAGGTGTTGGCTATGCGTGGACCGGCCTGTCGTATGAAGAACGTCTGTCCGGCTCCCAGGCACCTGCGCTGTACGCCTTGTCGCTGCTGGTGGTGTTCCTCTGCCTCGCGGCACTGTACGAAAGTTGGTCGATCCCGATTGCGGTGATCCTGGTAGTGCCCCTCGGGGTTGTGGGTGCGTTGATGGCGACCAGCATGCGCGGGTTGTCCAACGACGTATTCTTCCAGGTGGGCCTGTTGGTGACGGTGGGCCTGGCGGCGAAAAACGCCATCCTGATCGTGGAGTTTGCCAAGGAGCTTCACGAACAAGGCAAAGGCATCGTCGAGGCGGCCATCGAGGCGTCCCGCATGCGTCTGCGGCCGATCATCATGACCTCCATGGCGTTCGTCCTCGGCGTATTGCCACTGGCGATCTCCAGCGGCGCAGGCTCAGGCAGCCAGCATGCAATCGGTACCGGCGTAATTGGCGGTATGATCACCGCCACCGTCCTGGCGATCTTCTGGGTCCCACTGTTCTTCGCGACCGTATCGGCCGCGGGCGAACGTAAAAAGACGGTTACTACTGAAACTCCTAAAGAGGCTGGCCAATGAGCAAGTCGCTACTTTCCCTAGCCGTCACGGCATTCGTGCTCAGTGGCTGCTCGCTGATACCTGACTATCAGCGCCCTGAAGCACCGGTGGCTGCTCAGTTCCCGCAAGGGCCGGCGTATTCGTCGGCCCAGGCGCCGGGCCAGGCCGCTGCCGAGCAAGGCTGGAAGCAGTTTTTCCACGACCCTGCCCTGCAACAGCTGATTCAGACTGCGCTGGTCAACAACCGTGACCTGCGTGTCGCGGCCTTGAACATCGACGCCTACGCGGCGCAATACCAGATCCAGCGTGCCGACCTGTTCCCGGCCGTTTCGGCAACCGGCAGCGGCAGCCGTTCGCGCACCCCGGCCAAACTGTCGCAAAGCGGCGAATCGACCATCGCCAGCCAATACTCGGCGGGCCTGGGGATCAGCTCGTATGAACTGGACCTGTTCGGCCGCGTGCGCAGCCTGAGTGAAGAAGCCCTGCAAAAGTACTTCGCCACTGAAGAAGCGCGGCGCAGCACCCAGATCAGCCTGGTGGCCAGTGTGGCCAACGCCTACCTGACCTGGCAGGCCGACAAGGAACTGCTCAAGCTGACCCAGGAAACCCTGGGCGCATTCGAGCAGAGCTACAAGCTCACCACGCGCAGTAACGAAGTTGGCGTGGCCTCGGCCCTCGACCTCAGCCAGGCGCGCACCTCGGTGGAAAATGCCCGCGTGCAATTGGCGCGGTATACCCGCCAGGTGGCTCAGGACGAAAACAGCCTGACCCTGTTGCTGGGCACTGGCCTGCCGGCGAATATCGCCAGCAAGCCGCTGTCGGATGACCTGCTCAGCGAAGTGCCGGCCGGGTTGCCCTCCGACCTGCTGCAACGTCGTCCCGACATTGTGCAGGCCGAGTACAACCTCAAGGCTGCCAACGCCAATATCGGTGCGGCGCGTGCTGCGTTCTTCCCAAGCATCAGCCTGACCGCCAGCGCCGGCACTGCCAGCCCGACGCTGGGCGGCCTGTTCAAAGGCGGCTCGGGTACCTGGTCGTTCGCCCCGCAGATCAACATCCCGATCTTCAACGCCGGTAGCCTGCGCGCAAGCCTGGACTACTCGAAGATCCAGAAAGAGATCAACGTGGCCAACTACGAGAAGGCGATTCAGACCGGCTTCCAGGAAGTTTCCGACGGCCTCGCCGCGCGTGAGACCTACAAGCAGCAGCTGGATGCCCAGCGTGGTTTTGTCGCCGCCAACCAGGATTACTACCGCCTGGCCGAGCGTCGCTACCGCATTGGTGTCGACAGCAACCTGACCTTCCTCGACGCCCAACGCCAGCTGTTCAGTGCCCAGCAATCGCTGATCACCGACCGCCTGGCGCAGCTGAACAGCGAGGTCAACCTGTACAAGGCCCTCGGCGGTGGCTGGAATGAGCAGACCGCGAAGAACGAGCCGTTGAAAGAAGAAGCACCGGCACTGAAGTTGTTCTGATCGTGCTGTTGTGAAAAAAACCGCTTCCCTCACAGGAAGCGGTTTTTTTATATCCCGACATATTGGTCATCATCCTAATGAGCCTAGGTACTGACCTGCAGCGTCGAGCACTTGAGCTCCATCTCGTTACCGTCATCGTCATCCCAACCGATCGAGAAGCTGACATTGATCGATGTCTTGCCGGCTTTGTCGGTGTAGATGTGATTGACGTCTAAATTGCCCCAATAAATGTCGGGGAGGTGCTCAAGGTAGCCTTCCAAACCAAAGCGGGCCCTCACTGGCAAGGATTTCGGACCGATGGGATAGGTCATTCCCGGTTTCAACGGGAGCGCGTCAGCCTCAAGGGACAACTCATTATTGGCGCCAGGCTTGCTTTGAATCCCAGGCGAATGCACAGCTGACCGCCCTCGATGCAGGACTGCAACTCAAGGTTGTCGAAGTTAATCGGAATCGGCTTCTTGTGCGCAATGGTCAGGCTGGCGTCGAACTCATCCGAAGACGTTAAACACTGACCCACATATGATCCAAAATTCATGAGCTCTTCTCCCTTAAACACTTGGAAAGCAACGGCTGCCGCCACGAAAATAGGCGCTTGAATACACGGCATCTACTGTTAAACCTGACAGTAGACACCGGCCCCCATACGCCAGAAGCTGACGAGTTGACGCGCCACAATTGCGTTCGATCATCGCCCACAACCCGCCCTCCCCCACTTTCATCGCCCCCACACCGCCAAGCACCATGGCCGGCACCTGCATAACCCCAATAACAACAGGTCCACCACCATGAGCACTTTCCACCCGCGCCAGCTATTGCTGGCGACCGCTGTCGCCAGCCTTGCCCTACCCGTGGTCGCCGAGGAACACGGTTTTCTCGAAGACGCCAGCGCCAACCTCAACATGCGCAACTTCTTCTTCAACCGCAATTACACCAACCCGACCAAAGCCCAGGGCGGCGCGCAGGAGTGGACGCAAAGTTTCATCCTCGACGCCAAGTCCGGCTTTACTCAGGGCACCGTCGGTTTCGGGCTGGATGTATTGGGTATGTACTCACAAAAGCTTGATGGCGGGCGCGGCACCGGTGGCACCCAGTTGTTGCCGCTGGACCACGACGGCCGCCCGGCGGATAACTTCGGGCGCCTCGGCGTTGCCTTTAAAACGCGGATTTCGAAGACCGAACTGAAGGTCGGCGAGTGGATGCCAGTGCTGCCTATCCTGCGCGCGGACGACGGCCGCTCCCTGCCGCAAACCCTGCGCGGCGGGCAAATTACCTCCAGGGAAATTGCCGGCCTGACCCTTTATGGCGGGCAGTTCCGGGCCAACAGCCCGCGCGATGACAGCAGCATGTCGGACATGTCGATGACCGGCAAAGCCGCTTTCACCTCCGACCGTTTCAACTTCCAGGGCGGCGAATACGCGTTCAATGACAAGCGCACCCAAATCGGCGTGTGGAACGCCCAGCTCAAGGACATCTACAGCCAGCAATACATCAACCTGACCCACAGCCAGCCCATCGGCGACTGGACCTTGGGCGCCAATCTCGGCTTTTTCTATGGCAAGGATGACGGCAGCGCCCGCGCAGGAGACCTGGACAACAAGACCTGGTCCGGCCTGTTTTCCGCTCGCTACGGGGGCAACACGTTCTACGTCGGCCTGCAAAAACTCACCGGCAACAGTGCCTGGATGCGCGTCAACGGCACCAGCGGTGGCACCCTGGCCAACGACAGTTACAACTCCAGCTACGACAACGCCCAGGAGAAATCCTGGCAAGTGCGCCACGACTACAACTTCGCCGCCCTCGGCGTACCGGGCCTGACGCTGATGAACCGCTATATCAGCGGCAGTAATGTGCACACCGGGACCATCACCGACGGCAAGGAATGGGGCCGCGAGAGCGAATTGGGCTACACCGTGCAAAGCGGCGCACTCCGGGACCTCAACGTACGCTGGCGCAATTCGACGATGCGCAGGGACTACAGCAACAACGAGTTCGACGAAAACCGGTTGATCGTCAGCTACCCGATAAGTCTGCTGTAAACCGGCGTCGGACTTGCTGTATGGTTCGCGCCTGCCGCTGCTGATTCGCCCAGCAGCGGCCTCCATTCGAGCCCGTGCACACCATGAAATCTTTCGCCATCGCAATCGCCCTGGCGCTGAGCCTCAGCGGCTGTATGAGTGCGCCTATTGCCTTGACGCCGCAGACCACAGAGCGTCTGCAGGCCCAGGCGCCGATCCGTTTTCTGCTGACCTTCGATGACGGCCCCAGCGCCTCCGGCTATAACAACCCGAGCCGCTCGGTGATGGCCGATCTTGCGAAAAACCCGGTGCTGCCGGGCATCAAGGCGGTGTTCTTCCTGCAGACCGAAGCCTCCCGGTCCGGCGGTAACCCGCGGGGGCACAAGACCATGGAACGCGAATACGCCGCCGGGCATGTCCTGGCCTTCCACACGGCCACGGCGTTTCATACCAACCACCGCTGGCTGAATGACGCCGAACTTGAACGCACGCTCACCCAGGGTGCAGCCGACATTGCGTCGATCACTGGCGCCTCACCGGCGCTGGTACGCCCGCCCTTCTGGAACTACGACAAGCGCACTTTCGCTGCCTACCAGCGCCACGGCATGCACGTATTGTTGACGGACCTGAGTGCCAATGACGGCAAGATCTGGGGCTTCAACGGCAGCCCGCGTCGGCGCGCGAATTTGTATCGGCAACTGTCGGTAGTCCGCGAGCGCATTGCGCTGGGTGAGTTACCGACCGTCGACGGTGTGATACCGGTGGTGGTGACCTTCCACGATATCAACCGCTACACCGCGCGGCATATGCAGGAGTATCTACAGATCCTGATGGACAGTGCCCGGATCAACGGCATGAAGACCGCCGCCGAGCCGTTCTACACCGAGCATGCCGCGCTGGAACGCGCAGCACTGGCGCGCACGGTGAAGGATGTCAATGAACCCGTGCAGTTGCCAGGTGCGTGGAGTTGGATATGGGACGCAGATTCACACTGACACACCCGCCAGCCTTCGCAGGGCATTTATTGTGGACACGTAGTCCCCTTCAGGCGCCCCCGCTTGACTATTCATCAACAGCCGACCGGCTATAAATCCAAAGCACGTGTAGGAATATGAAACAAGTAGTGCTGGAACGCAGAGACCTTGCCTTCCCACTACCGGATCAGTAGCCCGCGAACTTACTGCGGACTACGTGACCCCTTATATTCCCGACCGCCAAAAGGACTTATCCATGTCGCCTGTATCCTCGCTGCATCGCTATTCGCCCATTCATTTCGGCCCTAACGAAAAGACCACTGAAGCAGATAAAAAACACTCAGGGTCAGCACGCACGCTTCATCGCGCAGACGCTAACTTTCTACCGTCCAGCAGCGGCAAAAAAAAGCATCGACGCATGGTAGAGCGATCACATCGCTTACCGGCCAGCGCATTCACACCTTAATGGATAAGCCCGCAGCCACCGCACTCACCGCCCCGGCATCGCAGCCCATGGAATCGCGCGCAATCACAGAAGTTCCACGCGCACCTACCAGCACCCCGGTCACTCACACCTACGACAACGGCAATGTGCGGATCACCTCGGCGACGGCCCATGAGGGCAGTTTTCACGGCGCGCCCATGGTGCGCAATAAAGTCACGATCGAAACCGGTAATAGCGCAGACAAGGTCCACTTGAAGAGCCTGCCGGATATCGGCGTCGTCGCAGAAATAAACGACAGGCGCTACTTGCTGCCCATTCAGAATGCTGGCGGCATGACCGAACTGGTGGAAATAAAAACCAATGGGGGCGATGACCACGTCCAGATCGCGGACGACATCTGGTTCCAGACCACCGTCAGTCTTAACGACCAGCACTCAGTCTCCGGGATAAATGGATACACCTCCGCCCCCGAGTCCTCGGGACTCAAAACGTTCTCGCAGCAAGACATCATCGCCATCGCGCCTCATCTGCAAAAAAATGCCGAATTCAAACACGGCGAGACTACTTTCAAGTTTTCGCCTAACGAAAACCCGAGGCAGTTTGGCGATGGGGTCATGCAAATTATCACCGGCGCGGGTAATGACACCCTTCGTATCAGTGTGGGGCCAGACAACTCATTGATGGCTGAGGTGAATGGGCAGAAGTTTCTCCTGCCGATTAAAAATGATCCCGCCGGCGGTTCCAGGCTTTTCCTACAGGCCGGCGACGGTGACGATAAAGTCACCATTGATTCCAATGTAAAAAATTATGCGTTTATCAATATGGGCGATGGTAAAGCAGGCACGCTGTACAGCGGTGGGGGGTTTGTTTCCGGCGAAGAAGAACCTGGCTTGAAACGGCGTTATCACCCACAGAACTATAACCCCGTTCAAGCAAGCGCCTGAATCGCGTAAGGCACGACCTCACGACTCGCGGTGTGTATTGGCGACAGCGTGAAAGCGTGCAAAGCGAAGGCCTTCGTAACAAAAACCCGCCTGACCTGCGCCAGGCGGGTTTTCGCTCCACTTACTCGCGCGACTCGACGCCCAACTCATCCCACACCGACTCGGCCAAGTGAAACGTCGCGTTCGCCGCCGGGATCCCGCAGTAGATCGCGCTCTGCATCAGCACCTCCTTGATCTCGGCGCGGGTCACGCCGTTACTGGCGGCAGCACGTAGATGCAATTTCAGCTCTTCACTGCGGTTCATGCCAATCAGCATGGCGATGGTGATCAGGCTGCGGGTATGCCGAGGCAGGCCCGGACGGGTCCAGATATCACCCCAGGCATGGCGAGTGATCATTTCCTGGAACTCGCTGTTGAACTCGGTCAGGGCATTGAGGCTGCGGTCGACATGGGCGTCGCCCAACACCTCGCGGCGCACTTGCAGGCCATCGGCATAACGTTGTTTCTCGTCCACAAAAAGCTCCTTAGCGGGCCAGCAGGAATTCCAGCACACGGTTGCTGAAATCAGCGCCGGCCTGAACATTGGACAGGTGCGCTGCGTAGAACTCGGCGTACTCGGCGCCCTTGACCTGCTGCTGGATAAAATGACTGCCGGCTGGCGGGGTGACGGCGTCTTCGGTGCCGGCAATGACCAGGGTCGGCACCTGGATCTTCGACAGTTGTTCACGCAAATCCGCATCGCGCACCGCCGCGCAATTGGCCGCGTAACCCTCAGGCGAGGTGGCGGCGAGCATGTCGGTAATCTGCCGGGCCTGGTGCGGGTTGGCGGCGGCGAAATCGGCGGTGAACCAGCGTGCAATCGACGCATCGCGAAGCGCAACCATGGCTGCCGCGCCGTCGCGCAACACCATGTCGATACGTGGGTTCCAGATGTCCGGGGTACCGATCTTCGCGGCGGTGTTGCACACCACCAGGCGCTGCAGACGGTGACCGGCATTGATGCCCAGCCACTGACCGATCAGGCCGCCCATGGACAGCCCGCAAAAATGCGCACGCTGGATATCCAGCGCATCCAGCAACGCGATCACGTCGCGGCCAAGTTGCTCAATGCTGTAGGGGCCCTTGCTCACCAGGGATTTACCGTGGCCCCGGGTGTCTAGCCGCAGCACGCGAAAATGCGCGGTGAAGGCCGGGATCTGGATGTCCCACATATGCAAATCGGTGCCCAACGAATTGGACAGTACCAACACCGGCGCGTCGACCGGACCGTCCAATTGGTAATGCAGTTCGCCCTCGGCGAGTTGTACAAAGGCCACAGCGGTCTCCTTACGCGGTCAATGCAAAATGGTCGGTCACCGCACGGGTGACCCAAGTGTGGGCCTGGCCCAGGTAATGGGCCGGGTCGAGTAGACGGTCGAGTTCGGCCGCCGACAGCTCGGCGGTGACCTGCGGCTCATCCGCCAGCACCGCGCGTAAATGGCGGTGTTCGGCGACGGCACGTTTGCAGCATTGTTCCAGCAGGTGGTGCGCGGTCTCGCGCCCCAGGCGCTGGGCAAGCACACTGCTGACGGCTTCGGCCAGCACCAGGCCCTGGGTCAAATCAAGGTTGTGGGCCATACGCTCGGGGTCGACTTCCAAGCCTTCGCTGATCAGCAACGCCTGTTTCAAGGCGCCGGATACCAACCGGCAGATCTGCGGCAGGGTTTCCCATTCGGCATGCCAGAGGCCCAAGCTGCGCTCGTGTTCCTGGGGCATGGCGCTGAACATCGTCGCCACCAGGCCCGGTACGCGTGTGGCAGCGCTGATCAGCACGGCCGCACCGACCGGGTTGCGTTTGTGTGGCATGGTCGACGAGCCACCTTTACCCGGCGCCGACGGCTCGAACACCTCGGCCGCCTCGGTCTGCATCAACAAGCTGATATCACGCCCCACTTTACCCAGGCTGCCGGCGATCAAGCCGAGCACGCTGGCGAACTCCACCAGGCGGTCACGTTGGGTGTGCCAGGGTTGCTCGGGCAGGCTCAGTTGCAACTCAGCCGCCAAGGCTTCGGCGACGGGCATGGCGTGTTCGCCGAGCGCCGCCAGGGTGCCGGACGCACCGCCGAACTGCAGCACCAGCAAGCGTGGCTTCAGTTCGGCAAGGCGCTGACGACTGCGTGTCACGGCGCCCAGCCAACCGGCAATTTTCATCCCCAGCGTCACCGGTGTGGCGTGCTGCAACCAGGTGCGGCCGGCCAACGGCACCTGCGCGTAAAGCTGGGCTTGCGCCGCAAGCACCTCGCCCAATTGCGCCAGGTCGGTTTCGATCAACCCCACCGCGCGCCGCAATTGCAGGACCAGGCCGGTGTCCATCACGTCCTGGCTGGTGGCGCCCAAATGCACATAACGCTCGGCCCCCGCGTCTTCACTGGCAATCAATTTGCCCAGCGCCTTCACCAGCGGAATTGCGGAGTTGCCCGCCGTGGCAATCGCCACGCCGAGGGCATCCACGTCATACAAAGACGCCAGGCACGCCTGGGCAATCGGTGCGACCGCGGCCTGCGGAATCAACCCGACCCCGGCCTGCGCCCGGGCCAGCGCCGCTTCGAAATCCAGCATGCCCTGCAAACGCCCCTCGTCGCAGAACACCTCAGCCATGCTGTCAGCGGTGAAGTAGGCGTCGAACAGTTGATTGCTCGTGCGCAGTGTCATAACTCATCCCTTACAAATCGTGATGCAGGTACGCCGCCTCTTTCGGCAGGCGCAAGCTGAACAGGAAGGCCACCGCCATCATCGCGGTGACGTACCAATAGAAGGTGTTTTCCATGCCGATGGACTTCAGGCTCAGCGCGACGACTTCCGCCGAACCGCCAAACACCGCATTCGCCACCGCATAGGCCAGGCCCACGCCCAACGCACGCACCTGGGGCGGAAACATCTCCGCTTTGACCAGGCCGCTGATGGAGGTGTAGAAGCTGACAATCGCCAGGGCCAGGGTGATCAGCACAAAGGCCAGGAACGGACTGCTGACGGTTTTCAGGGTCAGCAGGATCGGTACGGTAAACAGGGTGCCAAGGCCGGCAAACCAGAGCATCGAATTACGTCGGCCGATCTTGTCCGCCAACATGCCGAACAGCGGCTGCATGCACATATACAGGAACAGCGCGCCGGTCATGATGTAGCTCGACGTCTTGGCGTGCATGCCAACGGTGTTCACCAAATACTTCTGCATGTAAGTGGTGAATGTGTAGAAAATCAGCGAGCCGCCGGCGGTATAACCCAGCACCGTCACGAACGCTTTACCGTGGTCGCGAAACAGCGCGACGACGCTGCCGGCGTCCTTGTCCTGACGCATTTCCTTGCTGGTGGTTTCCTTGAGCGTGCGTCGCAACAACAGCGAAATCACCGCGGCAATCGCGCCGATCACGAATGGAATCCGCCAGCCCCAGGCGCGCAATTCGTCTTCGGTGAGGATTTGTTGCAGGATCACCACCACCAGCACCGCCAGTAACTGGCCGCCGATCAGGGTCACGTATTGGAACGAAGCGAAGAAACCGCGCTGGCCCTTGAGGGCAACTTCACTCATATAGGTGGCCGTGGTGCCGTATTCGCCACCCACTGACAAGCCCTGGAACAGGCGTGCTACCAGCAGCAAGGCCGGGGCCCAGGCGCCAATGTCTTTATAAGTGGGCAAGAACGCGATGACCAGGGAACCGGCGCACATCATCAGCACCGAGATCATCATCGAGTTTTTGCGCCCGTGCTTGTCGGCCACCCGGCCAAACAGCCAGCCGCCGATAGGCCGCATCAGGAACCCGGCGGCGAACACGCCGGCGGTGTTGAGCAGTTGGACCGTTGGGTCATCCGACGGAAAAAACGCCGGGGCGAAGTAAATGGCGCAGAACGCGTAGACGTAGAAGTCGAACCATTCGACGAGGTTGCCGGAGGAAGCACCGACAATCGCAAAAATCCGTTTTTTGCGTTCTTCTCCGGTGTAGTGACTCGTTGTTGTTGTCATGTTTTTTCACTCAGTGGGAACGGTTATAGCCTAGACATACTTTGCAACAACCATGTTCCGCAAGCAGACTTTTGCATATCGGTTGCCTGCAAGGGCCGCATCGCGGACAAATCCGGCGCCCACATTTGACCGTAATCACCTGTGGGAGCCGGGCCTGCCTGCGATGAGGCCCTTAAGCCGACTCAATAGTCGAAGAACACCGTTTCCTTGTCCGTGCCCTGCAAAATCACATTCCACTGATGCACACCGCCTGCATCCGCCTTGGCAATCAAGGTGCTGCGCCGCTCTGCAGGCACACACGCCAGTAACGGGTCATCGCCATTGAGCGCTTCACCGTCAAAATAAATCCGCGTCAGCAAGTGCTTCACCAAGCCACGGGCAAACACCAGCACCACCAGGTGCGGCGCCTGGGTCGTGCCGTTCAGGCCCGGCACGCTGCCCGGCTTGATGGTGGTAAATCGAAAACGCCCTTCGGCGTCCACCGGCACCCGGCCAAAGCCTTCGAAGTTCGGGTCGACAGCCTTTTCCTGTTCATCTTCCGGGTGGTCGTATTTACCGGCGGCATTGGCCTGCCAGACTTCAAGCATGGCGTCGTTGACGACATCACCGTTGCCGTCCACTACTTGCCCGCTGATCGCCACGCGTTCGCCCAGGGTTGCGGGCACGGTCAAGTCTTCGCGGTTCAGCCAGGTCAGGCCGATGTGGTAATACGGCCCGACGGTGTGGGACGTGGTCGCGTTGAGTGTCATCTCATTTCTCCATCGGCGTGGCGTCGCGGCCGCGCAGGACGATGTCCCAGCGGTAGCCGAGGGCATAGGAAGGAATGGTTTTTTCCAGGTCGAAGCGGGCGATCAAGCGCTGCTTGGCCGAGGTGTCCGGCACACAGTTATAGATCGGGTCATATTCAAGCAATGGGTCGCCGGGGAAGTACATCTGCGTCACCAGACGCGTCAGCACACTCGGGCCAAACAGCGAAAAGTGGATATGCGCCGGGCGCCACGCGTTGTGATGGTTGCCCCATGGGTAGGCGCCAGGCTTGATGGTCTGGAACTGATACCAGCCATCGGCGTCGGTGACGGTGCGGCCGGTACCGGTGAAGTTCGGGTCCAGCGGCGCGTCGTGCAGGTCACGCTTGTGGTTGTAGCGACCGGCGGCGTTGGCCTGCCAGATCTCCACCAGAATGCCTGGCACGGGCAGACCGTTTTCATCCAGCACGCGGCCATGGATGATGATGCGTTCGCCCTGGGGCTCGCCATCGTGCTGGGCGGTGAGGTCATTATCCTTCTCGTTAACCCGCTCGGCGCCGATAGTCGGGCCGGTGATTTCCGACAAGGAATGGGGCAGGAACACCAACGGCTTGGACGGCGAACGCAGGTTCGTCGACTGGTAGGCCGGGTGCAGGTAATCCGGTTGAGTGCCCGCTTGCGGGCGCCGATATCCAGGCTTGTCACTCATGGAGCAATCCTCTCTTATTAGATGCGTTCAATTGCCAGGGCCAGGCCTTGGCCCACGCCCACACACATGGTCGCCAGGCCTTTGCGGCCGCCGGTTTTTTCCAGCTGGTGCAACGCCGTCAATACCAGACGCGCGCCGCTCATACCCAGCGGATGGCCGAGGGCGATGGCGCCGCCGTTCGGGTTCACCTGAGGCGCGTCATCTGCAATACCCAGCTCACGCAGCACCGCCAGGCCCTGGCTGGCGAAGGCTTCGTTGAGTTCGATCACGTCAAAGTCGGTGACCGCCAACCCCAGGCGCTCCACCAGTTTGCGTACCGCCGGCACCGGGCCGATGCCCATCACCCGCGGCGCGACACCCGCACTGGCCATGCCCAATACCCGAGCGCGGGCGGTGAGGCCGTGTTTCTTGACCGCTTCAGCCGAGGCCAAAATCAGCGCTGCCGCGCCATCGTTCACGCCAGAAGCATTGCCGGCAGTGACGGTTTTGTCCGCGCCATTCACCGGTTTGAGTTTGGCCAGGGCCTCCAGCGTGGTGTCCGCGCGAGGGTGTTCATCCTGATCCACAACGGTTTCGCCTTTTTTATGGGCGACGCGCACCGGCACGATTTCTTCAGCGAAGAACCCGGCGGCTTGCGCGACGGCGGTACGTTGCTGGCTGCGCAGGGCAAAGGCGTCCTGGTCGGCGCGTGACACCTTATAGTCGTCAGCCACGTTATCAGCGGTCTGCGGCATGGCATCCACGCCGTATTGGGCCTTCATCAGCGGGTTGATAAAACGCCAGCCGATGGTGGTGTCTTCCAGTTTCATGGCGCGTGAAAAGGCGGCGTCAGCTTTGCCCATCACGAACGGTGCGCGTGACATCGACTCGACGCCACCGGCAATCGCCAGCTCCATTTCACCACTGGCGATGGCGCGAAACGCCGTGCCTATGGCGTCCATGCCCGAAGCGCACAGGCGGTTGAGGGTCACACCCGGAATGCTCTCCGGCAGGCCCGCCAACAACAGCGCCATGCGCGCGACGTTGCGGTTGTCTTCACCGGCCTGGTTGGCGCAGCCAAGAAACACCTCATCAACGGCAGTCCAATCCACCGAGGGGTTGCGCGCGACCAGTGCCTTGATCGGCAAGGCGGCCAGGTCATCGGCGCGTACCGTGGACAAACCACCGCCAAACCGGCCGATGGGCGTGCGGATGGCGTCACAGATAAATACGTCGCGCATCAGGCTTCTCCCGGCGCTTGGCCATGGGCGGCGGCGGTGCGTGCTTCGAGATCACGCAAGGCCGTGAGTTCTACGTCGGTCGGCGCGGCGGTGGTGCTCACCTGGTCGGCAAAGCGGATCGCCCAACCGGTGGCCGCGATCACTTGCTCACGGGTCACGCCAGGGTGCAACGCGGTCACCACAAACTCGTGGGTGCCCTCCTCCGGTTCCATGATGCACAGGTCGGTAATAATCCCTACAGGACCGGCCCCCGGCAGGCCCAGGCGTTTGCGCGAATCGCCACCTTCACCGTGGCCGACCGACGTGATGAAGTCGAGCTTGTCGACAAACGAACGGGCCGACTGCTTGAGGATGATCAGCACGCTCTTGGCCGAGCCGGCGATTTCCGGCGCGCCACCGGCACCTGGCAGGCGCACTTTGGGGTGGTGATAATCGCCGACCACGGTGGTGTTGATGTTGCCGAAGCGGTCGACCTGAGCGGCGCCGAGGAAGCCGACGTCGATACGCCCGCCTTGCAGCCAGTAGCGAAAAATCTCACCGGTCGGTACGACGGTGTCAGCGGTTTCCGCCAACTCGCCATCGCCGATAGACAGGGGCAATACAGACGGCTTGGCGCCTATCGGGCCGGATTCGTAGATCAGCACCACATCCGGCGACGAGGTCAGGCGTGCCAGGTTGGCGGCCTTGGAGGGCAAGCCGATGCCGACGAAGCACACCGAGTTGTTCTTGAGGCGGCGCGCGGCGGCGACGGTCATCATTTCATTGGTCGAGTAAGCCATTACTTGGCCTCCTGCGCGGCGGCCAGCTTGGCCTGGAATTCACGGAAGTCGGCGGTGCCATGGATGTATTCGTCGATCCAGGCGGTGAAGGTCTCACGGTCGCGGGCGATCGGGTCCCACGCCTGATAGAAACGGTTGTCGCGCTCGTTGTAACCGTGGGCGTAGGACGGGTGCGCACCGCCGGGCACATGGCACACCGCAGTCAGGGCCCAGGTCGGCAGCACACAGCTGTTCATCGGCGCGTTCAAGTCATCGACGATTTCTTCCACCGTGACGATGCAACGCTTGGCCGCCAAGGCCGCTTCCTTCTGCACGCCGAGAATGCCCCAGAGCAACACGTTGCCCTTGCGGTCGGCCTTTTGGGCGTGGATCACGGTGATGTCCGGACGTACCGACGGCACCGCCGCCAGCACTTCGCCGGTGAACGGGCAGGTCACGCTTTTGATCAATGGGTTGACCTTGGGCAGATCGGAACCGGCGTAGGCGCGCAGCACCGCGAACGGCAGGCCCGAGGCACCAGCGACGTAGGCATTGGCCAGGTCGGCATGGCTGTGCTCTTCGATCTCCAACGGTTGCGGCCACTGCTTCTCGACTGCGTCACGCAGGCGATGCAGAGAACCCACACCCGGGTTGCCGCCCCACGAGAAAATCAACTTGCGGGCGCAACCGGCGCCGATCAACTGGTCGTAGATCAGGTCAGGCGTCATACGCACAAGCGTCAAGTCTTTCTTGCCCTGACGAATGATTTCATGACCCGCTGCGGTAGGGATCAGGTGAGTAAAGCCTTCGAGTGCGACGGTATCGCCGTCGTTCACGAATTGCTTCACGGCGTCACGCAGCGCAAGAATTTCAGCCATGGGGTCGGGCTCCCGGTGTTGATCGAAAAAGGCGCTGAGGTCGCGCCGAAGTGCTTGAAGGTTAAGCCGTGGCCATGGGCCGAACAATCCGATAATCGACTCACTGTTCGATTATCGAACGGATTGTTGTCTAGCTAACCGTTTCTGAAAAACCGCCATCCGCCCGTGGGCGCGGTCTGTGTGGGCACTGGCGTGCCTGCCATCGCATCGACTCGGCCCACCTGTTGGACCGCGTCGCTTGCATCGCAAGCACGCCTGCTCCCACAGGAATGGCGACCGTTTTTATGTGGCATCCGCATGGCTGACCATGCCTTTGATCACCACCGCTGCGGTGGCCAATGCGGCCGGGATCACCAGCGCCGTCAGCACTTGCTCGAAGTTCCAGCCCAGGCCCAATAAGGTGGCGCCCATCCACGCGCCGAGGATCGCGCCGAAGCGGCCGATGCCGAGCATCCACGACACGCCCGTGGCGCGACCTTGGGTCGGGTAGAAACGTGCGGCCAGGGATGGCATCGCCGATTGCGCACCGTTGACACACATCCCGGCGATCAGCACCAGGGTCGCCAGCAGCGTGATATTGCCCAGGCTCTGGCCTACTGCGTAGGCAAAGACCCCGGCAAGCAGGTAGAAAATGCCGATGACCTTGTGCGGGTTGAACCGGTCCATTGCCCAGCCCACACCCACCGCACTCAGTACCCCGCCGAACTGGAACAAGGCACCAATAAACGCGGCCTGTTCCATGCTGGCGCCACTGTCGCGCATCAAGGTTGGCAACCAACTGGTCAGCAGGTAAACAATCACCAGGCCCATGAAGTAGGTAAGCCACAGCAACAAGGTGCCGGCGCTGTAGGTGCCGGAGAAGATCACCGCGAAGACGTTGCGGGCCTTGACGGTTTTTTGCTCGGGCACGCTGAAACTGCTGGCCTGGGCGACAAGGTTGGGCTCGATGGGTGACAAGGTCTTGCGCACTCGGTCGGTGCCGCGATTGCGCACTACCAGGTAACGCGCCGATTCCGGCAACCACACCAACAGCACCACCGCCAGCAGCAACGGCAGGATGCCGCCGATCAGCAGCAAACTATGCCAGCCGAACGCCGGGATCAGCTTGGCCGAGATAAACCCGCCACCGGCCATGCCCAGGTTGAACCCACAGAACATGCTGGTCACCAGCAGCGATTTATGGCGCTCGGGGGTGTATTCGGAGAGCAGCGTTGTCGCGTTCGGCATCCCCGCGCCCAGGCCCAGGCCGGTCAGGAAGCGCAACACCAGCAGTTGGTCGACATTGGCGCTGTAGGCCGAAGCCAAACTGAACGCGCCAAATACCAGGACCGCACCGACCAACACCACTTTGCGGCCGAAGCGGTCAGCCAGCGGGCCGGAACCGAGTGCGCCAAACACCATGCCAATCAACGCAGCACTCATCACCGGGCCGAGGCTGGCGCGGTCGATCCCCCAATCCTGGGACAGCGCGGGCGCAATAAACCCCATGGCGGCGGTGTCGAGGCCATCAAGGAAGACGATCAGGAAACACAGGATCACCACGCGCCACTGATAGCGCGACAGCGGCTGGGCATTGATAAAGGACTGCACGTCCAGGTTAATACCGACAGAAGGTTGATTCATTATTGTTATTTCCACACCGATGGCGGGCTGGCGGCCTGGGGCCGTCATTATTATTGGGGCGACGCTGAGAGCGCTGCCGCACATTAATAAGCCTTGGGAAACACCGTCAATTGATCAAGCCTGGATCTGTGCGGTCACCGAACACCTTAGGCAAACAATTGCGCACTTAACTCACGGCTGGCACTGAGCATGCTCGGCAGGAAACGCTGCTCCAGCTCACTGCGACTGACCCGCCCGGCGTGTGTGCTGACATTCAGCGCGGCCAACACCTGGCCGGAGGCGTCATACACCGGCACGGCGATGGAGCGCAGGCCCTGCTCCAGTTCCTGGTCAACGATGCACCAGCCTTGCTGACGCACTTGTTGCAAGCACTCGAACAACGCTTCGGGGGTGGTCAGGGTACGGCTGGTCTTGGTCTGCAGCTCGGCGTGGTCGAGGTAGTCCTGCAACGAAGCGTCATCGAGCGCGGCGAGCAGGATTCGGCCCATGGAAGTGCAATAGGCCGGCAAGCGCCCGCCCACCGACAGGTCCACGGAAATCAGGCGCTGAGTGGTGGCGGAACGCGCGATATAAAGGATGTCGTCGCCTTCCAGTGTCGCCATGTTGCAGGCTTCATGCAGCTGCTCGCTCATGCGGTCCAGGTACGGCTGGGCCGACACGGCCAGTGGCGTGGACGACAAATAGGCATGGCCCAGGGTCAAGACTTTGGGCAACAGCGAGTAGGTACGCCCATCGGTGGTGGCATAACCGAGCTTGATCAAGGTGTGCAGGCAGCGACGCACGGCGGCGCGGGGGATTTCGGTACGGTGGCTGATCTGGGCGATGGTCAGGTGGCGCTTGCGCTCCTGAAACGCCTGGACCACAGCCAGGCCACGCGCCAGGGAGGTCATGAAGTCCGGATCACCGGTAAACGCCTGGATGCGCTTGGCCGGTGAAGCCACGATCGGCGGCGCCACTGACGCGAAGGAGTTGCGCAATTGATCGTTCATTTCAGGGTCCTTCTCTTATTTTCAACCGCTGGGAGGGTTGGCCGCTATTACAAGCCGCGCCAGCCGGGATGTACAAGGCAGCACCGGCAACATTGGGCGATTATCGGACGATCATGCGATTATCGCAATTTGGGTAAGCGCACGCGGGTCAGTCTCGACACCTCAAGTTTAGGGTTTGTCTGATAGCGTCATAAAGTTCGAGTATTCATGCTGACATTTAGAAACGCGCACATTGATGTCAGCGCTTTTTGCAAATACCGACGTTCACATGTAACAAAACCCTCACACAACATTGACGCTTTTTAACTTCACGATGATAGTGTTATTCAAATGCGCCGCTATAATGCAACCTGTGCAGAGGTCGGCCCGGTATCACAATCGGGATGGGAGCTCACCAGGCGATGCCGTCGCATGCATCACAGGTCACAAGTACCCGCTTAAAAGATCTGCCCTTTGGCCGCCTTTCAAACTTGAATGGTTCTACCGTTCAATTTGAAACACCCCGAGGACGCCTTTCAGGTATGACGCTGCACACTCAATAAATTCAACTCATCTCAATTAGGTAACACTGTGACGAAAGACGAACTGCGCGCGGAACTTGAGCGCCAGGAACAACGTTACAAGGACGTTTACGGCGGGGAAGTCACCACCTACGCCGCTCAGCCTGAGCCGGAGCGCAAACCATGGCGCAAGCGCGCCAGTTTGCTGGATCAGGCATTTGCCCAGGAAATCCAAAAGATTGAACAGGAACTCAAAGCCGAAGAGCCATAAGCGCTTCGCTCAGAGTCCAGGGTCTTGCTGTCTCTGCCGGCCCACCACCGGCGGAGGGCACCTCGCATTGACACGAAACTGGTCAGCGTCCTGCTGCTATCAGCGAAATTTCATACAAATGTTTCAGACATGACGTTTGCGTGACAAAACCGCGTGTTTTCGACCCGGCACTTTATAAATCAAAGACTTGCCAAACCCCCGAAAACCCTGGGATGCGCCGCTTTCGCCGACATTTTTTCAATGAAGATTGTTACCGATGAGCAGCTAATGCATCGATTACTGAGGTTTTCTGGCATAATCGCGCCCCCTTACGACCGGGTCAGAAAACCTTCATGATCGATTTATTCAGCGGACTGGATGCTTGGGTTCTAGTGAGCCTGTTGCTCGCCCTCGCCTTTGTCCTCGCCTTCGAGTTCATCAATGGCTTTCATGACACCGCTAACGCGGTGGCCACAGTCATCTATACCAAAGCCATGCCGCCGCACCTGGCCGTGTTCTTCTCCGGGGTGTTCAACTTCCTCGGCGTGTTGCTCGGTGGTGTCGGTGTCGCCTACGCCATCGTGCACTTGCTGCCGGTGGAGTTGCTGATCAATGTGAATACCGGCCACGGCCTGGCCATGGTCTTCTCTTTATTGGCAGCGGCGATCACCTGGAACCTGGGCACCTGGTACTTCGGTATCCCGGCCTCCAGTTCCCACACCCTGATCGGCTCGATCCTCGGTGTCGGCCTGGCCAATGCCCTGATCAACGATATCCCCCTGGCTGACGGTGTGAACTGGCAGAAAGCGATCGATATCGGCGCCTCCCTGGTGTTCTCGCCGATGGCTGGCTTCCTGGTCGCAGCCCTGGTGCTGCTGGGCCTGAAGTGGTGGCGCCCGCTGTCGAAAATGCACAAGACCCCGGACCAGCGCCGCAAGCTTGACGACAAGAAGCACCCGCCGTTCTGGAACCGCCTGGTGCTGGTCATTTCCGCGATGGCCGTGAGCTTCGTGCACGGTTCCAACGATGGTCAGAAAGGCATCGGCCTGATCATGCTGGTGCTGATCGGTATCGTACCGGCACAGTTCGTACTCGACCTGGGCAGCACCACCTACCAGATCGAACGGACCCGCGACGCCACCGTGCATTTGAGCCAGTTCTACCAGCGTAACAACGCCACGCTCGGCGAGTTCCTGGCACTGGGTAAAAGTGTTAAAGACGACCTGCCGGGCAAGTTCCAGTGCAACCCGCAGCAGACCGAGCCAACCATCAGCGCGCTGATGGAAACGCTCAAAGGTGTCTCCGACTACCATTCGTTGACCTCCGACCACCGAATAGAAGTGCGCCGCTACCTGCTGTGCCTGGACGATACCGCGAAGAAAGTCGGCAAGCTGCCGGGCCTGGATGCGCGTGAGAAGTCCGACCTCGACAAGCTGCGCAAAGACCTGACCGCCACCACCGAGTACGCACCGTTCTGGGTGATCCTCGCGGTCGCACTGGCCTTGGGCCTGGGCACCATGGTCGGCTGGAAACGTGTGGTACTGACCATCGGTGAGAAGATCGGCAAGCAGGGCATGACCTACGCCCAGGGCATGTCGGCGCAGATCACCACGGCGAGCATGATTGGCCTGGCCAACATCTTCAGCCTGCCGGTTTCCACCACTCACGTACTGTCTTCAGGCGTGGCCGGCACCATGGTTGCCAATAAGAGCGGCCTGCAAGGCGGCACGGTGAAGACCATTCTGATGGCTTGGGTGTTGACCTTGCCGGCAACCGTAGGCCTGTCAGCCGGGTTGTTCTGGTTGGCCTCCAAGGCGCTGGGTAATTGATAGCCCACCGCTGAAAAAGAAGGTGCGACCTCGATGAGGATCGCACCTTTTTTTATGCCGCCTATTCATGAGTGCAACTAAATCCGAGGCAAAAAAAAGGGCGACCGAAGTCGCCCAAAATGCCTTGCGTGCTCATGTAATCCGGAAAGACTTAGGGTTCTTTACGCTTTTTCGCGTCTTTCCAGATAAAAATTCCAAACCCTACAAAAAACAGCACCATGAGGCTGACGGTCAGCACCCCGGCAAACACCACATTATCGAAAAACATGACCGGCCTCCTGTGCTCATGCCCTGTTGCGATAGGGCTAAGTTAATGGAGAAGGCGGATTGGAAAATTGACCGGGATCAATGTCGCCCGCAACGGGGCTTAAAGAAGGGTAATAACTGACCTGCATCAACAGATGCAGGCTGTTTCAACGCTTTTTCGGCTTGTTCTTGGGTTTTTTCTTAACGTTGCCAAGCGGCATCGCCTGCTCAAATGCCTGGCGAACTTCATTCAGGCGCTTGTCATTCAAGTCATGCACACGTTTGGCGCGTTCGGCATTCAAGTCGATCAGTTTGTCTTCTTCACTCATGGCTGGGCTTACGTCGTGGCGGGAATGGCTCAATAATGCGGCCTCTCCCGCTCGACAGCAAATGCCAGGGTGAAAATCCTCGTACTTGCCTCTCCTGGCGCTTATTTATCGCGCTCAAACGTGATGATGGAACGTGTAGTCCCCGGCCAATTAGGCATTTGGCGCCAAGGCGTCAGCACTTCCAGCGTGTCGCCCCTGACCTGAAAATCGCGGCATTGCACCGTCCCCACCCACTGCGGATTCCAGGCAGAATCAACCGCTGTGCACCATTGATTGCCGTCGACCCGCTCAATTCCGGTATAAGCCACCAGCGTATTCAACAGCACTGATTTTTCTGCGTCGGACGCGCCGGCTTTTCTCCCCTCACCGGTCAACACGAAAGCCACGCGATGATCCGCGGTAAAAATAACCCGCCCGGACGGACGGCTGCCCATCGCCGGGATTTTCTCACGGGTGTCCTGGGACTCGACCTGATAACCGACCAGCTTCCAGGCCCCGACCAGCGGAGACTCATTGGCGGCGGCCGCCGCGCAAAGGCCGATTGAAATAGCCAAGCCGATCACCGTTGCCTTTATAGGATTTTTCATCGCTCTACCGTCTCAAAAAAGACACAGAGCTTTGCGCACAGCTGCCCGGGGAGATGTAAGACACATCCCCAAACTACGACGGAAGAATCTGCGGGCGACAAAAGGAAGCACATCGCCCAAAATCGACACTTTCCCCCCTTAACCGGTAGGCGCACTCAGTTGGCACTGCACAATGACCTTCCGCCGCTGCTGGCCCTGCGCGCTTTTGAGGCGGTGGCGCGGCACTTGAGTTTTATCAAGGCCGCCAATGAGCTGTCGGTTACCCAGAGCGCACTCAGCCACCAAGTGCAAAAGCTCGAACAACATCTGGGCAAACCACTGTTTATCCGACGCACCCGTGCGATCGATCTGACTGCCGACGGCCAACGTTACTACGACGAAATCCGCCCCGCCCTCGACGCCATTGCCGCCGCCACCCGCACCCAACGGGTGGCGACCCGTGTCACGGTGTTGCGTGTCGGCCTGCTGGCATCCTTCGCCACGCTGTGGCTGGCCCCGCGTCTGGCCGGGTTTCTCAACCGCTACCCGCATATCCAGGTGGAGTTGCTGCCGGCGATTCAATTGGCCAACGTCGCCGCCGCCGAGGTCGACCTGGCCATCCGTTACGGCAAGGGCGATTGGCCCGATGTGCAAACCACCCGGCTGATGCCTGAAGTAATCTCACCCGTGTGCAGCCCGGCCTTCAAGGCCAACCAGCGAGACAACGGCGCACTGTTGATGGCCACCTCGCACCGCCCCTTCGAGTGGACGGATTGGTCTGCGCACTTCCAAGTCGACCTCAAGCAGCATCCGCACGTGCTGCTGCACGACTACAACATCGTGGTCGAAGCCGCCGTGGCCGGCCAGGGCATCGCCATGGGCCGTCACCGCTTGATCGAGCGCAAGCTGGCGGACGGCAGCCTGGTGGAAGCCTTTGAATGGCCGCCCTATCACAGCGAAATCGGCTACTGGCTGATCACCCCCCAAGGCCCCACCAGCGAAGCGGCGGAGTGCTTCAGCCAATGGCTGAAGGACGCCTGCGCCGACGCGTGAGTTATTTCGATACGTCGAGTGAGATCTATCCGTTTGTCGCCCATCGCCGCAGCCAACATGCTGAAACCTCCCACCCGAAGAGGATTCAACATGAGCGATTCCATCCGCCAACGCGTGCAAGCCCTTGGCCTGACGCTGCCCACGCCCAGCCAGCCGGCGGCCAATTACATCAATCATGTGGTCAGCCAGAACCAGCTGTTCATTTCCGGGCAGATCCCCATGATCGACGGCAAACCCGCCTACGTCGGTCGGCTGGGCGGATCCCTCAGCGATGAAGAAGGCGCCCAGGCGGCGGAACTGGCGGCGCTGGGCCTGTTGGGCCAATTGAGCGATGCGCTGGGTGATGACCTTTCGCGCGCGGTGCGGATTTTGCGCCTGGGGGTGTTCATTGCCAGCAGCGCCGACTTCCAGCGCCAAAGTGTGGTGGCCAACGGTGCCTCGAACCTGCTGGTCAACGCCCTCGGCGACAAGGGCCGGCACGTGCGCACTGCCGTAGGGGTTTCCAGCCTGCCGGCTGGGGTGGCGGTGGAGGTTGATGCGATTTTCGAGCTGCAGCCGTGAGCCCGCTCGAAGTCCAGCAACTGCGCGACGACACGCCCGGCTGCCAGTCGGGCCTGGTGCATTTCAACCACGCCGGTGCCTCACTGCCGAGCCAGGCCAGCCTCGACGCGATCATCGACCAATTACAGCGTGAAGCCCGCGACGGCCCGATGGAGGCCGGCGAGCATGGCGCTGTGCTGGTCGAAAAAGCCCGGCGTGCGGCCGGGCAATTGCTCAATGCGCCGACTTCGTCGATTGCCTTTGCCAGCAGCGGCTCGACCGCCTGGAGCATGGCATTCGAGGCCTTGGGCGCCTGGAAGCCAGGCGAGCGGATTCTGGTCGGCCGCCATGAATGGGGCGGCAACCTGGCGAGTATGCAACGGGCCGTGCAGTCCGGCGCCCAGGTGGACGTCATTCCTTGCGATGAAACCGGCGCGGTCTGCCCGGTGGCACTGGAGTCGATGATCGATGCCAACGTCAAGTTGATCGATTTGACCTGGCTGCCGGCCAACGGTGGCCTGATCAACCCCGCCCAGGCGATCGGCGAAGTGGCCAAGCGTCACGGTATCGCCTATTTCATCGACGCCGGCCAAGCCGTGGGGCAACTGCCGGTCGACGTGCAGGCACTGCACTGCGATGTGCTCAAGTCAGCCGGGCGCAAACACCTGCGCGGGCCACGCGGTACGGCGCTGATGTATGTAAGGCCGGGCTTCCTCCAGCGCCTGAACCCCGCCCAGCGCGATGTGTTTTCAGCCCCTTGGGCCGCCGACGGTTTCCACCTGCGCGACGACGCCCGGCGCTTTGAAACCAGCGAAGTGTCCTACGCCTTATTGGCGGGGTTAGGCACGGCGTTACAGGAGGTCAATCGACTGGGCGTAGAGAGGACGTGGGAAAGGGTCTTGCAGATCAGCGGGCAAATCCGCGAAGGCTTGCGGCAGATTCCGGGAGTTTCCCTGCATGACTTGGGCGCCAATCACTCAGGACTGATCGCCTTCAACCTCGCTGGCTGGGATGCCTTCGAACTCAAACGACGCTTGGGCCTCAAGCGCATCACTGTCGGCGCCAATGGCGTGGCCTACACTCCATTGGACATGCAGGCGCGTGGCCTGAGCAGTATCGCAAGGGTGTCCGTCAGCCCGCTCAACACCGAGGATGACATCGCACGACTGCTCGCGGCGCTGCGTGAGTTGCGCGATTAAACCTCAACGTCCACCCACAGCCCCTGGCGCGGCGCATCTTCGATAAGCGGCACCACCGGCACAGTATTATCGGCATTCAATGTATCGCCGGGAATCGCCAGGTGCTCCTCAGGGTCTTCGTCGGCTTCGCGCCGGCGCTTCTGCTGCTCTTGCTGGCGGCGTTGCTCTTCGCGCAACAGCAAGGTCGCCTGTTCGGAATCGCCCTTTTTCAAGTCGATCGTGCTTTCGTTGGAGCCCGCTTGTACTGGCACCACGGGCGGGATATCCGGCTTCTGGCGCACCGGGTCAAGTTGTGACGTGACCGGCACGACGCTGACGGGCAGCATGGGTGGCAGCATAATAATATTCTCCTGATCAACAGGCTGTCGGCGGGTTGCAGGGCGACTTGAGCGCCAGCTCGCCAAGCTGTGACCGAATCGACACTCGCAAGTGCCCGCCACCCGTCGATCCAGCTTTCGAACCCGTGCGTTAACGGAGTAGTTTTTGTCAGAGTCCTTTGGCTGAGGGCCTTGTTCCGTTAAGATAGTCGGCTTTTTCACGGCGGGAGTCAGGCAGCATGGCGCAGCAGTATCAACCGGGGCAACGCTGGATTAGTGACAGCGAAGCAGAGCTGGGGTTAGGCACCGTTCTGGCACAGGACGGCCGCTTGTTGACCGTGCTCTATCCGGCCACTGGCGACACTCGTCAGTATGCGCTACGGAATGCGCCCCTCACTCGTGTGAGGTTTTCGCCGGGTGACTCCATCACCCATTTCGAAGGCTGGAAAATGACCGTACAGGAAGTCGACGACGTCGACGGCCTGCTGGTTTACCACGGCCTCAATGGGCAGAACGAGCAGGTCACCCTGCCGGAAACCCAACTGTCCAACTTCATTCAGTTCCGTCTGGCCAGCGACCGTCTGTTCGCCGGGCAGATCGACCCGCTGGCCTGGTTCTCGCTGCGTTACCACACGCTGGAACACACCAGCCGCCAGTTGCAATCCTCGTTGTGGGGCCTGGGCGGCGTGCGTGCACAACCTATTGCTCACCAATTGCACATCGCCCGCGAAGTCGCTGACCGTATCGCGCCACGGGTATTGCTGGCGGACGAAGTGGGCCTGGGCAAGACCATCGAAGCCGGCCTGGTGATTCATCGCCAGTTGCTGTCGGGCCGCGCCAACCGCGTGCTGATCCTGGTCCCGGAAAACCTGCAGCACCAGTGGCTGGTGGAAATGCGCCGCCGCTTCAACCTGCAGGTTGCGCTGTTCGACGAAGAACGCTTTATCGAAAGCGATGCCACCAACCCGTTCGAAGACACCCAGCTCGCCCTCGTCGCGCTGGAGTGGCTGGTTGACGACGAGAAGGCCCAGGACGCGCTGTTTGCGGCCGGCTGGGACTTGCTGGTGGTCGACGAAGCCCACCACCTGGTGTGGCATGAAGAGAAAGCCAGCCCTGAGTACTCGTTGGTCGAGCAACTGGCCGAGGTGATTCCCGGCGTACTGCTGCTCACCGCCACCCCGGAGCAACTGGGCCAGGACAGCCACTTCGCGCGCCTGCGCCTGCTGGACCCGAACCGCTTCCACGACCTGCACGCCTTCCGCGCCGAAAGCGAGAACTATCGCCCGGTGGCCGAAGCCGTGCAGGAGCTGCTGGACAAAGGCCGCCTGTCGCCAGCGGCACATAAAACCATTCAGGGTTTCCTCGGCGACGAAGGTGAAGCACTGCTCACCGCCGTCAACGATGGCGACACCGAAGCCAGCGCACGCCTGGTGCGTGAGTTGCTCGACCGCCACGGCACCGGCCGCGTGCTGTTCCGTAATACCCGTGCCGCCGTGCAAGGGTTCCCGGAGCGCAAGCTGCACGCCTACCCGCTGCCGAACCCGGATGAATACCTCGAGTTGCCACTGGGCGAACACGCCGAGCTGTACCCGGAAGTCAGCTTCCAGTCGCAACCGGATGTTGAAGAGGAAAACCGCTGGTGGCGCTTTGACCCGCGCGTCGAGTGGCTGATCGACCAGCTGAAAATGCTCAAGCGCACCAAAGTGCTGGTGATCTGCGCCCACGCCGAAACCGCCATGGACCTGGAAGACGCCCTGCGCGTACGCTCCGGCATCCCGGCCACGGTGTTCCACGAGGGCATGAACATCCTCGAACGTGACCGCGCCGCCGCCTACTTTGCCGACGAAGAGTTTGGCGCACAGGTGCTGATCTGCTCGGAAATCGGCAGTGAAGGCCGCAACTTCCAGTTCTCCCACCACTTGGTGCTGTTCGACCTGCCGTCCCACCCCGACCTGCTGGAACAGCGGATCGGCCGTCTGGACCGGATCGGCCAGAAGCATGTGATCGAACTGCACGTGCCGTACCTGGAAACCAGCCCGCAAGAGCGCCTGTTCCAGTGGTACCACGAAGCGCTGAACGCGTTCCTCAACACCTGCCCGACCGGTAACGCCTTGCAGCATCAGTTCGGCCCGCGCCTGCTGCCGCTGCTGGAAAACGCCGACGACGGCGAGTGGCAAGCCCTGATCGACGAAGCCCGTGCCGAGCGCGAGCGCCTGGAGCAAGAGCTGCATACCGGTCGTGACCGTCTGTTGGAGCTCAACTCCGGCGGCGCTGGCGAAGGCGATGCGCTGGTTGAAGACATTCTTGAACAAGACGACCAGTTCGCCCTGCCGATCTACATGGAAACCCTGTTCGACGCATTCGGCATCGACAGCGAAGACCATTCGGAAAACGCGCTGATCCTCAAGCCCAGCGAAAAAATGCTCGACGCCAGCTTCCCGCTGGGTGACGACGAAGGGGTGACTATCACCTACGACCGCAACCAGGCGCTGTCGCGCGAAGACATGCAATTCATCACCTGGGAACACCCAATGGTGCAGGGCGGCATGGACCTGGTGCTGTCCGGCTCGATGGGCAACACCGCCGTGGCGCTGATCAAGAACAAGGCGCTCAAGCCGGGCACCGTGTTGCTGGAACTGCTCTACGTCAGTGAAGTGGTTGCGCCGCGCTCGCTGCAACTGGGCCGCTACCTGCCACCGGCCGCCTTGCGCTGCCTGCTGGATGCCAACGGCAATGACTTGTCCGGCCGCGTGTCGTTTGAAACCCTGAACGACCAACTGGAAAGCGTGCCACGCGCCAGTGCCAACAAGTTCGTGCAGGCCCAGCGCGATCAGCTGACGCCGCGCATCAACGCCGGCGAAGAGAAGATCACCCCGCGCCACGCCGAACGTGTGGCCGAGGCAAAACGCCGCCTGGCAGCGGATACCGACGAAGAGCTGGCGCGCTTGACCGCGTTGCAAGCGGTCAACCCGACCGTGCGCGACAGCGAGCTGGTGGCCTTGCGCAACCAACGCGAGCAGGGCCTGGCCATGCTCGACAAGGCGGCGCTGCGACTGGAAGCGATTCGGGTGTTGGTGGCGGGTTGATAACCGCCCTGCCCGGCTAAAAAAGGCCCGCGCAATGCGGGCCTTTTGCATGCTTTTGAGAATATCGTTGCCTTTAAGGGCCTCTTCGCGAGCAAGCCCGCTCCCACATGATTCGGTGATCGAGCTGGCAACTCGGTCAAAGGTGGGAGCGGGCCTGCACGCGAAAGGGTCACCTTGGCATCAGGCCGTAGCCGCAGCAGCCGGCACCTCCACCGCCCCCAGCCCCGCCTTCATCCGCTTGGCATCACGCACAAAACTGCGCGACGCCTGGAACAGAAACAGCATGGTCAGAAACAGCGCCACCGGAATCAGGTACATGGCGTCGTGCAAGCCCACGGCCTTATAAGCCTCAGTCATCTGTGCCGCTCCGTCGGCATACATCGCCGAATGGGCAAAGTGATCCGACAGCCCGCCCACCACCACCGGCCCCATGCCTCCGCCGAGCAGATACAACCCGGCAAAAAACAGCGCCATCGCCGTGGCCCGCAGGCGGGGTTCGACCACATCCTGAATCGCCGTGTACACACAGGTGTAGAAGTTATAAGCGAACAACCAGCCCACACTGAACAGCGCCACAAACACACCAATCTCGATGCGCCCCGCATGCAAGGCCCAGGCGGTGGTAACCGTGGAGATGATCAGGCTGCACGCCGCGAACAGCAGTCGGCCATTGGCCACGCGCTGATGGATCTTGTCGGCAATCCAGCCGCCCAGCGTCAGGCCCACCAAGCCGGTCAAGCCGACGATTACCCCGGTGGCAACCGCAGCGTCCTGCAACGGCATCAGGAAGTAGCGTTGCAACATCGGCACCAGGAACGAGTTGCACGCATAGGTGGCGAAGTTGAAACACAGCCCGGCCAACACCAGCCAGAGGAACGTCGGCACCGCCAGCACGCGGCGGATTGGACGGTCGACGCGTTCCTGGGAAACCTGCACGGTTTCTGCGGCGCCGCGCTTGGGCTCTTTGATATAGAACATGAACACCGCGAGGATCATTCCCGGCACGGCGGCGATAAAGAACGGCGCGCGCCAGCTGTCGAACGCCTTGACCATCGCGCCGATGGTGAAGAATGCCAGCAGCAGCCCCAACGGCAGGCCCAGCATGAAAATGCCCATGGCCCGCGCGCGCCGGTGAGCGGGAAACAGGTCGCCAATCAGCGAGTTGGCCGCCGGCGCATAGCTGGCTTCGCCAATGCCGATGCCCATGCGCACCAGCAGGAAGGTCCAGAAACTGCCAACCATGCCGTTGATCGCCGTCAGCCCGCTCCAGGCGAAGAGGCCCCAGCCCATCAGTTTGCTGCGTGAGCCCGTATCGGCCATGCGCCCCAGCGGCAGGCCGGCGATGGCATAGACAATGGTGAAAGCGGTGCCGATGATCCCGAGCTGAAAGTCGCTCAGGTGCCACTCCATGCGGATGGGCTCGATGATGATCGCGGGAATGGTGCGGTCGAAGAAATTGAACAGGTTGGCGAGGAACAGCAGGAACAGAATGCGCCAGGCATTCGCCGCTTGGGTCGAGTTCTGCATGGGTCCGTCTCTTTTATTGTTATGAGCGCAGCGATGCCCGATGCATCCTGCTCAGGTATCTGCAACATAGTCAGGCAGACGGCCGTTGTCTGTAATGATTCGTAAAGCTGATAGGGCGTAATTTCACCCGGACCTTGACCCGCAATTGCGAGGGTTTTCCTACGAAAATATAAGTGCTCGCCCCCCTTCCCAACGGCCATGGCAGGATTAGAATGGCGAGCCTTCCGAAACACCCCATCCTACTTTTCTTATCGATGACGCCCATGTCCGAAGCCAGTCCGTGTCTGAGTTGCGGTGCCTGCTGTTCACACTTTCGCGTGTCTTTCTTCTGGGGTGAGTGCGCCTCCTCCGGGGGGACGGTGCCCGATGACCTTGTGGTGCAGATCAACCCCACACGCGTAGCGATGATCGGAACCGACCAGAAACCCGCGCGTTGCTGCAGCCTTGAAGGGGAAGTCGGCAAGGGCACACGCTGCACGATCTATGAGCAACGGTCGAGCCCCTGCCGTGAGTTCGACGCGTCGTGGAGCCAGGGTGTACCGAACGTCGATTGCGATACCGCACGCGCGGCATTCGGCCTGCCGCCATTGGAAGCCCCTTTTGAGCTGGAACTGCCCATCAGCGCTTAGCATCAATCGCTATGAGCGGCATGCCAAAATCATTGAAATCAAAGTGCCATTATTCCTGGCAAATCCCGCGAGGCTTCTATACTGGAGTCCATAGGCCATTGCTCAAGGCAATGACGTACGGACTTTGACGGGACATGCTATGGAATGGCTAGGTATGTATTTTTTTACCGACCTTCCAGAGAATGGGCACTTATTACTCAATTGCAGTCATAACCCCTTTCTGGTGTTGCTGGCCTACCTGGTCGCTTGCGCGGCCGGGTTTGGTACGTTGGACATGGCCGAACGTGTCGGCCATGTAGAAGACCCTACCGCCCGCCGCCATTGGCGCTGGCTGGGTGCTGGGTGCCTCGCCGGCGGTATCTGGTCGACTCACTTCATCAGCATGCTGGCTTTCCAGGCACCTATTGCTATTCATTACGAATTGCTCATGACGTTCGCCTCGCTGGTGATCGCCCTGATTGCCTCGTTGTTTGCCATGCAAACCCTCAGTCATGCCCACCTGCGGTTCCATCAGTATTTACTGGCGTCGGTGTGGATGGGCCTCGGTATCGCCTTGATGCACTATGTGGGCATGTCGGCCATGCGCTCCCAGGCTCAGGTGTACTTCGAGTCGTGGCTGTTCATCGCGTCGGTGGTTATCGCGATTGGCGCCAGCCTGGCGGCATTGCTGCTGTCGAGCCACCTGCGCAACGGCGCCGGGGTTTTCCATCAATTGCTCAAATACGCCGCGAGCCTGGTGCTGGGCGCCGGCATCCTGAGCATGCACTTCACCGGCATGGCCGCTATGCAAATGCTGGTGCCCAGCGGAGCCGACCTCGCGCTGCCGCTGGACAACAACCCTATTCAACTGGGCCTGTCTGTGGCGGTTATCACCCTGTTGGTGATCGGCAGCAGCGTCAGCGCGGCCCTGGCGGACAAAAAGCTGCAGCACAAGGAACGCGACCTGCGCCGGGTCAACGCCCTGCTCAGCGAACTCGACCAGGCCCGCGCATCACTGCAACAGGTTGCCCATTATGACGCGTTGACCAGCCTGCTGAACCGCCGAGGGTTCAATCAGATCTTCGCTGAGAAAGTCGCTGAAAAAACGGCCAATAACGGCATGATGGCGGTGATATTCCTCGATATCGACCACTTCAAGCGGATCAATGACAGCCTGGGGCATGACGCCGGCGACCAGTTGCTGACGGTATTGGCCGGGCATATCAAAGGTTCGATACGCAGCCACGACGACGTGGTCGCGCGGTTTGGTGGGGACGAATTCTGCATTTTGATCAATATTCACCATCGCGATGAAGCGCGGCACATGGCGCAGCGGATCATGCAGAAGATGAAAGAGCCGGTCGAACTGGCCGGTCGGCGCATGGTGATGACCACCAGCATCGGCATCAGCCTGTTTCCCGAAGACGGCCTGACCTGCGAAGAGCTGCTGAAAACCGCCGACCTGGCGCTGTACCAGTCCAAAGACGCCGGGCGCAACAACCTCAACTTCTTCAGTTCCAACCTTAAAACCCGTGCCTTCCTTGAGCTGCAACTGGAAGAGGAATTGCGCGCAGCCCTGCGTGGCCGCAACGAGTTGGTGCTGTTTTACCAACCGATCTTCGACATGAAACTCGGCAAGGTCACCCGCCTGGAAGCCCTGGTGCGCTGGCAACATCCGCAACACGGGCTGCTGGCCCCGGACCGGTTTATCGACATCGCCGAAAGCAACGGGTTGATCGCCGAACTGGACCACTGGGTGTTGCGGCAGGCCTGCCATGATTTAAGCCTGCTGACCGACCGGGGCTACAGCGAACTGACCATGGCCGTGAACTGCTCGGCCCTCAACCTGACCCGTGACGAGTTGGCCGATGAAATAGAAGCTGCCCTGCGCTTCGCCGGGATTGCCGCCAACCGCCTGGAACTGGAAGTTACCGAAAACGCGCTGATGGGCAATATCAGCAGCACCCTGGCGCTGTTGCGGCAAATTCGGGCCTTGGGGGTTTCGCTCGCCATCGATGATTTTGGCACCGGCTACTCGTCGCTGGCGTACCTCAAACGCCTACCGATCAACACGTTGAAGATTGACCGTTCATTTATCCAGGACATCCCCAAATCCACCGCCGATATCGAGATCGTCCAGGCGATTATCGGCATGGCCCACACCCTGCACTTACAGGTGGTCACCGAAGGCGTGGAAACCCAGGCACAGTTCGATCTGCTGCTCAAACATGGCGGTGACTTCATTCAGGGCTACCTGCTGAGCCCGGCGGTGCCGTTCTGCGACATCGTGGGCGTGATCCAGGGCATCCAGATGCGCAACCCGCTCTACCCTTTCAGCGTGGAAGGCAGCAAAGAGGCACCTGCGCCGAAAGCCCCCACCCCGGCCCGCATCAGCCCACCCGCGACCGTCAGGCCAATTCGCTGACGCCGGTTCTTTGGCATTTCGCCATCATTTGCCTAAAGAACCCCGACGAACGGCCGATTCATCAGAGTCCGGCCACGATTCCCCTTGAAAAATCAGGGTTAAACCCGACCGTCCCGGACTCAGACGCACTGTAAAGTCGCGAACTCTCATTCAATGATGGCTCCTTGATTTTTAAGCCATCTGTCCAGGTACATGGCGCCCAATGACCTCTAAAAATAACTCTGCCACCGAGATCCTCGACCTGTTGCCGACAGCTCCTGCGGAAAAATCCTCAGGTTCAAAGTCATTGAGCAGCGCCCGTCCGCTGGCCACCCAGCAGTACTTGTACTTCACCGAAACCAATACCGACCGCATCCTCGATAACCTCGACGGCCTGCGCGACATGGTGTTCCCGCGCCCACCCCAGCAAGACGGTGACGGCGACCCGCGCGACGAGCAGGAATTTCCCTCGGTGTGCCTGATCGGCCTGGGCCGCTGCGGTTCGAACATCGCGCTGGACGTGGCAGAGTTGGTCTACAACGCGCGCAAGTTCTACTTGAACGAATTCAGCACGCAAGACACGTCGCAGGACAAGGGCTACAGCCCGGCCCAGTGGATCCGAAACAACCTGCGCCTGGGCGGCGGCAAGGCCACCAAACCGGTGTTCCTGGTGGAGCCGCTGGTGATGCTGGGTGACCTGGACAAGGACATCGCCGGGCGCATCCGGTTTTCGCGCAAGGGCGAAAAAAGCGGCTTCCTGCGCGACTACAGCAAGATGAAAATAATGGACCTCTCGGAAGTCCATGCCGGCGGCGCCGGTAACGCGCCGATCCTGGGCCAGTACCTGGCCAAGATCATCCTCAATAAAGATACCCAGCGTTTTTCCAGCCCCGACTGGAAGATGATTCACTCCTACCTGATCGACTCCTGCGGCATCAAGGCCAACCAGTCGCGTCTGTACTTCTCGATCTTCAGCGCCGGCGGCGGTACGGGGTCGGGCATGGCCTCGGAGTTTGGCCTGGCCCAGCAACACTCGTACATGAACAAGACGTTCGACACCAAACCCGCCGACGAGCACGACAGCAAGAGTGGCCACGCGTTTGTCTTCGAGCCGATCTTCACCAGTGGCATCTGTGTGCTGCCGAACATCTCCGACCACCGCAGCGAAATGTCCGAGGCCCTGCACATCAACGCTGGGCGGTTGTTGTGCAAATACCTGTCGGAAGAATGGGACTTCTCTTACAACTTCGACAATGAAGACAGCAGCGAAGCCAGTGTGAAGGGACGTATCCGGCCATGGAACGCGATGATGCTGATCTCCAACGACATCATGCGTTACGCCGAAGAGAGCGATGACGGCAATATCCAGAACATTGACGTCAATGCCATGGAAAAACACGCCAACCAGTACATCTCCCAGCAGATCTTCAACATCCTCACCGCCCAGGCGGTGACGACCGATTACGACCAGAACTATTTCCGGCGTGCCGGTATCGACATTGGCGAAACCATCCGCCTGGATGCCAACGACCTGTTTATGAGCCTGGCGGGACCGGTAGCGATTGCCTATGCCGAGTCCGTGGTGCCGGAAACGCCGGCGCCGTCGAATGACAAGTTCAAAGTGTTCGATAAAGAGCCACAGCGGCTGAATATCGATGACTTGTTTTTCCGCTCCATCGACCTGCCGCACTTCAATAAAGTGACCCAGGCCATCGAAGGCATCAGCCTGTTGCCGATCGAGTCCAAGCGCTACAAGGCGTCACTGGAGCAATACAAGAATTCCGGATACGACGCAGCCGCCCTGCATGACCTGCACTTCTTCAAGAACTGCTCGTCGGTGGTGTCGATTGTGTCCTTGCCCAAGGACTACAAGCTGTCCTACATGGACCTGAACCGGCTGAAGACGCACCTCAATAGCCTGTTTCCCAACACCACGCTCAAGCGGTATGCGCTGGTGATCGGGGCGTCGGCCAACTTGTCGCTGACCACGCTGATCGCCAAGAGCCCGTGCCTGTCGGATGATTTCCTGACGTTGATCGTGGCCTTTATCAAGCGTTGCTTTGCGCGTAACCCGTACCGGTTTGATGACACGCTGGATAATTCGATCCTGGACTTCATCATCCATGAGGATTTCGATGAAGACCGGATTGATGAGCTGCTCAACGAGTTCGAAAACCCGGCGAAAATTCTCGATACCAACTGGTACGCGATCAAACCGATGTATGAGAAGAAGTACCGGGAGTTGATCAACGACAAGGAGAAGTTTGTGTCGATCAACGATATTCGCTTGTCACGGGATTGTGTGAAGAAGGCGATCAAGTACCTGCGCGAGATTTATCGCCATCGGATTGGCAAGACCAAAGTTATTTCGTTGAATAACCATACTGGCAAGACTGCCTAGACCGAGTCGCGCCCTTCGTGAGCAAGCCCGCACCCACATTGACCGCATTCCGTGTGTAGGAACGCCGTTGAATGTGGGCGCTGGCTTGCGCGCAAAGGCGGCCAGTCAGCCACTCCATAAGCTGATATTGGCCACACCCAGAAACAATTCCCCGAGCCTTCGACCCCGCGCAAAACTGTTCCCGTGACGCGCACGTCACCCTGACCTGTGACCTTTCTCTACGGCAAGATGCCATCACGGCGTCAGCGGTTACTCAGCTACACACTTGCACCGACGAAAATAGCGCACCACTTTGGTGCTGACTATTCTTACGCTGCCCTTTCCTGGATCAAAATCCACGGCGAAACCACCACCGCCCACAGGCTGGGATCACGCTCAACCAGGTCCAATGCCCGCGTCGCAGACACTTCGCCAAGGCTCCCCGCAGCCAGCCACGCAGCGACTTTCTCACGGTTATCCTCGGCCATTCCCTCGGCCGCTTCGATCAAATCCAGCTTGGCGTCGACCCACAATAGGGCACCCTTGGCAAAGAACGGTTCAAGCTCCTTCCAGGAAATTTCGGCGGTTTCGCCGAGCAGCTTGGCATAGAGGGTGCTAGGTTCTTGCGTCATGGGAATTCACCTGATGTAAAAAACGGCGCAATCATAACGTCCGGGCTCAGGCAGAAAAACCCAGTTGCAAATGAGGCATCGATAGAAAGTGTCAGAAAAGCCAAGGATTGCCCGAGACTCTGGCATCACCCCGCCGCAATTCTGTCTTTTTCTTTCATTAAAGCGACACACCCAGGTTTTGCCCCCAGCAGCCAGCTTTTCAAGCGATCAACCGGCGCTCTACACTGTACCGGTACAGTTGCCAGGGCAATGCCGGGGGGATATCCGAGATATCTGATCCGGTTCTGCAGCTCACAAGGCCGCTAGAACTATAAAAAATACAACAGTAAGAGTGGAGCACTATGAATAAGGCTACTAAGCAGATTTCCAAACTGTTTGCCGCTATGGTCCTGGCTGGGGTTGCTGGCCATTCGTTCGCAGCCGACACCATCAAGATCGGCATCGCCGGGCCTAAGACAGGTCCTGTGACGCAATACGGCGACATGCAATTCATGGGTGCCAAGCAGGCCATCGCCGACATCAACGCCAAAGGCGGCGTCGACGGCAAGCAGCTCGTCGCGGTTGAATACGATGATGCGTGCGATCCGAAACAAGCCGTGGCCGTGGCCAACAAAGTGGTCAACGACGGCGTCAAGTTCGTAGTCGGTCACCTCTGCTCCAGCTCCACTCAGCCAGCGTCCGACATCTATGAAGACGAAGGCGTCATCATGATTACCCCGGCGGCCACCAGCCCGGAAATCACCGCACGTGGCTACAAGCTGATCTTCCGCACCATCGGCCTGGACAGCGCACAAGGCCCAGCGGCCGGCAACTACATTGCCGACCACGTGAAGCCGAAGATCGTTGCCGTACTGCACGACAAACAGCAATACGGTGAAGGCATCGCCACCGCCGTTAAACAGACCCTCGAGAAGAAAGGCGTGAAAGTCGCGGTCTTCGAAGGCCTGAACGCTGGCGACAAAGACTTCTCCTCGATCATCCAGAAGCTCAAGCAAGCCAACGTGGACTTCGTCTACTACGGCGGCTACCACCCAGAGCTGGGCCTGATCCTGCGCCAGTCCAAGGAAAAAGGCCTGAACGCCAAGTTCATGGGCCCAGAAGGTGTCGGCAACGACTCCATCTCGCAAATCGCCCAAGGCGCTTCCGAAGGCCTGCTGGTGACCCTGCCGAAATCCTTCGACACCGACCCGGCCAACAAAGCCATTGTTGAAGAGTTCGCCAAGAACAAGCAGGACCCAACCGGTCCTTTCGTGTTCCCGGCCTACTCGGCTGTTGAAGTGATCGCCGGCGGTATCACTGCCGCGAAAAGCGAAGACACCGCCAAAGTCGCTGCCGCCATCCACGCAGGCACCTTCAAGACCCCAACCGGCGAGCTGAGCTTCGACGCCAAGGGCGACCTGAAGGACTTCAAGTTCGTGGTCTACGAATGGCACTTCGGTAAACCAAAAACCGAAGTTTCCCCTCAGTAAGCCAGGCGTTACTGGTCAACAAGCCCACTGTGCAAGCAGTGGGCTTTGTTTTACGAGGTTTATGGGCCTGACACCCGCGATCCGGGCGCTGGCTCACCTGAAAATCTTAAAACCGTCACCAGCGGT
>PJQF01000093.1_pt1 | contig 58406 bp, 58 predicted proteins | sample 1503741 | NCBI WGS metagenome assembly PJQF01 (sample SAMN07775949, study PRJNA414020) | Biofilm metagenome, whole genome shotgun sequencing project. | isolation source: biomolecule (vanillin) treated reverse osmosis membrane biofilm | place: India: Nagpur | collected 2017-03-21
TTGAAGAGGCGCAATCATACGTGCCGCCTGATCCATGGAAAAGACACAGATCAGGCTTTTTCAGTTGCCGAGGTGTACCGATGGAAAAGTTGCAGAAAACCGTTGAAGAGTGGAAGGCCATGCTCGATCCGGAGCAGTACAACGTGTGCCGGCTCAAAGGCACCGAACGGCCTTTCAGCGGCAAGTACAACGGCACCAAGACCGACGGCGTTTACCACTGCATCTGCTGCAATGAGCCGTTGTTCGATTCCACCACCAAATTCGACTCCGGCTGCGGCTGGCCCAGCTTTTACGCGCCGATTGCCGACAGCGCGATGATCGAGATTCGTGATGTCAGCCACGGCATGATCCGTACCGAGGTAACCTGCGCAAAGTGTGACGCGCACCTGGGCCATGTGTTCCCGGATGGGCCGCCGCCGACCGGCCTGCGTTATTGCATCAATTCGGTGTGCCTGGACCTGGTCCCGCGTTAAGCCTGCGTGGTGAGGGAGCATCCTCCCTCACCACGTGCGCCCATAACGGATCATCAGTTTGATCAATTCAATTGCACACAATTGAATTGCCTACTATGTTTCTACTTCTTTCCGCTTTTATCGAGGCACTGCCATGAGCAACGACCTGCTGAGCATCCCTTGCACCACCATCAAGGGTGAGCAAAAGACCTTGGCCGATTTCGCCGGCAAGGCCGTGCTGGTGGTCAACACTGCCAGCAAGTGCGGCTTCACCCCTCAGTACAAGGGGCTGGAACAGCTCTGGCAGCAGTACAAAGACCAGGGCTTGGTGGTGCTGGGCTTTCCCTGCAATCAGTTCGGCAAGCAGGAGCCCGGTGACGAAGGCGCTATCTCAACGTTCTGTGAGCTGAATTTCGGTGTCAGCTTTCCGTTGTTCAAAAAGATCGACGTCAATGGCAGCGATGCCCATCCACTGTTCGTGCAATTGAAAAAACAGGCGCCGGGCCTGTTGGGGTCCAAGGGCATCAAGTGGAACTTCACCAAGTTCCTCATCGGCCGTGACGGCCAGGTGGTCAAGCGCTTCGGCCCTACCACCAAGCCAAAAGACCTTACCCAAGAGATCGAAGCCCTGCTCAAATGACCGACTTGCCCGCCGTGTCCCTGGCACTGGATAACCAGCTGTGTTTCAAACTCTACGCCGCCTCACGGGCCGTGACCCGCGCTTATAAGCCGATGCTCGACCAGTTGGGCCTGACTTATCCGCAATACCTGGCGATGCTGGTGTTATGGGAATGGCACGACGCAGCCCCTGAGCAGCCGACAGTCAAAGCTCTGGGCGAACGCCTGATGCTCGACTCGGGCACGCTGACACCCTTGCTCAAACGGCTGGAGCAGATTTCACTGGTGCGGCGCCGGCGCAGTGCCCAGGATGAACGGGAGGTGCATCTGAGCTTGAGTGACACCGGCGTGGAACTGCGTGATCAGGCTCTCGTTCTGAAGACTCGGCTGTTGTGCGACAGTGGGGTTGATCTGAATCAGGCCGACACCTTGCGCGATGGCCTGGATCAGTTATTGGCGCAGATCAGAGCGCTGTCGTCCGAGGCACCCACAGGTCCAGCAGCGCATTGAGTTCTTCGCGGCGGAACGGTTTAGCCAGATAGTCATTCATCCCCGCCGCACGGCAGCGCTCTCGTTCTTCGGGCATGGCGTTGGCAGTCAGCGCGACAATCGGCAGGTCTGGCCAGCGCCCGCTGCGGCGAATCTGCCGGCTGGCCTCGTAGCCATCCATCACCGGCATGTTGCAGTCCATCAGCACCATATCGAAGCGTTGTTCTTCAAGAAACTTTAGTGCTTCACCACCGTGGGCGGCCACTATCACTTCGCAGCCCAGCTTGCTGAGCATGCCCTTGGCCACCAGTTGGTTTACCGGATTGTCCTCCACCAGGAGTATGCAGCCGCGATGCGCGAGTGGGGCGGCATCCAGTTGGATGGGGTCAAGAACCAGGTGCATGTCGGTGCGTAAATTGCGCTGAAGAATCTGGTACAGCGCGTTGCGGCTCAAGGGGCGTGCTTGCTGGTGCAAAGGCGCCAACGCCGCGACCTCTTCGCTGGGCATGAAATTGCCATAGGCCGTCACCAGCAGGATGGGCGCGGTAATGCCCGGTCGTATACGGAACAGACATTCAGGGCAGTCGGTAATCAGCAAGTCAGGCGTTTGCCCGCTCAAGTCGTCATCCATGGTGAAACATTGGGGGGTAAGGCCCCAACTGGGCAGCAGGGTCGTGAGCAACTCGGTCAGGCCACCGCCGATGTTGGTGATGGCAACGACCTTGCCTGTGAGAGGCGGTGGCTGCACGGCGGGCAAGTGGGTAGGTAATGGCAGTTGCGCACAGAACTGGCTGCCAAAGCCTACCTCTGAACTGATACTCAACCGTCCCTTCATGGCTTCACACAGATTGTGAGTCAACGCCAGACCCAGCCCTGTCCCGCCAAACTGACGAGTGATCCCGGCGCCGGCCTGGGTGAACGGCTGGAATATTTTCACTTGCGCTTCCTGCGCAATGCCGATGCCGGTATCGCAGACCTCAATGCTCACGCCGCCGTCGTAAGTGCGCAGGCGCACATCAACTCGACCGAATCGCGTGAACTTCAGAGCGTTGGACAGTAAGTTGCTGACGATCTGACGTACACGGGTCGGGTCACCTAGCACTTGGGCCGGGAACTGCGGGTCGATCAAACACGTCAGTTCCACGCTCGGTGCGGCATTCTGCGACAAGAGGTTGGCGGTATCTTCAATCAGTGCACCAAGGTCGAACGGGATGCGCTCCAGCTCCAACTGACCAGCGTCGAATTTGGACAGGTCGAGAATGTCGTTGAGCAACTCCACCAGCACTTTGCCGGAGTCATGGGCGATAGACAGTTGCTGGCGCTGCTCAGCATTCAACGCGCTGTCCAGCGACAGCGCGATCATGCCCAGCAGGCCGTTGAGCGGGGTGCGGATTTCGTGGCTCATGTTCGCCAGGAAGGCTGCCCGAGCCTGAGCCATGCCTATTGCATTCATCTTCGCCGTTTCGAGCTCATCGTTGGACTGGGTCAGTCGCTGGTTGCTAGCCTTGAGTTCAAGTGTGCGGGCGGAGACGATATCTTCCAGTTGCCCCAGGTATTCCGTCAGTCGGTCTTCGGCGTGGCGGCGCTGCTGGATTTCGGTTTCCATATTTTCAAATTGCTGGTTGGCGACGTTCACCAGTACGCCGATTTCGTCATTTTCATGCCCGGGCGGACAGTCCAGGTGGGCCTGCTTGCGAGTGCTCAACTCACGAATGATGCGCACCAGCGGCTGGGTCAGCATCACGTAGAACAGACCCAGCAAAATCCCGGTCAGTAATAGGCTGCGTACGAATCCGTTGAGCAGGGTGATCTCGGCGCGGTGTAGGAACCGGCTGCCGAAGGCGTAGGTGTCTACATCCAGACGCAGTACACCCAGTGGGTCGTTGGGCATATGGCTCAGGAACAGTTGGTCTTCGAACTGGCGGTTGGCGCCAAACATGAAGTCACTGATAGGCCGGTAGGTGCTTTCTCTACGAGGCCGGTCGACATCGGCGAGCACCACGCCATTGTTGTCGATCAACTGCGCACGAATGATGGCAGGGGAGTGCAACAGTCCGAGGGTCAGTTCCTGAGCCAATTCAGCATCAATGTTGTAAGCAATACGTGATGCTGGGTTATGGCTGATTTCGATCAGTGAGCGTATTTCACGGTTGATGGATGCGTCTTCGCTGGCATAATCAATGCCGATTTGGATCAGGCTGAGCAAGGTTCCCAACACGAAACCTACCAGCACAGTCAATCTGGCTTGTTTATAAGACAAGCGGTGGGCGAACTTGATATCCATCGAGTGTTGAACCACTTCACGTTTCCCTTCGCCCGGCAAGCATAGCTGAACATCCACAGGCTGAGGCTTGCCCGGCATGAACCGTTTTTTACGCAGCCCCAAGCGGTCTGTCGCAGGGTTGCCAATACGCCATCTTTTACAAGAACTTGCCAGAGGAATAATCGTGGATTCTCGATTGAATGCCTTTCTGGAGCGAGCCGATGCAGTGCTCGCTCGCCTGGAGCCCTTGTTGCCCGCGCCACGCCAAGCCATCGACTGGAGCCACTGTCTGGCCGCCCGCTGGCAGCGCGAAGGCCGCAGCGGTTTTCTGTTGCCGCTGGACGTAAGCCTGGACATGCGTCTTTCCGACCTGATCGGTGTAGACAAGCAGCGTGAAACATTGGCGCGTAACACCCAGCAGTTTCTTGATGGACTGCCCGCCAACCACGCGTTGCTGTGGGGCTCGCGCGGCACCGGTAAATCGTCCATGGTGCGCGCGTTGCTCGCTCATCACGCGAAGGCCGGTTTGCGCCTGATCGAAATCGAGCGTGACCACCTGGCGGATTTGCCCCGTGTGGTTGAGCAACTGCTCAAGCTGCCGCAGCGTTTCATCCTGTTTTGTGATGACCTTTCGTTCGAAGCCGGCGAGGGCGACTACCGTGTGCTCAAGAGCGTGCTGGATGGTTCCCTGGAACAGGCGCCTGAAAACGTGCTGCTGTACGCGACGTCCAACCGCCGTCACCTTGTGCCGGAAAATCAGAGTGACAACGACAACTGGAAGAGGGTGGATGGGGAACTGCACCCAAGCGAGGCCGTGGAAGACAAGATTGCCTTGTCAGACCGTTTTGGCTTGTGGCTGTCCTTCTACCCATTCACCCAAGAGCATTTCCTGGATGTGGTCGAGCACTGGATCGGTGAGCTAGCGAGCAAGGCCGGTTTGCAATGGCAGCGCGACGAAGCCCTCGACATTCTCGCGGTGCGCTGGGCGACCGGGCGCGGTAACCGCAACGGCCGCTGCGCGTATCAATTTGCCCGTTACTGGGTGGGTCTCAAATTACTGGAGCGTCAACCATGATCGATTTACAACAAGCCGGCACTGGTCTCGGTGGCTACGCCCTACTGTGTGCCCAATTGGAGTCGCTGCTGGCCGATGAGCGCGATTTCATCGCCAACAGCGCGCAGTTTTCCGCTTTCCTCTTTAGCCAACTGGATGACTTGAATTGGGCCGGCTTTTACCTCAATCGCAATGAAGAACTAGTGCTTGGCCCCTTCCAGGGGCAGATCGCATGTGTGCGTATTCCGTTTGGCCGAGGGGTCTGCGGCGCTGCTGCAGCGTCGCAGCAGACCCAGCGAGTAGAGGATGTGCATGCATTCCCAGGACATATCGCCTGTGACAGCGCGTCTAACAGTGAGCTGGTCGTGCCCCTGCTCAAGGACGGTAAGTTGATCGGCGTCCTCGACCTCGATAGCCCGTCGTTGGCCCGCTTTACCCCTCAGGATCAGGCCGGAATCGAACAGTTGGCGGCAATTTTCCTCCGCTTGACCGACTGCTGATCAAGTGAGGGGCGCAACCCGCCCCTTATTGGCCATCCAGTCTTTGAAGCCGCTCTTGCAGCATCCTTTCGAGTTCCAACATCAGCTTTTCCAATGACTTCACGCCTATTTCGATCAAGGGCCTGTCATCACCACGGGCACAGGCCTGTTCGAGGGCTTCGCACCGCGAGGCCAGCGTACTGGCCTGGACAATTCTAGCCGCGCCCTTGATCTTGTGAGCCTGTTCGATGATGTCCTGGGGCGATGCCTGCGCAACCATCAGTGCGACCAGTTCCTGGCGATCCTGACGACTGCTGCTCAGCAACTCCTCCAGCAGCAGACGACTCATCTGCGGATCGCCACCGGTAAGGGCCTCGAAGTTGCCAATGTCCTGGATCAGGCCGGTGGGTTGAGGACTGATTTTCGCCAGTTGCTGCTCCAGCGCCGTGAGATTGATAGGTTTGAACAGGCAGTCATTCATGCCCGCCTGTGCGCAGCGTTTTTTCTCTTCTGGCTGGGCATTGGCGGTAAAGCCCAGTACCACACAAGGGGTTAGATTCTCGCGTTGCTCGTATTCACGGATTGAGCAGCTCAGCTCGTAACCATTCATGATCGGCATATTGCAGTCGGCGATTACCAGGTCGAAGTGCTCCTGGCGCCAGGCCTGGAAGCCCGCCGCGCCGTTCTGGGCAGCGGTGAACTGGTGGCCCAGGTAGCCGAGTTGCTGGCACATCAACAGGCGATTCGCCGGGTGATCATCAACCACCAGTACATTGAGCACAGACACGCTGGCGGGTGTTGTTGGCTTGAGTTCGTCGACTACCGGCAGTGCCTGCAGGCGATTCATCTTCAGGCTCACATGCACCTGCGTGCCGACCATAGGCACGCTGCTCAGGCTTAGTTGCCCACCCATCATCGCGCACAGGCTGCGACAGATCACCAGCCCCAGGCCCGCACCGCTCCTGGCCAGATGTCCCGAATTGTCCGCCTGGGCAAAGGGTTCGAACAGACGCGTTTGATCGTCCCGGCTGATGCCGATGCCGGTGTCTTCCACCACCAGCTTCATCTCGATCTGCTGCGCCAATTCAGTGTTGGATACATGCACCTTGATTTTTACTTGGCCACGTTCAGTGAATTTGATCGCATTGCTGATCAAGTTGGACAGCACCTGCTTGAAGCGCAGGGGGTCAATCAGGACTTCGGTATCTTCTAGGTCTGGCGTGAATTCCAGCAACAGGCTAAGGCTCTTCTGGCGTGCCAGGCCGTCGAATACACGCACTACCGATTCGATCACCTCCCTCAGGTTGACGCGTTCGGGCGCCAGGCTGAGGCGACCGGACTCAATACGTGCGATGTCCAGGATGTCGCCGATTAGCTCCAGCAGATCCTTGGCCGAGTTGTAGGCCACTTCGATGGCCGGCCGATCAAGGTGGCCCTGGTCTGCCCGCTTGAGGGTCAGCTCCAGCATGCCAATCACCGCGTTCATAGGCGTACGGATTTCATGGCTCATGGTGGCGAGGAACGTGCTTTTGGCGCGATTGGCTTCGTCGGCTCGCTCCTTGGCGGTGCGAAGTTCGTCGAACAGCTGACGTCGCTCGCTGATGTCGATCCAGCCACCGATGATGCCCTGAACTTCACCGACGGAATCGCGGTAGGGAAGGATCCAGTGGTAGATCGTCAGTTTCTGTCCACGAATATGCAGGGTGCGGTCCACGATCATTGGCCTGCCTTCGGCCACCACACGTTGATAGTCGGCATGATATTGCGCCGCTTCTGCCGCGAGAGCTGTACTGATCTGAACTGCGCTTTTACCGATCACGTCTTCGCGCTTGACGTCGAACACCTGCAGGTAACTATCGTTGCAGGTCTGCAACAGTCCCTTGTTATCACGCACGTAGATCGGATGCGGGGTTTCATTGACCAGTGCGCGCATGAACTCGAACTGGTCATTGAGGGCGCGCTCGGCCATTTTCCGGTGCCTGATTTGGCGGCGCATGTAAGCGTTCCAACTCAGTGAAATCAGCAACAACAACCCGGTGCCGATGATGATGCGCGCAATCAGTTGGTGATAGTCACGCCAGTAGCTGTCGGAGGCTGCGGAATAGCCGCGCCAACGGCTATTGATCACACCCAACTCGTCAGGGGCGACGCTGAGCAAGGCCTTGTCGAGGATCGAACTGAGTTCGGTGGCGCTGCGTGATGTTGCCAATCCAAAGGTGGCGGGCATTGTGCCAATGCTGAAGCTGATTTGAATCTTGTCTTGGAACATCTGCGAGGTCAGGAAGTAGTTGGCGACTACCAGAGTATTCACGGCCCCCTCAACATTGCCCTGTACGAGGAGTTCGGCTGATTTGAAGGTGTCACCCGTTTCTACTAACTGAATCTTTGGGAACTGCTCAATCAGGAGTTTCTTCAGTGGGCTGCCTTGAGTGATCGCCAGTCGTTTGCCCGACATTTCCTCCAGGCTTGTAGGTGCCTGGCCGTCCTTACGCGTCAACATTACGTAGGAGTTTTCCAGGTAGGGGCGACTGAAGTTCAGTTGGGCTTCCCGCTCGACGCTGGGGGCGATAGCGCCAATGATGTCTGCTTTGCCGGCCTCGACCTGTTCGATCATCGTGTCCACATCACGCGCGCGCTGGATGTCGAAGCGCAACCCGGTGCGCAGGCGAATCAGTTCCAGGAGGTCAGCGGTGATTCCGCGAAAGTTGCCATCGTTGTCGAAGAACGTCAGCGGCGCAAAGGTGGGGTTCACGATCACCTTGACCACGGGGTTATCCTTTAGCCAACGTTCTTCGCGCGGGGTCAATTGCAGCTTTTGGTCGGTTAGCAGAATGTCACTGCCGGCACTCCAGCGCTTGGCGATCGCCTCCCGTTCGGTGGTCGGCACGGCCCTCAGTGCCGCGTCGACGATGCTCAACAGTGTTTGCTGGTCCTGGAGCATTGCGAAGCTGAACCCATAGGCTTCATGTTTGCCGAAGTTGGCCATGCGGATGTTTTTCAGGTAGCCCTTGTTGATCATGTAGTGGGTGGAAATGGTATCGCCGAGAAAGACGTCAGCCTGGTCGAAAGCCACTGCATTCAAAGCGTTTTGGTAAGAGGGGTAGGCGCGGATGACGGCTTTGGGGTACAGCTTTTCCACCTCCGCCAGTGGTAGATAGTGGTAGACCAGTGCCAGGCGCATCCCGGCCAACCCCTCGCTCAGACTGCGGGTTTCGCCTTCGCGGGTCACCAGGACGGGTCGATCCACGGCATAGGGTTCCGACAGGATCAGGTTAGGTTTTGCCGCTTCAAAGCTGTTGGAAGAGCCCAGTAAGTCGATATCCCCTGCTTCGAGGGCACGAATGGCGGCTTCTCGGGAGGGGTAGCGCATCACTTTCACCGGCAAGGCCAGTGCCATGGCCAGCAAGCCAGCGTAATCAGCGGTGAGTCCCTCATAGTCGCGCCCGCTGGAGGTGAGGTCAAAAGGTGGGTAGTCAGGGAACGCAGTGCCCAGCACCAGTTCGCGTTTGTTCTGGAGCCATTGGCGCTGGCCCTTGTCCAAGTGGGTTTCCAGCTGTACGGAGCTTGCTCGACTCAATAGGTTGAAATGTTCCGTGCTCGCTGGAGGTGTCGCAGGCACAGCGGTGCTGAAGCACAAGCCGGCACTCAATATAATCAAATAGTCCTTTATACGCCTGGGCATCCGGTTTCTCACACTAGCGCGTTTCGTTTTGCCAACTCGATAAGTTCTACCAAGGACTTGGCTTGAAGTTTTTGCATCAGCCTCTTTTTATATGTGCTTACGGTTTTGTTACTCAGGAACATGCCTTTTGCGATTTCCTTGTTGGTTCGGCCTTGTGCAAAAAGTTGCAATACCATCAACTCTCTATCATTAACGGCCTTGAACAGTTCAAGTTCCTTGCAGCTCTCATCGTTGGCGTTCAAGGCCTGGCTGGGGAAATAGTTGTAGCCGGACAGTACGGCACGGATGGCGCTCATCAGTTCACTCAGGTCGCCTTCCTTGCATACATAACCATCGGCCCCCGAACGCATGCGGCGTGTGGCAAAGAGAGTGGGGGATTGAGCCGTTAAAACCAGGGTTTTCATCGAAGCGCTCATGGCGTTGAATCGGCAAAGCACTTCGAGTCCATCGAGTTTGGGAATGCTGATGTCCAGGATGATCAGGTCCGGCATGCATTCGCGGACCATTTGTATCGCGTCGCATCCATTATCCGTTTCGCCGACTACTTTGAAGTTTTCCTCGTGCTCCAACAACATGCGTATGGCCAGTCTTATAACGGGGTGGTCATCAATAATAAAAACTGTGTTCATGATCATATTCCATGCAAGTGCAAATAAAGCGGGCACATTAGCTCAGAAGGTGAGGGGTAAGCATGAACTTGAGGGGGTGCAGGTATAAAACAGGAAAGTTCCTACATTAAAAAAGGTAAAGCCCTACCGGGCGTGAAGGCGTCGCGATACGAGCAGCCAGGGTTTCCCAAGGGGATGGGTTAGCGTGTGATTGCAAGGAGTTTGCGACACTTATACGTAAACTTTTCGACGGCCTAGTTTGTTTAAGTTCCTACACTTATAGCGTGAGTAATATATGGATCAAGCCTGCAAGTTCATCTTTATTCAACGGCTTTTGCAAATAGCCGAGCAATGGCAGGTCACGTTCAAGGGCTTGGTTATGCAGCGCTGACAGTTCTGCCTCGGGAAGCCCGCTGAGCAAGATGGCGGCCTTTATAAAGCATTGGCGACTGGCGATTTCAATCAACTCGAGCCCGGGCAGGTCGGGCAGACACTGGTCGCACAGGAGGATGTCGAAGGGCGCTTGGGCCTGCGTCATCAAACGGATTGCCTGTCCGGCGTTTTCCGCCGGGGTCAGTTGCTCAAAACCAAAGCTCTTGAGCAGGCACTGGGTGGCGAGCAGTTGAAAGGGATGGTCCTCCACCAACAGGATTCGAAGGGGGTAATTGGGCATAGAGGGCACACGGTGAGTGAAGCGTCGATGGAGGGCATGTAGGAACTGTTCGCCAGATTTGCCCGGAGCGTGAGCGATTATTCCTCGGGAGTTTGTGCGAATTCGATCAGGCCGCTCTGTTCCCGTCGTAGGGCGATTCTCTTCAGGGAACAGGCAACTTGATAAATGACGTTACTGAGGGCTCGAACGCCCGGTCATTTCCCGCGCCATCTCGGTGGCATAGCTGTCGGTCATGCCAGCGATAAAGTCGATCATGCGCAGGAACGAGGCGTGCAACGGCCAAGCCGGGTTCGGTGCATTGTTACCCAGCAGGTCGAGAATACGCCGGTTCTTGAAGGAGGGCGTTCGTCCGCCATGCTGCTCCAATGCCGCGCCGCAAAAAGCGTTCAGCAGTATTTCCAACGTGGTATAGGCGCCAATTTCATGCAAGGTCTTGCGTTTGTCCTGGAAGATTTTCTTGCGTGCCATGTCTTTGGCATCCAGTACGCAGCGTTTGGCCGGCCCGTGCATATGCTCCACCAAGTCGCCGGGCAGGGTGCCGGCCAGCAAGGCATCCTGCTGTTCGACGAAGGCTCGCGCCGCCGCGTTGGTCAAATGCTCAATGGCTTTGCCGCGCAGGATCGCCAGCTTGCGTCTGCGCGAGTCCTGAGATCCCAATTGCCGATAGGTCTGCGGCAGGTCGTCGCCTACCAGGTCGAGCAGCAGCGACTCGACTTCGGCGTATTCCAGCAAGTCCATTTCCAGGCCGTCTTCCAGGTCGATCAGGGCATAGCAGATGTCATCTGCGGCTTCCATCAGATAGACCAATGGGTGACGGGCCCAGCGTTGTTCTTCCAGTTGCGGCAGACCGAGCTTGTGGGCGATCTGTTCGAGGATCGGCAGTTCGCTCTGGTAGCAGCCGAACTTGTGTTTCTTGTAGCCCAGGGCGTCGGCGTGGCGAGCGGTCCAGGGGTATTTCAGGTACGTGCCCAGGGTCGCGTAGGTCAGTCGTGTACCGCCGTCGAACTGATGGTATTCGAGCTGGGTCAGTACCCGAAAGCCTTGGGCATTGCCTTCGAAATTGAGGAAGTCGTTGCGCTCGGCGCTGCTCATGTCGTCCAGCCAGCCACGCCCGGCGGCCTGTTGGAACCAGTGCCGGATGGCGTCTTCGCCCGAATGCCCGAACGGCGGGTTGCCGATGTCATGGGCCAGGCAGGCTGATTGCACCACCATGCCCAGATCACTCGGTTCGCACCAGTCGGGCAGTGCACTGCGCAGGGTTTCGCCGACGCGCATGCCGAGTGAGCGGCCCACGCAACTGACTTCCAGGGAGTGGGTCAGGCGGGTGTGGATATGGTCGTTGCTGGACACCGGGTGCACCTGGGTCTTGCGGCCCAGGCGGCGAAATGCGCCGGAGAAAATAATGCGGTCATGGTCTTTGTGAAAAGGGCTGCGGCCGAGTTCTTCCGGGCTGTGCAGGGGCTTTCCAAGCCGTTCGCGGGTAAGCAGGGTAGGCCAATCCAAGGCGGGTACTCTCCGTGCGGTGAATGACCCTCCCAGCTTCCCGGTTCCACCTTGGCGGGGCAAGCGAAAATCTACAACCCGGCGGCGTCGATATCAATTAACAGCAAGCGCTGACCGTTATCGAAGAATTGTCCGGCAGTGAGGCAATACTGGTTGGTGGTGGCGTCGCGATACGTCGACGACAAGGTCAGGCGCCGCTCGTCCCAACCTTCGGCCAGCAGGTGATAGAAATACGGGCGCCATGACCAGTTGTGGCCCAGGTAACGGGTGTCGGCCTGCCAGGCTTCCTGGCGCCATTCGAAGTTCGGCGTGAGTTGCGTGCCATGTCGGTCGCACTGATAAAAGCGCAGCAGCCATGGGAAATCCTGCAATTGTGGTAACTGGCTAAGCGGTGCCTGGCCCAGGGCCCAGCTTTGCAGGATTTTCATCAGCTCGGCCAACTGCTGGCGCAGGTCCATGATGCGTCCACGCTCTGCCAGCTTCTGCTGGACGTACGCTGCGCGCAGTTGGGCAAAGCGTGGCACGAAGGCGTCGGTGGCAAACCAATCCAGCTGTGCCTGCGCGAACAGATAGCCCTGTACATAGCGCGAGCCGCATTCCAGGGCAAAGCTCAGTTGCGCTTCAGTTTCCACGCCTTCGGCAATGATCCAACAGCCGGTTTTTTCCGCCATCTGCGCCAGCGCCCGCACGACGTCACTGCTTGGCCCGCCCTTGGCGGCTTCCTGGAAAAGGCGCATGTCCAACTTGAGGATATCCGGCTGCAATGCCAGCACCCGGTCAAGCTGGGAATAGCCGGCACCGAAGTCATCAATGGCAATACGCGCACCGGCCTCGCGATAACGCGCGACCACATCGGCCAGGCGCTGGATATCGCCACCCAGTTCGGTGATCTCGAACACAACGCGCTGCGGGTCAACGCCGTGGGCGTGGATTTGTTTCAAGCTCGGCAGGGCCTGGCCCGGACGCAACCGGTTGATCCAGCGGGGCGAGATGTTCAGGCTCAGAAACCAATCGTCGGGGGCTTCATGCAGGCGGCTCAAGGCATTGTCGCGGATCTGACGGTCGAGGCGTCGCAACGTCGTGCCTGGCGTGCGCGGGTCCGCGAACAACGGGCCCACAGACTGCAAGCTGCCGTCAGCCTGGCGCAGGCGACCCAAGGCCTCGACGCCGGCAATGCGTCCGGTGGCAGTGTCAATAAACGGCTGGAAGCAGGCGAGCGGTTGCCCGTCAATCACAGGACCTCCTTATGAGAGGTAGCGAAAAAAAGAGGCCCGGCCTTCAATGACGAAGGCCGGGCCGATTCTGTTTGCAAGAATGCAGCCAGCAGGGCTCATCCTTTTCGGGAAGTACCTGCCATCGCTAATTTGATCAGCGGGATCAAACCTGCGCCCAGCCGCACCAGCCGGGTCACGCTGCTGATACTGCCGCCCTTGGCACCCTTCCCGGTAAAGAAGCCCATCAGCGTCACCGCCGCCACGCCCCACAGCGGCGCGTGCTTGATGCCCAGGCTGTCCTGCCAGTTGTGGCGCATGTCGCGCACTTTGTGCAGCGGAGCCATCAATTGTTGGGACTCATGACGGATTTCCTGGCGGTGCATTTCCATGCGCAGACGGATCAATGCCTTGCGCATTTCTCGACGGGATGTGTTGTGCGGGATCTCAGTCATGCTCATGGCAGCAGGCGCTCCCGATCATTGGCCAGCTCTTCAAGCGTGGCGTGGAAGGGCGTGGACTCATCGAAAACTGCTGCTTTCAAGCGCACCCCGCAGAACGCGGCGGCCAGGCTGTAGAACAAGCAGAGGCAGATGATCCCGGTGAGACGGTAGCCGGTGTCCCAGACCAGGATCATCACCAGCGTCGACAACCCGACCAGCAACAACAGGGCAAACACCAAGGCCAAGCCGGCAAACAGCAGCAGGCTGACGGTGCGTGCTTTCTGCTCCTGCAATTCGATGCCGAACAGTTCGACGTGGCTGTGCAGCAAGCCTAGAACGGCCGCGCCCAGGCGTCTTGAGGTAGAACTTGCGCCCGTGGCCGAGCCGCTTTCGCCGATAGACATAATGTTAGCGCCTTGTAGCCAATAGGCCGATCAGAAAGCCCACACCAGCGGCAATACCCACCGACTGCCAGGGGTTGGCCTGTACGTAGTCTTCAGTAGCGGTGACCGCAGCTTGGCCGCGCTCGCGCAGGGAGTCTTCGGTCAGTTGCAGGGTTTCACGGGCCTTGAGCAAGCTTTCATGAATCTTGCTGCGCAGTTCGTCCGCCTGGTCACCCGCCAGGATCGCGGTGTCATCCAGTAGCTTTTCGGTATCACTGACCAGGGTTTGAAAATCCGCCATCAGTATCTCTTGGGCTGTCTGTGCTGTTTTTCTGGCCATGGTTATCTCCGTGATTGGCTGATCGGTACGTGTGGTTTCGAGTCACCGGCGTCGGTGAAGGTTCACTGCAATTGCGTGGTACAGCTTTTGCTTTGCCTTGGTGCGCATGCACGGGTGCCTGCGCTGAATCTGGGCGGTAAGGCCTCAAACCATCAAAAACCTTACCTTAAATAACTGAAACTCGCGGAAAAACCCTGTCGGCAACAGCCTGTTGTGTTGATCGCTGCGCTAAAGCGGTTCACGCCCTGTGAAGAGGGGCGGTACCGGCGGTGCCAATTTAGTGCGCGCAACCGTGGCTTGAACCGCTTTGGTGCTTTTTGCCTTTAATGCAGGCCTGCCAACCTTCATGGAAAATTTGCAAAGTGCGGTGGACACTCTGGTCCACAGTTCAAACACCCTGTTTATCCTGATCGGCGCGGTCATGGTACTGGCGATGCACGCCGGCTTCGCATTCCTGGAAGTCGGCACCGTTCGCCAAAAAAATCAGGTCAACGCGCTGTCGAAGATCCTCAGCGACTTCGCCATCTCTACATTGGCCTATTTCTTTATAGGCTATTGGATCTCCTACGGCGTGAGCTTCATGCAACCGGCGGCAGTGATCAGCGCGGACCATGGCTATGGCTTGGTGAAATTCTTCTTCCTGCTGACGTTTGCGGCAGCGATCCCCGCGATCATCTCCGGCGGCATTGCCGAGCGCGCGAAGTTTGCTCCGCAGTTGTGCGCTACTGCGTTGATCGTGGCGTTTATCTACCCGTTTTTCGAAGGCATGGTCTGGAATGGCAATTTCGGCCTGCAAGCCTGGTTGCTCGCCACCTTTGGCGCCAGCTTTCATGACTTCGCCGGTTCTGTCGTGGTGCACGCCATGGGCGGCTGGCTGGCGCTGGCGGCGGTGTTGCTGTTGGGCCCGCGTAACGGACGTTATCGGGAAGGACGCTTGGTCGCCTTTGCGCCATCGAGCATTCCGTTTCTGGCGCTGGGTTCTTGGATTCTCATCGTCGGCTGGTTCGGCTTTAACGTGATGAGCGCGCAAACCCTCAACGGCGTCAGTGGCCTGGTGGCGGTCAACTCGTTGATGGCGATGGTCGGCGGCACCGTTGCTGCGCTGGTGATCGGCCGTAACGACCCAGGCTTCCTGCATAACGGCCCGCTCGCCGGGCTGGTGGCGATCTGCGCCGGTTCCGACCTGATGCATCCGGTAGGCGCGCTGGTCACCGGTGTGGTCGCCGGTGGGCTGTTTGTCTGGTGCTTTATCGCCGCCCAGGATCGCTGGAAGATCGATGACGTGCTGGGCGTGTGGCCATTGCATGGCCTGTGCGGTGTGTGGGGTGGGGTTGCCTGCGGCATCTTTGGCCAGACCGCGCTGGGCGGCCTGGGTGGCGTGAGCCTGGTCAGCCAGTTGATCGGCACCGGCCTCGGCGTGGCAGTCGCGTTCGGCGGCGGCCTGTTGGTGTATGGGGTGATCAAACGCGTCGGTGGCCTGCGCCTGAGTCAGGAGCAGGAGTATTACGGTGCGGACCTGTCGATCCACAAAATTGGCGCGGTCAGTCAGGATTGATCGTCGCTGTTCGGCGGCGTGAAAGAGCCGTGCAGCAGGCGATAGCGGTTGTGTCGCACTTCATCGACCCGCGCCTGTACCTGGTGGTCCGGAAGGCCCAGCAGGATCAAGGCGTGGGAGGCGAGCATCAGGCTCGACTCCAATAGTTCGGGCACCACTTCGCTGGCGCCCGCAGCTTTCAGTTCGGCCCACTGGCTGTCATCACGAGTGCGCACCAGAATCGGCACCTCAGGGTTGATACGGCGCGCCTCTTTCAACACCACCAGGGCGACATCGCTGTTGTCCACGGCAATTACCACCAACCGCGCGCGTTCCAGGCCCACCGCACTGAGCAGGGCGCCGCGACGGCAGTCGCCGTAATGCACGCTGCTGTCCTCGGTGGCGGCTTCCTGTACCCGTTCCGGGTCGTCATCCAGGGCGATAAAGGCTTGTTGTTCCCGCCGCAGAAAGCGCCCGATGGACTGCCCGACACGGCCGTAGCCACAGATCACTGCATGGCCGCGTAACTCGGCATTGAGCGCGGTGATTTCCTCCAGTTGCACTTGCTGGTTGGGTTTGCGGTGCAGGCGCAGGGCAATCGCCGGGGCGGCGCGCAACAGCAGTGGCGTCAGCAGCATCGAGCAGAACGTGGCGGCGAGCAGCAAGCCATTGAATTCATCCGGGATCAGCCGGCTTTGCTGCATTTGCGCCATCAACGCAAAACAGAACTCACCGCCCTGGGCGAGGGCCAAGCCGCTGCGCCAGGCGGTTTCGCTGTCGCTGCCCCGCAGCTTGACCAGCACCGCTACCACGCACCCCTTGATCAGCATCAGCGCGAGGGTCAGGCCGAGGATCAGCAGACTGTGGCTGATGAACAATTGCAGGTCGATCAACATGCCGATACTGACGAAAAACAGCCCCAGCAGGATGTCGCGAAACGGTCGGATATCCGCTTCGATCTGATGGCGGTAATGGCTTTCGCCCAGCAGCATGCCGGCCAGGAAGGCGCCGAGGGCCGGCGACAGACCCAGCAAATGGGTGAGCCAGGCGGTCAGCAACACGATCACCAGTGCAAGCAACACAAACAGCTCCGCCGAGTGGGACGCGGCGACTTCATGGAACAGGCGCGGCAACAACCAGCGACTGGCCAGCAGCAGGCCAACAAACAGCAACACGGTTTTACCCAGCGTCAGCGGCAGCGCCCAGTACCAGGCTTGATCGCTGCTGCCGGCAAACACGGGCGCCAAGGTCAGTAGCAACACGGCTACCACGTCCTGGAACAGCAGCACGCCAATCGCGTTCTGGCCATGGCTGCTGAAGATTTCTCCGAGGCTGGTCAGCTCTTTGCTGACGATGGCCGTGGATGACAATGCCAAGCCCGCACCCAGCAGCAACGCGATGCCGGGCGCCACACCAAAGGCCATCAACAAGCCTCCAAGCAGCGCACTGCACCCCAGCACCTGCAAACTGCCCAGGCCAAACACCACGCGGCGCAGGGCGAGCATCTTTGTCAGGGAGAACTCCAGGCCCAGGGAAAACAACAGGAACACCACGCCAAGCTCGGCGAGGTCGGGCAGCTCTTCGCTGTCATTCACCCAGTCCAGCGCCGTAGGTCCCACGGCGAGGCCCACACACAGGTAGCCCAGAACGGGCGGCAGTTGCAGTCGGCGAAACAGCGCAATCACCACAAGGGATGAGGCCAAAATGATCAGCAGGTTGGCGAACACGAGCATCTCCGTTGCAGGGTGAGCGGGCAAAAAGCCGCGAGAATCGCTGAATCAGTTATACGTCATGCTGATCTGTGTCAGGGTTTATCGGCTCGCCACGGGTCTTACGCAAGCCTAGAATGTTGATCTGTTTTCTGATCAGGTCCTTTCGCCATGCTTCCTGAATGCCAGTTGTTCGGCACCCTGGGTTGCCATCTTTGTGAGATTGCCGAAGCCGAAATCATGCCGCTCGTCGAACACGGGCTGTTGGTGGAGCTGGTTGACATCACCGATCCCCAAGATCTCACCGACCTCTATGGGCTGCGGATTCCGGTGCTTCGACGGGTGGATACCGGCGCCGAATTGGACTGGCCCTTTGACGCTGAACAGGTCGTTGCCTTCCTGCGCTGACGTTTATGCGATGGCGGGTTTCCAATTATTACGTTACTGTATGTTTGTACAGCGATTGAATAGAGGGAACGCCCGTGGTGAATGTTGAACAACTGAAAAGCAGCGTCAATCGCATGTCCGCCGACGTCGTGCGCGACGCGGTGAACGAGCTGCGCCTCGATGGCTTGGTCACGGAAGGCAAGACGCCCTTTAACAAAGTGCATTTCAATACCTGCTTTGCGGAGATCGAAGCGTTGTTCCAGCGCGCCGGTTACCACAAGCAACTGGATGTGGTGGGTTATCAGGGCTTGCTCTACGCCTTGTACGATCCCGGTCGCTGGGAAGCGGTGGATGTGCTGCGTTGGCTCAAGGAATTCACCGAAGCGGCCAGTGCGTCGCCGATCCTGCGCACGCAATTAGCCAAAGCCTGAGATCCGCCCTAGGCTCAATCCCGCGTCGTGCGGGATAATGCCCATCGGTTTTTTCAAGGCTTCGAGCATCGGCATGTCCACTTCCGGTTTTTCCGCGTCCCAACACCAAGCCAGCACTCTCTACTTGCCGCCAGGCCCTTGGGCGACCGTGCTCGATTGCCTGTGCGAGCACTTCCCGGCGATCAGCCGTGAGCACTGGCTGGACCGCATCGCCCGCGGACGGGTATTGGATATCAACGGCAGCCCCATTCAGCTGGACCTCGCCTACAAGGAAGGTCTGTGCATTTACTACTTCCGTGAAGTGCCGAACGAAAAGGTGATTCCGGTGCAGGAAACTATCCTGTACGCCGACGAGCACTTGGTGGTCGCGGATAAACCGCATTTCCTGCCCGTGACCCCGGCCGGAGAGTACGTCGAGCAAACCCTGCTGCGCCGCCTGATTCGCCGCCTGGATAATCCGTCGCTGGTACCCCTGCACCGTATCGACCGGCACACCGCCGGGCTGGTGCTGTTCTCGGCCAACCCCGCCAGCCGCTCGGCCTATCAGCAATTGTTCCCCAAGCGCCAGATCGATAAATTCTACGAAGCCATTGCCCCGGCCTTACCTGGTTTGACGTTCCCGTTGGTGCACAAAAGTCGCCTTGTGGACGGCGAACCCTTCTTCCGCATGCAGGAAGGCGAGGGCGCCAGCAACACCGAAACGGCGGTAGAGGTGCGGGAAAAAAATGGTGATCTATGGCGCTACGCCCTGTTTCCCGTGACCGGTAAGAAGCACCAACTGCGCGTGCACATGACCGCGCTGGGAGCGAGCATCTGCAATGACCCGTTCTACCCGGACGTGCTCAAGGATGCCGTCGACGATTACGCCAACCCGCTCAAGCTGCTGGCCCAGGGCGTACGGTTTATCGACCCGGTCACCGGCGAAGAGCGTCGTTTTCGCAGCCAGATCACCCTCGATTGGTAACCCCCGGAAACGACAAGGCCCGCGCGAGGCGGGCCTTGTAGGCAAACGCTAAGACTTACAGGTCTTTAACGGTGCGGACCTGATCTTTATTGATACGGGTCTGCTTGCCGTCCAGTTGTTCGAACTCGTAGAAGCCCGAATCCTTATCGAATTTAGGGGTGTCGACGGCCTGGATTTCGCGACCGTCATTCAGGGTGATCACTGTCGGCGAGGCGCAACCGGCGAGGGTGGCGATGCCCAGTGCAAGCATGAGAGCGGCGATGGTCCGTTGAGTCATGGGTTTGTCTCCGAGAGAATACTTTTTAATTGCTGACCTTGAGACGCGTAAGGCGTCGCCAAAGTTCCTTGTGCGAAAGTTCATTCTGACACGTCAGAGCTCGGCTGTAACAGCTCCGGCGTATTAAGGTTGGCCAGCCGTGGGTCATCCGCCGGGCACTCCAGCCCCACGCCGCCCAATTGCAGGAATATCTTGCGCGGGCTGCGTTCACCGGCTTGCCAGGCCTGTTCTACCTCGGTTTTGAGGTGTGTAGGGATGATGCAGATCAAGGGTTCCCAGAATTCGCCGTGGCGCACCATCACGGGCACCAATGGGTTTTGCCGCGCGGTCTTAAGCAGGTCGGTCAGTAGGATCGCGTCGATAGCCGGCACGTCGCACGGCAATATCAGCAGGTGCTCATGACGCGCAGCGGCCAGCCCGGCGCGGATACCGGCGAGCGGGCCCGGAAAGTCCGGGCTGTCGTCGCTCACCAGCGTGTCGGCATAGGGCGCGTAGAGGTCCTGGTTGCGATTGCACGAGATGATCAGGTCATCCGTCAACGCTCGCACCAAGCGCTGTAGATGGGCGATCAATGGCTGGCCGCGCCATGCCAACAGACCTTTGTCCTGGCCGCCCATGCGCTGGCCGCGCCCGCCGGATAACAGCAAAATCGAGCAGGGAAGGGGCGAAGAATCTAACGACATAAAGGTTCCGCTGCGGCAGGTAAATAGGGGCCTGTGATATAACACCGGGCTGTTCCTCCGACAACCGGACCGTGCCATGAAAGCCAAGGCTGATGCGCCCTTCGTACCCCTGAATATCGCTGTATTGACCGTCAGCGACACCCGCACCCTGGACACCGACACCTCGGGCCAGGTTTTCGTCGACCGCCTCACCGCCGCCGGGCACAACCTGGCCGAGCGCGTACTGCTCAAGGACGACCTCTACAAGATCCGCGCCCAGGTTGCCCATTGGATTGCCGAAGACGTGGTGCAAGTGGTGCTGATCACCGGCGGCACCGGTTTCACCGGCCGTGACAGCACCCCCGAAGCCGTGAGCTGCCTTCTCGACAAGCAGGTCGACGGCTTTGGCGAACTGTTCCGCCAGATATCCGTGGCCGACATCGGCACCTCCACCGTGCAATCTCGTGCCCTGGCCGGCTTGGCCAATGGCACCCTGGTGTGCTGCCTGCCGGGTTCCACCAATGCGGTGCGCACGGGTTGGGACGGCATTCTTGCCGAGCAGTTGGACAACCGCCATCGCCCCTGCAACTTCGTCCCGCACCTGAAACAGGCCGCGCCTTGTGAATCCCGTGGGTAAGCCTGGCAAGACCGGCGCGCTGATGCCCGTGGAAGAGGCGCTGCAGCACCTGTTGGCGCTGGCCGAAGCTGCGCCGATCCGTGAGCCGCACGCCTTGCCCCTGGCCGAGTGTGATGGCCGGGTATTGGCGCAGGATCTGGTCTCCACCCTCGACCTGCCTCCGTGGCCGAACAGTGCCATGGACGGTTACGCGCTGCGCCTGGCGGACTGGACCGGTGAGCCGCTGGTGGTGAGCCAGCGCATCTTTGCCGGTCAGGCGCCTGAACCTCTGGCCGCGGGCACTTGCGCGCGCATCTTCACCGGCGCACCGGTGCCGCAAGGCGCCGATTGCGTGGAGATGCAGGAAAATGCCGTGGTCCACGCCGATGAGCGCGTGAGCTTTACCGAGCCCCTGCACGCCGACCAGAACATCCGCCCTCAAGGCCAGGAAACCACGGTCGGTGAACTCGTTTTGTCAGCCGGGACGCGCTTGGGCCCGATTGAGCTGGGCCTGGCTGCGTCCCTCGGCTGTGATCGTCTGAATGTAGTGCGCTGCCCGCGCGTGGCCGTGCTGTCCACCGGCGACGAGTTGATCGAGCCCGGCTTGCCGCTGGGGCCCGGCCAGATCTACAACAGCAATCGTCGCGTGCTGTGCAGTTGGCTTTCACGCATGGGCTGTGAAGTGATCGACGCCGGGATCCTGCCGGATGACTTGGAACAGACTCGCACGCGATTGGCGGGCCTGGGCAGTGTCGACCTGATCCTGTCCACCGGTGGCGTGTCGGTAGGTGAAGCGGACTTCCTTGGCATCGCCCTGCGTGAAGAAGGCGAACTGGCCCTGTGGAAGCTCGCGATCAAACCTGGCAAGCCACTGACAGTCGGGCATTTCCGTGGCGTGCCGGTGATCGGCCTGCCGGGTAATCCGGCCTCGACCCTGGTGACTTTCGCACTGTTGGCGCGCCCCTACATTCTGCGTCGCCAAGGTGTGGCCGACGTGGAGCCGTTGCGGTTCGAAGTCCCGGTGGGATTCGTCTGGCTGAAACCGGGCAATCGTCGCGAGTATCCGCGCGGGCGCATCGAGCAGGGCAAGGCGATCATCTACCGTAACCAAAGCTCTGGCGTGCTGCGCAGCGCGGCGTGGGCTGAGGGGTTTGTGGAGGTGTTGGAAGGGACGACGCTGGCACTCGGTGATCGGGTTAATTTCATCCCGCTGAGCGAAGTCCTGAACTGAACACAAGTCCAAATGGGAGAGGGGGCTTGCCCCCGATAGCGGTGCTTCAGCCACACATCAGGTGACTGACACTCTGCCATCGGGGGCAAGCCCCCTCCCACATTTGGACCTTTGTGTGCCTGTGGCTATTCAGTAGTCGTCGCCACGCTCCGTGACGTCCCGCTCCACAGGCCGCGCATCCGGGTCATAGCCCACCGGGAACTTGCCCTTCAAGGTCCAGGCAAACGCAATGATCTCCGCGATGGTGCGGTACAACTCCTCCGGAATGCTGTCGCCCAGTTCCATGCGCGCCAGCAGCTTTACCAGCTCGGCGTTTTCATAGATCGGCACTTCATTTTCCCGCGCCAACTTGAGGATGGCTTCGGCCAGGGCATCGTCGCCCTTGGCGGTCAGGGTCGGCGCTTGCTGGCCGTCGTACTTGAGGGCAATCGCCTGGCGCGGTGGGTTGGAGTTCTTCATGCGGTTTCATCCACCCAGCGTTGCTCCAGTCCGGTTTTCGGCCCGCGTGGTGGCGTACCCAGATGGCAATCGAGGTCGCCGACGTTGATCCCCGAAGTCACCAGCCGCTCGCGCAAGTTGCCCAAATGGCTTTCGATCAGGCTGGCGGTGAACGGGCGTGTTGCCCACAGTTGGCTCGACAGTTTGCCCTGGGTCAGTTGTGCCTGGACCTGCAACGGCCCCAGCGGCTCTATATCGAATGCCAGCTCGACGCGCCATAGCATTTGCTTGGGGTCTTTGCGGTCTTTGCGTTCGGGCTGGTCTTTGTCTGGCGCCGGTTCTTCGCGCTGGAACTTGACCTGCAACGGCACGATGTCCTGCAGCGTGCGCATAGGAATTTCCAACTGCCAGGTGGTTTGCAGGCGGCCATCGGCGGTGGTGCCGGTCTGTTCCAGACTCGACAGTTGGTGGCTCTGTAACCTGGAAATGGCCCCGGCTGCCAGACGCAGCAGGTTTTCCAGGTCGCCTTCGCCTTCAAGCTTCGCCATCAGCCGCTCGGGCAGTGGAAAGCTGACCGGTGCCTGCCGCGCGCTGACTTGGCCCAGCGTGTTCAGTGGGCTGCGCACAAAATTGGGCAATACCTGGGCCAGCGTGTTGGCCGCAAGAATGGCGTTGAGGTTGGTACTGGCGGGCAGGGCGGGCAATAAGTCCGCGACAAGGCGCAGCAGTGCGCCCTTCATGTCCAGTGGTGGTATTTGTGGATTCTGTCCTGCGAGTAATTTGGCCTCCAGAAAGGCGCCGCTGTTCTGAATCACTTGAGCCAGGACTTTGGGGTTACTGACCTGTGCCAGATCAGGCAACGCCGCGAGCAAACGGTCGGCGGCGGCGCGCAGGTCGGCGGAGGTGCTATCGCCACGGGGCAGGTTTTGCAGGGCGGTGAAGACCGCATCCAGGGAGCCCTGACGACTTTGCTGGGTCGACAATTGTTGGGTGACCGCCAATTGATCCTTGAGCCCGCTCAGCGGCACAAAATTCAGGGTCTGCGCGTTCTGCACCACGGCGCTGAGCAGGCTGCCTACGCGCAACGGCTGTGGGCTTTCCACCGTCAGTGTCGCGCCGGCCAAGACGTTATTCAGCACTGTCACCAGCGAACGATAGATCGCCGGTTGCGCCGTGCCCTGTGGCAGCATCTGAGTGGTCAGTACCTTGGCTTGCAACAACGTACCTTCCGGGACTTTGGCGGTATCGATGCGGGTGAGGGCGGCGACGTTGGCACTCAAAGCCTGTTGCAGGCTGAGGGTCAGATTGCCCGCTGGCGTCTGGCTCACCGCCACATTGCTGCCTAAGGGTAATGGCTGCGCGCTGCTGGCCTGCACCAGCGTCTGGCGGCCGCCGTCCAAGGTCAGCTTGAGCAGCAACTGAAAGGCTTCACCGCCTTGTTTAAGGGCGATGACTTCGGCATTCGCGGTTTTCCCAGGGTCGATCAGCCCAATCTGCGGCTCCAGCAGTTTCAGCAGTGCTCCAGGCGCAGGCGCGGAGCTTTGCCCGGCTGCCGGGGTGGGAGGAAGCGTAGGAAGGTTGATCTCGCCGGTCATCGTGCGCATCGTCTCTGGGGAAATTGCCCTCTTTAGCGTAGGGCATCGCATGTATAATGCCGCCCGTCTGCAAAGAGAGCGGTAAAAACCTCACAACTATTTGATCCAGCTCTCTAAAATCGGTCGCCAAAGCCGTTATTGTGCATCTCTCTATAACGGCCGCTGCACCGCCGACTTGAACCGTAAAGGCCCGCGATCTCTTGACCAGCCCTCTTCTTGAAGCCGTAGCGCTCTCCTGTGAACGCGACTTGCGCCTGCTGTTCGAGCACCTCGACCTGCGTGTGGCGGGTGGCGATATGGTGCAGATCAGCGGTCCCAACGGCAGCGGCAAAACCAGTTTGCTGCGCCTGCTGGCCGGGTTGATGCAACCCACGGCCGGTGAAGTGCGGCTTAACGGCAAGCCCCTCAACGAACAGCGCACCGAGCTTGCACGCAACTTGATCTGGATCGGCCACGCCGCCGGCATCAAGGACGTGCTCACTGCCGAAGAAAACCTCAGCTGGCTCAGCGCCCTGCACCATCCTGCTTCCCGCGATGCCATCTGGCAGGCCCTGGCCGCTGTGGGCCTCAAGGGTTTCGAAGACGTTCCCTGTCACACCCTGTCCGCCGGCCAGCAGCGCCGCGTGGCCCTGGCGCGGCTCTACCTGCCTGGTCCGCCGCTGTGGATTCTCGACGAACCCTTCACCGCCCTCGACAAGCAAGGCGTCGCCCAGTTGGAAGAACACCTGGCGCGGCATTGCGAGCAGGGCGGAACCGTCTTGCTCACCACCCACCACACCCTGGCGCGCATGCCCGCCGGTTACCGCGACCTTGATCTGGGCCGGTGGTCGGCATGAGTGTCTTCGCCCTGCTGGTCGCCCGCGAAGCACGGCTGTTGTGCCGTCGCCCGGCTGAATTGGCCAACCCGCTGGTGTTCTTTGCCATCGTGATTGCGCTGTTCCCGCTGGCGGTCGGTCCCGAGACTAAACTGTTGCAAACCTTGTCGCCGGGGCTGGTGTGGGTGGCGGCGCTTTTATCGGTTCTGCTCTCGCTGGACGGGCTGTTTCGCAGTGATTTCGAAGACGGTTCCCTGGAACAGTGGGTCCTTTCGTCGCACCCTCTGCCACTTCTGGTACTGGCCAAGGTGCTGGCACACTGGGCTTTTTCCGGCCTCGCGCTAGTCTTGCTCTCGCCGCTGTTGGCGATGATGCTGGGCTTGCCCGTCGAGTGCCTGCCGGTATTGCTTTTGTCCTTGTTACTCGGCACGCCAGTGCTCAGCCTGTTAGGGGCCGTGGGCGCAGCGTTGACCGTCGGTTTGAAGCGTGGTGGCCTGCTACTGGCCCTGTTGATTCTGCCGTTGTACATCCCGGTACTGATCCTTGGCAGCGGCGCTTTGCAGGCTGCGCTCATGGGCATGCCGGCGACCGGTTACCTCCTGTGGCTTGGTAGCCTGACCGCCCTGGCGGTAACCCTGACACCCTTTGCTATAGCCGCCGGCCTGAAGATCAGCGTCGGCGAATAATGAGGTCTGACCCAGCGACATTGTCAGCTCTTCAACATAAGAAAGACCCTACGCCTCTCGCAATGACGAGAAGCAACCGTGAGAAACAGCAATGAACTGGACCTGGTTTCACAAGCTCGGCTCGCCCAAATGGTTCTACGGCATCAGTGGCAAACTGCTGCCTTGGTTCAGCAGCGCCGCCGTGTTGCTGATCGGCATCGGCCTGGTCTGGGGCCTGGCCTTCGCGCCGCCGGACTACCAGCAAGGCAACAGCTTTCGCATCATCTATATCCACGTACCCGCCGCGATGCTGGCCCAGTCCTGTTACGTGATGCTCGCGGTGTGCGGCGTTGTCGGCCTGGTGTGGAAGATGAAGTTGGCCGACGTTGCCCTGCAATGCGCCGCGCCCATCGGCGCGTGGATGACCGCCGTGGCGCTGGTCACCGGCGCGATCTGGGGCAAACCCACCTGGGGCTCGTGGTGGGTGTGGGATGCGCGACTAACGTCCATGTTGATCCTGCTGTTCCTGTACTTCGGTCTGATTGCGTTGGGCAACGCGATCAGCAATCGTGACAGCGCCGCCAAGGCCTGCGCGGTGCTGGCGATTGTCGGCGTGATCAACATCCCGATCATCAAGTACTCGGTGGAGTGGTGGAACACCCTGCACCAGGGCGCCACCTTCACCCTCACCGAAAAACCGGCGATGCCCGTGGAAATGTGGGCACCGCTGCTGTTGATGGTGCTGGGCTTCTACTGTTTCTTCGGTGCCGTGCTGCTGATGCGCATGCGCCTCGAAGTGCTCAAGCGTGAAGCCCGCGCCAGTTGGGTCAAGGCCGAAGTGCAAAGCAGCCTGGGAGCGCGCGGATGAGTTTTGCTTCTTTCAGTGATTTTCTCGCCATGGGCCACCACGGCCTCTATGTCTGGACGGCCTATGGCATCTGCCTGGCGGTGCTGGCCCTCAACGTCGCCGCGCCGATCCTGGCCCGCAAGCGTTACCTGCAACAAGAGGCGCGTCGTCTGCGCCGGGAGACCGAAAAGTGAATCCGCTGCGTAGAAAACGTCTGATGATCATCCTCGCCATCATGGCCGGCGTCGGCATTGCCGTGGCCCTGGCCTTGAGCGCGCTGCAACAGAACATCAACCTGTTCTACACCCCGACCCAGATCGCCAATGGCGAAGCACCGGTTGATACCCGCATCCGCGCCGGTGGCATGGTGGAGAAGGGCTCGTTGAAACGTTCCGGCGATTCCCTCGACGTGACCTTCGTGGTTACCGACTTCAATAAGGCCGTGACCATCACCTACCGTGGCATCCTCCCGGACCTGTTCCGCGAAGGCCAGGGCATCGTCGCCCTGGGCAAACTCAACGCTGACGGCGTGGTGGTGGCCGATGAAGTGCTGGCCAAGCACGACGAAAAATACATGCCGCCGGAAGTCACCAAGGCGTTGAAAGAAAGCGGCCAATCGGCACCAACCCCAGCGAAGGAGGGCTAAGTGATGACGTCCGCACTGTTTATTCCCGAGTTGGGCCAATTGGCGATGATCCTCGCCTTGTGCTTCGCCATCGTGCAGGCCGTGGTGCCGTTGCTCGGTGCCTGGCGCGGCGACCGCCTATGGATGAGCCTAGCGCAGCCGGCCGCCTGGGGTCAGTTTGCCTTTCTGGTGTTCGCGTTTGGCTGCCTGACCTACGCCTTTATGACCGACGACTTTTCCGTCGCCTATGTCGCCAATAACTCCAACACCGCGCTGCCTTGGTACTACAAGTTCAGCGCCGTGTGGGGCGCCCACGAAGGTTCGTTGCTGCTGTGGGCGTTGATCCTCGGCGGCTGGACCTTCGCTGTATCGGTGTTCTCGCGCCAATTGCCGCAAGTGATGCTGGCGCGGGTGCTGGCGGTGATGGGCATGATCAGCATTGGTTTTTTGCTGTTCCTGATCATGACCTCCAACCCTTTCAGCCGCATCCTGCCGCAGATTCCATCGGATGGGCATGACCTCAACCCCTTGCTGCAAGACATTGGCCTGATCGTGCACCCGCCGATGCTCTACATGGGTTACGTCGGTTTCTCCGTGGCCTTCGCCTTCGCCATCGCCGCCTTGCTTGGCGGGCGTCTGGATGCCGCGTGGGCGCGCTGGTCGCGGCCATGGACCATCGTCGCCTGGGCGTTCCTGGGTATCGGCATCACCCTCGGCTCGTGGTGGGCCTACTACGAACTCGGCTGGGGCGGGTGGTGGTTCTGGGACCCGGTGGAAAACGCCTCGTTCATGCCGTGGCTGGTGGGTACTGCACTGATTCACTCGTTGGCCGTCACCGAAAAGCGCGGCGTGTTCAAGAGCTGGACGGTGTTGCTGGCCATCGCGGCATTTTCCCTCAGCCTGCTGGGCACATTCCTCGTGCGTTCGGGTGTGTTGACCTCGGTGCACGCCTTTGCGTCCGACCCGGAGCGCGGCGTGTTCATCCTGATCTTCCTGCTGTTTGTGGTTGGCGGCTCCCTGACCCTGTTCGCCCTGCGCGCGCCGGTGGTCAAAAGCCAGGTCGGCTTCAATCTGTGGTCGCGGGAAACCCTGCTGCTGGGCAATAACCTGGTGCTGGTGGTGGCCGCGTCGATGATCCTGCTCGGCACTCTGTACCCGCTGGTGTTGGATGCCCTGAGCGGCGCCAAACTGTCCGTCGGCCCGCCGTACTTCAACGCGTTGTTCATCCCGTTGATGGGTCTGTTGATGGTGGTGATGGCGGTCGGCATGCTGGTGCGCTGGAAGGACACCCCGGTCAAATGGCTGGTCGGCATGTTGATGCCGGTGCTGCTCGGCAGCGTGGCCCTGGCCGTGGTCGCCGGGATTGCCTATGGCGACTTCAACTGGGCGGTGCTCGCCACCTTCCTGCTTGCCGCCTGGGTATTGCTGGCCGGTGTGCGCGACATCTTCGACAAGACCCGCCACAAAGGCCTGGTCAAAGGCCTTCCGACGCTGACCCGCAGCTACTGGGGCATGCAGATCGCCCACATCGGCATCGCCGTGTGTGCGCTGGGCGTGGTGCTGTCCAGCCAGAACAGCGCCGAGCGCGATCTGCGTCTGGCGCCGGGCGAGTCCATGGACCTTGCTGGGTACCAGTTCATCTTCGAGGGCGCCAAGCACTTTGAAGGGCCGAATTTCACGTCGGACAAAGGCACCGTGCGGGTAGTCCGCAACGGTAAGGAAATCGCCGTATTGCACCCCGAAAAACGCCTGTACACCGTGCAGAGCTCGATGATGACCGAAGCCGGTATCGACGCGGGTTTCACCCGTGACCTCTATGTGGCACTGGGCGAACCGTTGGGCGAGGGCGCATGGGCAGTGCGCGTGCATGTGAAACCGTTTGTGCGTTGGATCTGGTTCGGCGGTTTGCTCACTGGGTTTGGCGGTTTGCTGGCCGCGCTGGACCGGCGTTATCGGGTCAAGGTCAAGAGCCGAGTGCGTGAAGCCTTGGGTATGCAAGGAGCGGCGGTATGAAGCGTTGGTTGATGGTGTTGCCGCTGGCGTTGTTCCTGGTGGTGGCGGTGTTCCTGTATCGCGGCCTCTACCTGGATCCGGCAGAGTTGCCTTCGGCGATGATCGGCAAGCCTTTCCCCGAGTTCTCGCTGTCGAACGTGCAAGGTGACAAGACGCTGACCCGTGCCGACTTGCTGGGCAAACCGGCACTGGTCAACGTATGGGGCACATGGTGCATTTCCTGCCGCGTCGAACACCCCGTGCTGAATAAGTTGGCTGAGAAGGGCGTGGTGATCTACGGCATCAACTACAAGGACGACAATGCGGCGGCCTTGAAGTGGCTGGCCGAGTTCCATAACCCGTACCAACTGGACATCCGTGATGAAGACGGCAATCTCGGTCTCAACCTCGGCGTTTACGGCGCCCCGGAAACCTTCTTCATTGATGCCAAGGGTGTGATCCGCGACAAATACGTCGGTGTGATCGACGAGGTGGTCTGGCGCGAGCAACTGGCTGCCAAGTACCAGGCGCTGGTCGATGAGGCCAAGCCATGAAGCGTCTGTTAGTTGCTGCCGTGCTGGCACTGGGTTTGGCGGGAGTGGCCCACGCCGCCATCGACACGTACGAATTCGCCAAGGACGGTGACCGCGAGCGTTTCCGCGAACTGACCAAGGAACTGCGCTGCCCCAAGTGTCAGAACCAGGACATCGCCGACTCCAACGCTCCCATCGCCGCCGACCTGCGCAAAGAGATCTTCCGCATGCTGGGAGAGGGCAAGGACAACCAGCAGATCATCGACTTCATGGTCGATCGCTATGGTGATTTCGTGCGCTACAAACCGGCCCTCACCGGCAAGACCGCGCTGCTCTGGTTCGGCCCAGCAGGGCTGTTATTGGCCGGCGTGGTGGTGATGGCGGTGATCGTGCGCCGTCGCCGCGCAGCGCCGACCGATGGTTCCGACGCGCTGTCCCCCGAAGAGCGTAAACGCCTCGACCAATTGCTGGACACCAAGACTGATGATTGATTTCTGGCTCGCAGCCGGCTTGCTGCTTCTGATTGCCCTGAGTTTCCTGTTGATCCCTGTATTGCGCGGCCGCCGTGCCCAGCGCGAAGAGGATCGCACCGCGCTGAACGTGGCGCTGTATCAAGAACGCGTCGCCGAGTTGCAAGTGCAGCAGGACGAAGGCGTGCTCAACGCCGCGCAACTCGACACCGGTCGCGCCGAAGCCGCCCGCGAACTGCTGGCGGATACCGAGGGTGTGGAAAAACCCCGCGAATCGCGCCTGGGCAAACCGCTGCCATTGCTCGCCGCCGTCCTCGTCCCCGTCCTTGGCTTGGGCCTGTACATGCACTTTGGTGCCAGCGACAAGGTCGAGCTGACCCGCGAATTCTCACAGCCACCGGTGTCCATGGAAGACATGACCCACCGCCTGGAACGCGCGGCTGCGGCCCAACCGGATTCGGCCGAAGGCCTGTACTTCCTCGGTCGCGCCTATATGGCCCAAGACCGCTCCGCAGACGCCGCGAAAGTGTTCGAGCGCACCGTGGCCCTGGCCGGGCGCCAGCCGGAGCTGCTGGGGCAGTGGGCCCAGGCGCAGTACTTTGCCGACAACAAACAGTGGTCGCCCAAGGTGCAGGCGCTCACTGATGAAGCCTTGAAGCTGGACCCGAAGGAAGTCACCAGCCTGGGCTTGCTGGGCATTGCGGCATTTGAAGGCAAGCGTTATCAAGAGGCCATCGACTACTGGACCCGTCTGTTGGCCCAACTGCCACCGGAAGATAATTCCCGTGCTGCCCTGCAAGGCGGCATCGACCGGGCTGCGCAAAGTCTGAAGGAGAGCGGGGGCAGCGTCGCCCAAAAGGCTGTGATGAAGGTACGTGTGGACCTGTCCGCCGACGTGAAGGCCAAGGCCTTGCCAACCGACAGCGTGTTCATCTTCGCCCGCGCCGTCAGTGGCCCGCCGGCACCTCTGGCGGTCAAACGCGTCACCGTCGCCGAATTGCCTGTTACCGTCGAACTGGGTGACGCCGATGCAATGATGCCGCAATTGAAACTGTCCAACTTCCCCGAAGTCCAACTGGTTGCGCGCATATCCCGGGCCGGTCAACCAACCACTGGCGAGTGGATCGGCCGCAGCCAACCCCTGGCCAGCAGCACCACTGCGCTGCAACAGCTGACCATCGACAGTCCGGACAAGTAATTTTGAGGAAACGCCTATGATGACCGCATTCGCACGCATCACCTTGCTCAGCCTGGTACTGGGCCTGAGCGCGTGTGCGGTCCATCGGCCACCACCTGGCCCGACCGGCCCGACTATCCCGCCGTCCGGCCCCTCGACTCAGCCGAGCACCAAGCCTTCCGGCCCGGTCACCCCGCCACCGAAGCCTGCCCCGACTAAATCGCCGACCTTCGCCCCCCCACCGGGCGCCGCCAGCCATTGGGACGGCAAGATGCAGGTGTACGTGCTCGACGACCAACCCGACACGTTCTACCGCCAGCGCACCTACTACCGCTGGAGCAACGGCTGGAGCCGCTCCATCAGCCCCAATGGGCCGTGGGAAGACACCAACGTGCAAGGTGTGCCGCCGGGGTTGAGCAAGCAGTACGCGCAATGACAAAAGGCGACCTTCGGGTCGCCTTTTTCATGCCTGTGAAATCCATCTTTCCAGGCACTGAAGTTCAAATACGGGAGGGGGCTTGCTCCCGATAGCGCCAGGTCAGTCACTGATTAGTTGAATATGGCATCGCCATCGGGAGCAAGCCCCGTCCCACAGTGGGCCTCCTCAGCCCTCAGGCCACGGAGGCGCCGGTACCATGCCGCTTCTCATATGTTCATCAGTTTCGCCGCAATGGCATTCCAGCCAGCCGGTTCATGGATCATGGTCAAGTAGTCATGGCCCGCGAAGAACTGCCCCTGAAACGTGTGCTTAGCCATGATCTCCTTGATGATCATCGTGGCAGGGCCCAAGCCGGTATTGCCGGTTCGGGCATCGAGTGCACGACCTCGCACTTGAGTGGTGATTGCGGCGCCGAGCATCATCTTTCTTTGTTCAAGCTGCTTGATCTGATCTGCTCGGGATAAGCCGGCGAGGCTGGCTTGCGGCATATCGCCGACGTTGGGGTTCTGTTCAAGAAAGGCCGCCCACTGCAACTCCATCGCCGCCACCTTGCACAGGGCGGCGTAACGGTCGCTGACCATCAGCCTGGCCAGTTCAAGTTGGAAGCTGACCATGATGAGCGGGATTTTTCCGACCAGGCCGATGCCGGTAAATGAAAGCAAGGTCGAGGTGGTCGAGATGGCCATTTCTGTGCCTCGAAATGCGAGCTTCTTGAACTTTACCTCGATGGCCAGTTGCAGCCATTTAATCGCATCACTGACTTGTTTATCACCAGCGGCGAAGGGTTGATAAGCCGCCAGCATTTTTGACAGCCGACGCAGATGTATCGCCGTAGAGGTCGTGGCAGACGCATGCCTGGCCGCATAGAAGGGCGCGGGAATAGGCGAGATCGCCGGGCTTATCGCCGCCACTCCCACCCCGGTTGCGCCAACACCCAAGCTTTTGTATTTGCGGTGTGAAAGCATCTTTTGGGTTTTGGGCGAGGGTCCGCAATTGCCGTTTTTGACAAAGTACGGGTTGAGTTTCAACCCGCTTTTTTCGCAGACCTTCATATAACTTCTGGCGGCGCCTATGGTTGTGATGATGGGGTGAAGGCCTGCCAGTCCGGAAAGAAGGCTAAAGAATATGTCTTCTTTTGACTGTTCTGTTTGAGCGGTTTCACGTACTTGCGCTGCGATTGAGTCGGGCACTTTTTCGTCTCCGTTGAGGGGAGAAGGGATAGGAGCCTGTACCGTAGATAAGCACCGTAGTGCTGGCTGTAGGATTGTTCGGGGAGGCATCACTCGTCTTTGTGGTCGCGCCGAACCTGGTGCGCTGCGGGTCGCACTCGGGTAATGTGGCCGCCGCCGGCCTGGCTGCCGAAGGATTGCTGGATATACTTTTCAGTGATCGCTATCCGCCCAGCCTGTTGCAGGCGGCATTTGTACGGGCCAGCGGGCCGAGCTGATGCAAGCCAGGCGCCGCGAAGGGCTTCCTGTGGTGCATAAGTCTGGCGACAAGCGAAGAGGGTGTGTTGATGGCGGGCAGGTTGATCTATCTCATCGGGCCATCGGGTTCGGGCAAGGACAGCCTGCTGGATGCCGCCCGTCCGCAGTTGGCCGAGCGCGGCTGCCGCATCGTGCGGCGCGTCATCACCCGTTCGGCGGAGGCCGTGGGCGAGGCGGCGCACGGTGTGAGCGCGGAGCAGTTTGCGGTGATGCGTACCGAGGGGGCGTTTGCCCTCAGTTGGCAGGCCAACGGCTTGTCCTATGGCATTCCACGGGAAATCGACGATTGGCTGGCGGCGGGGGATGACGTTCTGGTCAACGGCTCGCGTGCACACCTGGCGCAGGCCCACGCGCGTTATCCGCAGATGCTGGTGCTATTGCTGACCGTGGATCAAGGCGTGTTACGCCAGCGCTTGATCGCGCGGGGACGAGAGTTGCCGGCCGACATCGAGGAGCGCTTGGCGCGCAATGCGCGGTTTACTCAAGAGCTGATCGCCGGCAGTGGTTCAGGGTTGTTTGTGCTGGATAACTCCGGCCCCTTGGAGCACACGGTCGAGCGCCTGCTGCACTGCCTGGATGCTGGGCATTCGGTATGCGCCTGATCCTGCTACGTATCGGCGAGTTTGGCTGGTGATCTTCATGGCTCGCAGATCGTTGTTCCAAATCGGGCCTTGAGCGCTTTGCGGCCCTTTGGCGTCACACTCAGTGCGCGGCTATCCAGGTCCTGTATTACCCATTCACGGCGAACAGCGTTTTGCAAAAGCGCCGCGCCCAAAGCACCCGCCAGGTGCGGGCGGCGCATGCTCCAGTCCAGGCAGGCGCAGGCGAATCGCCGTCGTTGCGTGCGCAGCGTCGCCACATCAATCCCAAGTTCAACCATCGCCTCGTCGCCGTGTGCGCTGAGTTGGTAGCTGTCGTTCCCGGTCAACCAGCCGGCCTCAATGAAATGGTCGTGCAGCGTGACCGCCAACGTACCCGCCATGTGGTCGTAGCAGGTGCGCGCAAACTGCAGACGCGTGGGCGTGCTCGGCACAAACGCCTTGGCGCTGTTGCGGCTGATCACCATCAACCCTTCAATCGCCTGGGCCACCGACGGACCGGCGAGGCTGTAGTACCGGTGACGCCCCTGCGTGTACAACGTGATCAAGCCGTCGTCCTTGAGCCGGGCCAAGTGCGCGCTGGCGGTTGAGGTGCTGACCTCGGCAATCACCGCCATTTCGGTACTGGTACGCGCATGCCCATCCATCAGCGCGCAGAGCATTTTCGTGCGCGCAGGTTCTGCAATTGCGCCGGCGACCTGTGAGAGTGCGACGTCGTCGTCCTGGCCGTTCATATTTCGTTCCTGAGCGAATCGTTACCGGGTGAGGTGGCTGATAGTAGCGGTTCTTCGTGAACAGGACGTCCTGAATGACACCGCTTGAAGCCGCTACCCACGCTGACCCTTATGACTATTACTCACGCCTGAGACGTACTGGCGGGTTGCTGTTCGACGCTGAACTTGGGCTGTGGGTCGCCAGTACAGCCGAGTTTGTTGCGGCTGTTCTGGCTCACCCGGATTGTCGAGTACGCCCGCATCACGAGCCGGTGCCTGCTGCGATTGCGCAAGGCGCTGCAGGCCAGGTATTTGCCCGCTTGATGCGGATGAATGAAGGGACGGCCCATCGATGCCCGCGAGCAGCAGTCGAACCGGCATTGGCTGGCGTAGGCGTCGGGACCGTCGCGGAGGTGGTCGGCAGCCTTATCGACCGCGTGGATAACCTGGAGGCGTTGATGTTCACCTTGCCGGTCTCGGCGGTTGCGGCGTTGCTGGGTTTTCCAACAGGGCAGACAGCAGCGGTTGCCGAGCTGACACGGGATTTCGTCGCCTGCCTCTCGCCGCTGAGCAACGAGGCCCAACGGCATCACGCCGACATCGGAGCGTCGCAGTTGACGCAAATGTTCGGCGACGTACTTGAAGCTTCGGCGTTGATGACGCACATCCGCACAGGCGACTGGATGGACACTGACGTGTTGACCGCGAACCTGATCGGGCTGCTGTCACAGACCTGCGAAGCCACGGCCGGCCTGATAGGTAACACATTGGTGATGCTCGCCCGGCAGCCTGATCTGCTGGAGCAGGTTCAGCACGCGCCCGCCCAGGTCATGGCGCTGGTTGAAGAAGTGGCGCGCTTCGATTCCCCAGTGCAGAACACTCGGCGGTTTGTTGCCGAGCGGTGTGTCATCGGTAACCGCGTGTTGGAGGCCGGGGATACCCTTCTGGTGGTGCTGGCGTCCGCCAATCGTGACCCTGCGGCAAACCCGATGCCCGATAGTTTTGTGCTTGAACGCCCGCAGCGGCGCAGCTTCAGCTTTGGTTTCGGCGCTCATCAATGTCCTGGCCAGCGGCTGGCGTTGATCATTGCGTCCCAAACCATCCTTGCGCTGCTCCGTCGCCAGCCTGCCTTGCTGGCGGGCGCGGGGTCATTCGGTTACTGGCCGTCGCTCAACGGGCGGATTCCGAGGTTTCACTCGGCAGCGCTCAACATTCGGTAAAACCACCGCCAGTCAGGCTGAGAGGTTCTGTGCTTGAGCAAAGAAAACTCTAGGGTTGTTTTTGTTCAGGCCAAGCCAAGGAGGCTGGGGTGCAAAGCAGGTGATTGATCAAGGAGCTGCAAGAGGCTGGATGGGTACTGGATCGTGTCACGGGCAGTCATCATATTTTTATCGAATGGAGCGATGACTTTACCGCCACCGGAATTCAAATCCCCGATATTCCAGGCGCTGTCACCGCCGGGGACAGCTTTGAAGAGGCTTGCAACGCTGCCGTGTAAGTCGCGCACATCCTGCTGCAGGAGATCGCTGCAGAGGGCGGGACGATTCCGATGCCAACGTCAGTCGCGAACCATCGCGCTCATGAGGACTATGCGGGGATGGGCTGGGGGATGCTGGCGTTGGACATCTCGCCTTATCTGGGCAAGACCGAGAAGGTCAATGCGACCTTGCCCGGTTATGTCATCCAGCGAATCGACCGTTATGTGCGTGAGCACAAGGTCAAAAACCGCTCGTCATTTCTGGCGGACGCGGCTCTGAAGAAGTTGGTGCGCTCTTAAGCGGTTGCGACCGCCACCCGCCGGGACGCACTTAGGAACCGCAACAACGCCACCAGCGGGAATGCGCTGCCGACCAGCATCACCCCGAGCCAGCCGCCGTGTTCATACACGCTGCTGGCAATCGCTGAGCCAAAGGCGCCGCCGATGAAGATGCTGGTCATGTACAGCGCGTTCAAACGGCTGCGGCTGTTGGCGTCGAGGGCGTAGATGGCGCGTTGGCCCAGGACCATGTTCATCTGCACGCAGAAGTCCAGGACCACACCGGTTACCGCCAGGCCGATCACGCTGTACAGCGGATGCACGAAAGCCGGCAGGAAGCTCAGCGCGGCGAACAGCATCGCCAGCAACGAAGCGCGGTGAGTGTGACCGGCATCCGCCAGGCGCCCGGCGATGGGCGCGGCGATGGCGCCCAAGGCACCGACCAGGGCGAACAGGGCGATTTCGCTCTGGCTCAGGCCGTGATTACGCGCCAGCTCCAGTGGCGCGGCGGTCCAGAACAGGCTGAAGGTGGCAAACATGCAGCCTTGGTAAAACGCGCGCTTGCGCAGCACTGGCTGGCGACGCAACAAGGTGCCCAGCGAACCCAGCAATTGGCCATATGTGGCGCTGTGGTCGGGTTGGCGCTTGGGGATGGTCAGCATCAGCACCACGCTGATAAACGCCATCAACCCCGCCGCCGCCATGAACATCGCACGCCAGCCGAAGTGGTCCGCCACCACGCTGGAGACCGGCCGTGCCAGCAGGATGCCCAGCAACAAACCGCCCATGATGCTACCGACCACACGGCCACGGGACTCGGCAGGCGCCAGGTGCGCGGCCAGCGGGATCAGGATCTGCACCGATACTGAACTGAATCCGATCAGCAGCGACACCAGCAGGAACAGGTTCGGCTGTGCGGTGAACGCTGCGCCCAGCAGGCTGGCGATGGCCACCACGGTGGTTAGGATCATCAGCTTGCGGTTTTCCAGCAGGTCGCCCAACGGCACCAGGAAGAAGAGTCCCAGGGCATAACCGATTTGCGTCAGGGACACGATCAGGCTGGCCATGGCCGGCGTAAGGCCGATGTCCGGGGCGATCAGTTCAATGATCGGTTGCGCGTAGTAAATGTTGGCAACGATGGCGCCGCAGCAGAACGCAAACAGCATCACCATCCCGCGGGTCATGGTGCTTGTAGTGTGGGGAGTAGCGTTCATGGTGTTCTCATAAAAGCGGAGGAAGATGGCGAGCGAGAGTAAAGCCAAGGCGTACGCACGAGTAGGGCGCTCGTGGTGATATCACTTATGCTGGCTGATGATACATTCAGAAACAACTAAGGTGGTGTGACACTACCGATGCAACGGCCATACAGACAGCCAAATGTGGGAGGGGGCTTGCCCCCGATGGCGGAGTGTCAGTCACTGGGTGTAGTGGCTGACACGCTGCTATCGGGAGCAAGCCCCCTCCCACATTTTTTACCGCGTTTCTTAGTTATTGACCGGAGTAGATCTGGTCGAAGATGCCACCGTCATTGAAGTGGGTCTTCTGTACGGTGCGCCAGTCACCAAAGGTCTTCTCCACCGACAGGAAGTCGACTTTCGGGAAGCGGTCGGTGTACTTGGCCAGGACTTTTGGATCACGCGGGCGCAGGTAGTTGTTGGCGGCGATTTCCTGGCCTTCCGGCGACCACAGGTACTTCAGGTAGTCTTCGGCGGCCACGCGGGTGCCTTTCTTCTCGACCACTTTGTCGACCACCGACACCGGCGGCTCGGCTTCAGCGGAAACGCTTGGGTAGATCACTTCAAACTGATCACGGCCGAATTCACGGGCGATCATTTCGGCTTCGTTCTCAAAGGTCACCAGCACGTCGCCGATCTGGTTGGTCATGAACGTGGTGGTCGCTGCACGGCCACCGGTGTCGAGCACAGGCGCTTGCTTGAACAGCTTGCCGACGAAGGTTTTCGCCTTTTCTTCATCGCCGCCGTTCTTGAGCACATAACCCCAGGCCGACAGGTAGGTGTAGCGGCCGTTACCCGAGGTTTTCGGGTTAGGCACGATCACTTGCACGCCATCCTTGAGCAGGTCCGGCCAGTCTTTCAGCGCCTTGGGGTTGCCCTTGCGCACGATAAACACGGTGGCGGAGGTGAACGGCGCGCTGTTGTTGGGCAGGCGCGTGACCCAGTTGTCTGGCACCAGTTTGCCGTTGTCGGCAAGGGCGTTGATGTCGGTGGCCATGTTCATGGTGATCACGTCAGCGGGCAGACCGTCGATCACCGAACGCGCTTGTTTGCTGGAACCGCCGAAGGACATTTGCAGGGTCAGCTTGTCGTTCGGGTGCTCGGCTTCCCAATGCTTCTGGAAGGCGGCGTTGTAGTCCTTGTAGAAATCGCGCATTACGTCATAGGAGACGTTGAGCAGTGTGACCGGTGCGGCGTGCACGGCGCCCGCCAGGGCAAGACCGGCGGCCAGGAGAGAGGCGCTAACGAGTTTTTTCACTGCTCATTCCTTGTTGTTCGGGAGAAGGGGTAAGGCCATTTGCCAGCGACTATAGCCGGGGCGCCATAGTCGCTTAAAGATTAAAAAGAACTTTGCTTATTCCACTTTCTTGAAAAGATTACTGCCGCAGCGCGAGCAGAACGCCGCATTGGGCTCGTGGCTGTTTTTCTTGCACACGGGGCAGTCGGTTTGCAGCTGTTCACCGCGCATGGCACTGGCCAGCTCCGCGGTAAAAATGCCCGTGGGCACTGCGATGATCGAGTAACCGGTGATCATCACCAGTGACGAAATCACTTGGCCCAGCGGCGTCTTCGGAACGATATCGCCAAAGCCCACGGTGGTCAGCGTGACGATGGCCCAATAGATGCCTTTTGGAATGCTGGTAAACCCGTGTTCCGGGCCTTCGATCACGTACATCAAGGTGCCGAACACCGTCACCAAGGTGCATACGCTCACCAGGAACACCACGATCTTCTGCTTGCTGCCGCGCAACGCCGCCATCAGGTAGTTGGCTTGCTTGAGGTACGGGCTGAGCTTGAGCACGCGGAAAATCCGCAGCATGCGGATGATGCGGATGATCAGCAGGTACTGCGCATCGCTGTAATACAGCGCAAGGATGCCGGGCACGATGGCGAGCAAATCCACCAGCCCGTAAAAACTGAAGGCATAGCGCAACGGCTTGGGCGAGCAGTACAGGCGCAGCCCGTACTCGATCAGGAAGATGACGGTGAAGCCCCACTCGATATACGCCAGCACATTGGCGTAGTTCTGGTGGATCTGGTCGATGCTGTCGAGCATCACGATCACCAGGCTGGCGAGGATGATCAGCAACAAGATGCCGTCAAAGCGCCGCCCGGCGACGGTGTCGCTCTGAAAAACCATGACGTAGAGCCGCTGGCGCCAGTCGTTGTTGCTGTCCATAAGTCCCGCCCGAATCGAAGATCGAGCAAGCCTAGGGGGATTCGAAGGGGCTGTCCATGCGCGGTTTCTGCACGATTCGGCGACCGGCGCGTACCAGCCAGCAGGCGAGGATAAACGGCGCGGTGAGCGCGGGCAGGTGCAGGGCGGCAAAGCCCGGTGTCAGAAGGATCGCCAGCAGGATGCCGAGCAGCGGCAGCCAGGCTTGGCGACGCGCTTGGCTCAGGGCCAGGGCCGCGAGGGCCGGGTTGTAGCTGTGCAGGCCGAGGAGGGCGCCGGTGCTGTCCTCCAGCATGACGCCGATCAGCACGCCGGCGCTGGCGCCGATCAAGGCCCAGATGGCCGCGCGTCGGTTGGCGAGCCACAGGCCAAGTGCAATCAAGGCGCCGGCCACGGGCTGATCCAGCAGCATGATTTGCGCCAGGCCAGTGAAGGGCGCGCTGAACCAAGCCAGGGCGTCCGGTGCGCCCAGGGCGAAGGTGTTTGGCGCCGCAGTGCCCAGCAGCAGCCAACCCAGCATGACAAACGGCGCGGTGTAGGCAGGCAAGTCATCCGGTTGCGTCGCGTGCTTGAGCCATTGCCGCGTGAGAATCGCACTCAAGCCGCCACACGCCAGGATCAGCGGCGGCAACAAGGCAGACCACGCGAAATGCTCGCTGATCAACAAGCCCAGCAACACGCCGTTGTAGCTATATAAGCCAGCTTGGCGTTCAGCTTTGGGATAACCCCGGCGCTGGGCCGTGAGCAACCCGGCCACGCCACCCAGCAGTGCACCGCCGAGCAAGGCCGGAGCGCCGATCAGGATGGCCAGTAGGCACAGCAAGCCGCACAGCGGCTGGCGTTGTAGGAAGATTTGGCTGAAGCCGTTGAGCAGCGCTTCGGCCCAGTCGGGGCAGGTCTGGTTGTGCATGATGGGGATTCAGTGAGACTGAGTTGTCCCCATCGAGGGCCAGCCCCCTCCCACACTTGATTGGGTTCACACCGTTAGATGTGTGAATGCAGTCCAATGTGGGAGGGGGCTTGCCCCCGATGGGGCCTCTACAGGCGCTAGATCAGCGTCTCTATACGCAAAGAGTTGGTCGACCCCGGCTGCCCGAACGGCACCCCCGCTGTAATCACCAACGTATCCCCGCGCTGCGCCATGCCCTGAGCCTGGGCAATCTCCAGTGCCGTGGAACACACCTCATCCACCTGGCGCAGCCGATCATTGACCACCGAGTGCACGCCCCACGCCACGCTCAGCCGTCGCGCCGTGGACAGGTTCGGCGTGAGGTTAAGAATCGGCGCCACGGGCCGTTCCCGTGCAGCGCGCAGGCTGGAGCTGCCGGATTCGCTGTAGTTCACCAGCACCGCCACCGGCAGGATGCTGCTGATACGACGGATCGCGCAGCTGATGGCGTCCGACACGGTGGCATCGGCTTTGGGCCGGCTGACGTCCAGTTGCGCCTGGTAATCCGGACCGTTTTCCACTTGGCGGATGATCTTGCTCATCATCTGCACGGCTTCCAGCGGGTACTCACCCGATGCGGTTTCTGCCGACAGCATCACCGCATCCGCGCCCTCGGCCACGGCGTTGGCCACATCGGTGACTTCGGCACGGGTGGGCGCCGGTGAGAAACGCATGGATTCGAGCATCTGCGTGGCGACCACCACCGGTTTACCCAACTGACGGCAGGTGCTGATGATGTCCTTCTGGATCTGCGGCACGCTCTCGGCCGGTACTTCCACACCCAGGTCGCCTCTGGCCACCATGATCGCGTCGCTCAGTTCGGCGATTTCCCGCAGGCGCTGCACGGCAGACGGCTTCTCGATCTTGGCCATCAGGAAAGCTTTGTCACCGATCAGCTCGCGGGCTTCGCGGATGTCTTCCGGGCGTTGCACGAACGACAACGCCACCCAGTCCACGCCCAGCTCCAGGCCGAAGCTCAGGTCGCGGCGGTCCTTGGCGGTCAGAGGGCTCAGTTCCAACAGCGCTTGTGGCACGTTCACGCCCTTGCGGTCGGAAAGCTCACCGCCATTGAGCACGGTGGTATCAATGGCATCGGTGTGCTTGGTGATCACCCGCAGGCGCAGCTTGCCGTCGTCCAGCAGCAGGTCCATGCCCGGCTCCAGCGCTGCAATGATTTCCGGGTGGGGCAGGTTGACCCGGCGTTGGTCGCCCGGGGTCTCATCCAGGTCCAGGCGCAGGGCCTGGCCGCGCACCAATTGCACCTTGCCTTCGGCGAAACGCCCGACTCGCAGCTTCGGCCCTTGCAGGTCCATCAGGATGCCCAGCGGGTAGTTGAGCTGGCGCTCCACCTGGCGAATCCATTGGTAGCGCTGGGCGTGATCGGCGTGGTCACCGTGGCTGAAGTTGAGGCGGAAGATATTCACCCCGGCTTCTACCAGTTCGAGGATGTCATCGATCCCGTCGGTGGCCGGGCCCAGGGTGGCGAGGATCTTGACCTTTTTGTCAGGCGTCATGGGCAGTGCTCTCAAGGATCAGAATGGCGCGGAAGTCGTTGACGTTGGTGCGGGTTGGCTCGGTGACGATCAAGTCGTCGAGCGCCGCGAAATAGCCGTAGCCGTTGTTGTTATCCAACTCATCGCTGGCGCTCAGGCCCAAGGCTTCGGCGCGGCGGTAGCTGCAGGGCGTCATGATTGCGCCGGCGTTGTCTTCCGAACCGTCGATGCCGTCGGTGTCGCCGGCCAGTGCGTACACGCCGGGCAGGCCTTTGAGGCTGTCGGTCAGGCTCAGCAGAAATTCCGCATTGCGCCCGCCCCGGCCATTGCCGCGCACCGTGACGGTGGTTTCACCGCCGGACAGGATCACGCACGGCGCTGCCAACGGTTGGCCGTGCTGCACGATCTGCCGGGCAATGCCCGCATGCACTTTGGCCACGTCCCGCGCTTCACCTTCCAGATCGCCGAGGATCAGCGGGCTGAAACCGGCCTGGCGTACTTTTACGGCCACGGCTTCCAGGGATTGCTGGGGGCGGGCGATCAATTGGAAGTGGCTGCGGGCGAGGATCGGATCGCCGGGTTTGACGGTTTCCGAGGCCGGGTTTTGCAGCCAGCTGCGCACGGAGGCGGGTGCGTCGATCCCGTAACGCTTGAGAATCGCCAGGGCTTGTTGCGAGGTGCTCGGGTCGCCGACGGTAGGGCCGGAGGCAATCACCGTGGCTTGGTCGCCCGGCACGTCGGAGATGGCGTAGGTGTACACCGTTGCCGGCCATGCGGCCTTGGCCAACCGACCGCCCTTGATTGCCGAGAGGTGCTTGCGCACGCAGTTCATCTCGCCAATGGTCGCGCCGGATTTAAGCAACGCCTTATTGATGGTTTGTTTGTCCGCCAGGGTGATGCCTTCGGCGGGCAGGGCCAGCAATGCAGAGCCGCCGCCGGAGAGCAGGAAGATCACGCGGTCGTCTTCGCCGAGGTTGCTGATCAACTCCAGCACGCGCTTGGCCACGGCCAGGCCGGCAGCATCGGGGACGGGGTGGGCGGCTTCAACCACTTCGATTTTTTTGCACGGTGCGCCATGGCCGTAGCGGGTGACCACCAGACCAGTGACCTCGCCGTGCCAGCAGTTTTCGACGACGAGTGCCATGGCGGCGGCGGCCTTGCCGGCGCCGATCACGATCACGCGGCCGGTGCGGTCGGCGGGCAGAAAGGGTTCAAGGACTTGCCGGGGGTGGGCGGCGTCGATGGCTGTGGCAAACAGCTCGCGAAGCAGGTGTTGCGGATCGACCGACATAAGCGGGCTCCCGGGGATTTTTGTTATTAGAGGTGCAGCAATTTCAGATTTGGAATGCGATCAAGTGTGGGAGGGGGCTTGCCCCCGATAGCGGTGTGTCAGACGTAGATGATTGGGCTGAAACACTGTCCTCAGGGGCAAGCCCCCTCCCACATTCAAGGTGTTTCCACTGGCGGGTTACTTATCGCGAATCGAGAAATTCGCCATATGCTCCAGCCCCTTGATCAGCGCCGAGTGATCCCAGTTGCCGCCACCAATTGCCGTGCACGTACTGAACACCTGCTGGGTACCGGCAGTGTTCGGCAGGTTGATCCCCAACTCCTTGGCTCCGGCCAGGGCCAGGTTCAGGTCTTTCTGGTGCAGGTTGATGCGGAAGCCAGGATCGAAGGTGCCCTTGATCATGCGTTCGCCGTGCACTTCCAGAATCTTCGACGAGGCAAATCCACCCATCAGTGCTTCACGCACCTTGGCCGGGTCGGCGCCGTTTTTCGAGGCAAACAGCAGCGCTTCGGCCACCGCCTGGATGTTCAGCGCAACGATGATCTGATTGGCCACTTTGGCCGTCTGGCCATCGCCATTGCCGCCGACCAGCGTGATGTTCTTGCCCATGCTCTGGAACAGCGGCAGGGCACGTTCGAAGGTCTGGGGCTCGCCGCCGACCATGATGCTCAGGGTGCCGGCCTTGGCGCCGACCTCACCGCCGGACACCGGTGCATCGAGGTACTGTGCACCGGTCTCGTTGATTTTCGCTGCGAATGCCTTGGTGGCAGTGGGCGAGATCGAACTCATGTCGATCACAACCTTGTTCGGCGACAAGCCAGCGGCGACGCCGTCGGCGCGGAACAGCACGTCATCGACCTGCGGGGTGTCGGGCACCATGACGATGATGAATTCGGCTTCCTGGGCGACTTGCTGCGGATTGGCCAGGGCCACTGCGCCGGCGTTGATCAGCTCGGCCGGCGCCTTGCCGTGGTGCTCGGAAAGAAACAGTTGGTGACCTGCTTTCTGCAGGTTCGCGGCCATGGGTTGGCCCATGATGCCGGTGCCGATAAATCCGATTTTAGCCATGGTGAAATCCTCTTCTTATGTGGGAGGGGGCTTGCCCCCGATGGCGGTGTGTCAGGCAAAACATTGCTGACTGACCCGCCGCTATCGGGGGCAAGCCCCCTCCCACAGGGTTTTGTGTGGTGTCTGTCAGATGGCGTTATGGGTTTTAAGCCAACCCAGGCCCGCTTCGGTGGTGGTCAACGGCTTGTACTCACAGCCGACCCAACCCGAGTAGCCAATCCGATCCAGATGCTCGAACAGGAAGCGATAGTTGATCTCGCCCGTGCCCGGCTCATTGCGCCCAGGGTTGTCCGCCAGCTGGATGTGGTTGATCTCATCCAGGTGCGTGGCCATGGTCCGGGCAAGGTCGCCTTCCATGATTTGCATGTGGTAGATGTCGTACTGCAGGAACAGGTTGGCACTGCCCACCTGCTCGCGGATCGACAGGGCTTGCGCTGTGGTGTTCAGGTAGAAGCCGGGGATGTCGCGGGTATTGATCATCTCCATCACCAGCTTGATGCCCGCTGCTTGCAGCTTGTCGGCGGCGTACTTGAGGTTGGCGACGAAGGTTTTTTCCAGGATGTCGTCGTCAACGCCTTGTGGCCGAATGCCCGCCAGGCAGTTGATCTGGGTATTGCCCAGCACTTGGGCGTAAGCGATGGCCAGCTTGACCCCGGCGCGGAATTCCTCGACCCGGTCCGGGTGGCACGCCAGGCCGCGTTCGCCTTTGGCCCAGTCACCGGCTGGCAGGTTGAACAGCACCTGGGTCAGGCCGTTGGCGTCGAGGTGTGCCTTGATGTCAGCCGAGCTGAATTCATACGGGAACAGGTACTCGACACCTTCGAAACCGGCATCGGCGGCCGCTTTGAAACGGGCAAGGAAATCCTGTTCGGTAAACAGCATGGACAGGTTGGCGGCGAAACGCGGCATAAGGTTCTCCTTAATCGAGCAGGGAAATGGCAGTCGGTGCATCGTTGCCGACCAGGGCCAAGTCTTCGAATTCGTTGACGGCGTTGATCTCGGTGCCCATGGAAATATTGGTCACGCGCTCCAGAATGATTTCGACGATCACTGGCACCTTGAATTCTTCGATCATCTCCTGGGCCTTGCGCAGCGCCGGCTGGATCTGGCCTGGCTCGAATACACGCAGGGCCTTGCAACCCAGGCCTTCGGCGACGGCGACGTGGTCCACGCCATATCCATTGAGTTCCGGGGCGTTGAGGTTGTCGAAAGACAGCTGCACGCAGTAGTCCATTTCAAAGCCACGTTGTGCCTGACGGATCAAACCCAGGTAGGAATTGTTCACCACTACATGGATGTACGGCAGCTTGAACTGCGCGCCCACGGCCAGTTCTTCGATCATGAACTGGAAGTCATAGTCGCCGGACAACGCCACCACCTTGCGGCTCGGGTCGGCCTTGACCACGCCGAGTGCGGCGGGAATGGTCCAGCCCAGCGGCCCGGCCTGGCCGCAGTTGATCCAGTGGCGTGGCTTGTAGACGTGCAGGAACTGCGCGCCGGCAATCTGCGAAAGGCCGATGGTGCTGACGTAGCAGGTGTCTTTGCCAAACACCTGGTTCATCTCTTCGTACACGCGCTGCGGCTTGACCGGCACGTTGTCGAAGTGAGTCTTGCGGTGCAGGGTGGCTTTGCGCTGCTGGCAGTCATGCAGCCAGGCACTGCGGTCCTTGAGCTTACCGGCGGCTTTCCACTCGCGGGCCACTTCGATAAACATTGTCAGCGCCGCGCCGGCGTCGGAAACGATACCCAGGTCCGGGGTGAAAACACGACCAATCTGGGTCGGCTCAATGTCGACGTGGATGAACTTGCGGCCCTCGGTGTAGACCTCTACTGAACCGGTGTGGCGGTTGGCCCAGCGGTTGCCGATGCCCAGCACCACGTCCGACTTGAGCATGGTCGCGTTGCCATAACGGTGGGAGGTTTGCAGGCCGACCATACCCACCATCAGCGGGTGATCATCGGCGATGGTGCCCCAGCCCATCAGGGTCGGAATCACCGGGATACCGGTGAGTTCAGCGAATTCCACCAGCAACTCGCTGGCGTCGGCGTTGATCACGCCACCGCCGCTGACCAGCAACGGACGTTCGGCCGCGTCGAGCAGGGCCAGGGCTTTTTCGACCTGGATGCGTGTTGCCAGTGGTTTGGCCAGGGGCAGTGGCTGATAGGCATCGATGTCGAATTCGATTTCGGCCATCTGCACGTCGAACGGCAGGTCGATCAGCACTGGGCCTGGTCGGCCGGAGCGCATTTCATAAAAGGCTTTCTGGAACGCGTAGGGCACCTGGCCGGGTTCCAGGACGGTGGTCGCCCACTTGGTCACCGGCTTGACGATGCTGGTGATGTCCACGGCCTGGAAGTCTTCCTTGTGCATCCGTGCACGAGGGGCTTGGCCGGTGATGCACAGGATCGGGATCGAGTCGGCCGAGGCGCTGTACAGGCCGGTGACCATGTCGGTGCCCGCCGGGCCCGACGTACCGATGCACACGCCGATGTTGCCGGCCTTGGTGCGGGTGTAGCCCTCGGCCATGTGCGAGGCGCCTTCAACGTGGCGAGCAAGGACGTGATCGATGCCACCCACCTTCTGCAAGGCTGAGTACAGCGGGTTGATCGCGGCGCCTGGGATGCCGAAGGCGGTGTCCACGCCTTCACGGCGCATGACGAGGACGGCGGCTTCGATTGCTCTCATTTTGCTCATGTTTTGGTGCCTCTTGCGTTTTGTAATTGTATACAAGTGGTGTCTGTTCAAAGTGTATTCACGGCGGGATGCGCAGGTCAATCCATTTTATTGATTGGTCTTTGCGTTCGTCGGAACGGCTTTTTTCGACGTATGGAGCCTTTGTGCGAAAATATTGTATACAAAAACAAATGTCATTGTGTTCTATTTGTTTGATCGAGCATCTGATCAAACAGACCTCCACCGCTTTCCCAATAACAAAAGAAGGACGGCACCATGAGCGCTTTAACCTTGAAGATTGCCACCCAACTGGCCAGCCAGGCCCTCACCGCAGGCCGCACGATTTCAGCGGCACCGCTGACCATTGCGGTCCTCGACAGCGGCGGCCACTTGATCACCCTGCAGCGCGAAGACGGCGCCAGCCTGCTGCGCCCGCAAATCGCCATCGGCAAGGCCTGGGGGGCGATTGCGTTGGGCAAGGGCTCGCGCTTGCTGGCACTGGATGCGCAGCAACGACCGGCGTTTATTGCGGCGTTGAATAGCCTGGGGCAGGGCAGCGTCGTGCCGGCACCGGGAGGCGTGTTGATTCGGGATCAGGACGGGGCGGTACTGGGGGCAATCGGTATCAGCGGGGATACGTCGGATATTGATGAGCAGTGTGCGATCACGGCGATCGAGGGGGTGGGGTTGTGGGCGGATGCTGGGGTGTCAGCCTAATCGTCGGTGACTGTCAGGGCCCCATCGGGAGCAAGCCCCCTCGCACAATTTTGACCGCGTTCGCAGTTCAACATGTGGGAGGGGGCTTGCCCCCGATTGGCACCCACACCTCGGTGTATCAGTCGGGTTCACAACCCTTGAGCACCAACCGAATAATGGTCTGCGCCGCCGCTTCGTAATCCGCTTCATCGAGCTTGGCCTTGCCGGTCACTGCCGAAATCTGCCAGTCGAAATCCGCATAGGTCTGCGTCGCCGCCCAGATGCTGAACATCAGGTGATTCGGGTCGATCGCCGCAATCAACCCACGATCCACCCAGCTCTGGATGCATTGGATATTGTGCTTGGCCTGGGCGTTGAGCTGTTCGACCTGATCGCTGCTCAGGTGCGGGGCGCCGTGCATGATTTCACTGGCGAACACCTTGGAGGCAAAGGGCAGGTCGCGGGAGATGCGGATTTTCGAGCGGATGTAGTTGCTCAACACTTCTTTGGGCTCGCCGTCCGGATTGAATGGCGTGGAAGCGGCCAGGATCGGCTCGATAATGCTTTCGAGCACCTCGCGGTAGAGGTTGTCCTTGGACTTGAAGTAGTAATAGACGTTGGGCTTGGGAAGGCCGGCCTTGGCGGCAATGTCGCTGGTTTTGGTCGCGGCGAAGCCCTTGTCGGCAAACTCCTCGCTTGCCGCCCGCAGGATTTTTTCTTTGTTGCGCTCGCGAATGGTGCTCATAAACCAGGAGTTTCCTTGCCAATACCGGCGGTTGCGCATGGTAGCACCGGCTATCCGCGGGCCTCAACAATGTGCCCGCAACGCCTTGCGCCGCGTTATGCTCGCGCCATCCCCCCTTATGGAAGTGCGATTCATGGCAGGAAGCAGCTTGTTGGTGTTGATCGATGACATCGCCGCGGTACTCGATGACGTTGCCTTGATGACAAAAATGGCCGCGAAGAAGACCTCCGGCGTGCTGGGTGACGACCTGGCGCTCAACGCCCAGCAGGTTTCCGGTGTGCGCGCCGAGCGTGAAATTCCCGTGGTGTGGGCGGTGGCCAAGGGCTCGTTCGTCAATAAACTGATCCTGGTGCCCACCGCACTGTTGATCAGCGCCTTTGCGCCGTGGGCGGTGACGCCGCTGTTGATGCTCGGCGGCGCCTACCTGTGTTTTGAAGGCTTCGAGAAAGTCGCGCACAAATTCCTTCACAGCAAAGCTGAAGACCAGGCCGAGCACGCGCAGTTGGCCGACGCCGTAGCGGACCCGGCGACCGACCTGGTGGCGTTCGAAAAAGACAAGATCAAAGGCGCGATACGCACCGACTTCATCCTCTCCGCCGAAATCATCGCCATTACCCTCGGTATTGTGGCCGACGCGCAGTTGACCCAGCAGGTGATCGTGCTGTCGGGCATCGCCATTGTCATGACCATCGGCGTCTATGGGCTGGTGGCCGGTATCGTCAAGCTGGACGACTTGGGTCTGTGGCTCACCCAGAAGCCCGGTCAGGTAGCGCGCAGCATCGGTGGTGGGATCCTGAGTGCGGCGCCATACATGATGAAAAGCCTGTCGGTGATCGGCACGGCTGCGATGTTTATGGTCGGTGGCGGCATCCTCACCCACGGCGTACCGGTGGTGCATCACTGGATTGAATCGGTGAGTCAGAGCGCCGGCGCAATCGCTTGGTTGATGCCGACCTTGCTGAATGCGGTGGCGGGGATTATCGCCGGTGCGCTGGTATTGATGATGGTGTCGCTGGTTCGCAAGGTATGGCAGCGCACTAAACGTCAGGCGTGAAGTTCGCAGTCACGCATCTGTGTTCAGGGCGCTATAAGGGCGTTCGGTCTGATCGTGGTGCCGCTTATCTCGGACCGGGTTGCAGCCCTGGATAGCCTTCTTCCGTGAAGCGTACAAGCATGCTCGCTTCGGAGTTCCAAAGGTGCATCTTGCCGTTGTTCGGAGTTGAAGCGTTGTGCGCTGATGGACTCTTAAAGCCAGTGTCTATGCGGTCGTTGTTGGGCGTCGAAAAGGCATGTGGAGTGCTATCAATGTATTTAAGTACCCGAAGAGCATTGGCTGCGATGTTCGCGCGGTCGTAGGGCGTGAGTTTATGCAACTCATGCTGGGGAACGCCGCCGACTTTGAGGAAAAATGCTTGGAGTTGAGTTTTAGTGAGCACAGAAGGCTTGGTGCTAGTGCCGAAAACCGAAGCAAAAAGCGGATCTTCGTAGAAGTCGTGATGGCTACGATAGTCACCCTCGTCCCGGCCGGTATTTTGGGTCGGCGGCGCGTGCTTTACTTCGTTCTGATGTGTGGAGGTAGTCGTCAGAACCTTGTCCACGTTTGAGTGTGTTACTGAAGCGCTGGATAACAGCATCTGTGTCGGCCTTTAAAATAAAGCGTCTGATGGGATGTTCTTTGGTTGGGGGCGTCTGCTGCTTCAGGCGTTAACTGAACCTGAGAGGCACACTCTTAGTATTGAGTTTTTCCCCAGGGATAGTTCCCGGGCAAAGTGTGCGTGCTCTGTGGGAGGTTGCTTGAGTCTGTTGTGCGAAAAAAAAGGCCATCCAGATTGCCTGGATGGCCTTTTAATTAAGCTAGAGGTGATTACTCGGCAATCTGCAACTTGCGCGATTCCGTGTAGATATACCGCACCTTCTCATACTCGAATGGCGAGTTCATCTGGCCATAACGGAAGCTGGTCTGATAACGCTTGTCCACCGCGCGCAGGGCCCAGATTTCCGGGTGGTTGGAGCTGACTTCCGAGACGTTCAGGAAGTTGATCTGCGATTCCGCGGTGTAGTCCACCAGCAAGCCGCCGGTGTCGCGCAAGTTCGATGGGCCGAAGATCGGCAGTACCAAATACGCCCCGCCGGGGACGCCGTAGAAGCCCAGGGTCTGGCCGAAGTCTTCGCTCTGGCGCGGTAGGCCCATGGCGGTGGCCGGGTCCCACAGGCCGGCGATGCCGACGGTGGTGTTGAGCAGCAGGCGGCCAGTGGTCTCCAGGGAGCGGTGCCCCTTGAGTTGGAGCAAGCTGTTCAACAGGTTGGGCACGTCGCCCAGGTTGTTGAAGAAGTTGCTCACGCCGGTGCGCAGGAAGCTCGGGGTCACGTATTTGTAGCCGTCGACCACGGGCAGGAACACCCATTGGTCGAAGCGGTAGTTGAAGTGGTACACGCGACGGTTCCACGATTCGAGCGGGTCATACACGTTGAGGGCGTTGACGGACGAGCGTTCAAACTCGCGCTGGTCCAGACCCGGGTTGAATTTAAGTTTGCTTAACGGCTCTTTGAAACCGTCGGAATCCACCACGACCGGCGCGTGAGCCTTGCTGTTGTCGGCATTGGCTACGCCCGCGCACATCAGGGCGGCGAGCAGCAGAAGATATTTAGCCACGGAAGAACTCCAGCATGGCGTCGGCGTTGACGCGGTAATTGAGGTTGCCGCAGTGGCCGCCCAGTGGGTAGACGGTCAAGCGATCGCCGAAGGTTTTACGCAGGAAACCAAGATCGCCCGGGCCGAGGATTACGTCGTCGGCGTTGTGCATGACGGCGATTTTCGGGCTGGCGTGCAGGTAGTCCTTGAGGGCGTACAGGCTGACCTGGTCAACCAGTTGCAACAGGCTGCCGCCATCGGAACGGGCGCGCCACATCGGGATTACCTGTTCGGTGAGGTAGCAGTCGAAATCGCATTGCAGTGCACGCTTGAGGAACGGCGTGAGGCTGGTGCCTTCGGTAATCGGGTACTTCGGTGGGATGATCAGGCCGCGGCGGTTGATCAGGTCCGAGGTAAAGGCAATGTCGGCCGCCGAAAAGCGGAACGACGTGCCAATCAGCATGGCCATCTGTTCGTTGGTCAAGTGCTGCTTGGATTGCTGGAAGTCGTAGAGCAGGGCGTCGTTGAGGTCGATATAGCCCTTTTGCTGGAAGTAGCGAGTCAGCTTGTTCAGCACCAGTTCATAGAAGGTGGTGGTGTTGTTGATGCCCTTGACCTCGGTCTGTACCAGCTTGTCGAGGTTAGTGATCGAGGTATAGAGGTTGACCGGGGGGTTGAGCAACAGCACTTTCTTGAAGTTGAAGCTGCGGCGGGTCTCGTCCAGTTTGCTGACAAACGCCGCATCCAGTGCGCCGAGGCTGTAGCCGGTGAGGTAAAAGTCGGTCACTGGCAGCGAGGCGTTTTGCGCACGCACGGCTTGCATCACGCGGTACATGTCTTCGGCGTCTTCCTGGGTGATCCCCGGGGTGGCGAAGCGCGAGGCGGCACTGATGAAGTCAAAGCTGGTAGGCGACGACAGTTGCACTACGTGATAGCCGGCTTGGTAATACAGTTTTTTCAGGTATTCGTTGATGCTGCTATCGAACCGCGCACCGGTGCCCGCGATCAGGAAGATCAGCGGCGCGGCGCGGTCTTGCTTGGCGATGCGGTAGGTGAGCTTCTTCACCGCCCAGAAGTTGTCCGGCAGGCTGAACTCGCGCTCTGGGCGCATGTTCAGGGTGTAGTCGGACTGGTTGATTTCGCTATCACTCGGCAATGTGGGCCGAAGGTCAGGCGGAGTGGTGGCGATGGTCGCTTCGAACGGGTTGGTCAAAGGGTAGCCATAGCTGGCTTGGTCGATATCGACCGCCAGTGCTGACGCACTCAAAAAAAGGCTGCCCAGTAAGGCAGCACAGCGCAAGGAACGGAGCATGACTTAATCCCTAAGAGGAAACGTGCTTAATGAAGTTCGCAGGCTATGACCACCGCGTTGCCACCGAAGTGCCAGCTCTCGGCACGAAAAGTCGGAAAATAACGTCGGAATCGGGGTAATAGTAGCGAGACGATACACTTTGCCATGCATTAGTGAACACTAATTGTGTGTATGCACCTTGCTAACGACCGCTGGCGCATTAAGCTGAGCGCCGTTTTTGCCTATCGGAGTGCTCCATGTCCCGCCGCTTGCCCTTGATTCTGCTGCTTATTGCCCTGCCGTTATGGCTGGCTGCCAGTTATGGCGCACGTTACGGCTTTATGGAAGATGGCCAGTGGGTCGGCATCTGTGCCGACGAGGCCAGCCGCTGGGAATGCCAGGTGCGTTCGAACCTGGGCTTGATGATTCACTTTAAGGTGCTGGGCTGGGCCGCACTGGTGACCTCGGTGCTGGCGTTTTTCGTGCCGGGTCGCGTGGGCTGGGGATTGGCAGTGCTGGGGCTGGTGTTCGGGTTCCCGGCCCTGGCGTTGTACAACACCACGTTTGCGGTGTTTGCACTGGTGATTGCGGGGTTGCGGTTGGTCAGGCAGCCGCGGGGCGCCTGATAAGGCCAATCGAGGGCAAACCCCCTCCCACCTTTGGAATGCGTTCTCATGTGGGAGGGGGCTTGCCCCCGATAGCGGTCTTAAGCCTTACGCATCCGCAAGCACCGCCACAAAGCCACAACCATCAACCCACTGACCACCGCCCAACCCCACGCCTGCTGGTTCAGCAAGCCTTCACGGTATAGTTGCGGCGCAATGCCGGCGCCGATGATAAAGGTCAAGAGTGCAATCTCCCGGCGTGGCCCGGTCACCGGACGAACCAGATACACCAACGCCGGCAGTAGCAGCGCCGCACTCGGGAAACTGCGGTAGCGTGGGTCAAACACCAGTGCCAGCATCATCACCGCACCGGCAAAGCCGGCGATTGCCACCAGCCAGCCCGCACGCTGTTCCAGCCAATTGAAGGCCCGCTCGCGCCAACCTTCCCGAGTGCTCAATGCCAGTGCTGCATGAGCCAATACCAGCAAGTTGAGCGTCATCAACAACGCCGCCCACACCCACTCATCATTAAATCGCGCAGTCACGCGGGTCAGTTCGGCCCAGGTTCCGATAGAGCAGGCCGCCACTGCGCCGAGCAGCGGCAGGGCCATGGCGGCGCGACTGCTGCGAACGCGACCACCGAGCACCAACGTCCCGAGCAGGATGACACCACCCACCCCCAACCACAGCGGCCAGTACGGCACGTTAGTCACCGGCCCGGCGAGGATGCCCTTTTCCTGGCGATCAGCATCGAACAAGCCCCAGTAGCCGCCTACCGCACCTTCGCTGGCACGTTTCCACGGCTGGTCAAACGCTTCGATCAGGTTGTAGCGCCAGCCATTGGCTTCGGCCATCGCCACAAAACCACGCATGAACTTGGCTTCATTGACTCGGCTCGGCACGGCTGTTTCACGCTGGCGACCCTCGCTGGGCCAGCCGGTTTCGCCGATCAGCACGTCCTTGGGCGCGAACTTGTTGCCGAAGGTCTGGCGCACATCGCCCACGTGCTTGAGGGCCTGGTCGATGCTCGAAGGATCATCTTCCCAATAGGGCAGTAGGTGAATGGTCAGGAAATCCACCGCAGGGGCGATTTCCGGGTGTTGCAGCCAGAACTCCCAGACATCGGCGTAAGTGACCGGTTGTTTGATCTGGCTTTTGACTGTCTGGATCAGTTTCACCAACTGCGCGGCGGTGACTTCCTTGCGCAACAGCGCTTCGTTGCCGACGATCACCGAGGTCACCACGTCCGGGTTGGCGTTTGCCGCTGCGATCAACTCGTCGATTTCTTTTTCGGTGGCCACCGGATCACTGCTGACCCAAGCGCCGGCCATCACCTTGAGGCCATGTTTGCGCGCCATGCCTGGCAGCGCTTCCAGGCCGGTCATGGAGTAAGTGCGGATGCATTCGAATCGGGTGGCCAGTAGGGCCAGGTCGGCGTCCATCCGCTCGGGGCGTAGTTTGAACGGCTGGTCGAACGGGGATTGGTCTTTGTCGAACGGCGTGTAGGACGCGCATTGCAGTTTATGGCTGGCACTGGCGACATCCGGCAACACCACCGGACGGCCGAGGCCATACCAATAGCCGACCAGGGCCAGCAGGCCGAGGATCAGGGCGAAGAAATAGGGCAGGGCAGGGAAGCGGGCGGTCGCGGGCATGGTCGGCTTATCTGGAGGAGCAAAGGCGCGCATCTTACCCGGATTTGCCCTCTCCCAGTGGGGCTGCATAATTTTGACATGCAAAGTTCGGGCGGAATATTGACGCCATGTTCCAGGAAACGTCCTGCTGGCGATGTGATGTCGTTTCTTGCTTGCATAAGGTCGCTGACAGAGCAGGTCGACGGCTTCTGCGGGTTGATGATCAGGGTGTCAGTACTCAACTGATGTCGCAGCCACCGGATCGATGCGCGTGAACGGGGCGCGGTGCACTACATAACAACAGGTTGACGTCGCTCGGCATCCGTCGGGCGCAGCACTTTCGGGGAAGTACGATGAAGATGCGACGACTCTTGGGCGCAGCTGCCACTCTGGTAGTTGCGATGAGCTCCACACTGGCCAGCGCCGACAGCAAAACCCTGAGCATCGGCTACGTTGATGGTTGGTCGGACAGCGTTGCCACCACCCACGTGGCGGCAGAAGTGATCAAACAAAAGCTCGGTTATGACGTGAAACTGCAGGCGGTTGCCACCGGCATCATGTGGCAGGGCGTGGCGACCGGCAAACTCGATGCCATGCTTTCCGCCTGGCTGCCCGTGACTCACGGTGAATACTGGACCAAGAACAAGGACAAGGTGGTCGATTACGGCCCCAACTTCAAGGATGCGAAAATCGGCCTGATCGTGCCGGAGTACGTCAAGGCCAAGTCCATCGAAGACCTCAAGACCGACACCACCTTCAAGAACAAAATCGTTGGTATCGACGCCGGTTCAGGCGTGATGCTCAAGACCGACGAAGCGATCAAGGCCTACGGTCTGGACTACAAACTGCAGGCCAGCTCGGGCGCAGCAATGATCGCCGAACTGACCCGTGCCGAAGACAAACAGGAATCCATTGCGGTCACCGGTTGGGTGCCACACTGGATGTTCGCCAAGTGGAAACTGCGTTTCCTGGAAGATCCAAAAGGGATTTATGGTGCTGCTGAAACCGTCAACAGCATCGGCAGCAAGGGCCTGGAGAAGAAAGCGCCGGAAGTCGCGGCCTTCCTGAAGAAATTCCAGTGGGCCTCCAAGGACGAAATCGGCGAAGTCATGTTGGCTATCCAAGAAGGTGCCAAGCCTGATGCAGCGGCCAAGGACTGGGTCGCCAAGCACCCTGAGCGTGTAGCCGAGTGGACCGGTAAATAACCCCCCCCCAATGCCTTGATACAACCCCTGTGGGAGGGGGCTTGCTCCCGATTGCGGTGTGTCAGTCGTCAATGATCTGACTGGCTCACCGCGATCGGGAGCGAGCCCTCTCCCACATTATTTTCGTCATCCGCAAATGTTTCTTTGCCCTCCCAATCCCTCGCTACACTTCCTCTAATACTAAGGTCGTCTGGAACCTGTTCCGCAGCCGCATACAGTGGCTATGTTCCAATAATAAAAAAGCTGTGCTGCGAGGATAAAAACAATGAACGACAGCATTTACCTCTCGATTCAAAACAGCCCTCGTTTCAAGGAGCTGGTGAGAAAAAGGGAAAGGTTCGCCTGGATTCTCTCGGCGATCATGCTAGGGCTTTACTCCGGATTCATCCTGTTGATCGCCTACGGGCCACAAGTGCTAGGGGCCAAACTGAGCCCTGGTTCATCTATTACGTGGGGTATCCCTATTGGGGTCGGGCTGATTGTCTCGGCCTTTGTCCTCACCGGCATCTACGTACGACGCGCCAACGGCGAATTCGACGACCTGAACAATGCGATTCTCAAGGAGGCTGCGCAATGATCCGTCGTCTATTGGCTGTATTCGGCGCTTCGGTCTTCGCGCCCGCTGTGTGGGCGGCGGATGCATTGACCGGTGAAGTGCACAAACAACCGCTGAATATCGCAGCGATCCTGATGTTCGTGGCCTTTGTCGGCGCGACGTTGTGCATCACCTACTGGGCGTCCAAGCGCAACAACTCGGCGGCCGACTATTACGCGGCCGGCGGCAAGATCACCGGTTTCCAGAATGGCCTGGCGATTGCCGGCGACTATATGTCGGCCGCGTCCTTCCTGGGTATTTCCGCGCTGGTGTTCACCTCTGGCTACGATGGCCTGATCTACTCGATCGGCTTCCTGGTGGGCTGGCCGATCATTCTGTTCCTGATCGCCGAGCGCCTGCGTAACCTGGGCAAGTACACCTTTGCTGACGTAGCGTCCTACCGCCTCGGCCAAACCCAGATCCGCAGCCTGTCGGCCTGTGGCTCTCTGGTGGTGGTGGCGTTTTACCTGATCGCTCAGATGGTGGGGGCGGGCAAGCTGATCCAACTGCTGTTCGGTCTGGACTACCACGTCGCGGTGATCCTGGTCGGCATCCTGATGTGCATGTACGTACTGTTCGGCGGCATGTTGGCGACGACTTGGGTACAGATCATCAAGGCAGTGCTGTTGCTGTCCGGTGCGTCGTTCATGGCGCTGATGGTGATGAAGCACGTCAACTTCGACTTCAACATGCTGTTTTCCGAGGCGATCAAGGTTCACCCTAAAGGTGAAGCGATCATGAGCCCTGGCGGCCTGGTGAAAGACCCGATCTCTGCATTCTCCCTGGGCCTGGCGCTGATGTTCGGCACCGCAGGCCTGCCGCACATCCTGATGCGCTTCTTCACCGTAAGCGATGCTAAAGAAGCGCGTAAGAGCGTGCTGTATGCCACCGGTTTCATCGGCTACTTCTACATCCTGACCTTTATCATCGGCTTCGGCGCGATCCTGCTGGTCAGCACCAACCCGGCGTTCAAGGATGCTGCAGGCGCTCTGTTGGGCGGTAACAACATGGCGGCGGTGCACCTGGCTAACGCGGTGGGCGGCAGTATCTTCCTGGGCTTTATCTCGGCCGTGGCCTTCGCCACCATCCTCGCGGTAGTGGCCGGCTTGACCCTGGCCGGTGCTTCGGCGGTGTCCCATGACCTGTACGCCAGCGTGATCAAGAAAGGCAAGGCCAACGAAAAGGACGAGATTCGCGTGTCGAAGATCACCACCATCGCCCTGGCGGTGCTGGCCATCGGCCTGGGTATCCTGTTCGAAAGCCAGAACATTGCGTTCATGGTCGGCCTGGCGTTCTCCATTGCTGCCAGCTGTAACTTCCCGGTGCTGCTGCTTTCCATGTACTGGAAAAACCTCACCACCCGTGGCGCCATGATCGGTGGCTGGTTGGGCTTGATCAGCGCCGTTGGCCTGATGGTGCTGGGTCCGACCATCTGGGTCTCGATCCTGCATCATGAAAAAGCCATCTTCCCGTACGAATACCCAGCGCTGTTCTCGATGATCATCGCGTTTGTGGGTATCTGGTTCTTCTCCATCACCGACAAGTCGGCGGCGGCAGAGAAAGAGCGTGCGCTGTACTTCCCGCAGTTTGTGCGTTCGCAGACTGGCCTGGGGGCGAGTGGGGCGGTTAACCACTAAGGTTGAAGCTGGATAAGGAAATGCCCCGGTCGAAAGGCCGGGGCATTTTTTTGTCTGGAGGTTATGAGGTGCTTGTGCCAATGCCATCGGGGGCAAGCCTCCTCCTGCAGTTAACCGAGTGCATCACTTGGAATGCACTTCAATGTGGGAGGTGGCTTGCCCCTGATGGTGGTAGATCAGTCGACACAAATAAAAACGGCCTCCACTGAGGGAGGCCGTTTTCGGTGCTGCTAAAAGGTGCTTACTTGCGATCTTCCAGCTTGGAGATGTCACGCGACTCGTAGCCGGTGTACAGCTGGCGCGGACGGCCAATCTTGTAC
>PJQF01000094.1_pt1 | contig 57993 bp, 67 predicted proteins | sample 1503741 | NCBI WGS metagenome assembly PJQF01 (sample SAMN07775949, study PRJNA414020) | Biofilm metagenome, whole genome shotgun sequencing project. | isolation source: biomolecule (vanillin) treated reverse osmosis membrane biofilm | place: India: Nagpur | collected 2017-03-21
ATTGCTTGAGTTGTTCCAGCTTGGAAGTCATGGGCGTGCTCTGTCCTGTGGGTCTGATGACATTACCCGAGCGCCGGCAGGCGCTCAAGGGCGCAAATACATTCGATCGTTTGCGAGGGCAACAACCTGAAAACAGCCGTTTGAATCACCGGCCATACTGCTAACTAGGAGACCAAAACCGCCGACAGGTTCAACCCAACTGCCCCGCGACCACTCAGATCAAACGGTGGGAGCTGACTTGCCTGCGATAGCGGCGGCAAACACACCACCAGCCTCCAGACATACATCAATCCAACTGTGGGAGCGGGCTTGCTCGCGAAAGCAGCCTATCAGCCACCAAACCCACCCACTGACACCCAACCCGCCAAATCACCGCCCCTCCAACAACTCCCCCGCCTGATCCAACAACGCCAACGGATCACTCGCCTTATGAATATCCACCGACAACAACTGCCTGAACCGACGAGCCCCCGGAAACCCGGTCCCCAGCCCCAACACATGCCGCGTAATGTGATGCATCGCCCCACCACTGGCCAAATGCTCCGCAATATACGGCCGCAACTGCGCCAACGCCTCAGCCCGACTCACCACCGGCGCCGCACTGCCAAACAACTGCTGATCCACCTGCGCCAACACATACGGATTGTGATAAGCCTCGCGCCCCAACATCACCCCATCAAACACCTGCAAATGCGCCTGGCACTGCTCAAGCGTCTTGATCCCACCGTTCAGCACAATCTCCAACGCCGGGAAATCCTGCTTCAACTGCGCCGCCACGTCATACCGCAACGGCGGAATATCGCGATTCTCCTTCGGCGACAACCCCTCCAGAATCGCAATCCGCGCATGCACCGTAAAACTGGTACACCCGGCATCCCTCACCGTCCCGACGAAATCACACAACTCGGCATAACTGTCGCGCCCATTGATCCCGATACGATGCTTCACCGTCACCGGAATCGACACTGCATCCCGCATCGCCTTCACGCAATCCGCCACCAGTGCAGGGTGCGCCATCAAGATCGCGCCGATCATATTGTTCTGCACCCGATCACTCGGGCAGCCGACGTTCAAGTTCACTTCATCGTAACCGGCCGCCTCAGCCATACGCGCGCAAGCGGCCAGCTCGGCAGGAACACTGCCGCCCAACTGCAGCGCAAGTGGGTGCTCGGCTTCGTTGTGACGCAGGAAGCGCTCGTGGTCGCCATGCAGGATCGCGCCGGTGGTGACCATTTCGGTGTAGAGCAGGGCGTGCTTGGAGAGCAGGCGCAGGAAGAACCGGCAGTGGCGGTCGGTCCAATCCATCATGGGCGCAACGGAGAACCGCCGAGATAGCGCAGGGCTTGAGTTTACTGGGCTGGAGTGGGTGTTTGGTACCATTTGGCTCAACGTATTTATAGCGTGTTTTTAGGCGTTTTCAGGCGTTTTTTCGGTGGCACTGGTACAATGTACCAATCACTTTCGGAATTGTACCAGTCGACTATGGCAACGATCAGAGCACGAAAACGCACCGATGGCTCAGTCAGTTACACGGCACAGATACGCCTGTTTCGCGATGGAACGCAAGTCTACCAAGAGAGCCAGACCTTCGCCCGGAAACAGGCGGCACAAGCGTGGGTGCGGCGACGTGAGGCAGAGCTAGATCAGCCTGGTGCGATTGAGCGAGCGAACCGCAAGGGCGTCACAGTTCAGGACATGATCAAGCAGTATCTGGATGAAATGGAGAAAGTCCGACCGTTGGGTAAAACCAAGGAGGCCACTCTAAATGCTATCGCGGCGACGGAGTTTGGTCAGACCGTTGATTCGGCTATCAACAGTCAACGATTGGTGGATTTTGCACTCTGGCGAATGAGTAAAGAGGGCGGCGGCGTCCAGCCGCAGACGGCTGGCAACGATCTGGCGCACCTTGGGGCTGTCCTTTCGATTGCGCGTCCCGCTTGGGGGTATGAGGTAGACCCTCACGCGATGCCGGATGCTCGGAAGGTATTGAGGAAGCTCGGTTACAACATGAAGAGCCGGGAGCGCGATCGCCGTCCAACCAAGGACGAGCTGGATAAACTTTTGGAGCACTTCGTCAGCATGCAGCAGCGTCGGCCTAGTTCGATCAACATGCTGAAGGTGATTGGGTTCGCGATTTTTTCCACACGTCGGCAGGATGAGATAAGCCGAATTGTGTGGGACGACGTCGATGAGTCTAATCAGCGGGTGCTGGTGAGAGATATGAAAAACCCAGGGCAGAAAATTGGCAATGATGTTTGGTGCCACCTACCCGACGAAGCCTGGAGAATTCTGCAAAGCATGCCAAAAGAGCGTGCGGAAATTTTCCCCTACAACTCTTCGTCGATCTCTACGGCCTGGGCGAAGGCGTGCAAGTTTCTGGAGATTGAAGATCTTCACTTCCACGATCTGAGACACGACGGAGTGAGTCGGTTGTTTGAGATGGATTGGGATATTCCGCGGGTGGCCAGCGTGTCCGGGCACCGGGACTGGAACTCGTTGCGTAGGTACACCCATCTTCGCGGGAAGGGTGACCACTATGCCGACTGGACGTGGTTGGAGGAAATTATTCAGGCGCCCGTGAAGTTGGGCGCCTGGGGCAAGCAATAATTAGCTGGCCCGACGGTATCCGTTGAGCTGGTTGCATTCCTTCACTGCAGCCTCCCGCTGCATGTCAAGGTACGTCGCTAGATCTGTGATATGGATGCCTTTCGCGCTTTTTTGGCTTGGTTCCATACGTGTGATAGGGATCTTGATTTGACCGGCCATGACTTTTCGCTGGAACATTTCAGTGGTTAGGTGTGTGAAGTAGTCCTTGCATATCTGCTCCAGCGGGATAATGGCCCGACCGTTGTACTGAGCCATCAGGATGAAAGCTGTGTTCATGCTGCCTCCTGAGCTAGAGATTGGAATTGATGCGAGTTGTACATTTCGAAATTGAGAGGACTCATAAAGTGCCTCCACGGACTGGGCTGCAAGAAGCCGGTATTTTTCCCAGAGTTTTCTAACTGAAAAGGAAGCAATTCGTGATCCGATGGAGAGCACCGCGCGGTATGGCATTGGCGACTATATGGTCTGTATGGATTCTTCTTGCTATAGGAGCCCTTGGATGGGCTCTTTTTGTCGTGCTGGATGCTTTTGATGCAAAAAAAGACGCGGCCGCGTGGGTTCAAGCTATTGGATCTGTGGTCGCTATCCTTATCGCTATTTGGGTTGCTAACAGGCAAAGCAATGAGCGAATCGAGGCTATGCAGAGCCAAGATAATGAGCTTCTTAAGAAAATATATGGGGTGGCAAAATACGCAACGCAGGTTTCGGTTAACTCCTATAGCTACATAAATCAAGAACACCCAGAACAAGGCATCGTTCTCAAGCTTATTGCGTCGCTTCAGGAATGTGAGTCGCTTTCGAGGGAAGTAAGCTTCATCCAGGTACCCCTTTCCGAGGTGGCACTGGGATGGTTGGAATTGCGCCATGCGGTGCGTGACGTTCGAGAACATGCCCAGCGTTTTCTCTCTGATCCTGCATTTGACAATCGTGATCGATATTACATGGAGCTGGCCAAAAACCGTGCGGTCATAGCCCTCAGAAGGATGGCGGTTGGAGCAGGCACAGAGATTCCTGAAATACTGGCCACGATTTGAATTCTGAGTGTACTTATACCCCACCACAGGCTGCGCGGGCGGGCGTGTCTGAGCGTTTAGCGTGGCATCAGCGAGCGGTGCCCCGCGCAGCTTTTCGTGGGGTATAAGTGCTTCGGCAGTGGCGCTGGAAGGATCAACAATGCCTGCTGCTGCGCAGCAGAGACTCTTTGTTTCTTGCGCGTCGACACCATTAACGTTGCAGAGCAAAGCGGTCGATGTGTGGGTGGTATGCAGGTCCATTTTCATGCCGCTTTCCTCCGGTGTTCGATAATGAGTTGGTCCATCAGGCGACGGTGAAACGTGAGCCGTGCTTCGGTGGCGGACCATGGGCGAATCGTTTCTGTCATGGGGTCGATGCCGATCAGGCAATCCCAGATGTACGGATCGGTGGACATGAGGTCGCGTCGTTCGGTAGCCAGTGCAGTCAGATCGGCCTGGTTAATGCAGGCGGGGAGATCGATTGCCAGGTTAAAGCGCTCGCAAATACGCTCCCATATGACGTCCTCGAAGCCACGGATATGAGGTATCCAATCTTTGAGCGGCCGGGTCATGTCGCCCAGGTACGCCTTGGTGGCGTCATGGAGGAGGGCAGCGAGCTTGTGCTCGTCCGGTACCAGATCCGCAACCATGCAGCTGTGCTGGGCAACGCTGTAAAACTCGTGGGTGTGGCCGTTGAAGCGGCACAAATTAGCCAGCGAGTGCGCAATATCCCGCGGATCAATCATTTCGGCTTCCGGCTCTAACAAATCAAAGCGATTGCCGGTATGGGTGAGGATCCAGCTCATGCTGCACCTCTCGATTGTGCGGCGGTGGCAATAGCCTGGTGTTCTTGTTGGAAAAAAACGGCAGCGTTCTCCGCATCTTCCGTGCTGAGAGCAATACGAAGAGGAACCACCTCAACCTTTGCAAGGCCTGTTAATTCGGCGGGTTTCAGTAAATTGGCCATGGCGAGCGCTTGGTCGATCAGGGCGCGGGTTTCGTGTTCGAGTTTTTTACCTGTGCGGAAGGCGGCGAACGTATCGGCGGCAATGCGAAGCTTTTCGGCGATTTCGAGGAGCGTCTGGCGTTCCGGATTGCCGAGCGTCAACGCTTGCTGAAGGCGTTTGCTGAATTGCGCCAAGTGGGCGTGGTCAGCCTTGATGAATTTGAGGGAGGCTCTTAACTCGCTAATAGTCTTGGCGCTTTCGGCGCGCAGGATGTCGTCGCTTTGTTTCATGCCAGCGGACATGCCGTCGGTATGGCCCATGATGTAGCCGGCCCAGACTAATAGTCCGGCCAGAATGATTAGGGCGATGAGTGCGCAGATTTGAATTGCAGTCATTTGGTTTGCTCCTGGTTCATGTCGGACTGGTGGTGGCAGTCCTTGAGATAAGGCTTACGCGGTTGGCTCGTCTTGCTGACTCTGCATGTCTTCGTCGGCCTGGTAGGCGCGGATATCGATGAGCGATGCAACGTGTCGAATGTGGGCGTACTTGGGCGCTTTCCGACTTGAGTCCAGTGTGGTGATCGGAAGCTGGATTCGACCGCTGTTGATTTCAATCACAAACTTTTGCTCGTTGAGGTTGCGGAAATACTTTTCGCGTACGGCCTCCAGCGGAATCAGCACATCACCGAAGGTGCGGTACAGCAGCTCGATGGTCGTGGATTCAGGAGCGGGACGTAGCCGTAGTGGGGCTTGGGCTGCATTACTCATGGCTTTGTGTGGCCTCCTTGCGTTTGCTTCTTGCTGGATGGTTCCAGGCGTTCAGGCAATGGCGTTTGGTCAACTCCCGCAGGTGCTCGGGCACCTCAAGGAGCGCGGCATTGCGCTCCTCTCGTGTCCGCATTGCGATGATCTGTCGGGCGTATTCCCTAGGCCACGTCACGGCGGTCTGCCGGAATTTCAGGTAGGTCGATGCCGAGTTTTTCAGCTAGCCAGCGAATGCCGGCTTGCTTGACCCGCGTCGACTGGGTGTATTGCAAGCCGTACTTTTCGTCATACCAGGTGCCGTCCTTGACCCGCAGATACTCTTTGTCCCGTTTTGGGTAAGCCGGCAGGTTGCCCTTAAGCAGGTCTTTTTCCCGCATGAGTGCAATCAGTTTTGGACGTGTGAGGCCTAGTTGCGAGGCTGCTTGGGCGAGGGTGCGTTCCATGTCGTCTACCTCATGCCGCATGTGCGGCAGGTGTTGCTGCGGCCGCGAGATGGTTGATGGACTCGATAACCATCAGGTAAATCTCGGCATCGGTGTCGCTCACGGTGAAGCATCGGGTGTTGGGGCTTTTGTTCCCGATGCTCAGGATGATGGTCGCCCCTCGGCGCGTGTGTGTGCGGTGAATGGCGACGTGCAGGGGGAGGTCAAACCCCATGTCGAGGCTCAGCACGCCGCCGGTGCGCACCAGCTCAAGCACGCGCTGCTTGTCTTGGGTTTCAAAGCGGCCGTATACGCGGCTGGCATGCGGGAGATGAACCGGATAGCTGCTATTACTCGGATCGAACGGTCCGTTAGCGATCTCTTCAATGAAGTCGGCCAGCTTAAGGTGAGTTTTCTTGTCGCTTGGAAGGGTCAGCGTGTGACGCTCAGTCCCCAGCTCGACACTGAATGCGGTCTCAGTTGCGCCCCGTTCTACTTTGAGGCGGAACGCAAGACACTCGCGTGTGGGAGCGGTTCGTAGGACATGATTGAAGGTTTCGGTCAGGTTGACCTGAGCTTTGAGCAACTGCAGGGTGCGGTTGTCGATTCGGTATTTGCTCATGCCGCGTGCCCTCCGCCATTTGGATCAAATGGAGAGGCTTGGGGCTTGGCAATAAGCTTCGGTTTGTTGTTGTGAATGATGACCAAGCAGCCGGTGATGGACTGCAGCTGCTCGATCATCTTTTTATTACTGACGCACGCCGGGTGGACGTGGAGGGTTGCACTGGTATGCATAGGTGATGCCTCGCTCTGTGGTGTGAGAGTGAGGCGAATATCACGCAGTGTGTTTTTTAAGTCAACACGTAATGTGATTATTTTTCACGGCGCGTGCAAAAAACGAGATGACTTTAGGATGCCGCCGACCAGGTGAATCTCAATTACGTCGGCCGCGGCGATATGAATTGGTGGGTGTTCGGCATTCACGCTATCCAAGCGGTACATCCCATCTCTCAGGTAAATGAACTCCTTGATCATCGTTCGGCCTTCTGTGGTTCTAACCACGACCTCATCGCCGCTGAAGTAGTTCTTATTGGGTTCGATCAGCACGTACTCACCATTTTTGATCCTGGGAAGCATGCTGTCGCCGGTAACCTTCAATCCGTATGCATCTGGGTCATCGCTGTGGATACTTAAGTAACCATCGCCGTGGCCTGGAGGAAAATCAAGCGCTTCAAAATATCCTTCATTGCCCAGCTGTGCGGTTCCAACCACCGGAACACTCCCTGTTTTCGCTTGTCCTGCCGATGTCAATCCTTCGCTCTGGCTGCTCTTAAGTCGAGGAGGGTATCTGATGTCGTAAATGTTGCCGTGCGCATCACCAGATAAGTGAGGTAACGGCCCCTCGACATCTTTGACCAACTGTGTGAGGGACGTTTGTAGGGCAGCAGCAATTTTCCCTAGATCCTGAAGGTTGGGCTGGCGTTGATCCTTCTCATAGTTACCTATGCGAGATTGTGATTCCCAGCCACAGGCAAGGGCCAGATCTTTCTGGCTCATACCCTTGGCTTTTCTAAGTGATTTGATGCGTGAGCCGAGTGTGTTCATTTGCATTTTTTACCACGCATTGAAATAAATTTATCGCACTTTGCGTGTTGTAAAAATCACGAATCGTGTTTATTCTGCGCTTCAGTTAAAGGAGGTCGTTATGAACAGGATTGCTGACCATCGAGAAAGGGCGGGTATAAAGCAGCGTGAATTGGTTTTGACACTTGGATGGACGCAGACACGGCTTAGTAATTATGAGTCCGGACGGCGTATAGCTGGACTTGCAGAATCTCGTGCAATTACGGCTGCGTTGAATCAGCTCGGAGTCAAATGCTCGCTTGATGATGTCTTTCCGCCAGACATAGATTTCAAAAAAGTAGCTTAGAAAAAAGGCGACCCAAGGGTCGCCCAGTTCCTCCCGACACGCACCACCACAGCGCTGTCGGGCCGCGATTGGGATTGGCGGGCAAACCAAATGCAAAACCGCCCATTCCTCTCGCTTTTTCCAGAGCTCGGAAGCTTTGGTCTTGCTGCCTTTTCCACCACAGAGCTGGCAGCTTTTGCGCCAGGGGTGAACAACGGATTGTTCGCCCCGGCACGGTGCCGGTGTTGGTCATAGGGACCTCGCCGGCGTTTGGGCCTATCAAGCCACACGGCAAATGTATCACTACTGCCTGTCGTGCGGCACTGGCAACATTCAAGGATTAATGCCATGAGCCGAATCGCTCTGAGTTCTGTAGATCGAGCCCAGCGGGAAGTCCTGCCGCTCGATCTTGCGCTTTATCACGCTGCACGCGACTACCCAGGCGGCGCCGCTGCTATCGCGGCCACCACTGGCCGCAATGCCACGACGTTGCAGCACAAGCTTTCCCCAACCCATCCAAGCCACACCGTGAACATCCAAGAGTTTGGCGAGATCCTGGAACTGACTAAGGATCGCCGCATTTTGGATGCGGTGCATGCGCTGGTCGGCGACACGACTTGGCAGGAACTGGCTGAGGCCTACACCAACGACATGCCCGAGACATTGACGACCGGCATCGCGGAGTATTTCCGGCAAGTGGCGGATTTGGCCGAGACCTGGGCTAAGAGCATCGGTGACGGCGTCGTCACCGACCAAGAACTGGCGGCGATTCGGCTGCAGGTGTTCCGTGGGATTCAGGGGCTGCTCGGATTGTTCAACCGCGCCACCTACGTCAACCAAACGACGCGAGGTGCTGACAATGGCTGACATCGCTGACTTCGCTAATGATCTGGTTCTAGAGCGTGTCGACCAAGCGCTCGCAGCACGTCGAATCGCCGCCAAACCTGCCTTGGCGGTGCACTCGTTTCTGTTCTGCGAAGAGTGCGATGAGCCAATTCCGGAAGCGCGCCGTGTGGCGCAGCCTGGCTGCACGCATTGTGTGGATTGTCTTTCCCTCGCGGAATTGAAGGGAGCTCGTCATGCTCGATGAAGTATTGGCGCAGTTCGCGGACTACGGCCTTTTACCAGCGCAGCCGCTGGTGTTCGGTAAGCTCACTCGGTGCAAGACAGCGCAGGATAAGGGCACCGAGAAAAACGGCTGGTATGTCGCCCATGAACATCGCACCGAGAAAGGCGAGACGCTTATTTTCGGCTCATTCGGCGATTGGCGTTCGGGCGAAACGCAGAAGATCAAGGTTAAGGCCGGTCGGATGTCTCCCGAAGAACGCGAGGTTATGCGCGCCCGTCAGGAGGAGGGCAAACGTCGTGCTGCTGAGGTGGCAGCCAATGCGGCGCGCCGTGCGGCGAAGCGTGCGGACGGCTTATTCCAGCGCATGCCGGAGAAGGGTCGCAGCGAGTATCTGGACCGCAAGCAGATTGTCGGTTTCCGGGTTCGCTACGCGCCGCGCTCAGGTGCAGTGTTGGTTCCCATGAGCAATGCGCGGGACGAAATCGTCGGGCTTCAGGTGATTTACCCGAGCAAACAGGAAGACACCGGTCGGGACAAGTCTTACTGGCCCTACGGGATGTCGAAAGAGGGTGCTTTCCACCTTATCGGGCCGGATGCTGAACCAGGTGATCCAGTGCTGGTATGTGAGGGCTACGCCACCGGCGCCAGCCTTCACATGGCGACTTCTCTGACCGTGGCGGTGGCATTCGACGCGGGTAACCTGTTGGCCGTGTGTAAGGCCATGCGCGAGCGGTTTGCCGGTTGCCCTCTGATCATTTGCAGGGACGATGACTGGAAGACCACGAAGCCAAACGGCGACGCCTGGAACCCAGGTGAAGAGAAGGCCAATAACGCGGCACTGATCGTCGGTGGCCAAGTGGTTGCGCCGATCTTTTCCAGTGAGCGGGAAGTGAAGTGGACCGACTTCAACGATCTGCATGTCGCCGAGGGTTTGGAGGCGGTGCGCCGTCAGGTATTGGCCGTGGTCAAGCCACCGGCTGCAGGTGGTTGGAAAGATCTACTAGCTCGCAGCGATAGCGGCGCTCTGATCGCACACATGCAGAACGTTGAATTGATACTGGCCAATGATCCACGTTGGGCTGGGGTCATCAGCTACAGCGCCTTCAGTTCGAAGCTCGTCAAGCTACGTGCTGCGCCTTATGGCGGCGGCACGGGAGACTGGGCGGACATCGATGACGTGCGGGTGATGAAGTGGCTCGCGCAGCAATACAACCTTCGGGTCAAGGCGTCCCATGTGATCGAGGCGGTCAGTGTGGTCGCACATGATCATGCGTTTCATCCGGTGCGACAGTACCTGCGCAAGCTTGAATGGGATCGCGTGCCTCGTCTGGAAAGCTGGCTCACCGATGTCATGGGTGTGAAGGCCACCGACTACTCGTCCAAGGTTGGCAAGCGCTGGATGTTGTCGGCCGTGGCGCGAGTGATGAAGCCTGGCTGCAAGGCTGACTCGGTGATGATCCTTGAGGGCGCGCAGGGCGCCGGTAAGTCGACGGCGATGAGCATTCTTGGCGGCGAGTGGTTCATGGATACGCCGTTCGCGCTGGGCGACAAGGACGGCTTTCAGGCGATCAGGGGCAAGTGGATTGTCGAGCTGGGCGAGCTGGACAGCTTCAACAAGGCTGAGAGTACCAAGGCCAAGCAGTTTTTCTCGGCGTCTACGGACACTTATCGCGAGAGCTACGGCCGCCGCACCATGGACGTGCCGCGTCAGTGCGTGTTCGTGGGTACGACGAACCAGGACGAATACCTCAAGGACGCGACCGGTAACCGCCGTTATTGGCCGGTGGCATGTACCAAGGTGGATCTGGAGTTGTTGCGCTCGATCCGCGACCAGCTTTGGGCCGAGGCGGTTTTCTGCTACGACGCGGGCGACCTCTGGTGGGTAACGCTGGATGAGGCGGCATTATTCGCGGAGGAGCAGGACGAGCGCTTCGTAGTGGACGAATGGGAAACACCAATCTTGACCTGGTTAGAAGAGTCGCAGATTGGTGAGACCACGACCGGCAGCGAGGTGCTGACTCAGGCTCTCAAGCTCGACCCGGGACATTGGGGTAAGCCGGAGCAAATGCGTGTCGGTGCAATCCTGCATCGGTTGGGCTGGAGACGTTTCCGGCTCGGTGCAATGACCAAGAGTCGGCAGCGGTTGTGGGGCTACAAAAAGCCAGCGGACTGGGGGAAGGCGCCTGCCTTGGAATTTGAAGCTTCAGAGGAGCCTTGTTTCGGTGATTAAGGAGATCGATTCGCTGCTTCGGTTGTGGGCGCAGGAGCTGCATTCCGAACATTCGAAAGGGGGGCTTGCTGGGGGGAACATGGTTGCCATGATGATGGAGAGCAATGGGCAACTGATTCGTGGACGGCGGGCCTTTCGTGCGCCGCTGGAGAGTTCTCTCGACATCGAGCTGATCGTTAACAAGCATCTTCCGCCTGAGCTGGTGACGGTTGTTCGGGAGCATTACTGCACGCTGGATGTTGATATGCGCTTGCGGTACGCGCACTGCGGTTGTGGCCGTGACACGTACTACCAGCGCCTACATGAGGCACACCTGCAGATCTTCGGCGTGATGATGGGAATGGCTGCGTGACCCCAGGCTTTCGTGCGGCTGTTGCTGTCCCACCGGCCCGCCTTGTCCCACTATGTTTAGACGTAGTGGGACAGGTGCGGGCCTTGTCTTTGCTGGGCTGTCCCACCGTCCCACCTTGCAACGTCACCCGCCCGCATATGCGTAGCAAACACAATGCACGCGCGCTTCACGCGCCAGCGTGTTTATAAATTTCTCTCTTTACACGAGAAAATAGATAAATAAGTAGGACGGTGGGGCTAAGCCCCGAATCTAGGCGCTCTCAGGCGTCCCACCTCAATTCTAAAAGGTGGGACTGATGGGACGCCGCCGAAACAACAGAATGCCGTGGTGAGTTATTCGCTTACATTCGCTAGACGTTCACACCACATTGACCACTTATTCACCGGGTGGCATTAAACCGGGGTTGCTGCCACCGGAATCGACCTGTAAAAAGTAGTCATCTTCGATAGGTGCGACCGCAAAGAGCGGCAAGCACGACACCACCAAACCCGGCCATTGCGCCGGGTTTTTGCGTTTAGGGGTTGGCGATGACAAACGAGCAACAAGCGCTGGCAGAGATGCCAATCTGGTTAGTGATCGTCCTGGCTCTGGTCGGTGGCGTATCGGGAGAGATGTGGCGGGCCGACAAGGATGGGGCGCGAGGCTGGGCATTGTTGCGCAGGCTGGCACTTCGGTCCGGCGCCTGCATTGTGTGCGGGGTGTCGGCGATGATGCTGATGATCGCAGCCGGCATGACAATCTGGACGGCGGGCGCCTTGGGTTGCCTGACTGCGATGGCAGGTGCAGATGTGGCCATCGGGTTGTACGAACGCTGGGCTGCCAAGCGGCTTGGCGTGTGCGATGTCCCGCCGAATGGCGGTGGGCCAGCCTGAAACCGCCGGGGACCCTGGGGTAATTCGGAGGGTACGGGGTCGGAAACCCGCGGGAATGTGTTAGCGGGAGCGCCCCCAGCTTACTGAAATTTCAATCATTGAAATCTTGAAAGGATTCATTGAAATACGTTGAAAAAGGAGGGCTCATGACAGAACCAACCTACCTGTCGAAGAGTGCCTTCGCGGCCCGGCTCGGCAGGTCGCCGAGTTACATCACCTGGCTGAAAGACAACAACCGTTTGGTGCTTTCGCCCAACGGTAAACAGGTTGATGTACATGCCACCGAAGCGCTGATTCGCGACACCGCAGACCCGAGCAAGGTCGCTGTCGCCGAACGACACCAGCAGGACCGGATTCAGCGTGACGTTTACAGCCAACTGTCCACCCAGACCGAGCCGACTTCCACGGCTGCGCCGCCGCAGGTGCTTACCGGCGACGGCAAGCTACCGGACTTCCAAAAGGCCCGCGCTCTGCGCGAGCACAACATGGCCAAGTTGGCGGAGATCGAGCTGGGCAAAGCCCAAGGCTCGCTGGTGTCCAAGGAGGCGGTCGAAACCGGTGCCTACAACGCAGGCCGCTTGCTGCGCGATCAGCTTTTCGGTCCGCTACCGCAACTGTCCCATGACCTGGCGGCCATGACCGATCCTTGGCTGATCGAAAAACACCTGACCGCCACCTTCCGTCGAACGCTGGAGGAAGCCGAGCGCCTCTCTTCAGCAGATCTTGAGCACGCCATGACAACGGACTGAACCTATGCACACGGAATTTCCTGACGGTGCAGAGGTGTACCGTGAGGCTTATTTCCGTGGACTGCGCCCAGACCCCGATCTCTGGATCGACGAATGGGCCGACGAGTACATGCGAATCCCGCGTGACACCGGTGCCCCTGAGCCCGGCCAGTACCGCACCTCACGGACACCTTATGCCCGCGAGCCAATGCGCTGCCTGTCGCCCGCTCACCCTTGCAGACGCGTGGTCACCATGGTGGCCTCGCAGTTGATGAAAACCCAGATCGCCCTGAACTGGATGGGTGGCCTGATCCACATGGCGCCATCAAACATCCTAGCGCTGCTCCCCAGCCTTGGCCTGTCCAAGCGGGTTTCGGGGCGGATCAGCAAGACCATCAAGGCCACTCCCGTTCTGCGCGAGCGGGTCGCGGCCACCCGCTCGCGGGACGCACGCAACACGATGGACACCAAGGAATTCGAGGGTGGCTCGCTGTACGTCACCACAGCCGGTTCTGCGGCCAACCTTTCGGAGCTGTCGGCGCGTTATATCTACGGCGACGAAGTCGACCGCTGGGAGAATGACGTCGGCCAGGAGGGTGACCCCATCAAGCTGGCAGAGACGCGGGCGACCAACTTCGGTCGCAACGCCAAGATCTACTTCTCCAGCTCGCCGACGATCAAAGGCGCCTCACGGATCGCCGACCTGTTCGAGTCCAGCGACCAGCGCTACTACTACGTGCCATGCCCTACCTGCGGCCATATGCAGGTACTGGAATGGGAGCGACTGCATTACAGCAAGGACTTCAGCACCGTGCATTACGAGTGCGCAGCCACTGAGTGCGACGTGCTGATCGAAGAGCACCACAAGAGCGACATGCTCGCCCGAGGCGAGTGGCGCGCTCATGCGGGTGGCGACGGGAAAACCGTTGGCTTTCATCTCAACGCGCTGTACTCCCCAACCGGCTGGATGGACTGGGGATCGCTTGCCGTCGAGTTTGAAGACGCCAAAAAAGCCCAGGCTCAAGGTGATACGAGCCTGATGCAGGTGTTCTACAACACACGTCTGGCCAAGGTATGGGACAGCGCACTCGAACAGACCAAGGCGGAAGTGCTGATCGCTCGGGCGCGGCTGGAGAATTACACCCTCGGTGCGATGCCGGCCGGTGTGCTGATGCTGACCGGCGCCGTCGACGTTCAGGCAAATCGCCTGGAGTTGATGGTGATGGGCTTCGGCGTCGGCATGGAACGGTGGGTTGTTGACCATCAGATCATCTGGGGTGACCCAGCAGACGAACGCACCTGGGCGGTGCTGGACGAGAAACTCAAAGCTCGTTACCGGCATCCTTGTGGTGTGGGTCTGGCGATTCTCGCCGTGGGTGTCGACTCCGGTGGTCACCACACCGATGAGGTCTACCAGTTCTGCCGCGTTCGCCGCTGGCGCAACATCTTCGCCATCAAGGGAGCGAGCAAGCCTGGCAGGCCGGTGATTGCACAGCGCCCGTCCATGGTCGACGTGACATGGAAGGGCCAGACCGAACGCAACGGCGCCGAGCTTTGGTTCGTCGGCACCGACACCGCCAAAGACTGGATCTACAACCGTTATCCATTCCCGGACGGTCCGGGATCGCTGCACTTTGCCAACGACCTGCCGGACGAATTCTTCGCCCAATGCGTCGCCGAACGCAAAGTCGTCCGCTACGTGCGCGGACACAAGCGCATTGAATGGGTGAAGGGTAAGGCTGAGCGCAACGAAGCGCTCGACCTGATGGTGTACTGCCTCGCGATGGCGCATTACCTCGGCATCAACCGTTACCAGGAACACGATTGGGACAGGGTGCGACAAGCCCTGGCCCAGTCCGGCTTGTTCGATGATGCCTTGAGCATCAGGCCTGTTCAGGGCGAACGACTTGATGCTGATCAAACGCCTGCACCTGCTGCTGTACGTCAGGCCCAACCCGCACCACCACCTGCTGCACCGGTTACACAATCGCGACCGGCAGCACCCCCTCAACGCCGCAGCTCTGCCAGCGGCTATCTGAAGAGACGCTGATATGTCCTTTACAAAAAAGCACCTCGACGCGGTTGAGGCGGCCATTGCTCGCGGTGAGAAAACTGTGCGCTACACCGACCGTACCGTGGAATACCGCACGGTCGATGAACTGCTCAAGGCACGTGAAGAAATCCGCAGTTCGCTCTCCATCGCTGCCGGCCCACGCTCGCGCGTGGTGCGGCTGTACCATGCAGGGAAGGGGGTCTGATGGCCCGACACTTCCCAACTTTGACCCGTAACGGGTTTGTGCTGCCGTCCAACATCAAGGCCAGTTATGAGGGCGCCGGAGAGGGGCGCCGTTCCACTGGCTGGGATGCTCCGGATAATGGGATCAACAGCATCAACACTCCGGCATTGCGCAATTTGCGGTCGCGCTCAAGGGCAGCGGTTCGCAATGACCCCTATGCCTTCAACGTCATCGACAAACGCGTCAGCAACCTGATCGGCACCGGTATCACTCCTCGGCCAACGACTGACGACGATGCTCTACGCAAACTGCTGCAGGAGCTGTGGGGAGATTGGGTCGATGAGTCGGATGCCGATGATCGCACCGACTTTTACGGCCAGCAGGCGCTGGTGGCGCGCACGGTGGAAACATCGGGCGAGTGCTTCGTCCGGTTGCGTCCCCGCAGTCTGGATGAAGGTTTGGCGGTTCCGCTGCAGCTGCAAATCCTGGCGCCGGAATTCGTGCCGCACGACAAATTCGAGAGCACCAAAAACGGCAACGTCATCCGCGCCGGTATTGAGTTCACTCCCGGTGGCAAGCGGGTGGCGTACTGGATGTACCTGTCACATCCGCGTGATGCAGCCTCGCTAAACGCCGGGTACAACCAGCTGGTTCGCGTGCCGGCGACTCAGGTGCTGCACATCTTCGAACCGGTCGAGCCGGGCCAGTTGCGCGGTGTGCCGCGATTGTCGCCCGTGCTCAAACGCCTGCGCAGTCTCGACAACTACGACGACGCGGTGTTGTTCCGCCAAGAGGTGGCCAACCTGTTCGCCGGTTTCATCAAGCGGCCAGCACCGGAGTCGGGGCAGACGCCACGGGATCCCGTCACCGGGGCCTTGCTGGATCTGGATCGCGACGGCTTCACCCCGATGGTCGCGCTCGAGCCCGGCACCATGCAGGAGCTGGGGGCAGGCGAGGAGGTTGAGTTCTCCAAACCGCCAGACGCGGGCAACAACTACCCGGACTTTATGCGTCAGCAGTTGATGGCTGCAGCAGCGGGATCGGGCACGCCTTACGAAATCCTCACCGGCGACATGCGCGGGATCAACGACCGAGCGCTGCGGGTGGTGCTCAACGAGTTCCGTCGCCGCCTGGAACAACTTCAATTCAGCGTGTACGTCCACCAACTCTGCCGCCCGGTACGTGCCGCTTGGATGGACATGGCCGTTTTGTCGGGTGTCCTGGTGCTGGACGATTACGCACAGAAGCGTCGCCACTACCTGCGTACCCGCTGGGTGCCACAAGGCTGGGCCTACATCCAGCCGGTGCAGGACGTGCAGGCACGGCGGATGGAAGTGCAAGCCGGCTTTTCCTCGCGTAGCGAGATGGTCTTGCGCACCGGCTACGACGCCGAAACGGTCGACCTGGAAAACGCTGCCGATCTGGAGCGGGCCACAAAACTGGGCCTCAACTACAACACCCTGGATGCCGTCGAAGACAACGACGACAAGGAGCAACCATGAGCAAGAAAGCGCGACCGCGCGTTTACAACCGAGCTGGGCAGCGGGTGCAAGTTCAGGACAAAACCTGGTACGCACTCCAAGCCAGTGGCGAGGCGTCGGATCGAGTGATCGAAGTCTTCGTCTATGGCGAGATTGGCACGTGGGGCATCACCGCCAATCAGTTCGTGCAGGATCTGCGAGCCATGGACGACGGTGTGTCGCCAGTGATTGCCGCGTTCAATAGTATCGGCGGTGATCTGTTCGACGGGCTGGCCATGCACAACGCGCTGTCACGTCTGGGCGAGCGTTGCACCGGTCGCATTGATGCACTGGCAGCGAGTGCGGCCAGCGTTGCCGTGTGCGGTGCACACCGCGTAGTCATCGCTGCGAACGCCATGTTGATGATTCATAACCCCTACACCTATGCAGGCGGGGACGCTGAGGACTTTCGCCGGGTCGCTGATGTGCTGGATCAAACCTTGGAGGCGATCATCGCGGCCTATAAGGCCAAGGCGCCTGACATCGATGACGCCGAGCTACGGAGAATGGTTAATGCAGAAACCTGGCTGACTGCCAATGAAGCATGGGCTCTCGGTCTGGCTGACGAAGTCGGCGACGGCATCAAAGTCAAAGCATGCCTCGGACAAGGCGCGGTGCTGCAGCGATACCAGCACGCTCCGGCTGAGTTGGTGGCGCAGCTCGACGAGCCACCTGAACCGGATCCCGAACTCGAACCTGTAGAACCGCCGCTGGTACCGCCTGTGGTCGATTCGGCCAAGTTGGCACTGATGATCACACAACGCTGCACGGCGGCGGGCATCAGCAACTTGGTCGAGTCGCTGCTCAGTTCGACCCAGCTCGAAAGCGAAGAAATCGTTCTCGCCGGACTTGCACGCGCCAAGGCGGTGAACGACCTCTGCGTGGCTGCACGATTGCCAGAATTCAGCGCTGAGTATGTCGCGGCAGGTCTGGATGCTGCTGCGGTACGGGCGCGTCTATTCGACAAGATCGTCACCAGCGGCAAAGGCTTTGAAATCGACAACAGTCTGCCGCTGGCGAACGATCCAGCGCCTAAGGTGCTGGCCAAACAACCTGACCCCAACTCGATTTGGGCTGCTCGACAAGCGGCCCAAACTGGAACCGCGCGCGGCGCGAAAGGAGCATGAGCATGACCATCAAACGCGAACCGATGCACGCAGGTGAATTCCTGCTGTCCGAGGGCGCCGGCACGATCTCGCGCGAAGCGATCAATGTCGCGGCGGGGCCAGCATTGTGGCCCGGACAGATTCTCGGACTGATGACCGCCACCGGCGAATTCGCACCTTACAACCCAACGGCTGAGGACGGCACTGAAAACGCAGTCGCCATTCTGTACGGCCCGCTCGGCGAATCCGACGTAGTGCGTCGCGGTCGAGCCGTGGTGCGGCTGGCCGAGGTCAGCGAAGCGCACTTGACCGGCCTCGATCTGGCTGCCGAGAAAGCCTTGGCCGCACATTCTCTGATCGTCCGCTAAGACGTTTCCTTCTTTCATATGCATCCCGCCGCGTGCGGGATTTTTGGTTTCTGGAGAGTACCCATGGCCGATATCGCCATTTTTGACGACGAAGCATTCACTGTCACCTCGCTGACCGCTGCACTCAATGATCAACCGTACCTGCCGGGCCGCATCAGCGCCTTGGGTTTATTTCGTGAGGAAGGCATCACCACGCTGACCGTACAAATCGAAAAGGACGGCGACACCCTGGCACTGGTGCCTGCCGGCGAGCGGGGTGGCTCTGGCCTAGTGGTCGCGGCCAGCAAGCGCACCCTTATCCCGTTCAACACCGTACATCTGCCGGAGCGCTTCACCATCAAGGCCGATGAGATCCAAGGCATTCGCGCCTTCGGCACTCGCACCGAACTGCAAGCGGTGCAGGATGTGGTCAATGCCCGTCTGGCAAAGGCGCGTCGTCAATTGGATGCCACGCATGAGTTCCAGCGTATGGGCGCACTCAACGGCCTGATCCTCGACGCTGATGGTTCGACGGTGCTTCTCGACTTGTATGAGCGCTTCGGTGTGCAGCGTCAGAGGCTGCCCATGGGCTTGGCAGACCCAAAAACAAAGCTGCGTGTTAAATGCGTTGAGGCACTGGATATGCAGGAAGATGCTCTCGGCAGTGTGACCAGCACCGGCTCTCGCGCCTTTTGTGGCAAGACCTTTTGGAACAGCCTGATCGTCCATGATGCAGTCGAGAAAACGTATCTCAACAGTCAGCAAGCGGCAGCTTTGCGCGGCGACGCCCGGGAAAGTTTTGAATTCGGCGGCATCACCTGGGAGCGCTACCGTGGCAAGGTAGCGGGCGTGTCTTTCGTCCACGACGATCAGGCGCTATTGGTTCCGGAAGGTGTGCCCGATTTGTATATCTCGGCGTTTGCACCTGCTGACTATATGGAAACGGTCAACACCCAGGGCATTCCCTACTACAGCAAGATCGAGCCGATGCAATTCGGCAAAGGCATGGCCGGCGAAGCCCAGTCCAACCCGCTGCACATTTGCACTCGACCGCGCGCCCAGATCCTGCTGGAACTCTGACAATGGGCTTTCGCGATCTGATCGCCGAGGTCGACGCGGTGGTGTTCGAAACGCTGGGCGACACCGCACGGATCGAGGGTCGCGAAGAGCCAGTGTTCGGCATGTTTGCCGCGCCCTGGCTGCAACCCAAGTTCGGCAAGCTCAACACCGGTTTGCGCGAGCCGCGCTTCGAGATCCGCGTCAGGGATTCGCAAGGCCTGGAGCAGGGCATGCTGGTCAGTGTTGACTTACCTGCCTTGGACGGCGGCGGTGACTACGACCTGATTCAGCTTGAACCGAGCGGTGACGGCCTGGTCGCCCTGATTCTGAGGTTACGCCCATGAGTGTCGGTAGCTATTTCAAACCCTCGGCCGGGGGCGGGATGATCTCCATCCAATCCTCGGCCGCAGACTTTCAGGCGTTCCAGGACTTTGCCAAGGTGGTACCGAAAGCGGCTGCGGCGGCGCATCGGCGTGCGATCAACAAAACGTTGGGCTGGTTGCGCACGCACATCGCCCGAGCGGTCAGCCGGTCAGAGCGCATCGCTGTAGCGGCGGTGCGTCAACGGTTGCGCAGCTATCCGGTTTCCGGCGGTGCCGCGAGCGGCAAACTGTGGTTCGGTTTGAACGCCATCGAGTCCAGCCGGATCGGCCGGGCGCGGCAAAGCGGCAGCGGCGTGTCAGTGGCGGGGCGGCGTTACCAAGGTGCCTTTCTCAAAAAGGTCTACGGCAACAAACCCGACATCTGGATACGCACGGCCAGCAAGCATTTCAACGCGGATGACTACCCCGACAGCACGGTGTCACCCGGTCGCGGGCCGAGTTCGGGTTGGGTCGCCGAAAACGGTAGTCGTTTCCCGCTGGCGAAGGCCAAGGTATCGCTGGAGCAAGCCCGACCGCACTTCGAAAGCTGGGTAAAAAAAGCGGATGAGCGCCTGCTGGAGATCCTCAAACAGGAACTCAACTTTGAGCTGCAGAAATACCTAAAGAGGATCGGCAATGTCTGACGAACCCTTCAGCCTTGACCAGCTTTATCGAGCGGTAGAACAGCATCTGCGTACTCACTTGCCGGGGGTGCAGGCTGTCACAGCCTGGCCAGACATTAAGGATCGCGTGTTGCTGCCAGCGGTGTTTCTGGAGGTGGCCGAGATCGAGCCGGGTACCGATATCGGCACCGGCGAAACCTCGCTGGTCTGCAAGTTCGAGGCTCGGATCATTGTTGACCCGATCAAGGCGCACCATCATCAACAGGCCGTGCAATTGGCGACGCAGTTGGCGGTGCTGCTGCGTTCGCAGACGTGGGGGTTGGCAGTTGAACCCGCCGAGTTTGTGCAATCGCTGCAGGACTGGACCCAGCCGCACCTGGATGGATACACCGTGTGGCTGGTGGAGTGGACTCAGCAAGTCTATCTCGGCCCGGAGGAATGGCTCTGGCCTGACGAGCCGCCGGGCATGTTGCTCATTGGATTCAACAACGACGCCAAAGAGGACTTTGTCCCTGCGGAGGGTGTGTGAGTGGCTACGCGAGTGCCCAGCACGACCGGATGATCGCCGGGGCGGTCAAGGCTTGCTATGTGGTCGCGGTGGATCTGTCCGCTTCGCCGCCGGTATGTCGCGTGTCGGATGGCAGTGAATGGGTCAGCGCCTGGGTGCGGTGGCACAGCATCGCCGCGGGCAAGGCCAGGCACTGGCGGGCACCGTCTTTGGGCGAGCAGGGCAGTTTGATCAGCCCCAGCGGTGACGTGTCGCAAGGCACGTTTGTACCGGGCCTGTATGGCAATGCCGGTCCCCCACCAGACAACCGCGACCATGTCGAGGTCTGGCGTTTTGATGATGGCGGCTCGCTGATCTACGACTGGCAGGCCAAGAGCTACACCATCACCCTGCCGAGCGGCACGGTCAGCATCAAAGTGGCCAGCACGGAAGCGGTTGTAACCGATAGCGCCGTGAGCGTGACCACCGGCAACATCAACCTGAAAGCGGCGGTGATGATCGAAGGTGCTTTGCACGTCACCAAGGGCATCACCAGCGCCGGCGCGATCATTGACGCCACCGGCAACAGTAACCACCACACGCATTAATTCATTCACGACAGCCCGCCCAGTGCGGGCTTTTTCATGCCTGGAGAAATACATGGCCAAGATCGATACGACCGTCACTGAGGTGCAACCGTCCTCGGAACCGGCAATTGCATCCTCAACGTTCTCATCGCCCGAGTTCTTGAAGTTCCGCGACAAGCTCTACACGTCGCGGCTGGTGATCGTACCTGGTACTGACCGTTCCTATCCGGTCGACAAGTCGACGGTCGTGGTGCCGGCCTCCGACACCGAAGCGGTCAAGTTCCTGAAAGCCAGCGAAGAATACGAACCGTTCAAGGAGTGACATCGATGATCGGAATGGATCGCCACACCGGCCTACCCATATCCGGCATTGAGCATCTGCGGCAATCCATTGCCGACATCTTGAGCACGCCGCTGGGCAGTCGCCGGCACCGTATGGAGTACGGCAGCAAGCTACGTCGGTTTGTCGATTTACCCATCAACGAAGGCTGGAAAAGTGCCGTACAGGCTGAGGTTGCCCGCGCTCTGGGGCGCTGGGAGCCGCGTTTGAAGTTGGATCAGGTGCGCGTCATTTCCGTCATTGGCGGGCAAATCAATTTGCAAATCGTCGGGAAGTACCTGGGCGACAGCGTCACGTTGGAGGTGGCCGCATGAGTACCGTAGATCTGTCGTCGCTGCCAGCGCCGACCGTGCTGGAGCCTCTGGACTTCGAAGAGGTTTATCAGGACGGGCTGAGCGTGTTTCGCGGGTACATGGGTGGTAACTGGACGGCCGCGCTGGAAAGCGATCCAGTGGTCAAAGTGCTTGAAGTCGGGGCTTACAACAAGGTCGGCAATCGCGCCCGCGTTAATGACGCCGGCAAGGCGCTGTTGCTGGCACATGCCATTCGCGGCGACCTCGATCACTTGGGGGCCAACGTCAATCTGACGCGCCTGGTCATTCAGGCTGAGGATCTGCTGGCTGTGCCGCCGGTGCCCAAGGTCATGGAAGACGACGACCCGTTTCGCGAGCGCATCCAGTTGGCCTATGAAGGTTTGACTACGGCCGGCCCGCGTAACAGCTACATCCTGCATGCGCGTAATGCCTCGGGGTTGGTCGCGGATGCCACGGCTGAAAGCCCGGCGCCTTGCTACGTTACGGTAACGGTGCTGGGGTTAGACGGGGAAGGCGAAGCGCCGCCGGAGCTGCTGGGGACAGTGGCCGCTGCGTTGAATGACGATGACGTTCGACCGGTCGGTGATCGGGTGACCGTGCAGAGCGCGCAGGTGATCCGCTACGAGATTGACGCCATCTTGCATATGACCGGCGCCGGCCCGGAAGCGGATGCCAGTTTGGCCGAAGCGAAAAACCGATTGGCCGGCTGGATCAATCCACGCAAGCGGCTGGGCGTCGAGGTCGCCCGCTCCGCTGTTGACGCTCAGTTGCACGTTGCCGGCGTTGCCCGGGTTGAGTTGGTCGGGTGGCAGGACTTGGCCCCGACCAAGGCGCAGGCGGCGTTCTGTACGCACTACAGCGTAAGGTTGGCGGGCTGATATGAAAAGTCTACTGCCGCTCAACAGCACGCAACTGGAACGGGCCATGGAGGCCGCGTTTTTCGAAAAGACGATTGTCCCACTGCGCGACCTATACAACGCTGATACCTGTCCGGTGCATCTGCTGCCGCATCTGGCGTGGGCATGGTCGGTGGATCGCTGGGACTACCGGTGGACGGAGGCGACCAAACGCGCGGCAATCAGGGCGTCGTACTACATCCACAAGCACAAGGGCACCATCGGCGCATTGCGCCGCGTGGTCGAGCCGCTGGGCTACCTGATCGAGATCGTCGAGTGGTTCCAGACCTTGCCCGAGGCCGTGCCGGGAACCTTCGCGCTGAAGGTCGGAGTCCTCGACACCGGTATCACCGAAGAAATGTATCAGGAGCTTGAACGCCTGATCGACGACGCCAAGCCCGTCAGTCGTCAGTTGACCGGGCTGGCCATTAGCCTCGAAACAAAAGGCGATCTGAATATCGCTGTGTCCCTCTACGAAGGCGACGAAATCGACGTTTACCCACCCGTCATGCGTGACATCGAGGTCACTGGCAGCTTTGGCGTGGTCGGTCGCGAACACTCCATAGACACCCTGGACGTTTATTATGATTGATGCGAATTCGCAATTTTTTGCGATCCTCACGAACGTGGGGATGGCCAAGCAGGCGAACGCCGACGCGCTCGGCGTTGCCTGGAAGATCACCGAGATGGGCGTGGGGGATGCTAACCCGACCGGGATTGAAAACCCGCCTAACCCCGTTCCTTCAGCCTCCCAAACCAAGCTAATCAACGAGTGGCGGCGTCGGCCGCTGAACCAGCTCAGAATTGACCCGGTCAACTCGGCCGTGATCATTGCCGAGCAGATCATTCCCGCCGATGAAGGCGGGCGCTGGATTCGCGAGTTGGGTTTGTACGATTCGGACGGTGATCTGGTGGCGGTGGCCAACTGCGCGCCGAGCTTCAAGCCACTGCTGTCGCAAGGGTCGGGCCGCACGCAGGTTGTGCGAATGAACATGGTCGTTACGAGTAACGCAAGCATCACGCTGAAGATCGATCCGTCCGTGGTGCTGGCCACACGGGAATTCGTCGAGACGCGGATTCTGGAAGAGCTGGACAAGCTCGACCGCAAGCAGTCAGTGCGCGCGGCCACGACGGCCAACATCGCGCTGACCGGTTTGCAGGTGGTGGATGGCGTTTCGCTGAATGCCGGCGACCGGGTTCTGGTGAAGAATCAAGCGGCTGCTAAGGATAACGGCCCCTACGTCGTTGCCGTCGGTGCCTGGACGCGGGCCAAGGATGCTGATAATAGCGCGAAGGTCACCCCGAATCTGACGGTGGCGGTCGAGGTTGGCGCGACTCAGGCGGACACCATTTGGCAATTGGTGACGGATGGCACGATTGTGGTGGGCACGACCCCGCTGACGTTTCAAGACATCACCGCCGGCCTTGCCCGGTTGCTCTCGCCAAGTTTTGCCGGCAACCCGACCGCACCAACCCCGGTTCAATTCGACGCCAGTAAGTCGATTCCGACGACGGAGTTCTTGAAACGGCGCGGGGTCGAGTTTTCCGGGTTCACTACGAACAGCGCGAGCTTGGTGCTTACCGCCACGCACGTCGGTGGGCTTCACAGTTTTTCCAGTGCGGCGCAGCTCATGGCGACGTTGCCGCCGACGCTCGGTGTGGCCCAAGGTGCGACTATCACGCTGGTTTGCGCCGGTGTCGGCGGGCTGAACGTCGTGGCGGCAGCGGGCGATGTGGTGTACACCTCGACCGGCATTACTGGGCCGTTGCTGCTGGCATTGGGTGACACGGCTGAATTCATCCGGCTACAGGATCAGTGGCGGCTTGTCGGTGGCTCGGTGTTGCTGCGCTTCGCGGGAACGATGAGCGGGCCGCACTTCGTTACGCAACCGCTGTTCGATAACAGTAAGGCATTCGCAACCACTGAATTCGTGCAAAAGGCCTTGAACGGGTACGCCTCTTTTCAGGTTATTTCGGCTTCCCGTAACTTGGCGCTAACGGACATGGGGGCACTTCTGTGGTTTAACTCGGTTGGATCGTACAGTCTGAATCTGCTGGCCCCGTCCGTTATTGGGGTTCCAACCACGGGTGTGAGTTTCACAGTGTTCTGTACGTCGGTCGGTGGAACGGTGACCGCCTCGGGCGGCGCAACCATTCAGGATCAGTCCGGCGGGCTAAATACGACGTACGCCATGAAGTTGGGGCAGTCGGCCAAGTTTGTGGCGACCGGGCCTTACCAGTGGACTGTGCTTGAGTCCACGGCCAGCCTCGCGAAAAACGCGGACTTTGCCGCTGTTCTAGCGGCAACTGCCGCTAGTCAGCAGCTTCCGGGGCTGATGATCAAAGTGGGGAATATCGCGAACGGTTCGACTTCAGCAACGATTCCGCTGACATTTCCGGTGTCGTTTCCGAATGTCTGTGTTGCCCTGGTGCTTTCGCCATGGCAAACCGGTGGCGGTGCGTACTCGCATAATGGGAGGGACAAATCTGGCGCCACCATTTCCCGAGGGGCTAACCCCGCCTTCTACTTTGACTACATCGCAATCGGGTATTAAGCATGAGCAAGTATTACTGTCGTATTGATGACATGCGCGGCGGATTTTTTGACCCTGTGGTTCACGGAAAAATCGGCAGTCCAGGTTGTAAGGTTCCAGAAGGCGCGAAAGAAATCACCGATGAGCAACACCAAGCGTTATTGCTTGCTGAAAGCAATGGGAAGCTGATTGTTCCCGATTCTGCCGGGTTTCCAATGGCGATTGATCCGCCGCCGCCAAGTGCTGATGAGCTGGCTGCGGCTGAGCGTGGTTGGCGGGATCTGCGACTGGCTGAGACGGATAGCGTGGTAGCACGCCACCGCGACGAGCTGGAAGGCAGCGGGCCGACCACGTTGACGGCCGAGCAATACATTCAATTGCAGGACTACCGCCGCCTGTTGCGCGACTGGCCGCAAGGTGGGGAATTCCCGCTCGCCGAACACCGGCCGCCGGCGCCGACCTGGCTGTCAGCACAACCCACCTAAACGCCCCTCACTGACGGGGCGTTTTTCATTCCGTTACGCGTAACACCAACACCCTCACAGCCTCGCTTATGCGGGGCTTTTTCGTTTCTGGAGACTGACCCTTATGAGTTTTTTCCACGGCGTCACGACCACCTCGGTCGACACGGGCGCGCGCACCATCTCGCTGCCGTCGTCATCGATTATCGGTCTGTGTGACACCTTCACCCCGGGCGTTCTCGGCGGTGGTACGGCCAAGGCGGGCGAGCTGAAGTTAATCACAACCGAGCGCGAAGCCATCGCTGCGTTCGGCCCCGACTCGGCGATCACCAAGGCCTGTCAGGCCATCTACGTCAAGGCCAAAGCGGTGATCGTCGCCATCGGCGTAGCCAAGCTGGAAGACCCCGCGCTGCAGACCTCGGCGATCATCGGCGGCGTTTTGGCCTCGGGTCAGCGCACCGGGTTGCAGGCGCTGCTCGACGGTAAAAGTTTGTTCAATGCGCAACCGCGGCTGTTGATCGCGCCGGGTCACACCGCGACTCAGGCGGTGGCCACGGCGCTCGATAGCTTGGCGCAGAAACTGCGCGCCATTGGCATCATCGACGGCCCGGGCACGACCGACGAGGCCGCTATGGCCTACGCCGATAACTTCGGCAGTCGCAACCTGTTCATGGTCGACCCGGGCGTCAAGTATTGGGACACCATCACCAGCAAGACCGTCGACGCACCCGGTTCGGCTTGGGCGGCGGGTCTGTTTGCCTGGACGGACGCTGAATACGGTTTCTGGGCGTCGCCGTCGAACAAGGAGTTGACCGGCATCACCGGTACCGGTCGCGCGGTCGAGTACCTGGACGGCGACGAGACCTGCCGGGCCAACCTGCTCAACAACGCCAATATCACCACGATCATTCGTGACGACGGTTACCGCCTGTGGGGTAACCGCACGCTGTCGAGCGATCCGAAGTGGGCATTCGTTACCCGCGTTCGCACGCTGTTCATCCTCATGGATGCGGTGCAGGCAGGACACAAATGGGCGGTCGACCGCTCGATCACCAAGACCTACGTGACCGATGTCACCAACGGTCTGAACGCATTCATGGCCGACCTCAAAGCCCAGGGCGCGATCATCAACTTTGAAGTGTTCCCCGACACCGAACTGAACACGGCCAGCCAGATCGCCCAAGGCAAGGTGTATTGGCGCATCCGTTTCACCGACGTGCCACCGGCAGAAAACCCGAATTTCCTTTTCGAAGTCACCGATCAGTGGATGACCGAAGTGCTTGAAGCAGCCTAAGGGGGCGTAGCAAATGATTCCTCAGACTTTGTACAACACCAACCTGTTCGTCGACGGCGTGAACTTCTCCGGCGACGTGCCCAGCCTGACGCTGCCCAAGCTGACCACCAAGACTGACGAATATCGTGGCGGCGGCATGGCCGGCCCCATCGAGATGGATCAGGGGCTTGAGAAAATGGAAGCCTCGTTTGTCACCAAGGGCGTGCGCCGCGAGTCGCTGAAGTACTTCGGCCTGGCTGACGGCACGGCGTTCAACGCCACGTTCCGTGGTGCCTTCAAAGGTCACAAGGGCGCGGTAACGGCAGTCGTCGCCACCCTGCGCGGTCGCCTCAAAGAGGTCGATCTCGGTGACTGGAAAGCCGGCGATGCGGCCGAGATCAAACACGCCGTTGCGGTCACGTACTACAAGCTCGAAATCGACGGGCGCCTGATGTACGAGATCGACATGGTCGCCGGCATTCAAGTGATCGACGGCAAAGACCAACTCCTCGAAGTGCGCCAGGCGCTCGGCCTGTAAGGAATAGATGCAGATGACTCAAGCAATCGCTAAAAACCTTCCGGCCTGGCTGTCGCTCAGTACAGTCGGTGCCGTCGTAACGCTCACCCGCCCAAGCCAAGCCAATAGCATCGACGTCGAGACGTTGAACCTGCGCAACCCGACCGTGCGTGAAGTGCGCGCGGCTGACCGTGCTGCCAACGGCGATGATGAACAGCGCGAACTGATGCTGTTCGCCGGTCTCGCCGAAGTCGGACTGAAGGATCTGGAAGGCCTCAAGCTGACGGATTATCGCCGCGTGCAGACGGCCTATTCGCACCTGGTACCGAAAACCGATTATTCGGACTCGATGCCGGCGTGGTTGTCGCTGACCACCGATCAGGTGCTGGTAACGCTGTCGTGTCCGAGTGAGATCAACGGCGTGACGGTCGACAAGCTGGCTTTGCGTTCGCCGACCGTGGGCGACGTGCGGGCGGCCAACCGTGAGGTGGGTGGCGACGATGAGCAGCGCGAGCTGGTGTTGTTTGCTGCGTTGTCCGGAGCGCCTGTCGCGGATCTGGAGGGGCTGAAGCTGGTGGATTTTAACCGCTTGCAGGCCGGCTATTTTCGCATGGACAACGACGACGGGCTTTAACCCCAGCGTTATCAAGTCGGCGGCGAAACGTCTGGCGGCGGAAACCGGATTTTCCGCCGCTGAGATCCAGTCGATGCCGTTCGCGGACATGGTGTGGTGGCTCACGGATTGAGCCGCCACCGGTAGTGCTGGGCACATGAGGGCCATGACATGGCAAACAAACTCGCCCTCGGGCTGGTGATCGGCGGTGCCGTCAGTTCCACGGTCGGCGCCGCGTTCAAGGACGTGACCGGGCGCATCAAGCGCCTCGAGGCAGAAGGCAACAAAGCGCGGGTGCTGCAGCGCACGATTGGCGACACCATCCGCCTGCGCGAAGAATGGAAAAAGGCTCACGATACCGGCGCTGCCGGCGCGTCCAAATTACTCAACCGTTTGAACTCGAACCTCGACAGCTTGAAAAAGCAGGGGATCGAGGTCGGCCGGCTGGAAAAAGCCTATCGCTCGATGGGGCAGACGGCCAACAAGGCCGAGCTGAAAGCCAAGGGTCATCAGCAGATTGATTCTGGCGTAAAGGGCATGAAGGGCGCCGTCGGTGCAGCGGTGGTCGGTGTCGGTGCCATGGCGGTACCGACCAAGGTCAGCGCTGATTTTGGCGCCATTGTGCGAGACATCGCGATCAAGGCCGGCATTGCCAACAAGCCGCAAGAGCAGGAGATGTCGCGCAAGATCATCGACACTTCACGCGATACCGGCATGGCGCGCAACGATGTGGCCGACGTGGTCAATCAGTTGGTCGGCGCCGGTATGGACCTGAGCAAGGCGCTGGAATACGCGCCTGTCGCGGCCAAGTTTGTCGTGGGGCAGGGATCCAGCGGCGTCGACACGGCGAAAATGATCAACGCTCTGGGGCAGAACGCCAAGATCACCGACCCCAAACAGATGCAGCAGGCGCTGGAGGCGATTGCGTACCAAGGACAGGCGGGCAGCTTTGAAGCAGCCGACATGGCCAAGTGGTTTCCTGAGCTGTTGGCAAACATGGCCAGCAACGGCATCACTGGCTTGGATGCGGTGACGCAACTGGGCGCCATGTTGCAGGTGCAGATGAAGCAGGCCGGCAGTTCGGACGAAGCGGCCAACAACCTGAAAAACTGGATGGGCAAAATCGGTTCGACCGATACGGTCAAGGCTTACGAAAAAGCCGGTATTGATTACAAGGGATCGATGCAGACCGGTTTGCAAAACGGCATGTCGACGCTTGAGACCAGTATGGCGTTGGCTCAGAAATACATTCAGGCGACCGATCCAAAGCGCGCGGCGGCCATGGCCGAAGCGACGTCAAAAATCAGCAAGGAAGCCAATCCGGAAAAGGCGAAGGCCATGATGGCCTCGCTGGAAGAATCCTTGCGCACCGGCGACCTGTTCGCCGATATGCAGGTCAAGGCCGCACTGTCGGCCTACATGCAGAACAAGGCGCTGTACAGCCAGCTCAAAAACGATTCGCGTGAAGCGACCGGGATCCTGGACAAAAACCTCGCCGAGCGGCGCGAGTCGTCATCGCAGAAGTGGGCCGAGATGGCCCAGTCGATGGATGACGCCATGCGCAGCATTGGTGATGCCCTGCGACCGGTGACGGACGTCGTCGCGGAGTCATTGACCAAGGTCGCTAAAGGCATCACTTCGCTGTCTGACAGCTCGCCCGGCGTCGTGACTGGAATCGGTTTGGTCAGTGCCGCATTGGTTGGGCTATCCGGTCTGTATAGCTCTTTCAAGATGGGCAAAGGAATGCTCAACCTGGCGCGCGGAGCCTTGGGTAAAGGCAAGTCAGGTGAAGTGCAAAAGGTCTTTGTGACCAACGCCGAGGATGGCGACGGCGGCGGTAAAGATGCCGAACCCAAGGGCAAGGCCGGTAAAGCGCTGTCGCTGGTTGAAACCGGCCTCAAGGCAGTGGCGGCGTTCAAGGGCACGCCGGCGGATGGCGATGATGACGCCAGGGAAGGCGACGACAAGAAGCCAGGCAAATTCGATCTGGTTTCCACCGGCCTCAAAGTCGTGTCGCTGGCCAAGGAAGCCGCCTCGGGCGGCGATGATGAAGGCGAGGCGGGCGGCGGTGACGACGCGGTTAAAAAGGTGTTTGTCGTCAACGCCAGTGCCATGGGTGGCGCCGGCGGCGCAGATGCCCCGGGCGAAACTCGCCGACGTGGACGCGGCTCGCGGCGCAATGCCTCGCGGCGTCGGCCGCTGCCTCGCCCTGGCTCGTCGCGTCCACCGGTGCCGCGTCCATCTGCTCCTGTACCACGTCCACCGGTTCCCGTGCCTCGTCCGCCCGTTCCCGTACCAAGGCCGCCGATTCCACCGGTGCCACCAGTTCCGGCCGGTGCGATGTCCAAACTAACTGGGGTGGTGCAGGCCGTCGGCAAGGTCGGCAAAGTCGCAAAGGGGGTTCCCGGCGGTTCGCTGCTGGAAGCCGGTGCGATGGCGTTCGACACTTTCGAGAACGCTCAGACCAAGGACGAAAAAGCTGAGGGTTACGGTGCGGCTGCGGGCAATCTCGCCGGCACCATGGCCGGTGCAGCAGCTGGTGCTGCCATTGGTTCGGTGGTGCCAATCATCGGCACGGCCATCGGCGGCTTGATCGGTGCTTACCTCGGCAGTCAGGGCGGTGCGGCGCTGGGCGGATCGTTGGGTAAGTCGCTGTTCGGTGGAGAGGATGAAAAGCCCGAACAAACGGCAAAGGCGCCGGTGCCGACCACGCCGCTCATGCTGACGTCAGCGGCCCAACAAGGCCCGGTGTTGGGTGATGTCGCACGCTCGATGGCGGTGACGGCGCCGCTCAAGTCGGCGGCGCTGGCGATCCAACCCAAGGAGCCAGAAAAACCGGTGCCGGCCAAGGTGGACCAGCAGTTTCAGTACTCGCTGAACATGCCGGTCACGGTGCAGGGCGACGTCAAGGACCCGCAAGCTTTGGCGCAGGATCTGATGCCGCACATGCAGCGAATGATGGCGGATGCGGCGAAGAGTAACGCCGCCAAGCTGTACGACGAACCCCATGTCTAAGGAGGTTTCATGGCTTACATGGAGCAAATGCAATCGAGCCTGAAGTATTTGGTCGAGGCAGCGGAAACCGGGCGGCGCAGTGCTGACGGAATGCTGACCCCGGTCAACGGCGCGATCCGTGAACTAACAGGCGCCGCGTCCGAGCTGGAAAACATCCCGTTTGTCGGCCCGGCCATCGGCGCCAAACTTCAGCGGGTGATGCGTGGCGTCGATGCGGCTCAGGCCAAGGTCGGTCAGGTGGTGGCGGTGTACGGCCGCGCCACCCGGGCGGCGGCTGAAGTGCAGGATCGGCTGGGCACGTTGAAGGAGCAGGCGGGCAAGACGGCCACGGCAATCAACAACGTCGCCGGCAAGGTCAGTCCGTCGCTGGCCAACATCGTGCCCACCAGTTCCTTTGCTGGTGAGGCTACGCCGGCGCCGGAGGCGGTAAAGCCATTCCCACACCTAATGATCATTCAGCCGCGAGATCCGAAAATTGAGCCGTATTACTTCAACCTGGACACGGCGGCGTTTGATGAGCTGAGCCGGTCGACCGAATTCCGCTGGGCTTCGCAGGAGCGGCTGACGCGCCGGCCGGCGAAGCAAGCCATCGGCATGGGTGATGAAAAGCTGACGCTCAAAGGCACGATCTACCCAGGCTTCAAAGGCGGATTGAAGCAGCTCGACACGCTGCGTTCCATTGGTGCCAGGCTACAGCCGCTAACCCTGACCACGGGTTATGGCGAGGTGATCGGAACGTGGTGCCTGAAAAACATCAACGAGGAACAGTCCGCGCTGCTGCACGGCGGGATTGCTCGAAAACAGGGGTTCACTTTGGAGTTTGAGCGTTATGGCGACGACATGCAGGACGTCTGATGGCGACATGCTCGATGTCATTTGCAACAACGTTTACGGCCATCTGAATGGCAGCGTCGAGGCCGTACTCGATGCCAATCAGGGGCTAGCCGATGAGCCTCAACCGTTCCGATTGGGCGTGATCATCGTCCTGCCGGATCTGCCGAGTCCGACCAGTGAGGGCGTCAGCTTGTGGGATTGATCCCGGGCGATGTCGTCACTCACGCGCCGCCGCGTTATGCGTTACGACACGTTGTTTTCTGACCCGCCCTGTGCGGGTTTTTTATTGGGAAAAATCCATGACACCGATGTTTCGAATCGTCGCCGATGGGGCCGATGTCACGGCCAAGATCAATGATCGGCTGTTGCAACTGCGTACCTCTGACAAGCCGGGCATGGAGTCCGACGAGTTTGAACTGCGCATCGATGACCGTGACGGGCAAGTGCAATTGCCACGACGCGGCAGCTCAATCGAGATTTACCTGGGCTATGCCGAAACGAGCCTGATGCGCATGGGCAGCTACACCGTGGACACGGTCGAGGTGTCAGGCCCACCGGATACCATCGTGATCAAGGGCAAGGCCAGCGACATGCGTGGCAGTGGCAAGACCATCCGAAGCGGAAGCTGGGAAGACGTGCCGCTGTCGAAGATTGTGGCCGACATCGCCGCGCGCAATGGCTGGCAGCCGGTGTGCCCGGTGTCGACTAAGGTCGCCCGGGTCGACCAGCTTAACGAGTCCGATTTTAATTTCATCACCCGTCTGGCCAAGCAGTACGACTGCACAGCCAAGGTCGCCGACAGCAAGCTGTTGGTGATGCCGCGTCAGGGTGGCCAGACAGCCAGCGGTAAGACGTTCGGCGCCATTACCCTGACTCGACGCGACCTCAGCCGTTGGCAATTCAGTCTCGGTGATCGCAACTCACACAAGGCGGTCGCGACCAAGCATCAGGACAAGAAGAACGGCAAGCTCGCGGTGGTCACCATCGACAATGATGACGCTCCGGATGGCCTGCCGGCAGTGCATACCGACCGCCATATCTACCCAAACAAGACCGCTGCTGAAGCGGCGGCCAAGGCCCGTCTGTCAGCGTTCAACCGCTCGACCGCCGATGTTCGGCTTGAGATGCCCGGCCGAACAGACATCTTCGCCGAGCGTCCCATCATCGCTCAGGGGTTCAAGGCCGGGCTTGATGGCGAATACTTGGCGGATTCGGTCGAGCAGGTGTTCACCCAGTCTGGCTGGTCCACCACGGTCGAATGCAATGCCGGCAAAGCCGGTAAATCCAAGGGCAAGAAAAAGAAAGGGCCGAAACCACCACTCAAGGTGGTGAACATCGAGAAGCAGTAGCCGCATCCCATCGCCGCCTGAGTGCGGTTTTTTTACGTCTGGAGTTTGTATGTCCATCACTGAACAACAGCTGCAAAGCATCATGCCCAACGCCCGCCGCCAAGCGGGCGTTTTTGTATCCGCCCTCAACGCAGCCATGGCCCACCGGCAGATCAACACGCCGAAACGGCAAGCCGCGTTTCTGGCGCAAGTCGGTCACGAGTCGGGTCAGCTGCAGTATGTACGGGAACTGGGCGGCGAGCAGTACCTGAGCAAATACGACACCGGCAACCTGGCTGCGAAACTGGGCAACACCCCGGCAGCGGATGGTGATGGCCAGCGCTATCGCGGTCGCGGTCTGATCCAGGTCACCGGTCACGACAATTATCTACGCTGCAGCTTGGCGCTGTTCGGCGACGAGCGATTGCTGCGCACCCCTGAGCTACTGGAGCTGCCGCAGTGGGCCGCTGAATCGGCCGCGTGGTTCTGGTCCGTGAATGGGCTGAACGCACTGGCAGATCAAAACGAGTTCAACACGATCACCCGCAGGATCAACGGTGGCCTCAACGGCCTACAGGATCGGCTGGAGTTGTGGGGGCGGGCGAGGGCGGTGCTATGCGTCTCGGCGAACTGATCCCGACGCCGTATCGACTGGTGGCCAAAGGTGTGCTGCTGGGCGTTTTAGCCGGTGCTTCCGCCGCCATCGCCTGGCAATTACAGGATTGGCGCTACGGCAAACATCTCGCAGAGCAGGCCCGACTCCACACCGAAACGCTCAATCAGATAACCCTTGCTTCGGCCGCTCAGCAGCGTGCCGAACAGGATAAACGCCTCGCGCTCGAGCAGCGGCTGGCAACCAGTGAACAAACCCATTACCGAGCCTTGAGTGATGCCCAACGTGATCAAGGTCGCCTGCGCGACCGTCTTGCCACTGCTGATCTGCGCCTGTCAGTCCTACTTGACGCCACCGCCGGCGCCGGCAACGGATCGCTGTCAGCCACCACCGCCACCGGCGGCGTGGTTCATGGCCCCACAAGAGCCGAACTTGACCCAGCGCATGCTCAACGAATTATCGGCGTCACCGATGACGGCGACCGGGGGCTGATTGCCCTCGCGGCCTGTCAGGCATACGCCAAAGAAGTTTCAACACCGAAGTAAAAAGAGCGGCCGGTCCAGATGCGTCAACATCCGGATCGACCGCCGTCCCTGCAGATGGTCCCTGCAAGTCCAGCCAAGGCTCTTGCTCCGTGCACAAAGCGCGGCGAGCCTAGCACCTGTTTATCCATACAGTAAAGGTCTTGCTTTTTATGTCTACACCCATCATCCCTTGGATGGGCGGCAAACGCCGCCTGGCCGACCGCCTCATTCCGCTTTTTCCGCCACACGAATGCTACGTTGAAGTCTTTGCCGGCGGTGCCGCGCTGTACTTCATGAAGCCTCAGCCGTCGCCGGTCGAAGTCCTCAACGACATCAACGGCGACCTAGTCACGCTTTATCGCGTCGTGCAGAACCACCTCGAAGAGTTTGTGCGCCAGTTCAAATGGGCACTCAGCTCGCGGCAGGTGTTCGAATGGCAGAAGATGACCCGCCCCGAAACTCTCACCGACATCCAGCGCGCCGCCCGATTCTTCTACCTGCAGCACCATGCCTTCGCCGGCAAGGTCTCCGGTCAGACGTTCGGCACGGCGACCACCGCACCGGCCATCAACTTGCTGCGCATTGAGGAAAACCTCTCGGCTGCGTGGCAGCGCCTGTCCGGCACCTACGTCGAAAACCTCCCATGGCTTGAATGCGCAGAACGTTACGACCGTGCTCACACTTTCCACTACATGGATCCGCCTTACTGGCAGACCGCCGGTTACGGCGTGGACTTTCCGTTCGAGAACTACGAGCGGATGGCCGACTTCATGCGCCGATGCAAAGGCAAGGTGATGGTCAGCATCAACGACCATCCGGACATCCGCCGTGTGTTCGAAGGCTTCCACTTCGAGACCCTGGATATCCGCTACACCACAGCCAACCAACGATTGGGGAAAGCCGAGGTGAGCGGTGAATTGCTAATTATGAACTGGCAGCCCGACGACTTCGGTGGACTTTTCTGAAACGTCATAAACGGCAGTTCATAGGTGCTGCCGTTTCTTTTGGGACAGGCGACTGAGCAGATGTGAGCAGTTATGCACGCGCCAAAATCTCACTCAGTGGGCGATTAATTTCTGAAAATGCTTTGATAACACCATCCATTACGAAATCTAAAGCCCGACCATGACCTTGGTGCAATGTAGCAGTGTCAAAATTTTGATCCTGTAACCTCTGGATCTTGTCTACTGCGTCGTGAGCATCCGCAATGCGGAGGTCGTAGGTGACGAACAACATTGCGATGTCGTTGTTTTTCACATTCCAACCTTCTGGCTCATCGGCTCTTTTAAGTGCATCCGGCGCTTCGAGGTTATCGTTATATCTCGTCAATAGATTCAGTAAGCATTGGAGTAGCTTCAGTTTGCCCAGAGTGGCAATTGCCTTCTTTGGAACTCCCATTTTCTCCAAAACTTTTCGTAGAAAACCGTCGGGCAGTTTCTGCCAAATTTCATGCATCGATTTACATCGTGCGAGAAAGGCTTGCTGAGTCATCTCCAAAGGGGCGACCTGAGCGAGCTTGGAAAGCTGCGGGTAATGTAGCCACCCGTTAGCTGCTATCTCCTTCCCTGAAAACCCAAGCAGATTATCTACTGGCTTTTCAATGTCCAGAGCCGCTGCAAGTAAAGAAAGGTTTCCTTCTAACGAAAGGATCTGTTTGAGGAACCTATCAACCTTGGAAACGATGTGTTCTTCATTCTGATCCTTTTGTTTTACGAGCTCTGGATCCATTGCGTGGTTATGAGCATGTATGGTTTCACGGTCTGGAACACCCTTGTAGAGATCTCTCAGTTCTACACGGATCAGGTTTCTACCTACTCGCCGGCAACCAGTGAACGACCACTGCCCGAGATAGGAAGGGCTGCAATTCCATCCGTTATATATATCTACAGGAGTGCTTTCGTACAAACTGTTTTGTTCATAGCGCTCAAGAAATTTGTCATTGAGAAAGACAACTATATCCTTCCTTGTGATGTCATCGGCACTTGCGCGAGATACCGGGCCAGTAATACCAGGCCATTGCAGTCCATCAGCAGTTTGCTTAGGGCATAGATCGCAAGAAACGGCCACCACTGTTGCAGTTACTTGCAGTAGTAACCCATTTTCTGTTTCCCGAAGATCAGCATCAAACCAGCTTCCGGCATTGCTGAAGGAAAAAATTTTTTTTCCGTTCATCAGTTTTCGCAGTTGCGGGCTATCCTCAAGTGTCGCCTGATAGAAGAACTGCCGAACGCCACGCCCACCTCTCATCCATAAGTATCGACGAAGGTACTCGTTTGACATTAACCAACTAACATCTCGAGAGGGTCTGAAATTGTACTGTAGAGAGACCTCTCCTTCAGCAACGCCGAACTCTGGCAGACTCAAGTCGTCGTAGACGATGCGTTGATGCTCATTACCGATGCATCGGGGAGTCAATCCTAATGCCATCCAAACCTTTTCGGCCAAGTTGTACGTAAAGAACAAGCTGCTGCCCCACGACGCGACGATGTAGTCACACCCGCTCACATTCGGAGCGAAATTCTCCTCACTCCCTTTCCCTCTTAGCGTAGGCACACCATGAGTCACCAACCCTTCACCATAGAGAATCGGTGTCGGATTGCCGTCGTCCGGAACAACGGCCATTAGCATATGTACCGTCTCGCGATTCTCTGCTGAAAGCTGATTCTCTGTGAAACAACTTACTTCTACTCTTTGCGCCGAATCGGTACCCACTGGCTCAAAAAGCGAACGCAGTCGCGGCGGTAATAGCTCCGCAGGAATGGGAAAGTTTCCCATGTAATCAAACATTCGCTGTTCTCCTTGGCTGGTGTCCTAGGCCCCAGCTTACTAGGAGGATCCAGTAGGGGGGAATCGAAGCTTCATAAAGGGTGCAACCCTGATGAGACGCGCTGGCGTTTGCAAGATTGCGATGTCACGCCTTAGGCAGACCGTCCTTGTTATCCCGTTTGTCAGAAAATTTTGTCAGGAATTGACTCCTGGTCGTCACGATCGTTAACTGTATATTCATACAGTAATTGAAGTCGTATGCCATGAGCTTTTTAATTTTAGGCCGAGTGGCCCCGGAAGGGCTTAAGCTGCCTCTATGTCTATTCCAGGTGCCCGCCGGTTTTCCTTCCCCAGCGGCGGATCATATTGAGGCACACATCTCCTTAGATGAGGTGCTCAACATTCGCGCCCCGCATGTTTACCTAGTGAAAATCACTGGGGAAAGCATGCAGGGCGCGGGCATCTTTGAGGGAGACTTGGCGGTAGTAGATCGTTCATTGGAGCCGGTCCATGGCCACATTGTCGTGGCGCTGCTTAACAACGATCCGCTGTGTAAACGACTGTGCATTCGCGGCAAAGACGTGATCCTTTTGTCAGAGAATCCCAAGTATCCGCCTCGCTATGTGTTGGAAGGTGATGAGCTGGCTATCTGGGGCGTAATCATCGGCAGCGTGCGCAGCCATGTCTAAAGTAACGCCGGTATTCGGCCTGATTGATTGCAACAGCTTCTACGCCAGTTGCGAACGGGTATTTCGCCCGGATCTGGGCAAGGTCCCAATTGTGGTGCTTTCGAACAATGACGGCTGCGTCATCGCACGCAGCTACGATGCTAAGCCCTACGTGAAAATGGGCGAGCCGTATTTCCAGATCAAACACAAGCTCAACCAACACGGCATCGTCCCGTTCTCATCGAACTACGCGCTGTATGGCGACATGAGCGAACGTGTCATGACCTTGATTGAGTCGATGGTGCCTGCCGTTGAGGTCTATAGCATTGATGAAGCCTTCGTCGACCTCACCGGCATGAGTGACGTGGACGGCCTCGGCCGCAAGATTCGTAGCCAAGTACTTCGCTGCACGGGTATCCCGGTCGGTGTCGGCATCGCGCCCACCAAAACCTTGGCCAAGCTTGCCAACCACACGGCAAAGCGCTTGCAGGCACAGACGGGGGGAGTCGTTAATATTTGCGACCCCATAAAGCGTGATTGGGTGCTACGCAATACTAGTGTGGCGGAGGTTTGGGGAGTCGGGCGGCGTATGAAAATGCACTTGGACACCATGGGAATCAAGACCGCCATGGATCTGGCAAAGGCAGACCCATGGACGTTAAGAAAGAATTTCAGCGTGGTGATCGAGAAAACTGCCCGGGAATTGGCGGGCACGTCATGCCTAGAGCTGGACGAGCCGGATCCGCCCAAGAAGGAGATCTGCTGTAGCCGGATGTTCGGCAAAAGGCTGAAGGAGCTACCGCCAATTAAGGAGGCAGTAGCAACCTACATGATGCGGGCATCTGAAAAGCTCCGGGCACAAAAGTCTCTATGCAAGAAGATCCGGGTCAGCATACGCACCGGTATGTTCAACCCCGATGAGGCAAAGTATGCGAATGGCGTCGTGGTGGACCTGCCTTACCCAACAGATGACGTTCGAATACTGATCAAAGCGGCCGTCGATGCTCTAGATCGTGTGTTCCGTTCCGGTTTCAGTTACAGCAAGGCGGAAGTCATGCTACTTAATCTATGCCGGCCGGGTGAGTACACAGACGATCTGTTCGCAATTTCTCAGCCTACTGAGGCGAAAAAAGTGATGGCAGTGCTGGATGAAATCAATGGCCGGTGGGGTAGGGGGACTCTACGGGCCGCCAGTGTGCCGAGCAATCCAGACTGGGGGATGCGTCGGGAGATGATGAGCCAGAGCTACACCACCAGGCTAGATCAGTTGTGGGAAATTGCCTGCAAGTAGAAGGTCTATGATGGGTCTAAAGGACGGTGCTACTACTCTGGCATCACGATACCGAGTGTTAGAGTTGGTGATTGACGTAGACCATTACGTGATCGATCATCACTCATATTGATGCGACAGGGATGAAAATATGTACTTTATTGAAGCCAGCACAGATTGCAGTTACATCTATGGCGGTCGAGAGTTTCTCATTTCTAATGAGGCGATTGAACAGCTTGAAGGGGTAGAATCAGCCCGTTTGGGCAACGAATGGGCGAAAATTGTATTCACATTTTTCGCGGAGACGGTTCATGGCGCCTTCAGATGGGAGGTTGAGATCATTGAATATTTTGAGATGGACGTCGCCAGCTTTCTGGGGGCTTCCATCAAGGATTATCCTTCAGACGTAATTTTGAAGGATGAGGTGACGTTCACGCTTCAGGATGGTTGGCTCAATCCAAAAAAAATCCCTCCTAGACTTAAAGCTGTGAATGACTAAAATGCGCCTCGACTAAGAGACTACGTTTACCATGATTGACGCAGTAGACCTTTTCTGTGGCGCCGGCGGCCTCACTGCCGGATTGCGAAATACTGGCATTACGGTGCATGCCGGGTACGACATTGAGAGTCAGTGCGAATTTGCCTACCGTGAAAATAACAAAGCGGCGTTCGTTGCCAAAGACGTTAAGGATGTGACGGCAGAGGAATTATCTGACTGGTACCGTCCTGAGAGTTATAGACTACTTGCCGGATGCGCTCCTTGTCAGCCGTTCTCAACTTACAATCAAGGCAAAGATACTCGCGATGATCGAAAGTGGCCGCTGCTATATGCCTTTCGCCGATTAATTCAAGAGACGCAGCCGCATCTAGTTACGATGGAAAACGTTCCTGACGTAACTAAGCATGAAGTTTATCATGACTTTGTACAGGGCCTTAAGGATCTGGATTACCACGTTTGGGAAGGACGTGTTGCCTGTACTGACTACGGGCTACCGCAGAGCAGACGCAGGCATGTGTTATTAGCTTCTAAATTGGGCCCGATAGAGCTTATTTCACCAACTCATGCAGATAAACCAGTCACTGTGGCTGAAGCGATTGGTGCCTTACCAAGAATTGCTGCAGGTGAATGTGATCTTAATGATCCGCTCCATCGTGCTGCTACTCTAACTCCTTTAAATATGAAGCGAATAGTTCGTTCTGTGCCAGGTGGAACTTGGAGAGATTGGCCGCCTGAACTAGTTGCGGAGTGCCACCGAAAAGCTAGTGGTAAGACGTATGCGAGCGTTTATGGCCGTATGCGTTCTGACCAGCCAAGTCCTACAATGACCACGCTTTGCTATGGCTTCGGGAATGGTCGCTTCGGACATCCGGAACAAGCCAGAGCAATTTCATTACGTGAAGCTGCGATACTTCAATCATTTCCACCTGAATACGTATTCATGCCTCCCGGACAGATAACTTTTAAAGCGGTTGGCAGAATGATCGGTAACGCTGTACCTGTTCGTCTTGGCGAAGTTATCGGTGAGAGCTTAATGCGTCATGTTGAAGCGTATGGCGTAGGGCCTAATAGGAATAAATAATTCCGCTTGTATTGTCTATACATTTTGAAGCACCTGCTCTCGCAGGTGCTTGTTTCTTGAATTTAGGACAGGCGAGCCACTACTTTGTCAATTCGGTCAAGTTCTTTGTTGCTGTCAATGTAGGCTTGATAAGCTTTTAATGCGCCATTAATTAGCGTGTCGAAGTGGACGATTCGGGAGCCGGGCGAAATAGCCTCCAGCATATTGCTTACACGCTGCTGGTTGTACCCTTCATCAACTAATGGTGGACCTATCACGAATACAACTTCGATTTTATCGTTGTGACGGCCTTGTGCAGCGAGAATTTTTTGAAGTTTGTCGACGTAAAGCATGCCTTGTTGTTGTAGTTCAAGGATACCCATTTTTCTGCGGGCGCGTTTCAGCTCTACGATTATGTGTGTTCCCAGAACTGTACGATATTTGATGTCAACACGACCGAGGCTTTCTTTGGCCGTGAGATCCTCGACTACAACTCCTTCTTGCATAAGTCGAGATTCAATAAGTTCGGATCCGTCTGCTCGTTCCCATGTCGGATCTAGTAGCCACATATGATCAAAAAGGTGTTGCTGCAAAGCTCTCTCTTTTTCATCGTCGTCAACAATTTTATTGAAAACACGAATAACTTCTATTCTGGATTTTATGATATCTCTGTAAAGAGAGGCCTCAAGGGTATCGCGTTGGGCGATCAGAGGGATCAGCTTGTCTGCGCCAATTTCGACTGCGTTTATAAGCTCATGAACGGTTCCTCGCAGCTTTAATCGCTCGAAGGCCATTATGCTGTCTCGAAGAACCATTCTTCTATCTTCAGCGTCGTCTATTGGTAGGCTGTTGACTTTTGATAGTAAAGATTTTGCTTGTTCGCGATAGCTGTCATCAAGCGAATCAAACCACTCTTTAATTACAGGGTGCTCTTCCGCAATTTCAAGTGCTCCAAATTCTCTGCGCCATTTGGCCCATTGAGGCTCAATTTTCGAAAGTAACACTTTAAGATAAGCAGACATAGCAGCTGATCTAGGGTCGCTTTCTTGAATTCGCTGTCTATCGCTGGTAGCTATATCGTCATCTGAATCGAAGTCCAAGAAATCTGCTTCTAGTTGGCCTGTTAAATATTTTGTATAAAGACGACCGTCGTTGATATTATCTAGAATGTTTTCCTGGATCAAACGCCCATGCGCCATAAGTACGATGGAGTTAAGATTGTTGTTGTCAGCATCCACAAGCATTTTAGGCTTTACAGCAGTGCCTATCCACCCTCTGACTATCCAAGCGGGATCCCAGCCATCAAGTCTACTTGGAAGTGTTGATTCTGCTTTCAGATTGGGTACAGATTTACCACGTTCCTCATTTGTCTCACCAATATGCCAGATGTATTCCACTGCGCGGATATCGTCTCTGTCTGCAGCGGTGACGGGGGAGCCGTCAATTAATACTGAAAAATCTGAACTCCCCACTACTGAGAAACGTCGTGCAAGACGCCGACGTAATGCTACTAAGGTAGATGGGACACGACCTTTTTTCAGTTCAGAAAGAACGATTTTTGTACCGATAGTAACGCTCAGTTCTTCAGGTAGCATCGCGTCTGGAACATATCGACTTTGCTGCCCATTAATGGCTTCTCTGATTCTAGAGACAGCCATTTTCAAGCCATGTCTTTCACCATCTTTTATTGACTCAACGCGCACGCTTTCAGCTATGGAAAATAGGGATAATTTTCCTAAGCCTTTGCGTCCCATCACGTGGCGTCCACGCGCAGTGGTCGTTGTTTCCTGAATTCTTCGTCTATATCCGACTTTCAAGAACTTATCATTCATATCCTTGACTGTCATTCCGATACCATTATCGGTGATGGTGATTTGTTGCTTGGAGTAATCGTAATCAATAGTTACTATTTGCGCGTCCGCGTCCCAAGCGTTAGCTACAATCTCGGTTAGCACTGCTGCGACGTTGCTGTAGAGGTTGATTCCTAAATGGTCTAGGACGTTTAGATCTATCGTCATTTCATAAGGGGAGTTCACAAGCGTTCCTTACTTTATGTTAACTATTTTTTAGGAGCTAGGATCCTCATCTGATCTATAGCAACCTTTCCCTAGTTCATCCCATTCGCAGTTTTTAAAGCCACACCTAAGTAGGCGAATGAACTGCTCTAACTACTGCACACAAAAGAATGTCCTCAATTGGCTGATGAGCCTTGGCTGGAAGCTTACCAGCGAAGCGGTGCAGAATCACTACGCCATCAGCAGGACTTTCTTTGTCCTTAGAACGCTTTCCAATGCTGACATCCGTATCGAACCCGCCGCGTTCAGCACCTTGACCGTCTCTAGGCTCAGCACATACCTTCCTAGCGATCACTGGCGCGAAACAGATCGTCCGCCGTGGGCGCCCGGGCGTTTTGCTCCAGAAGCTTCAGGATCTGAATCTCCACTGAGTGCGGCAGGTTCAGTGCCGCCAAGGTATCAGTCATGCTTACTCCCACGTCCAAAGATCAACCAAATCTCGAGGGAATGGTAGTCCAGCCCCCGGGGCTGTGGTTTCCACGGTGCGAAAAAAAGGCCCCCACGCCTGGGCCAAGTGTGGTGCCTATCGATCATAGGCTGGAATTATGGGTATTCCAGAACCCTCGAAAATGTGCGTTTCACTGGTCGTCACAATTAGCGACTCAAGTCCTTGCACCCCGATGGGTTCTTTCCTGATACCAGAGGCGATTTTTGCTATAAGAACTACAATTTTCTTACGTAATTCATTGTGAGCATATTATGGATCCGAAGAAGCTGTTCCACGATACTCGATTTGACGGTGTATGCGTTTATTGTGGTGCATTTCCTGACACAAGAGATCACGTACCCTCAAAGGTTTTACTAGATGAACCGTTCCCTTTGGCGCTACCGGTAGTTCCGTGCTGCAAAACTTGCAACAATAGCTTTTCATTCGATGAGTTATATCTTGCATGCTTTATCGAGTGCGTAATTTACGGGACGACCGACCCTGAAAAGATGTCGCGTACGAAAATAAAAAGAATATTAGAGGAAAGGCCTCAGCTGAGGGATAGCATTGAAAGAAGTAAAAATCAAAATGGTGAAAATTTAATCTGGATTCCCGACGACGCTAAAGTCAAAAATATCGTAATGAAGCTTGCTCGAGGCCATGCAGCTTATGAGCTCAGCGAACCTCAGATGAGTGATCCCGAATACATCCGAATAGCGCCATATGGAACATTGTCAGAAGAGGAGCATGCGGATTTTGAAAACTCGCCCAGCCTAAGTTTATGGCCTGAGATTGGCAGTAGAGCCTTTATGAACTCCCTGGTAGCGAACAACAACATCAATCTCGTGAACGGATGGAATGTCATTCAGGACTCAACATATAGATATATGGTGTCGTATGATGATGGTATCTGCATAAAAATCGTGATGAGAGAATATCTATTTTGCGAAATAATCTTTAGCTAAGATTGAGTTGGCAGGTATGACAAACTCAGACTAACGAAATTCAAACCGTCCTCGGTGACTTACTTTGATTCAGTCAATACACTCTCTACCACCCTAGGGCAGGCAACTGCTGCTGCCATTAACGCTTCAAGAGTAAACCGACGATAAAACTTTATGAAGCCTAAGTAAAATGTGTAAGAGACGACAGTCATACTCAAAGCTGCCACAACAAAAATAAGAATACTGGCGCCACTGTATATCAAATGCCAAACCGCGACCCAAAATAAAATCACGAAATAAAACGTCAGCGTGCGCATCAGACCAAACAAAGCAACATAGTTCTGCATCTTTGGAACGTGATTCACTGAATGCTCAAGAGCAAAATGATAAATAAACAAAAAATAATTTGTTTCTCTAACAGGTTCCTTCGGTGGAGACTCTAGACCAGCAAAGCTCGATAGAATCAGTACAACCTTACTCTTTATAATTTCTTTCATCATGGAATCAAGCTCTTTATTGATCAGACCTTTAATCCCCAAGATATAATTAACAAAAAAATCAACCACACTTATCGGCAGTAAAAGCAACGCCACAATAGCTCTAACTGAATTCTTCTTAATACTATCATCACCTGATGTAAAATAACTATCTTGATAGATCCCAAGAAGTGTTTTTGATGGGAATCCATACATCCAATTAAGATGCTTTTCCACCGTCATCGCAGACAAAAAATTTATGAAGTGTCCACTTATGTAAGCAATTAGAATCAGCGGAGTGTAGAGCTCAACCCCTTTCAGATCTGACACGTTCACAAACTTAAACAAGGAACTATCTTTTATTGCGGCATGAGAGGATATGCTGATAAGCAAATAAACAAACAGTGAGCCTGGTACGAAGTATCCAAGAAAGTCATAAAAAGAGAACGGATTCTGTTTGATTTCCATATCTATTCCGGATTCACAGTTGGAGGATACCGATTTAGAAGCGCAATACGAGCGTAGCACTGAATCACGCAAAAATTCGTGATCCTTGAGTTTCGTTCAATTGACGCAGAAGCATCGCCTAACACTCATGCGTTGCCAGCAGTTTTCGGTTCAGAGCCTAGGGGATAATCTCTATAGACGCCGAAGTCGCATAATCGCATCTGTCAGGGCCGCCGCATTTGCGTCTAAGGCTTCCATCGCCGTAACCGCGTTAACGGCAATACCCTCTGCTCCGTTTACTGAAAGCCATTTGGTGACCTCCTCTATCGCAGCCGCCAAGGCATGCTGGTTATGCAGAAGCAATGTCAGAGCATCTGCCGCGGCAATGTTGGAATCTGAGTCAGATGGCATGAAAGTCGTCCTTGGAATTCGGTTCGCAAAAGCCTAGCTCATCGTATCGCTGGCAAAGGTCAGTTACCCATTCGGCAGCCTCTATTTGCGCACCAAAATAGCGCCCCAGTCCCATCTCACCCATATGGCCTTTTTTCAGACGCCAAAAACCACAAAGCCAAGACGTTCTCTAGGAAAATCAGGGGCTTGCGTATATTTAATGTGGCGGTGAATCAGAGATTCGAACCCCCATTTCGTATGGGCCTCAGCGAGCTGAACCGAGCGACGCGAAGCTCGCCGACCATCACGCCAGCCTCAAAACCGTGTTTTTGACAGTATCAGCCGTGTCCAGATTGGAGCCTAAAATGCTTGCTTAAAAATTGCTACGGAGATGGCAGGAAAAATCGGGATCCCCGAGTGAATAAATTTCGCTGGTACGCAACTGGTACAGGATTTTTTAGGGTGCGCCTTAGCCCCTTATTTAAAGGGGCGGGCGAAACAATGCGTCCGATCCATCATCGGGGCGACGGAGAAGTGGCGGGAGAGGGGAGCGGTATTTAGGGATATTGGGGTCTGAGTCAGGGGGGTGAATGGGGTGCAGTTTATCAGGAATAGGTCTTGGGTGCCGGGGAGGCGTGTTCTGTGCCCTTGCATATGCCGATGAGTTCAGGGCAATTGCTGCGCCGAATATCGTGGTCTGACACCGATTTGCACGATTTACAACACCGATTTGCATGACGCAGACTTGCACCGATATGCAGACAGTAAATACAGTGTTGTCGCAATAATGCTAGCTGCGACATACTAGAGGGCAACAAAGCGGCCCTCCGGGAGAGTTCTATTAATTTTCGAGGTGAATGTCCAAGCTAGTACAGTAATGATCTATTCTAATCATCAGTATCTTGCCCGCCATAGATATTGGCTCTGCTTCTCGAAGAGCGACCGTCGCTGTAGCGAGTATCGTGTCCGCCATAAATGTTTCCGCTGCTTCGCGCCGAAGTGCCATCGCTGTTGTGGGTATCCTGCCCGTCGTAAATGTTCCTACTGCTTTGCGAGGTAGTGCCATCGCTGTTGTGAGTATCTTGCCCACCGTAAATATTGGCGCTGCTTTGCGATGTGCGGCCATCGCTGTAGCGGATATTCTCGCCACCATAAATATTAGCGCTGCTGGTAGACGTTGTTCCATCGTCATATCTGCAGTTGTAGCCGTTATAGATATTTTTACTGCACGTGTCAGCATAGGCTTGATGCAGGGGCGAAAATAGAATAATCGAACCCAGCAGAGCAATCTTGAGGTTCATTAAAGCTCCGTTCGAGATAACTCGATATCATAGGAAAAGATATTAGGTGTCGCGGCCACGCGCGAACGCTTTTTTGAATGGTAAATAAGGATATTTATGAATGTTTGTCTCGAGCTCCTTGATTAAGTCTGAGGGGCGGAGTTGCTTTGCGTGCCTGAGCGAATCAATGGGGCTGGCAACATGCCACTATTTATACAGACTGATCACTTCGGACTAAGTTTCCGCCTTAAAAATTATTTTTATAAAAAGTATATCGGGGTCATTTATGTCGGGGTCAGATCACAATAAACCCTAGGAATCGTCCCACGCTTTTCTCAGCTTGCCCATCAGACCATCAATCACTAACCTCATCCCGCCGCTGCAAACCCAGCGGCCGGAGGTGGAAGTCCGTATTGCTAAGGCGTTTTAACTCCCGAAAATATTTGGAGCTTCGCCAATGCCTAACAAATCACGCAATCCTTATGTGGATCAAAACACCGCGCCCGTCGATGCCAAGCTACAAATGGCTGCCCAACGAGCAATCCACCATTACCTGCCGCCATCTGATGACAGCACCGCCCCCACCGACCACCCAACCACCAGCCTATTCCACGTCAGCCCCAACATCGACACCGAAACCCTCCTAGCCAACGCCGCCGAAAACCTCGATTCCGCCAACCAAATGGCCGCCACCCTGGCCTTCGACCTCGAAGACCCGCACCGCGCCATCATCCTCGGCATTCAACAACTCATCGACCTAGGCGCGCTACTCGTCGCCCGCGCCCAAGAGCAAATCGCGCCCGCCGCCAGCCCAGCCACCGTCTGACCCCAACCCCGCCGCCTTGCCCCAAGGCGGCAACCTGAACCCCTGCTGTCACCGCGCAAAATTTCATAATCCCCAGTGCCTTTGAGGTCTACGATCCTCTTCAAGAGAGGGCCCCCGCGCCTCCAGCCCATAGGGAACTGAAAACATGATCTCGAACCTGGTTAAAGTCGCGCTGATTGCTGGCACGTTGCTGTTGGGTGCTTGTTCGACGGGGTCGTTGGGCGGGAGCAGTGACCCGTGTTTTTCGGGGGGATGCCAGGCGTTCGGGGACCATAGCCCGAGCAAGGCCGCCAAGATGAATTTTGGCGGGAGTGGGTTGGGCAGTAGTTATGGGGAGTATGGGTCGGGGTTGTTGCATGATGATTGATGGGGTGGTGGGGCAGTCATTGACTTGGTGACTGACCCACCGCTTTCGCGAGCAAGCCCGCTCCCACATTGGATCTTGGGTGGGCTTTAAAAAGGTGGTGTCAGTGGCCGCCTTTCATGCGGCGGGCGATGAGGTAGAGGCCCAGGCCGGCCAGTGCGGTGGCGGCGCCGATGTAGCCGGTGCTGGTCCAGCCGTATCCCGCGGTAATTGCCATTCCGCCAAACCACGGGCCCAGCGCGTTTGCCAGGTTGAACGCGGCGTGGTTGGAGGCTGCCGCCAGGCTCGGGGCTTCGTGGGCGATGTCCATCAGGCGGATTTGCAGCGGTGCGGCCAACGCCACCATGGTGCCGACCAGGCCCATGCTCAGCAGCACGCCCCATAGCGAGGATGCCGCGAAGGGGAAGAACAGCAGCACGGCGATCGACCACACCAAGATCAAGCCCACCGCGCGGAACTGCATGCGGTCGAACAGCTTGCCGCCGGCAATGTTGCCGATGATGCCGCCCACACCAAACGCGGCGAGGCCGAAGGGGATCCATTGGGGCGAGACTTTGGTCACTTCGAGCATGGTCGGGGCGAGGTAGCTGAACACGCAGAACATGCCGGCAAAGCCAATCGCGCCGATGGACAGGGCCATCCACACTTGGGGTTTGGTGAAGGCGCGCAGTTCTTTGCGTGGGTCGCTGCGCGGTTCGTCGCGGCGGTCGGGGACGAATTGCCAGACGAGGGCGATGGTGCACAGGGCGATGGCGCTGACCAGCGCGAACGCCGAGCGCCAGCCGAGGTGTTGGCCCAGGAAGGTCGCGATGGGGTTGCCGAGCAGCATGGCCAGGGTGAGGCCCATCATCACGCGGGCCACGGCGCCGGCGCGTTTGTCGTTGGGCACCATGCTGGAGGCGACGACGGCGGCGATGCCGAAGTAGGCGCCGTGGGGCAGGCCGCTGATGAAGCGGAAGGCCACCAGCGAGCCGAAGGTCGGGGTGAAGGCGGTGGCGAGGTTGCCCAGGGCGTACAGGCCCATCAGCAGTAAGAGCATGTGTTTGCGCAGCAGTTTGGCGCCGAGAATGGCCAGCAGTGGCGCGCCGACCATCACGCCGAGGGCGTAGGCGCTGATGGCGTGGCCGACTTGCGGTTCACTCAAGTTCAAATTGTGGGCGATGTCGGGCATCAGGCCCATGATGGCGAATTCGCCGGTGCCGATCGCGAAGGCGCCCACGGCCATGGCCGCTTCCATTTTGGCGGCGCTGCGCGCGGGCAGTACATGCCCGGGTGTTTGCTGGATAGTCATGGGTAACTCTGTGTGGGTGAAGTGCACGAAGGACCGCCGCCGATGCTACGCAAGCAGCGGCGAAGGTGTCTAGAACAGCCATGACCGCGAGAGTTCCGCGCCGATTGCGACCCTGTGACGCCACGTCGCGCTCGCTCGGCTTGACAGGGGCGGGGAAAAGTCCGGTTTTAGCGCTGTCAATTGGCCAAACGACGCATAAACGCTGTTTAGCGTGATATTCTGCGCGCCGTCTTGGTCTAGTCTTTCCCCGGTGCGTACACCCGTATACGTCCCGGCGGTTGGCTGTCGCCCAGGTAGCTGAAGCCAATAATGATAAGAAGTCAGCGCAGAAGGGACATAAAAGTGAGGTCGATACGTCGGCCTTGTGTGCCCACCCTGCGGCCCTTACATGTATGTGCAAACCCCGCGGTGCGTTGCCTGACGCAGCGCGATAGAGGGTTGCCCATGCTCAGGGGCAGTGGGGCGGATGGCGTTTTATCATAGGTGCTACTGATGTTTAAAAAAGTAAACACTGCCCTGCTGGGGCTGGCTTTGTCGATGGGGATCACGTCCGTTCACGCGGAAGAGGCAAAGAAAGTCGATGTGCTGCTGATCGGCGGCGGCATCATGAGTGCGACCCTGGGTGTTTGGCTCAATGAGCTGCAGCCGGACTGGTCGATGGAGATGGTCGAGCGCCTCGATGGCGTGGCTGAAGAAAGCTCCAACGGCTGGAACAACGCCGGTACCGGTCACTCAGCCCTGGCTGAGCTGAACTACACCCCGGAAAACAAGGACGGCACCGTTGAGATCCCGAAAGCGGTCGAGATCAACGAAGCGTTCCAGATTTCCCGTCAGTTCTGGTCCTGGCAGGTCCAGCAGGGCGTGCTGAAGAACCCGCGTTCGTTCATCAACTCCACACCGCACATGAGCTTTGTGTGGGGCGATGACAACATCAAGTTCCTGAAAAAACGCTACGAAGCCCTGCAAGCGAGCCCACTGTTCGCCGGCATGCAGTACTCCGAAGACCCGGCGCAGATCGCCAAGTGGGTTCCGCTGATGATGGAAGGGCGTGACCCGAACCAGAAAATCGCGGCCACCTGGACCCCGATCGGCACCGACGTGAACTTCGGCGAGATCACCCGCCAGTTCGTCGCTCACCTGCAAACCACGCCGAAGTTCGACCTGAAACTGTCGAGCGAAGTGCAGGACATCACCAAGAACGCCGACGGTTCGTGGCGTGTGAGCTACAAAAACCTGAAAGACGGCACCAAGACTGAAACCGACGCCAAGTTCGTGTTCATCGGCGCCGGCGGCGGTGCATTGCACCTGCTGCAGAAGTCGGGCATTCCTGAAGCCAAGGAATACGCAGGCTTCCCGGTGGGCGGTTCGTTCCTGGTGACCGATAACCCGGCCATCGCCGAGCAGCACATGGCCAAGGCCTACGGTAAGGCTTCGGTTGGCGCGCCACCGATGTCGGTGCCGCACCTGGACACCCGCGTGCTGGATGGCAAGCGCGTGATTCTGTTTGGCCCATTCGCGACCTTCTCGACCAAGTTCCTGAAGGAAGGCTCGTACCTGGACCTGCTGACCAGCACCACCACCCACAACATCTGGCCAATGACCAAAGTCGGTATTCGTGAATACCCACTGGTTGAGTACCTTGCTGGCCAACTGATGCTGTCCGATGACGACCGCTTCAAGGCGCTGCAAGAGTACTTCCCGAACGCCAAGCAATCCGACTGGCGCCTGTGGCAAGCTGGTCAGCGCGTGCAGATCATCAAGCGTGACGAAGAGCAGGGCGGCGTCCTGAAACTCGGTACCGAAGTGGTCAGCTCCGCCGACAACACCATCGCAGGCCTGCTGGGTGCATCGCCAGGCGCGTCCACCGCGGCTCCGATCATGCTGACCGTGCTGCAAAAAGTGTTCAAGGACAAGGTCGCGACCCCTGAGTGGCAGGCCAAACTGCACCAGATCGTACCGAGCTACGGCACCAAGCTGAACGACAGCCCTGAGGCTGTTGCCAAGGAATGGGCCTACACGGCCGGCGTCCTGCAACTGACCCCACCGCCTGCGATTCCGCAGTTGAATGCACCCAAGGCAACTCAGGCCACCGAGGCTGCCAAGCCTGCGGCTGAGCCGAGCAAGCCGGCGTCTGACCTGGCGCTGTAAGCCAAGCCCGATGTTAAAAAGCCCGCTGAACCGGTAACGGTCAGCGGGCTTTTTTGTGGGCCGGTGTTCAGGCGCGAACGCGCTCGACCGCAGGCAGTTCAACCGTGCGTTCGGCCGCTGCCAGCGCCGCCTTTAAACCCGCTTGGTCCAGCGGCACGCAATAGGCGGGTTTCGCCCGTTCAAAGCGCCAGCTTTCATCCAGCCCGCCGGCGTCCACCGCGTCGAAACCGAGTTCGTCGAGCAGGCGGATTACCTGCGCCTTGGCCGTGGCGTCATCGGCAGCCACCGGCAGTGCACGGCGGTCGGGCGCGCCGTGGGGGCGGGCGTCTTGCGTCAGGTCTGGGGCAAAGATCGCATTGAACACCTTCACGACGTGAGAGTGCGGTAAGTGCTCGGCAAGCAGCCGGCTGGTGGTGGTTTCAAAGCGGTCCAGCACCGGGATATGCCCATCGCGGTTCGGGTAGTAATTGTTCGCGTCCAGCACCGTTTTGCCTTCCAGCCACTGTGCGGGCACGCTGCGGTAGTGTTCCAGGGGAATCGCCACCAACACCACGTCGCCAAATTTTGCGGCATCTTCAGCGCTGCCCACCTGGACGCCGAGTATGCCGCTGAGCACGCTGCTCATGGTGTGCGGGCCGCGGGAGTTGCTCAACATCACGTCATGCCCGGCAGCCAGCGCGAGCTGTGCCACGACACGTCCGATAAAACCTGCTCCAATCACACCGATCTTCATGGCCTTGCTCCTGATCAATCGTAGAGCGGCTATGATGATTCGCGACTAACTGGCGATAAATACGCGTTTTGGCTTGGGTGTTGTTACTGGGAGTTGGGAATGATGGACCGCCTTTCAAGCATGAATGCCTTTGTGGTGGCCGCCGAGTTGGGCTCTTACGCGCGTGCCGCCGAGCGCTTGGGCCTGTCGGCGCAGATGGTGGCCAAACATGTTGCCGCGCTGGAGCAGCGCCTCGGCGCCCGTTTGCTCAACCGCACCACGCGACGGCAAAGCCTGACCGAGCTGGGGCACGCGTACTACGAGCGTTGCAAACATATCCTGACGGAGGCACAGGCTGCCGATTCACTCGCCCAGATCATGAATGACACGCCGCGCGGCAAGCTGAAAATTACCGCCCCGGTCACCTTCGGCTCCTACAGCCTGATGCCGCTGATTACCGCCTTTTTGCGTGACAACCCGGACGTGGAAATCGACCTGCACCTGACGGATCGTTTCGTTGACCTGGTGGAGGAAGGCTATGAGGCGGCCTTCCGGATCGGCCCGCTGGGCACCACGGGCTTGACGGCCCGGCCGCTGGCGCCTTATCGGCTGGTGGTCTGCGCGGCGCCGGCGTACCTCGCGGCGCGGGGTATACCGCAGCGGCCGGCGGACCTTGAGCAACATGAATGCCTGGGCTACGCCTTCTGGTCACGCCCGGCGGACCGCGAGTGGGTCTTTCACCAAAACGCGACGCCCTACACGGTGCAGGTGGCCAGCCGTCTGCACATCAATGAAAGCAGGGCGTTGATGTCGGCGGCACTGGATGGGTTCGGCATCGTTCTCGGCGCCGAAGACTTCCTGCGCACCGCATTGGCCAAAGGCGAACTGGTACGCGTGCTGCCGGCCTTTGAGGCGCCCAGCCGCCCCATGCATCTGGTTTACACCGCCAACCGGCAGCGCACGGCCAAGTTGCGGCGATTTGTCGAGGCGGTGCTGGCACGCTTCGGCCCGGCGTGAGGGCTAGCGGTGGACACCAGGTTTAACCCGCCCCTCCTGCAATCCATGTGGTGAGCGCCCGACGGATGCTCGTATGCCTGGAACAACCGACTGTCGTGTGCACGCCTTGAGGCCCATGGGTTCAGCAATCCGACAGACATCATTTGTTAAAAAGAACCCAGAGCCAAGCAGGAGCGAAGCTGCAACAAGGGGGCATTTTTTCTGATGTAAGTGCTGGGCGTTAGCGCCCGAGGATTTTGTATGTTGCTACGTTATGCGGCATTGGCGGCGGTCGTCGTCGCGGCGTCCGGATGTGTGCAAGAGCGCGTGGTACATGAGCGCGGGCCGGTACAGCGTGAGTACGTTGAAGTGGTTGCGCCACAACCGCCGCCGGTCCAGGTGATCGAAGTCGAGCCGGCTGCACGCTATGGCTATGTGTGGTCACGCGGTTACTGGCGTTGGCAAGGCGGCCGCTATGTCGCGGTGCACGGCCATTGGGAGCCGGTGCGCGAAGGTTATCGCTATGTGCATCCGCACTGGGTGCAGCGCAATGACGGTTACCACTGGCAGGGCGGTGGCTGGGTTCGCTGAACCTCAATCAGATCGGCTTTTGGGTGCCTAACAGCTTGACCTCTCGCAGCAACGCGGCACCGAGTTGGTCGCTGCCCAGTTCCTGATAGCCGACTATCTGGGTTTCGCCGTTTTCTTCGGCCTGAATGATGATCACCGGTGTTTCCTTACCGGTGGCTTCATCCACATGCAGGGCGTACTGCGGGACATCCACCTTGATCGGTGAGCCCGCCGGCTTGCCTCGCACATTCAGCGTAAACGCCGCACAGCCGCTATCGATATCCACGCTGGTCGCGGAGCGGCCGCTGACGAAGCAGGTTGTCGGCAGCTCAGGCCAGGTAATGGTGTCGGCCAGGGCGAGGGTGGGCGCCATGGCCATGGCAACAAGAATCAACGTACGCACGTGGGGAGTTCTCTTGATCAAGGGCGGTGGCGTTTTTTACCAAAGCCCGGCGTTCGTCGCAACGCTGCGGCTCAGGCCAGGCGTTTCATCCCCGTGGCCTTGGCTGCGTTGAGGTCAAAGGTGGCGGTGTATTCACAGCCGGCTGCATGGGCGCAGCGTTCGATCAGGTAGTCGGCGAAGTCGGCTTTGCCGCCTGTGAATCGTCGCAGTGCCTGCCAGATGATCTCGGCGTGCTCGACGGTCAGTTCACGGGTGCGCAGCAGCGTTTCCAGCACGGTCACCACGTCGCTTTTGGCCGATTGATAGCAGCTTTGCAGCACCCAGACCAATTCCACCACCGACACCAGGCTGACAAAGCCCGGCGACACGCTGGTGAGCGACTCGATCAACGCCGAGGCCTTGGGCGATTGCACGGGGTCATCCTGGGTGACATAGCGCACCAGCACATTGGTATCGAGCCCGATCATCCGGCGTTGGCTCCTTGCGCGGCGATGGCGCGGTTCATGTCTTCGATCGACACAGCCTGTGCGGGCTTGCGGATCAGCCCCTTGAGGTCCTGCACGGTTTTGCTCGCGGCGATGATGGAAAACTTGCCGTCTTCCGTTTCGACAAATTCAACCCGGTCGCCTGTTTCCAGGCCAAGCGCGGTGCGCACTTGCACGGGGATAGTGATTTGCCCTTTCGAGGTGAGTGTGGCGGTGGCCATAGTGAAAATCTCCATCGTGATATTCCTTACGTTAAGGTAAGGATTGATGAAGGACAAGATCCGTTGGTCCATAGGTTGCTCGGCTGGTGTGAGTGAGTGGGAACAGGTAAAACCCTAGTTCGAACTGTGCGCTCTCACACGCTTTCCTCCGGCCTCAAGAGATACAAGCTATGACCGACCGCCACCTGATCATTCCTGCCGCCATGCAACCCATAGTCGAGCGCGCCGGCTACGTGCCTGCGGTAAAAGTTGGCAATACTCTTTACTGCGCAGGCCAGGTTGGCCGTACGCCGCAACTGGCCGTGATCGACGATCCCGAGGCGCAATTCATCGCGGCCTGGGAAAACCTGAGGGACGTATTGGAGGAGGGCGGTTGCAGCTTCGATGACGTGGTGGACATGACCACGTATCACGTGAACATGCGCCAGCACATGGCGGTTTTTCGTGAAGTGAAAAACCGCCTGTTTCCACGCGGGCAGTGCGCCTGGACCACAATCGGGGTGTCCGAACTGGCGCACCCCGGTCTGCTGGTGGAAATCAAATGTGTGGCGGTGCAGCGCTAGACGCTTACTGAACCACGCGATAGCACGGCACATACGCCGCGCCGCCCGGCAATTTCATGCGGTGTTGGGCGACAAATGCCTGCAGCAGTTCGTCCAGCGGTTTCATGATGGCCGGGTCGCCGTGGATCTCATACGGCCCGTGCTGTTCGATCAGGCGAATGCCCTTGTCCTTGACGTTACCGGCCACAATCCCGGAGAACGCGCGGCGCAGGTTGGCCGCCAGTTCGTGGGGCGGCAGCGTAAGGCTCAGCTGCAGGCCGGCCATGTTTTCGTGAGTCGGGTCGAACGGGCGCTGGAAGCCTTCGTCGATCTTGAGCAGCCAGTTGAAGTGGAACGCGTCGTTGCGTTCGCGACGGAACTGTTTCACGGCCTTGAGCCCGACGGTCATCTGGCGGGCCACTTCGGCCGGGTCGTCGATGATGATCTGGTAGTGCGCCTGCGCCGCTTCGCCGAGGGTGGCGCCGACGAACGCGTGCAGTTGTTGCAGGTACGGCGCGGCGTGTTTGGGCCCGGTGAGGATGACCGGGAACGGCACATCGCGGTTGTCCGGGTGCATCAGGATGCCCAGCAGGTACAGGAACTCTTCGGCCGTGCCGGCGCCGCCCGGGAAGATGATGATGCCGTGGCCGACGCGCACGAACGCTTCCAGGCGTTTTTCGATGTCCGGCAGGATCACCAGTTCGTTAACGATGGGGTTCGGGGCTTCGGCCGCGATGATGCCCGGCTCGGTCAGGCCCAGGTAACGCCCGCCGGTAATGCGTTGTTTGGCGTGGGAAATGGTCGCGCCTTTCATCGGGCCTTTCATCACACCGGGGCCGCAGCCGGTGCATACGTCGAGGCTGCGCAGGCCCAGTTCGTGGCCGACTTTCTTGGTGTATTTGTATTCTTCGGTATTGATCGAGTGCCCGCCCCAGCACACCACGATTTTCGGCTCGACGCCCGGGCGCAACGTGCGGGCGTTGCGCAGCAGGTGGAAGACGTAGTCGGTGATGCCTTGGGAGTCGCTCAGGTCGATGCGCTGGCTGCCCAGCTCGTTCTCGGTGTAGACGATGTCGCGCAGGGCGCTAAAGAGCATTTCGCGGGTGCTGGCGATCATTTCGCCATCGACGAACGCGTCGGCCGGTGCATTCAACAGTTCCAGGCGCACGCCGCGGTCCTGCTGGTGGATGCGCACTTCAAAGTCTTGATAAGCGTCGAGGATGGTCTTGGCGTTGTCGATATGCGCGCCGGTGTTGAGGATGGCCAGGGCGCATTGGCGGAACAGCGTGTAGATGCTGCCGGTTCCGGCTTCACTCAGTTGCTGGACTTCACGTTGGGAGAGGGTTTCGAGGCTGCCCTTGGGGCTGACGGAGGCATTGATGACTTGACGTTGGGGCATTCTGATTCCTTGAAAACACAGCCACCGCACCCGCCGTGGGCGGCGGTGGCTGGAGAATGGTGAGCGCCGAACTCGGTCGCACGCGACGGTTAGTTTGGCAGGCCTGGGGCCATGCGCAAACTCCGTCCAGCACCATCATGCCGCAGAACTTACTGAATCAGCTTCCAGTTTTTGTAGAAAACTCGACGCAGGGTAAAGACCAGCCCGGCAAAACCCGAGATCACGGCATTCAGCACTGACGGCAGCAAGGTCGGACGAACGATGTCAATGAACAGGCAGTACCGTTTTGCATCGTTCTTGTTGAAGGACGCATGCATCAGCGTGTCATCGAAGATGAACAGCGGGTCGTCGTGCCAGTAGTGCTTGTGCTTGCCCACCTGGATGTAAACACCCTCATGGTGAGGCGCCGGCGCCATGTTGTAGAGCACGCGGAACATCATGCGCAGTGGGCCGAAGTGAAAGGACGTCGAGCGGTTTTCGTTGAACACCGACACGCCGATGGTCTTCACAAATGGCAGTTTCTTGCGCAGTTGCGGGATGTCCAGAGTGGTTTCGATGGGGCGGCCGTACCATTGGAAGAACAACATGCCGCGTTTTTTCTCGGCCATGCGCTCGTCCAGGTAGCTGATGATTTCATCCTTGTTGGCCATGGCGTCGTCGATCACCTGTTGCAGGTCTTCACGCCAGGCCGGAGGCAGGTCGCGCATGGTGTAGACGTGGCGGTTGCGCAGGCTCAGCAGGTCGAACAGGGTGTTGAACGGCGCCAATATCCAGGTATTGCGGCCATTGCCGACGAAGTACTTCTTGATGGTGTCACGGTCATACAGGCCGTTGCGCAGGAAGTCATAAATGCCGCAGAACAGGACCAGCAGCAGAAATACCAGGCTGGTGCGTGGGAAGCAGTAGATGAACAGCAGAACGCCGAGAACCCAGGCGACTGAGACCAGTTTTTTTTGAACAGCACTTTTACTCATGAAGCGAGGCTCCGGACCGGAAACAAAGCGAAACAATCCCGCCATGATAGTGGGTTATCACGGCGCTGGGCGTTTTAAATATTGCGAATTTGTGAAGGCCCGACACAGTTTTTAACCCCACGGTGCGGCGTGCATCGGGTTTTGTTGATTGGATTTTGTAAACAGAAGATTTGCGACTATCGTGACGCTTCGGTTTTTCAGACGTCATAGACCGGTACGATTGAAGTTGAATGGCCACCATTGGCCTTCGGCACCTT
>PJQF01000095.1_pt1 | contig 57724 bp, 53 predicted proteins | sample 1503741 | NCBI WGS metagenome assembly PJQF01 (sample SAMN07775949, study PRJNA414020) | Biofilm metagenome, whole genome shotgun sequencing project. | isolation source: biomolecule (vanillin) treated reverse osmosis membrane biofilm | place: India: Nagpur | collected 2017-03-21
GATAGACGTCAAATAGCCTGAGGTCTGTCAGCCATTCCCCTGCATTTTCACGGATAACATCCAAAACGGCAGTGGCGGCAACTTCACGGTCAGCGATCAGTGCCAGGTCGCGGCGCACTTCTGGGAAGCGCGACAGCTCGCTGAATTTAGGCATCTTGCCCGAGGCGACTTCAGCCAGGACCAACTCGAAAACGAATACTGGACGGTCGAGACCGAGGGTTTTCGACAATTCTGGGTGGATAGCACCGACGAAGCCTACCAAGCGACCTTCACGTTCAATACGTGCAGTCTGCCCTGGATGCAGCGCCGGGTGGCTGCCAGGAACGAAGGTGAACGCATCCAATGCACCAGCAAAGCCAAGGACGGCTTCCACGTCAGCCTTGACGTCGAAGAAGTCCACAGCATCGCGGCCCTGCGCCCAGCCCTCGGGCAAGCGACTGCCGCAGACAACACCGGCCAGCATCGGCTCTTGCTTCAAACCGTCCAACTGACCAACGAAACGTAGACCACTTTCAAACATGCGCACGCGGTCTTGCTGGCGGTTCAAGTTGTGGGAAAGGGCCTTCACCAGACCAGGCCATAGAGACGAGCGCATCGCGGCCATGTCGTTGGAGATCGGGTTGGCCAGCAACAGGGGCTGGACACCAGGGTTGAACAGTTCGAACTGTCTCGGATCGATGAAGCTGTAGGTCACCGCTTCCTGGTAACCACGGGCAACCAGCAGACGACGCAACTCTGGCAAGTGCGCACGCGCCTCGGCCTTGGGTTGCGGTGCCAGGCGCGCTTGCGGATAACGAACCGGCAGGCGGTTGTAACCGTACAGACGAGCCAACTCTTCGATTAGATCGACTTCCAGGCTGATATCGAAGCGATGGCTTGGCACTTCAACATGCCACTGCCCTTCCCCGCCCGCAGAGATGTTCAACCCGAGGGCCGACAACAGTTGCTCGATTTCAGTCGGTGCGATGACCAGGCCAAGCATTTGCTCAACGCTCTTGGCGCGCAGGGTGATCGGCGCAACGCACGGCAGATGCTGTTCGCTGACAATCTCAGTGATCGGGCCGGCTTCGCCACCGGTGATTTCCAGCAGCAGGCCAGTGGCGCGCTCCATGGCTTCACGGGCGAGCTTCCAGTCTACGCCACGCTCGTAACGGTGCGACGCATCAGTGTGCAAGCCATAGGAACGGGCCTTGCCAGCGATGGCGATTTGGTCAAAGAATGCGCTTTCAAGGAAGATGTCGCGAGTGGTCGCGGAAACACCGCTGTGCTCGCCACCCATTACGCCGGCGATCGCAAGAGCGCGGGAATGGTCAGCGATCACCAGGGTGTCGGCGCGCAGGCTGACTTCCTGGCCGTCGAGCAGAACCAGCTTCTCGCCTTCTTCAGCCATGCGTACGCGGATGCCGCCATTGATTTCGGCGAGATCGAAGGCGTGCAGCGGCTGGCCCAGTTCAAGCATCACGTAGTTGGTGATGTCGACGGCAGCGTCGATGCTGCGTACGTCGGCGCGGCGCAGGCGCTCAACCATCCACAGCGGAGTTGGCTTGGACAGGTCGACGTTGCGAATTACGCGGCCCAGGTAACGTGGGCAGGCAGCTGGCGCCAGCACCTCAATCGGACGCACTTCATCGTGTACCGCAGGCACGGCGGCAACTACTGGACGGGTAACCGGGGCATTGTACAGCGCGCCCACTTCACGGGCCAGCCCAGCCAGGGACAGGCAGTCGCCACGGTTTGGGGTCAGGTCGACCTCGATGCTGGCGTCTTCCAGTTCCAGGTAGACACGAATGTCCTGGCCAACAGGCGCATCCGCCGGCAGCTCCATCAAGCCGTCGTTACCTTCGCCTACCTGCAGCTCCGCCTGGGAGCACAGCATACCGTTGGACTCAACGCCGCGCAGCTTAGCCTTCTTGATCTTGAAGTCGCCTGGCAGTTCGGCACCGATCATGGCAAACGGAATCTTCAGACCCGGACGCACGTTTGGCGCTCCGCACACAACCTGGAAAGTTTCCGCCCCGTTGCTGACCTGGCACACACGCAGTTTGTCGGCATCAGGGTGCTGCTCGGTGCTCAGCACTTCGCCCACAACCACGCCACTGAAAACACCGGCGGCCGGCGTTACGCTATCAACCTCAAGACCGGCCATCGACAGACGAGCAACCAGCTCGTCGCGATCTACCTGCGGGCTTACCCAGCCACGCAGCCATTGTTCACTGAATTTCATCCTGCTCTCCTAAAGATTCGTTACGACTAGCGAAATTGCGCGAGGAACCGCAAGTCGTTGTCGAAGAACAGACGTAAGTCGTTCACGCCGTAACGCAGCATGGCCAGACGCTCAACGCCCATGCCGAAGGCAAAGCCCGAGAACTCTTCCGGGTCGATCCCGGACATGCGCAGCACGTTGGGGTGAACCATGCCGCAGCCCATCACTTCCAGCCAACCAGTCTGCTTGCAGACTCGGCAGCCTTTACCGCTGCACATCACGCATTCCATGTCGACTTCAGCGGAAGGCTCGGTGAACGGGAAGAACGATGGGCGGAAACGTACCGCCAGCTCTTTTTCGAAGAACACTCGCAGGAACTCTTCGATGGTGCCTTTGAGGTCGGCGAAGTTGATATCGCGATCAACCAGCAGGCCTTCGACCTGATGGAACATCGGCGAGTGGGTGATATCGGAGTCGCTACGATAAACGCGACCTGGGCAGACGATGCGGATCGGCGGTTTGTTCGCTTCCATGGTGCGGACCTGTACCGGTGAGGTATGGGTGCGCAACAGCATGTTCGCGTTGAAATAGAAGGTGTCGTGCATCGACCTGGCCGGGTGATGGCCTGGGATGTTGAGCGCCTCAAAGTTGTGATAGTCGTCTTCGACCTCAGGGCCTTCGGCAATGCCATAGCCTATATGGGTGAAGAACTGCTCGATACGTTCCAGAGTCCGGGTGATCGGATGTAGACCGCCCGAGGCTTGGCCACGGCCAGGCAAAGTTACATCAATAGACTCGGCGGCGAGTTTGGCCGCGAGATCGGCCTCCTCCATCGACGCCTTGCGCGCATTGAGAACCTCTGTGACGCGCTCCTTGGCAACGTTAATCAGCGCGCCGACTTGCGGGCGCTCTTCGGCTGGCAAATTCCCCAGGGTCTTCATCACCTGAGTCAATTCACCCTTTTTGCCAAGGTAGTGAACCCGGATTTGCTCCAGGGCATTGATATCTTCAGCGCTTTGCACAGCCTCAAGAGCTTGAGCGACGAGCGCGTCCAGGTTTTCCATGTACAGACTCCAGATACAAAATAGGGGAAGAGCTTGAAGGCTCTTCCCCTATTTATGACGTTTACCACCCTGGGTTGCAGGAGCAACCCAGGGTGACTGTCGGGGGTACTTAAGCCAAAGTGGCTTTAGCTTTCTCGACAATCGCAGCAAACACCGCTTTATCGTTCACGGCCAGTTCAGCCAGAACCTTACGGTCGATTTCGATGGACGCTTTTTTCAGGCCAGCGATGAAACGGCTGTAGGACAGACCGTTAACACGTGCACCAGCGTTGATACGAGCGATCCACAGAGCGCGGAACTGACGTTTTTTCTGACGACGGTCACGGTAGGCGTATTGGCCTGCCTTGATTACCGCTTGCTTGGCAACACGGAATACGCGTGAACGCGCGCCGTAGTAGCCTTTAGCAAGTTTCAGAATTTTTTTGTGACGCTTACGGGCAATGACGCCACGCTTTACACGAGCCATGAGTTACTTCCTCTATTCTTGATCCAAAATTAACGAAGGCGCAGCATGCGCTCGACTTTTGCCACGTCAGACGGATGCAGCAAGCTGCTACCGCGCAGTTGACGCTTACGCTTGGTCGACATTTTGGTCAGGATGTGGCTCTTGAAAGCGTGCTTATGCTTGATACCGTTAGCAGTTTTCAGAAACCGCTTAGCAGCACCACTTTTAGTCTTCATCTTTGGCATGTTCGGATACTCCGCATTCAGTTGATAAACATAATCAGAAGGCCTGCCGTGCCCTGTTGATTACTTCTTCTTTTTCGGGGCGATGACCATAATCAGCTGGCGTCCTTCCATCTTAGGATGCTGCTCGACAGAACCGTACTCCAACAGGTCAGCTTCAACCCGCTTGAGGAGTTCCATCCCCAGCTCCTGGTGGGCCATCTCACGGCCGCGGAATCGCAAGGATACCTTGGCCCTGTCCCCATCACTCAGGAAACGTACCAGGTTGCGCAGTTTTACCTGGTAATCCCCTTCCTCCGTCCCTGGACGAAACTTGATTTCTTTTACTTGAATCTGCTTCTGGTTCTTCTTCGCTGCAGCAATCTGCTTCTTCTTCTCGAAGATCGACTTGCCGTAGTCCATCACCCGGCAAACGGGTGGGATTGCATCGGCGGAAATTTCCACCAGGTCCAATTTGGACTCTTCAGCAATACGAAGCGCTTCATCAATCGAGACGATGCCAATCTGCTCGCCGTCAGCGCCAATTAACCGAACCTCGCGTGCCGAGATATTCTCGTTGATCGGGGCTTTCGGTGCAGCTCGTTTATCTTGTCTCATTTCACGCTTAATAATAATTACTCCGAATCTGGGCGACCACGCCGGGAAACCGCTTGCGCGAGGAACTCAGCGAACTGGGCGACGGGCATCGAGCCCAGGTCAGCACCTTCACGAGTACGCACAGCGACAGTCTGCATCTCGACTTCCCGATCTCCGATAACCAAAAGATAGGGAACCTTGAGCAAAGTATGCTCGCGGATTTTAAAGCCGATCTTTTCATTTCTCAAGTCGGACTTGGCACGAAATCCGCTTTCGTTGAGAGTTTTTTCAACTTCAGCAGCAAAATCGGCCTGTTTATCAGTGATATTCATGATCACTGCCTGGGTCGGAGCCAGCCACGCAGGGAATGCACCCTCGTAGTGCTCGATCAGGATACCGACGAAACGTTCGAACGAGCCGAGGATCGCCCGGTGCAGCATAACCGGGTGCTTACGGCTGTTGTCTTCGGAGACGTATTCGGCTCCCAGACGGATCGGCAGGTTAAAATCGAGCTGCAGGGTACCACACTGCCAGACGCGGCCAAGGCAATCTTTCAGCGAGAACTCGATCTTCGGACCGTAAAACGCGCCCTCCCCCGGCTGCAGGTCGTACGCAAGCCCCGCACTATCAAGCGCTGCGGCCAGTGCCGCTTCGGCGCGATCCCACAGCTCGTCGGAACCGACACGCTTTTCCGGACGAGTGGACAGTTTCATCTCGACGTCGGTGAAACCGAAATCGCGATAAACGTCCATGGTCAGCTTGATAAACGCAGCGGATTCAGCCTGCATCTGCTCTTCTGTGCAGAAGATGTGGGCGTCGTCTTGAGTGAAACCGCGCACGCGCATGATGCCGTGCAGCGCACCCGACGGCTCGTTACGGTGGCAAGCACCGAACTCGGCCAGGCGCATCGGCAACTCGCGGTAGCTCTTCAAGCCCTGGTTGAACACCTGCACATGGCATGGGCAGTTCATTGGCTTAATGGCGTAGTCGCGGTTTTCCGACTGGGTGGTGAACATATTGTCGGCGTAGTTGGCCCAGTGCCCGGATTTCTCCCACAGGCTGCGATCAACGACCTGCGGGGTCTTGATCTCCAGGTAACCGTTATCACGCTGCACCTTGCGCATGTACTGCTCAAGCACCTGATACAGGGTCCAGCCGTTCGGATGCCAGAACACCATACCCGGCGCTTCTTCCTGGAGGTGGAACAGATTCAGGCGCTTGCCGATCTTACGGTGATCGCGCTTTTCAGCTTCTTCGATGCGCTGGACATAGGCGGCCAGCTGCTTCTTGTCAGCCCAGGCAGTGCCATAGATACGTTGCAACTGCTCATTCTTAGCGTCGCCGCGCCAGTAGGCGCCGGACAGCTTGGTCAGCTTGAATGACTTGAGGAAGCGTGTGTTCGGCACGTGCGGACCACGGCACATGTCGACGTATTCTTCGTGGTAGTACAGGCCCATGGCCTGCTCGTCCGGCATGTCTTCCACCAAACGCAGCTTGTAGTCCTCACCACGGGAAGTGAACACTTCGATGACTTCGGCGCGCGGGGTGACTTTCTTGATGACGTCGTAATCTTTCTCGATCAGCGCGTGCATGCGCTGCTCAATGGCAGCCATGTCGTCCGGAGTGAAAGGACGTTCGTAGGCGATGTCGTAATAGAAGCCTTCTTCGATAACCGGACCGATTACCATCTTCGCGGTTGGGTACAACTGCTTGACCGCATGGCCAATCAAGTGCGCGCAAGAGTGGCGAATGATCTCCAGCCCCTCTTGATCCTTGGGCGTGATGATTTGCAGACTGGCGTCAGAGGTGATCAGGTCACTGGCATCAACCAGTTTGCCGTCGACCTTGCCGGCCACAGTCGCCTTTGCCAGACCGGCACCAATGGATGCGGCGACCTCGGATACGGATACAGCATGATCGAATGAACGTTGACTGCCATCGGGAAGAGTAATAGTTGGCATGGCGCCTCCTCTCCTAGTGGTGACCCCTACCAAAGGTCACGTGGGTTGGGATGAGCCAGTACAAGATCCAACACCAGGCCGTTCAGTGATGAACGCCTGCCTTACAGCGGCAGGAGCCTTTCGGCCAACCGATAATCGAACCAGAGTGACTGGAGTGAACAAAAAGAACATGGCAAGGCGGCAAATGGCGCGCCCGGGAATAGCCAGGGGAGCGATGCTAGCACAGATGAACGGTCATCGCGCCGGCGCCAGGCCAGGTAACTACTAATTCCAGCCTTTATAGCTGCAAAACGGAACTTGAGCTGTACGCACTACCTCAAACCCACTGAGAATCGCTGTTTGTCCTCGACCCAAAGGAGCATCCCATGATGCGTTTTACTTCTACCCTCGCTCTCGCCGCTACCCTGAGCCTCCTTTCCATCGGCGCGCAGGCTGCTGCGCCCTCCAATTGGCCGGCCGGTGCCCGTGACAGTTTCATCAACGACTGCAGCGCGGCCGCCAGCCAGAACGTTGACGTCAAAACGGCCAAAGCCCACTGCGAATGTGGCGCCGACAAGATCAACGCCGAATTGAGCAGTTCCGAAATCAAGGAATTGATGACCAATCCGAACGCCAGCGCACCACTTAAAAACAAAGCGGTGGCTGCAATTTCATCCTGCAAAGTCGTGAAGAAAAAGTAAGATCGGCGCCAGATCAGACGGCCGCTCTGCTGGAAAAATCGCCCGAAAACTGCCATTTCTCACAAATTACGCAGCTTTTACGGCTTTTTTTAACAGCTGATATTTCGCGCCAAAGCCCCGTAGACCGGGGCTTTCAGCCGACCTAAGCACTAAATGCAACGCTATTGATTGGCAAACAATGCCTTGGGGGGGCTCCCAAGCCGAACATTTCGACTATGATAGCCCGGTGTGCCCAGTTGGCCTGAGCAGCACAGCACTACTGAAAATATATGTTTCTTGGAGATACACCATGTCTAATCGCCAATCCGGCACCGTTAAATGGTTCAACGATGAAAAAGGCTTCGGCTTCATCACTCCTCAAGGTGGCGGTGACGACCTGTTCGTACACTTCAAAGCTATCGAAAGCGACGGTTTCAAAAGCCTGAAAGAAGGCCAAACCGTTTCCTTCGTGGCTGAGAAAGGCCAAAAGGGTATGCAAGCTGCACAGGTTCGCGGCGAGTAATTCTCCGCTGAGCTAAAAAAACCCCGTCCATGTGGCGGGGTTTTTTATGGGCGCTGCAAAAGCAGCGATCAGCCGCAATTGACGCGAGTGATCACCAAGTTGTCGTCAGCGTTTAGGTTCAAGCGGTCGGAGCGGTATTCCAAAGTGATCATATCGTTGGGCTTGAGGATGCGAGCATTCTGCGCACCGGCACGGGCCCGGGCTTGCTCCAGCAACTGAGGCGAAGCTTTCTGGCCGATTGTGAACTCGGCAGCCTTTGACTCACAGCGGCTATGACCTGCATCGGTCACTGCGGCGTCTTTGGCTGGCTCAGAGGTACCCGGGGTGCTGCAACCCGCCAACGCGAGTGCTGCCAACAAAGTACCGAATGATGCGAGCTTCCAAGGCATGAAGCCTCCTATTGAAAAAATGAACAGAGATCGTGCGACAACCGCCTTGCAGATTGGTTTCAAGACGTAAATCGCCGTCGGGCAAGTCTGCCTGACTATCAGCAGGCATTCGCCCGATCAATCGTGACCAGATATGAACATAATCAGTAGATGTCGATGTAGTCAAAAGGTGGCTTGGGCCAGTTTTGCTTCAGCGCGTTGAAAACCTGTGTGACCCAGACCTCGTCGCTGGCAGCGACATTTCCGACGTAACCGGAGCCCTTTGCCCAGGTCTCAAGACGAAACAACAGGCCATCTATGTCAGTGCCCCCGACTACCCCAGATGATAGGTAGGCGATACCGGCCTTGGTCACACGCAATTGAGTATGTTCGTCATCACTGGCACTGGCGATCAATTGGCGCACGGCGGCCAGGGTGAGATTCTCGGGGTCATTCAAATCGATCTGCACGCGGTATTCCCCGGCAATTAAACAGGAGCACAGTGTCGCACAGCACTTGCTTCATGCCTAAGTAGCAGTGCCAAACGCCGCGCAAAATGCTTAACTGCGCCCGGTAAAACCGCGCCCCAGCGCATTACCCAGTATTTCAGCTCGTGAGACCTCCATGACCACCGTAACGCTCCAAGCCGACATCAAAGCCAAGTGGCCCCAAGGACAAAGCTCCTACAGCCCCGGAAGCCCAGAGGAACTGGCAATCATCGGTATAGACCTGCTGGTCAAGGAACTCGGCACTCAAGCGGCACAAGCCTTCATTGGCCAGGTATTCGAGAAATACCCGGCCGATCACATGGGGGCACACAACCCCGAGCGCGAATAAGAACCGGCCGACGAACGTCGACCGGCAATCGATTTACTTCAGCCGCGCAAGGCGCTCAGTCAGCAGATCGAAGAAGCCCTGAGCGTCGCCGTTCTCAACCCAGAACGCATTCTTTGGTTGTTTCAGACCGTCGTACCAATCGACGATGGTCTGCCCGAATGTCGGGCCTTCACGGCTGTCCACCACCACATTGACCTCGCGACCACTGAACAGCGAAGGCTTGAGCAGGTACGCAACAACGGTGGCGTCATGTACCGGGCCGCCCGGGATGCCATAGTGCTCCATATCGCCTTTGACGTATTCGTTGAGAATATCGCCGACGACCTTGCTGGCGTTGTTCTTGAGGTCGGCAATCTTTTTCAGACGCGCCTCACTGGTCAGTACCTTGTGGGTCACATCCAGCGGCAGGTAAGTCAGCTTGACGCCACTCTTGAGCACGATCTCTGCAGCAATCGGATCGGCGAACAGGTTGAACTCGGCAACCGGCGTGATATTGCCTCCATTGAAGTGCGCGCCGCCCATCACTACCACTTCTTTGATGCCCTGGGTGATTTCCGGATCCTGAGTCAGTGCCAGCGCCAGGTTGGTCTGCGGACCCAGCATGGCGATAGTGATGCTGTGAGGCTTGGCAGCACGAAGGGTCTTGATCAGGTAATCAACGGCATTGCCTTCGGCCAGGCCCTTTTTAGGCTCATGCACGGTGACGCCGGAAATGCCCTCCTTGCCATGGATGTTTTCGGCATAGATCGGTTTGCGCAGCATCGGCGCTGGTGCACCGGCGTAGACCGGAATGTCCTCACGCCCCGCCCACTCGCGGGCCAGGCGCGCGTTACGCGAGGTCTTGTCCAGGCGCACGTTACCGGCGACGGTGGTCAGCGCACGGATGTTCAATTCGTCCGGGGAAGCCATGGCGAAGAGCAAGGCCACTACATCGTCGGCACCTGGGTCAGTGTCGATGATGAGGTCGATTTTTTCCGCCGCGTGGGCGCTTGCAGCAGTGAGCGCGGACAAAAGCAGGACACTCCGAAACAGATTTCTCAGGATTGGAAGACCACGTTGCATAAAACACTCCTTGTCGTTGGGGAACTCTAGAACGTTACGCCGGACACCAGCGCGATATTGCAGTAAGGCTGGCATTCGCCGGTGCGCACAACCGCGCGCGCCTGGCGACTCAGTTGCTTGAACGCTTCATGACTGAGCAGACGTCGCTCGCCGAGGGCGGCCTGTTCACTCAGCACGTTCAACTGCGCCAGCGCAGGTGGCTGCTTGAGCAGGATTTCTTCCGCCAGCACGTGGCTTTCCACCTGCATCTCACTGAGCACGATACGCAAAGTGCTGATGAAATCAGGAATACCTTTTGTAAGCGCCAGGTCGATCAACTCGACGCCGGGCGGCACCGGCAAACCAGCATCGCCGATCACCAGAATGTCGCCATGGCCCAGGGAAGCGATCAGCCGCGACAGAGCGATATTGAGCAGAGGGGTCTTTTTCATAAAGGTACAAAACCTTGAACGTCATGCAGCGTAGGAATGGAAGGTTGCGCACCCGCACGTGTGACTGACAATGCCGCAGCGACCTGACCAAAACGTATGGCCTCGGCTTCGCTTTTACCGCTGGCAAGGGCCGCCGCAAAACCACCGACAAAGGTATCGCCAGCAGCCGTGGTATCCAACGCCTTGACCTTGGGCGCCACCAAGTGCTCAAAGCCACTGCCATCCGCAAACAATGCACCTTGGGCGCCCAGAGTGATGATGACTTTGCCGGCACCGGCTTTAATCAGTTGCGTGGCAGCCACTTTGGCACTGTCCAGAGAGTCGACTGTCACACCGCTCAATGCGGTGGCCTCGCTTTCGTTGGGAATCAGATAATCGACCGAGGCATACCACTCGGCGGGCAACGGCGCGCTGGCCGGCGCCGGGTTGAGGATCACGGTCTTGCCCAGTTCACGACCGCGCTTGAGCGCATAGGCCACGGTAGCCATCGGCACTTCCAGCTGGCAGATGATCACATCGGCGGCCTGCAGCACCGCATCAGACGCCTGCAGTGACGCGGGCGTCAGCTCGCCGTTGCTGCCGGCAACAATCACAATCGCATTCTGGCTGCTGTCATCCACCACGATCAACGCCACGCCACTGGAACCGTCCACGGTACTGACGGCCTGGCAATCGATACCTTCCACCAGCAATGCGTCACGCAACTCAGTGCCGTAGGCATCGGTGCCGACACAGCCAATCATCGCCACACTCGCACCCAGTCGCGCCGATGCAACGGCCTGGTTGGCACCCTTGCCGCCCGGCACCGTGGAAAAAGTTTGGCCAATCAGGGTCTCACCGGCACGGGGCAGCCGGCTGGCGCGGGTGACCAGATCCATGTTCAAGCTGCCTACTACCACTACTTTTGCTGGCATACATCAGTACTCATCAATTCGGTTCAGCGGTATTGCGCGAACACACCGGCGACGGGCGCCGTCGACTCGCGCAATACGATGCTCGGCGTCACGATGCGTTGATCGATCGGCAGTTGGGGTGTTGCAATTCGTCGCAGTAAAAGCTCGGCGGCCGTCTCGCCCAGTTGCAGGATCGACTGGCCGACCGTGGTCAGGGCCGGGTACACATAGCGGCCCATTTGAATATCATCAAATCCGATCACCGACAGCTCGCCGGGCACGCGGATATTACGCTCAGCTGCAGCACGCAATACGCCGAAGCCGATCATGTCGTTACTGGCAAAAATCGCGCTGGGCGGGTTCTGCGCCAGCAATTGCACGGCAGCAGCATAACCGCCGGTGCTGGTGAAGTCGCTTTCCCGGGTGCGATTGGGCGCAACGTCCACACCGGCCTCGCGGAGCGCGCGCTGGTATCCCGCCAAGCGCATTTGCGCGACACGGGTGTGGGCCGGGCCGCCGATACAGGCGATGTCCCGATGCCCCAGCTCAAGCAAATGCCGGGTCGCCAGGTAGGCGCCCTCTTCATGATCGATGCGCACCAGATCGACATCAATGCCGTCCAGCGCCCGGTCGACAATCACCATGGGCGTGCGCACCGCGCTCAACCCAGCGGCGAGGCCGCTGTCATCACCACCCACCGAGGTCACGATCAAGCCGTCGATGCGCTTTTCCAACAACACCCGCAAATAGCTGCGCTGTTTTTCAGCATTGTCGTCGGAGTTGCAGAGGATCACGCAGTAGCCGTTACGCTCGCAGTAATCCTCGATGCCTCGTGCCAGCTCCGCGAAATACGGGTTGAGGCTGTTGGGTACCAGCAAACCGATGGTGGCCGTGGTCTTGGCCTTGAGCGAGCGCGCGACGGCGCTGGGCACATAGTCGAGCTGCTTGATGGCCGCTTCGACCTTGACCCGTACCGGCTCACTCACTGGGCGCGTCTTGTTCACCACATGGGACACGGTGGTGTAGGAAATCCCTGCAAGCGCCGCCACATCCTTGATCGTTGCCATGGTTCAGCCCCGCCGACTAGCACGTTGGCTGCGGTACGTATCGAGAACCACGGCAATCACGATCACAGCACCGGTGATGATGCGCTTCGTGGGCTCCGTGGCGCCGATCTGTGCCAGGCCAGCGGCCAATACCGAGATAATCAACACGCCAAAGAAGGTACTGATTACCGAACCGCGCCCGCCCATCAGGCTGGTGCCGCCGATCACCACCGCGGCGATCACTTGCAGCTCCAGACCGGAGCCAGCGTTCGGGTCCGCTGCTTCCAAACGCGAGATCTGGAATAACGCCGCGACACCGGCCAGCAGGCCCATGAGACTGAACACCAGAATCTTGTAAGGCTTGGGATTGATACCGGCCAGGCGCACGGCCTCTTCGTTGGTGCCGATACCGATCAGGTAACGACCGAACACGGTGCGGGTCAATACTAGCTGCGCAGCGATGATCACCAGCAAGGCAATGATGAACGACGGCGAGATACCAAACGCAATCGGGTTGGACAGCCAGGCAAACGAATCACCGATGTAGGCGGTGCGCGAACCGGTCATTTGGTACGCAACGCCCCGCGCCATTTCCAACACACCGAGGGACACGATAAACGACGGGATCCGCCAGGCCACGGTGATCGAGCCGGTGATGGTGCCGGCCAACGCGGCGCAGCCCATGCCGAGCAGAGCGGCCGGCAACACGCTCCAGCCCCACCCAAGAATCGCCACGCTGACTGCCGACGCCGCCAGGGCCAGCACCGAGCCCACCGACAAGTCGATACCGCCGATGATCAGGATGAACGTCATGCCCACCGCCAGCACCATCAGGTCCGGGATCTGGTTGGCCAGGGTGCTGAAGGTGTCATAGGACAGGAAGTGGTCACTGAGCACCGAAAACAGCGCAATCATCGCGAGCAAGGCGCCCGCTAGCCCCAGGTAGGTGCCCAGTCCGTAGAAGTTGCCGCCCGCTTTACCGGAGGTAGTTGTGGTTTTCATGGGGTATCCCTAAGCACTGCGTCATTGAGCAGCGCATCACGTTTCTGATAGCCGGCAAAGGCGGCGGCGAGCAATTCGTCCTGGGTCCAGCTGTCACGCTCAAAGGTCTCGATCAGACGCCCGGCAGACAGTACGCCGATGCGGTCGCAGATCAGCATGAGCTCACGCAGGTCGCTCGATACCACCACCAGCGCTTTGCCCTGGCGGGTCAATTCGCCGAGCAAGGCATAAATGTCGAACTTGGCACCCACATCAATTCCGCGGGTGGGTTCGTCGAACAACATCACCGAGCAGTCGCGCTCCAGCCAGCGGCCAATCACCACTTTCTGCTGATTGCCGCCAGACAGTTCCGACACCAGTTGCGCCGGGCTGGAACTGCGGATGCGCATGGCGTCGATCTGGCGCTTGGCCAACGCGGTTTCATCGCGGCTGTTTACCACGCCGCCGCCAGAGATTTCCGGCATGTTGCCCAGGGCAATATTGGCACTGATGGACTGAGTCAGCAGCAGGCCTTCACCCTTGCGATCTTCAGTGATCAGGGCGATACCATGCCCCACTGCATCCACGGGAGAGCGAATACTCACCACCTTAGCCGGTGAGCCCAGGGCCACGGTGCCGCTGTCGGCCAGATCGGCACCAAAGATCAGACGCAGCAATTCGGTACGGCCAGCGCCGATCAGGCCGGAAATGCCATAGATCTCGCCGGCACGCACTTCAAAGGACACGTCACGGACTTTGTCCGAGCGGCTCAGGCCTTTCACAGTCAGGGCCGGGCCGCCGATGCTGCGCGGCCCCAGGTCGATGTGTTCACCCAGCTCGCGCCCCACCATCAAGGTGACCAATTGCTCACTGTTGTAATTGGCCATCGGTTCGACGCAGACCAGCTTGCCGTCGCGCAATACCGCAATGCGCTGGGCAACACGGGCCAACTCTTCCAGCCGGTGCGAAATGTAAATAATCGCCACGCCCCGAGCCTGCAGGCGGGTGATTTGCTCAAACAGCATCTCGACTTCACGCGCGGTGAGCATGGCCGTGGGTTCGTCGAGGATCAGTACATGGCAGTCGCCAATCAAGTTACGGGCGATCTCAACCATTTGCTGGTGACCGATGCCCAGGCTGCCGACCAGCGTGTCAGGGTCGATGGCGTCCAGGCCAACTTGGGCCATGGCCTCGATCGCGGCTTTGCGCAGTTGCTTGCGGCTGATCCAGCCACAGTGGCTGGGCAGGTTATCCAGGAACAGATTTTCGGCCACGGTCAGCGTCGGCAGCAGGTTGAGTTCCTGCATGACCATGCGCACACCCAACGCTTCAGCCTGGGTACGGCTGGCAGGACAGTAATCCTGACCATTGAATTGCATGTGCCCGGTGGTCGGCGTGACCAGCCCGCCGATGATCTTGGACAGGGTGCTTTTGCCTGCACCATTCTCGCCGGTCAGCGCCAGCACTTCCCCACGGTTGAGCGTGAGGGTGATGTCGGACAGAACCGGTTGGGCATAGGTCTTACCGATACCGCTGACCGAGAGGACAGCGTTCGGGGCGGAAGATGACATAGGAAAATCTCCAGGCGCCCGCTCAGGACGAGCGGGCGCTGTTGGGTGCCGCCAGAATTACTTCTTGAGGACGAGTTCGACCGGGGTTTCGATCACGCCGTCTTTGGCATCGACTTTCTCACCCTTGACCAGCTTAAGGGCGTTCTGGATACCGAATACCGCTTGCTGGGCAGCTGCCTGGTCGGCGGTAGCCAGTACGCGGCCGTCCTGCAACATCGGCTTGATCGCTTCGATATTGTCGTAACCCACGACCATTACCTTGCCCGCCTTGCCTGCCGCACGCACCGCGGAGACAGCGCCCAGGGCCATATTATCGTTACCGGCCAGCAAGGCCTTGAGGTCCGGGTATTCGCTCAGCATGGCCGAGGCGACTTTCTGGCCCTGGTCGATTTCCCAGTTGCCGGATTGAGTGGAAACGATCTTCATACCGGCAGCGTCCATCGCATCTTTGTAGCCGGCGGTGCGCTGCTGGGCGTTGGTGGTAGTCGGTACGCCTTCGATGATGCCGACCTTGTCACCTGCTGCCAGTTGCTTGGCCAGGTAGTCGCCCACGAGCTTGGAGCCCTTGCGGTTGTCGGGGCCAACGAAGGGAATATCGAGATTTTTGCTTTTCAGTACACCGGGGTCCAGGCGGTTGTCGATGTTGACGACCTTGATGCCGGCGTCGGAGGCTTTCTTCAGTACGGTGACCAGTGCCTTGGAGTCAGCAGGCGCGATGACGATGGCGTTAACCTTGGCGAGGATCATTTGGTTGACGATATCGATCTGCGCGCTGGTATCAGTTTCGTTCTTGATGCCGTTGGTGATCATGTCGAAATCGGCGGCATGGTCTTTCTGGTAAGCCTTGGCACCGTCCTGCATGGTGACGAAGAATTCATTGGCGAGAGATTTCATCACCAGGCCGACCTTGGGTTTGGCGGCGGCGTCGTCAGCAAAGGCAGAGGACAGAGGTAAAGCGGCGGATGCGGCAGCAAGCACAGCGACAGCAAGAAGACGTCCAGCGAATGGCAGCTTCATGGGTTCACTCCGATCTTATGATTATTGTAAGCAACGCTTGCACCGAAGAGTCCTTCGGCAGCCATCCCACACGGGTGGCTGATACGATCTTTCAGAGCACTCAGGGAGCACCGTGTGAAACATCTCGCAAACGTTTGCGTTAATCAAACTATGAGAACCTTGTCGAGATTTGTCAACGGTAGAACACAGCCTTTCATCTAAGGCCTCTAGCCTCTGTCCTCCCGTCCAGCGAAAGGACGTTATTAAACATTCCCTCCAACGCTTCGTTCTCTGAAACGACAGACCTCTTCATGCGACTCAGTATTTCCCGATGATCATCTTCGGACAACCGAACGCAATCATGCAGCGTGTTCGGAAAGCCGGACAGACGCATTGCGGGATCTGCCATAAGAACGACAATTATTGTTATAAATCAGCAAGTTAATTTATATCCAAGAACTTAATCAGCCTGGTACAAATCCTGCTCCTACCCAGCACCTCGTGGCATTCAGAACCGCCCGGGCGCTCTAGATGAACCTGCTACAGCACTCATCAAAAACCAGAGAGAAAAACAATGAAATCTGCACTGAAGAACTTTGTTCCGGGCGCGTTAGCCCTTCTGCTGCTGTTCCCTGTTGCCGCTCAGGCAAAGGAAGTTGAATCCAAGACCAAACTGGCCAACGTGGTAATTCTCGCCACCGGTGGCACCATTGCCGGCGCTGGCGCCAGTGCGGCCAACAGCGCTACCTACCAGGCGGCCAAAGTCGGTATCGAGCAATTGATCGCCGGTGTTCCTGAACTTAGCCAGATTGCCAATGTGCGTGGCGAGCAAGTGATGCAAATTGCATCCGAAAGCATCAACAACGAGAACCTGCTGCAACTGGGTCGCCGCGTCGCGGAGCTGGCTGACAACAAAGACGTGGATGGCATCGTGATCACCCACGGTACCGACACCCTGGAAGAGACCGCCTACTTCCTGAACCTGGTGGAAAAAACTGACAAGCCAATCGTGGTAGTTGGTTCCATGCGCCCAGGCACCGCCATGTCGGCCGACGGCATGCTCAACCTCTACAACGCCGTGGCTGTAGCCGGCAGCAAGGACGCGCGCGGTAAAGGGGTGCTGGTGACCATGAACGACGAGATCCAATCGGGTCGCGACGTAAGCAAGATGATCAATATCAAGACCGAAGCCTTCAAGAGCCCATGGGGCCCAATGGGCATGGTGGTTGAAGGCAAATCCTACTGGTTCCGCCTGCCTGCCAAGCGCCACACCATGGATTCGGAATTCGACATCAAGAACATCAAAAGCCTGCCGGACGTCGAAATCGCCTACGGCTACGGCAACGTAAGCGACACAGCCTACAAAGCCCTGGCCCAGGCTGGTGCCAAGGCAATCATCCACGCGGGTACTGGCAATGGCTCGGTATCTTCCAAAGTGGTGCCTGCCCTGGTGGAACTGCGCAAGCAAGGCGTGCAGATCATTCGCTCCTCCCACGTGAATGCCGGCGGCATGGTGTTGCGTAACGCTGAACAGCCTGACGACAAATACGACTGGGTTGCTGCCCTCGACCTGAACCCGCAGAAAGCGCGGATTCTGGCAATGGTTGCCCTGACCAAGACCCAAGACAGCAAAGAGCTTCAACGGATTTTCTGGGAATATTGATTCCTGACTGAACCTTGTATGTGGCGAGGGAGCTTGCTCCCGCTCATGTACGCAGCGCCCGAAAGCTTCTTTTTTGGGCCGCTTCGCGGACCAGCGGGAACAACTTCCCTCGCCACAACAACCTACCTATCCCTCTCCCCCCGCCCTACACCCAACCCCTTAACTCGCCGCCAGACGAATCTCTTAAATTTTAAGCAGTTGCGAAATTGCCCACACTTAAATACTGTATGCACGTACAGCTTATTAAGGAATGCTCCGTGGCAAAGTCATCTTCCGCAGTACCTACCCCGCCCGATGCCTACACACGCCTGGCCATTCGCGTGCAAAAAATCATCAACTCCACCAATGCCCAAAAAGCCAAGGCAGCCCTGATCTTCCGCTTGCCGGAGGAACCAGAGGACGATTGGCAGCGCTTGTTGGAGGAGATTGCAGAGAACGACAACGTCACCCTAGCCTACCGGGATGACGGTGGCGTGCAGATTTTCTGGGTTGTGCCGAAGGAAGATTGATTGAATGAGTACCCGTTTTATTGCTGTGTGTTGCCTGTTTTTTGCCGTTACCGCTCACGCTCAGGCGCCCCGAACCTTCAGTGAAGCCAAAAAAGTTGCCTGGACACTCTACGCCCCGCAATCCACCGAGTTCTATTGCGGCTGCAAGTACAGCGGCAACCGCGTTGACTTGAAAGCCTGCGGATATATCCCACGCAAAAACGCCAACCGCGCCGCACGCATCGAGTGGGAACACATTGTTCCGGCCTGGCAGATCGGACATCAGCGCCAGTGCTGGCAGAATGGCGGGCGCAAGAACTGCACGCGCCATGATGACGTGTTCAAGCGTGCCGAAGCAGACCTGCACAATTTGGTGCCGAGTATCGGCGAGGTCAATGGAGACCGAAGCAACTTCAGCTTTGGCTGGCTGCCGGTGCAACGCGGGCAGTACGGTTCATGCCTGACCCAAGTGGATTTCAAGGCCAAGAAGGTGATGCCGCGACCTTCCGTACGCGGGATGATCGCGCGAACCTACTTCTACATGAGCAAACAATACGGCTTGCGCCTGTCGAAACAGGATCGTCAGTTGTACGAAGCCTGGAACAAAACCTACCCGGTCCAAGCCTGGGAGCGCCAGCGTAACCAGACGGTGGCGTGTGTGATGGGGCGTGGCAATGAGTTTGTCGGCCCGGTCAACCTGAAAGCCTGCGGTTGAAGATGGGCGGCGCTGCCGCCCAATCGGCCCGTTACTGCGCAGGCTGGTGTTCGATGATCTCAGACACCGTGTCAGTTTTCTTGGCACGAGCCATCTTTTCGTTAAGCAGGGTCTGCTTTGCCTCGGCTTCGGCCTTAGTTGCGAACGGCCCCAACAGCACTTCGTCCTTGCCGTCGACCTTCACGATATAAAAATTAAAACCATGTTCCAGCAACCAGGCGGTCAGGTCGGTGATCGCCTGCAGTTTGTGGTCCGGCGGACCTACTCGCAGGTCCCACTCTTGGGCGGCAATCGCACCGGTTTGTGGCTGGCTTTCGGTCACGGCAGGCTTGGCCTTGGGGGCGTCGACGCGTTTGCCTTCACCGCAACCGGCCAGTGCCAACACCGCAATTGCCATCGCTACTTTACGCACTGCCCTGCTCCTCTAAGGATAAAGAGGCAACTTTATCATTCACTGTCTATTCTGGCCGTCATAAACGTTGGCTTAAACAATGCGAATGATGTACCGCAGACCTGTATGATGCCGCCATGGGAATTAATGTCGCCTCTATGCGTCCTAAAAGAGGCAGTCACAGGGAAGCGCTTAGCAGTAAGCTACACACATCCGACACCTGCCCTGTCTGAAACATGTGTCCTAAAAGCAATCAAGGAGAAGTCCATGCTTATACTCACCCGCAAAGTCGGTGAAAGCATAAACATCGGTGATGACATCACGATCACCATCCTGGGCGTCAGCGGCCAGCAAGTAAGAATCGGCATCAACGCCCCCAAGGATGTTGCCGTGCATCGCGAGGAGATCTACCAGCGCATCCAGGCCGGCCTGACCGCTCCGGATAAAAACCAGACGCCTTGAGGCGCACTCAGTAGCCAGCCCTTTCGTTCATGTAACGGCTGGCGAAAGCCTATTGGACTGTTCTTGGGCTGAATGAGTGATCAGCGTCGTCCAAAGTCCATGCGCCCCAAAGATGAAATTATCCTCGCGTCTGGAACTTGTTCCACTATCCAAAGCCGAATCTCCTGACTGACATACTTCCATCCGTGTGGACTCAGGAGCACGTCGATGAGGCCTATTACCGCGCAGCCATTTTTTTCCAGATCCTGGATGATTGCCCTGCTGATTGGGCTGGCCTTTGTGGGCGTAGAATATGGCCTGCGGCTGGAAGTCGAAGGTTCGGACCCCGCCTATCCTAAGTCCTGGTTTGATTTGGCACTGCTGCTGTGTGCGTACCTGTTCATGTTCTGCCTCAAGCCTATCCAGAAGGCATTGCAGCGTCAGCTGTGCCGGCGGGCCGAAAATAGAACTGGCGGCTGACCAAGCGAACCAAGCCGAGACCGGATACGGACTCGGCTTTTTTGTGTCAGTCCACTGCGCTCTGCAGGTACAACAAGCCATCAGCGCTGCGATGCACCTGCAACTGTTCATACCCTTCAATCGATGGATGCTCCGTGGGCATGGGCTTGAGGTGCGTCGATGTTACGACCAGCACATCCGCACCCGCCGCCTCCCCCGCACGAATCCCCACCGTCGCATCCTCAAACACCAGACAATCCTGCACCGGCACGCCCAGGCGTTGCGCACCCAGCTCATAACAGGCGGGGTTCGGTTTGCCGATGGCCACATCCTCGGCCGTTACCAACACCGCCGGTGGCGCGATACCTGCTGCCTGCAACCGACGCAATGCCAACGCCTTCGGCGCAGAGGTGACCAATGCCCACTGATCACCAGGCACGCTATTGAGAAACTCGACGGCACCGGGAATCGCCACGACGCCTTCCACATCGTTGATTTCAGCCTCGGTAATCCACTGCGCTTCAACTTGCGGGTCGACGCCGGGCAATGCCTGGCGCGTGATAGTGTCAATCGCCCGCGCACCATGAATGGTGGTCAGGAAGGCTGCCACGTCCAGCCCATGGCGTTCAGCCCAGATGCCCCACACTCGTTCGGCAGCGGCAATGGAGTTGAGCAGGGTTCCATCCATATCGAACAGGAAGGCGCGGTAAGGGCGGGCTGATACAGCTGAACCTCGGATAGACACTGCGGGGTTTCCTCGTAAGCTGAAACGAATAATCGGCCCGGTGCAATCTACGGATCACCTACTGGGTTGTAAACGCTGACGCCCAACAGCCAGCCAATCATTACGAATTTGTCATCATCCTGTTGGCTGGCTGTTTGAAGTACGGGGTTACCGTGAGCGCACTGGCACGACTCAACTACCCAGTGCAGGCCATGGCCTGCGCCAGTGACAATTGATCGAGCTACACTGGCGCCACGTATTGAATCAAGGCATTTCACATGAACATCCTCGTTGTCGAAGACGAACCCAAGGCCGGTAATTACCTCCTCAACGGCCTGCAGGAACTGGGTTACTCCGTAAGCCTGGCACGGGACGGCGTGGACGGCCTGCACCAAGCACTGGAAACGCCGTTCGACGTGATCGTGCTGGATGTAATGATGCCGAAAATGGACGGCTGGGAAGTACTGCGCCGCCTGCGTAAAGACTCCGACACCCCAGTGCTTTTTCTGACAGCTCGCGACGATATTGCCGATCGCATCAAGGGCCTGGAGCTGGGTGCCGATGATTACCTGATCAAGCCCTTCTCTTTCGCCGAGCTGGTAGCACGCTTACGTACCCTGACCCGTCGCGGCCCGATCAGGGAAGAAGAACACCTGCAAATCGCAGATTTGCACATCGACGTACTGAAACGCCGCGTCACTCGCGCCGGTACACGCATCACCCTGACCAATAAGGAGTTCGCACTGTTGCACCTGTTCGCCACCCATCAGGACCAAGTGCTGTCGCGCTCGCTGATCGCCTCGCGGGTATGGGACATGAACTTCGACAGCGACACCAACGTGGTGGACGTGGCCGTACGGCGCCTGCGCCTGAAAATCGACGACCCGTTCACGCTAAAGTTGATCCACAGCGTGCGGGGCATTGGCTACCGTTTCGATACCCAACCATGACCCACCGTCGCCATTATTCCCTGACACTGCGCCTGGCCCTGATCTTCGCCCTGCTCGCCTTTGCACTGCTCGCTACCGTCGGCGTGGCGCTGTACCGCGAGTTGGAGCGCGAGCTGATCCGCCGCGACGATGTGCAATTGATTTCCCGCGTGGATCAACTACGCAACCTGCTTAACGACAGCAACACACTGGACTTGATCAAGACCAAGCCGGAACTGTTCCAGAATATGTTGGGCAACCGCGAATCGGTGCTGAGCATCGCCGCACCCGGCCAAAAACCGCTGCTGCTGGTAAACCCCGCCAACATCGATCTGCCAGCAGTCGAGCCGGTCCCCAAAGGCCACATCCTCACGCTGAGCGATGTGCAGCATCTGCCGGGCGTAAATGGCGTGCCCTTTTCCACCTTGGCCGCATCCATAGACTCCGGCGACCTGGGGAGCCTGCAAGTCACCAGCGGGCGCTTGATGACCGAGCGTACCGCCATGCTCGCCAGCTATCGGTTGAGCGTGTACGTCCTGGCGAGCATCGCCGCGATCTTCCTCGCACTGGTGGGCTACTTGTTGGTGCATCGCGGCCTGCTACCGTTACGTCGACTGGCCCGACACGCTCAAGGGATCGGCGTCGGCAACCTGGCCGAACGCATCGACAGCCAGGGAGTACCAAAAGAACTGCTGCCGATGATCGAGTCGTTCAACACCATGCTTGAGCGCCTGGCCAAGGGTTTTGCGCAACTGGGCCAAGTATCCACCGACATGGCTCACGAACTGCGCACGCCGATCAACAACCTGCTGGGGGAAACCCAGGTTGCCCTGCAACAGAACCGCAGCATCGAAAGTTATCAGCAGCTCTTGGCCTCCAATGTCGAAGAGCTTGAGCGCCTGGCGCGAATGCTCGACAACATGCTGTTCTTGGCCCGCACCGACCCGGACAGCGCCCTGCGCCAGCGCCAGGCACTCAGCGCCGCCGATGAAGTGGCCCGCATCGCCGATTACTTTGAAGGTTTGGCAGGCGATGCGGACATCAGCATTCGTGCCGAGGGTGAAGGCGTGATCTGGGCCGAACCGATGCTGCTGCGCAGGGCCCTGGCGAACCTGTGCGCCAACGCCATCAAATACGGCGCACCGGGTTCCGAGTTGTTGATCCAGGCGATTGCGGACGCCGAGGGCATCCACCTGCGAGTCAGCAACCAGGGGGAAACCATCCCTGCCGTGCATTTATCGCGACTGTTTGAGCGGTTCTATCGGGTGGATGAATCAAGGGAACGTTCGGCCCAGTCCAATGGCCTGGGCCTGTCGATTGTGGCGACCATCATGCAGTTGCATCACGGCCGGTACAGCGTCAGCAGCAAGGACGGCGTGACCTGTTTCGAACTGTTTTTCCCTGGCCGCGAGGCGTAAACAATCGCCTCTTGCCGTCACCGGCAAGCCGAAGTGTCATCCCTGGGGCGGCGTCAACTGACCTGACCGCCCACTTCCACCACGTCTACCGGCGTGTTCCACGCCGTAGCTACTGCGACGCGCAACCCATCGACCAAGCTCGACAGCGCCATCAATGGCTGGTTGGGAACGTGAATAAAACCACTGCGAACATCCGTGCCCGCAAGCACGTGCTGCAAACGGTAGAACACCTGATTGCAGACAAACGTGCCCGCCGTCTGGGACACCGCCGCGGCTATCCCCGCCCCACGCACCGCCTTGACCATGGCCTTGATCGGTAGCGTCGAAAAATAGGCCGCCGGGCCATCCACGACAACTGCCGTATCGATGGGCTGATACCCCAGGTTGTCGGGGATACGCGCGTCGTTGATATTGATCGCCACCCGCTCGATGGAAATCTCGCCGCGCCCCGGCGCCAGACCAGTGGCGATAACCATGACCGGACGCAGTTCATTGATCAGTTGCACCAGACACTCGGGGGCGGTGGTGAACGCACAGGGCAGCCGACGCGCAACAATCTGCACATCCTCGGCGAGCTGCACGCCGTCCAATTGGCACGCGGCCTCCCAGGACGGATTAACCGAATCTTGATCAAAGGGCTCAAAGCCCGTCAGCAGTACGGTACGCATACAAGACCTCACATCAACATGTAGAGCAGCACAATATTGACCACCAGCATCATCAGCGCCGTCGGCAACTGGGCCTTGATCACTGCGTTCTTGTCCGGCAATTCCAGCAACGCCGCCGGCACGATGTTGAAGTTGGCGGCCATTGGCGTCATCAGGGTCCCGCAGTAACCGGAGAACATGCCGATGGCGGCCATCACTGCCGGGTTGCCGCCGTAAATGCCCACTAACACCGGCACACCGACGCCGCCAGTCATCACCGGGAAGGCGGCGAAGCCATTGCCCATGATCACCGTAAACAGTGCCATGCCCAACACATACACCATCACCGCGACCAACTTGAAATCCAGGTTGATGTAAGTGGTGGTGACGTGGGCGACAGCCGTGCCGACGCCCGCTTCATTGAACAGCAGCCCGAGCATCGCCAGCATCTGCGGCAACACCATGGCCCAGCCCAAGGCTTCGGTGAGGCGGCGTGATTCGCGCAAGGCCTGTACCGGCGTATCGCGGGTCAGCCAGCAGGCCAGGCCGAGAGCGATCAGACAGCCGATACCGAGAGACACGAAGGTGGTGTTTTTCGGATCCAGCAACGGTATACCGCCGATCTCGGTGTGCTTGAGCAATACCGAGCCGATTACCGTGGTCAGGGGAATGGCCAGCGCCGGTATAAACAGCTTGTGGCCCAGGCGGCCAGCACTGGCGCGCGAGGCCTTATCGTGCAGCTCGACATGAGCGCCACGGCCCACGCCGCCGAACCCTGCTATCAATGCCATCACCACCACACCCGCCCCGATCACCACCGATGGCAGGCGCTCGCCCACCAGAAACGGTATGGCAAACAACAACCAGAACAAGGCACTGGACCAGCGCTTGGGATGGGTTCGGTCCAACAGAATCATGCCTGCGGTGATCAGCAACAACACACCAGCCAGCCAGTAGAGGTATTGAATGGAAATAATCATTGGGAGGCCCCTGCCGGCGTGGCGACGGGAGTCATCTCACGCGTCAATCGTCGATCAAACCGATGCAAGCGGATCGCATGGATGATGAAGGCGCAGATCGCCGTCGGGATACCCCACACCGCGATGTGCAGCGGCTCGACATCAATCCCAGAGCCCAGCAGGAACGTGTGCATCAATGCAATGGCGCCAAACGCAACGAAAATGTCTTCGCCAAAAAACAGCCCGACGTTGTCCGTCGCCGCGCACATGGCCAGCACTTTATGCCGCAACTTGTCCGGCAGCTTGCCGTAGCGCTTTTCCGCCGCACCTTCGGCCATCGGTGCCAACAGCGGGCGCACCATCTGCGGGTGCCCGCCCAGACTGGTCAAGCCCATGGCGGCGGTGGATTCACGCACGAACAGATAGATGATCAGCAGACGCCCGACAGTGGCACGCTCAAACCGTGCAATCCAGTTTTGCGCATGCAAGCGCAAGCCATGGCGCTCCAGCAAGCCGATGACGGCCAGAGGCAACAACAGGATCAATTGCAGGGCACGGGTCTGAAGGAAGCCATCACCCATGGTGGCGAGGATTTTTTCCAGCGGGAAGTGGGCAGCAAGCCCGGTGGCAATAGCCGCAGCGGTGACCACCAACAGCGGATTGAAACGTAAAACAAAGCCAACCACGATCACAAGTACGCCGATCAACGGCCATAAGTTCACAACAGTTTGCATGGCGGAGAGGTCCTTAAGTGCGCGCTGCGGCGCCATTACAGCAGGATGTGAACAAAGGGTTCACAGCAGGAAGTGGCGTGCAGTCGGCTCGGTTTTTTTATTGTTGACCCGTCAGGGCGAGCGTCAGTGGCAGCAACTGTGCTGCCTGAAAGCGGAAGGTGTCCAACAAGAAAAATTGTTGCTGCGAACCAATAAATTTTGTCGGCGACTGGAGCCCACACCGTTAACAACCTGTAGACAGTCGGCGACAGATTCGCGCATCGTGGCGCCGCGTGCTTATGGCGCCTTCATTACAACTTTAATTATGGAACGGCTGAGACCGTCGCCAAGCAGCCATCCCTCATCCAACAAGGGGAAATACCGGTGACCTCATCCACAGCCGACACCGGCCTCAGCACGCAAACCCGCCTGATCGCCCTGGTGGTCGCCGTGACTTTTTTTATGGAGAACCTCGACGCCACGGTGATCGCCACCGCGCTGCCAACCATGGCCGCGGCATTCGGCGTGACGCCGGTCGACATGAACATTGGCATCACCGCCTACATTCTTGCCGTGGCGATCTTCATTCCGCTGTCCAGCTGGATCGCCGACCGCTACGGTGCACGCCGGGTATTTGCTGGCGCGATCATTGTTTTCACCCTCGCCTCGCTGCTCTGCGGGCTCAGCCAAAGCCTCGAAATGTTCGTATTTGCCCGCGTCCTGCAAGGCATCGGTGGCGCACTGATGGTGCCGGTCGGGCGTCTAGCGGTGCTGCGCAATACCGATAAAAAAGACTTGGTGAAGATGGTCGCAGTGATTACCTGGCCTGGCTTGGTGGCGCCGATTCTTGGGCCGCTGGCGGGTGGACTGATCGTGACTCATGCATCGTGGCCATGGATCTTCTACGTGAACCTTCCATTGGGCGCCCTGGCCTTGGTCGCGGCACTGTGGCTGGTACCGGAAGGCCGCGAGGCGGATGTGCGCAAGTTCGATACGAAGGTTTTTTTACTGCTGGCAGGCGCCTGCGTGGCCCTCTTGGGCGGGCTGGAATGGCTGGGCAGCCAGGCAGGCGAAATGCTCATCCCGGGCGCAGCGCTGGTTGCGGCAGGTTTACTGCTGACGGTATGGGCCGTGCACCATTGTCGGCACTACAGCGCTCCCCTGTTGCCGCTCGATACACTGTCCATCAACACCTTCCGCGTGAGCATCTACGGCGGCTCACTGTTTCGCCTTGCCATCAGCGCCCTGCCTTTCCTGCTGCCCCTGCTGTTTCAGGTCGCATTTGGCCTGTCGCCAGTGGACGCGGGGCTGTTGGTACTTGCGGTGTTTGCCGGCAACCTGGCGATGAAACCCTTCACCACCGCCATCATGCAACGCTACGGCTTTCGCAGAGTGTTGCTGGCCAATGGGGTAATCGGCGTGGTGTCCATAATGGCGTGCGCGCTGTTCACGGCACAGACGCCGTTTTCGCTGATTGCGGCCGTGTTGTTTGTGGGCGGGCTGTCACGTTCAATGCAGTTCACTTGTTACAACTCGATTGGCTTCGCAGATGTGCCCAAAGCACGCATGAGCGAAGCGTCGGCGTTGTTCAGCCTGTCATTCCAACTGGCCATGGGCATGGGCGTGACGGTAGCTGCGCTGTTGTTGCGCGCATCCATGACCGTGCAAGGCCATGAGGTTCAGGCGCAGTCGGGGGATTTCCGCGTGGCGTTCATCGGGGTGGCGTTGCTGGGGATGTGGGCGCTGGTGGATGTGTATCGATTGCCCAAGGGTGCAGGAGAAAGTGTGCTGAACCGCGGATAAAAACGGCGGTTCAACACACTTTTCTGCGATCAGGCGGTGGTGCTGACCATCGAACCGGACGCGCTGCCCCCCTCATCCGTGACGGCCTGCAATAGCGCCGAAGTTGCCGTCTGCAATGCGGCAGCAGTGCCTGCAATTTGCGTTTGAGCCGCGGCTATAGCGGCAGCCTTGGCGTCTGCGCTCTGGCTACTGGACTGAGCCTTCTGAAGGGCCTGCTGCTGTTCTTGAAGCTGCTGCTGCAACTGCTCGATCTGTTTTTTCAACTCTTTGACCCGATCGGACTCCTGCGAGCTCGATGAGGCCAGGCCGCCGCCCGCGCCGGCCGCACCTTTAGTTTCACCGCTCGCGCCAGCGGAGGAACTGCTGGCGGTACGTGCACTTTCGGTGGTGGCGGTATCCGTCGACGTGACAGTACTTGGAGTGCTTGCTACGGAAACGGTAGTGCTAATGTTAATAAGCATGCCAAATATCCGACGTTCAGAGATTTGAGAATGCATCGGCCTGCCAGGCAATTACTTTAGACAAGCCTTGCACGTTTAGTCGCAGCAGCAAAAAAAAGCCCAACACAATGTTGGGCTTTTACTGGTCACGCCAATGCGATCACTGGCGAGGAATCCGAACAAGGATCTGCTTGCCCTTTTCCTCGATGGTGATGTCGATCTCATTTCCGTTATCGAGCAAGGCGCTCGCACGATAGAGACCACTTTTAATCTCGTCGTCAATCGTCACGGCAACGCACGATGACGTTTGGTAAAACTGCTTATGAATGATGTCGGTGACAATTGGGCATGCCGCTTCTTCGATAGCGGACTGGCCACCGAACATTCCCAGCACGACCGATACAACGAACGCCGCCACCCAACCGTAAAAATAGTGCTTTTCCTGCTTCAAAAGCGCCGCTCGCTTCCAAAGATAAACAGGAACAATCAACGCCCACCAGCTTTGTGGCGCGGCATGACCGGCTGCTTTCAAACGCTTTTCGTCGACAACACACAGGGCTACGTTGAAGATCACAAAAACCCACCAAATACTCATACCGGAAAAGTATTCGATCAACCCACCCGCCAACTGGACGCCCGCCAACGCCCATACAAATCGGTTGTCTATTTCTGTTGCTGCAAGAGGTGGTGGGCCCGAGGGGCGTGGAATGCTTTGGGCCAAGTCAGTGTCTTTCAGAGCGACCCAATCGCCCTCGCCCGGCCATACTTTTGTTTGCGCGCTGATAGTGTTCGAACTCAAGAAACCTTGCATTTGCTCAAACGTAAAAGGTCCCTGTCGCGAACCGCTCAGCGCGTAATACCACTCTACACCCGACATGTTGCTTCTCCCTGTTTTAACATCACCCACCCAAAAAGATGGCACTACGACAGTATCGACACCCCGTCAAAGATCTTGAGATTTCAGCTGTAGAAAGTGAACGCGCAAGGGCTGGCATTGCAAAAAAGGAATCCAAGCCCGAACTGGCTGGATTGGCACGGATGAGGGAATGAAGAAGACTATCTAGTGAGAGGCAGGCAACGAAATGATACTTTTCAAATCGCAGACAACAAAAAAGGGCCCACCTTTTCGGTGAGCCCTTCTAGACCGCCCAGCAGAGCGGATTTTGTTTGGTAGGCGCGATTGGACTCGAACCAACGACCCCCACCATGTCAAGGTGGTGCTCTAACCAACTGAGCTACGTGCCTGCTGTGAGGCGGCATTCTACGGAATTCCGGGGGGGTGTCAACATCTTTTTTGCAGCTAACCCTATGAATATGCGAATTATTTATTGGCGCTGGGCACACCCGAGGTTTTCGGGTGGCTGGCAGGCAATTTTCAACTCAGGTAGGATCGGCGCACTCGTAAAAAATATAAAACAGAGGTTCCAGGATGGCGAACACCCCCTACCCACAGTCGTATTACGCCGCTTCCGCGAATGCCGTTCCGCCGCGCCCGATGCTGCAGGGTGAAGTCGAAACCGATGTGTGCGTGATTGGTGCCGGCTATACCGGCCTCTCAAGTGCGCTGTTTCTCCTAGAGAACGGCTTTCGCGTGACCGTGCTGGAAGCTGCCAAGGTGGGCTTTGGCGCGTCAGGCCGCAATGGCGGGCAGATCGTCAACAGCTACAGCCGCGACATCGATGTGATCGAGCGCAGCGTAGGTCCTCAGCAAGCTCAGTTGCTGGGGCAGATGGCGTTCGAGGGCGGCAGGATCATTCGCGAGCGGGTAGCCAAGTACCAGATCCAGTGCGACTTGAAGGACGGCGGCGTGTTCGCCGCACTCAACAGCAAGCACATGGGCCACTTGGAATCGCAGAAGCGCCTGTGGGAGCGCTGCGGCCATACTCAGCTGGAGTTGCTGGACGAGCGTCGCATCCGTGAGGTGGTGGCCTGTGACAACTACGTAGGCGGCCTGTTGGACATGAGCGGGGGCCACATCCATCCGCTCAACCTGGCACTCGGCGAAGCCGCGGCCGTAGAATCCCTGGGCGGCACGATCTACGAGCAATCGGCGGCAGTGCGTATCGAGCGTGGCGCCAATCCGGTCGTGCATACAGCCCAGGGCAAGGTCAGGGCCAAGTTCATCATCGTCGCGGGTAATGCCTATCTGGGCAATCTGGTACCGGAGCTTGCAGCCAAGTCGATGCCCTGCGGTACGCAAGTGATCACCACTGCACCGCTGGGGGATGAATTGGCCAAGACCCTTCTGCCGCAGGATTACTGCGTAGAGGACTGCAATTACCTCCTCGACTACTACCGCCTCACCAGCGACAAACGCCTGATCTTCGGCGGCGGCGTGGTATATGGCGCGCGCGACCCGGCGAATATCGAAGCGATCATCCGCCCGAAAATGCTTAAGGCCTTCCCGCAACTCAAGGATGTGAAGATCGACTACGCCTGGACCGGCAACTTCCTCCTGACCCTGTCGCGCTTGCCGCAGGTGGGGCGCCTTGGCGACAACATCTACTACTCACAGGGCTGCAGCGGCCATGGCGTGACGTACACCCACTTGGCGGGCAAGGTACTGGCGGAGGCATTGAGAGGTCAGGCAGAGCGTTTTGATGCGTTTGCCGACCTGCCGCATTACCCGTTTCCGGGCGGGCAACTGTTGCGCACGCCGTTTGCGGCGCTGGGGGCTTGGTACTACGGCTTGCGCGACAAGCTGGGATTCTAACAATGCCGCAGGAGCCGGCTCGCCGGCTCTAGCAACACACCACCAAATCGCAGACACAAAAAACCCCGATCTTTCGACCAGGGTCTTTGCTATCGGATCAAAGTAGCCAAAGGCTTACTTTGTGCTTCAAGGCGTTCAGTGGGCCTTGAGGCAGATATGGCGCAGCGGACGGGACTCGAACCCGCGACCCCCGGCGTGACAGGCCGGTATTCTAACCGACTGAACTACCGCTGCGTATCGCTTGACCGGCTGCGCGTAAACGCTCAACCGTCTTTAAACATCTGATCAATCAGCCTTGGCTGTTCGATCTCAAGCCCGACAAGTCGAACCTGGAAAATATGGCGCAGCGGACGGGACTCGAACCCGCGACCCCCGGCGTGACAGGCCGGTATTCTAACCGACTGAACTACCGCTGCGCGTCGGTGCAACCTTTAACGTTGCGTCTTGCCCTGAAGCAAAACTCTCAAGAAGTGGTGGGTGATGACGGGATCGAACCGCCGACCCTCTGCTTGTAAGGCAGATGCTCTCCCAGCTGAGCTAATCACCCTTTGCTTCGTTGAGGCCGCGAAATTTACGCAGGTAGCGGACCTAAGTCAATAGCCTGCTTGAAGTTTTTCTGAAAAAGACAAAATTGCTTCAAGACCCCACTACTCGCTGTAGATCATCTTCTTGCTCATACCACCGTCCACCACGAACTCCTGGCCAGTGACAAACCCGGCCTGGCGCGACAGCAGCCACGCCACCATTGCCGCCACATCCTCCACTACCCCCACCCTGCCCGCCGGATGCTGGGCATGATCGGCGTCAGTCAACGGCTCGGCACGCCGCGCAGCGGGGTCACGGGCATCGATCCAGCCAGGGCTGACCGCATTCACCCGCACTTCCGGCCCAAGACTCATCGCCAAGGCATGAGTCAGGGCCAGCAGGCCGCCCTTGCTCGCCGCGTAAGCCTCGGTATCAGGTTCCGATTGACGGGCCCGAGTCGACGCCAGGTTGACGATGGACCCGCCGTGAGCACGCAGGTAAGGCGCACAGTGCTTGGCCAGCAACATCGGCCCGCTCAGGTTCACCGCCAGCACGCGGTTCCAGTAAGCCAGGTCCAGGCTTTCCAGGGTGATATTGCGCGGGTCGGCCACCGCCGCGTTACACACCAACGCGTCCAGGCGGCCGAATTGCCCGAGCACTTCAGCAACCCCTTGGGCAACCTGCTTCTCGTCGGCCACGTCCATGGTGATAAACCAAGCGTTCTCGCCCAGCACCTTAGACACCTTGGAGCCGCGCTCGCGATCCAGGTCGGTCAATACCACTTGCCAGCCTTCGCTGATCAGCCACGCGGCAATCCCGAGGCCAATACCTCGCGCCGCGCCAGTCACCAGTGCGACGCGCCCATTACTGGCCGCTGCAGCCTCCATGGACCATTCGATCACAAGGCAGCCAGCCCGCGGGCCAGGTCTGCCTGCAAGTCGGCCACGTCTTCCAGGCCTACCGCGATGCGGATCAGGCTGTCCCGAATGCCGGCCGCTTCACGCTCCTGCGGCGCCAGGCGCCCGTGGGAGGTGGTGCTCGGATGGGTAATGGTGGTTTTGCTATCTCCCAGGTTGGCCGTGATGGAGATCAGACGCGTCGCGTCGATAAAGCGCCAGGCGCCCTCTTTGCCACCCTTCACCTCAAAGCTCACCACGGCACCGAAACCACGCTGCTGGCGCTGGGCCAACTCGTGTTGCGGATGGCTCTTGAGGCCGGCGTAGTGCACTTTCTCGATACCGTCCTGCTGCTCCAGCCACTCGGCCAGAGCCTGAGCGTTGGCGCAATGAGCTTTCATGCGCAGGCTGAGGGTTTCCAGGCCTTTGAGGAAGATCCATGCGTTGAACGGGCTCAGGGTTGGGCCGGCAGTACGCAAGAAACCCACCACTTCCTTCATCTGCTCGCCGCGACCGGCGACCACGCCACCCATGCAACGACCCTGGCCGTCGATGAACTTGGTAGCCGAGTGCACGACGATGTCCGCGCCCAGCTTGAGCGGCTGCTGCAAGGCCGGCGTGCAGAAGCAGTTGTCGACTATCAGCATCGCGCCCTTGGCGTGAGCCACTTCGGACAGCGCGGCGATATCCACCAGCTCGGCCAGCGGATTGGACGGGGACTCGACGAACAGCAACTTGGTGTTGGCCTTGATTGCAGCGTCCCAGCCGGACAAATCTGCCAGGGGCACATAGTCCACTTCGATACCGAAGCGCTTGAAGTACTTCTCGAACAGGCTGATGGTCGAACCAAACACACTGCGCGACACCAACACGTGGTCACCAGCGCTGCACAGACTCATCACCACCGACAGGATGGCCGCCATGCCGGTGGCCGTGGCCACCGCTTGCTCAGCGCCTTCCAGGGCCGCAATGCGCTCTTCGAACGCGCGCACGGTCGGATTGGTGTAGCGCGAATACACATTGCCTGGCACTTCGCCCGCAAACCGCGCAGCCGCATCGGCGGCAGTGCGGAACACGTAGCTGGAGGTGAAGAACATCGGATCACCGTGTTCGCCCTCTGGCGTACGGTGCTGGCCAGCGCGCACAGCCAGGGTATCGAAAGCTACGCCATCGAGGTCGCTGTCCAAGCGACCGGCATCCCATTCCTGACTCATGCTGCGACTCCTTACTCAATTCTTTATTTAAGATACAAAACCGGCCCCTCAGGGCCGGTGCTTACTCAGTTGTTGTACAGATCGATGATCGCGCTCACCGCCTGGGTCTTGATCTTCGACGAGTCGTTACGCGCCTGTTCGATCTTGTTCAGATAAGCCTCGTCGACGTCACCGGTCACGTACTTGCCGTCGAACACAGCGCAATCGAACTGGTCGATCTTGATCTTGCCACCGCCGACAGCCTCGATCAGGTCCGGCAGATCCTGGTAGATCAGCCAATCGGCGCCGATCAGGTCGGCCACGTCCTGGGTCGTGCGGTTGTGTGCGATCAATTCGTGAGCGCTCGGCATGTCGATACCGTACACGTTCGGGTAACGCACGGCAGGCGCTGCGGAACAGAAATACACGTTCTTAGCACCGGCTTCGCGGGCCATCTGGATGATCTGCTTGCAGGTGGTGCCGCGCACGATGGAGTCATCCACCAACATCACGTTCTTGCCGCGAAATTCCAGCTCGATGGCGTTGAGCTTCTGGCGTACCGACTTCTTGCGCGCTGCCTGGCCCGGCATGATGAAGGTACGGCCGATGTAGCGGTTCTTCACGAAGCCTTCGCGGAACTTGACGCCCAAATGGTTCGCCAACTCCAGCGCCGCAGTACGGCTGGTATCCGGGATCGGGATCACAACGTCGATGTCGTGTTCAGGACGCTCGCGCAGGATCTTGTCGGCCAGTTTCTCACCCATGCGCAGGCGTGCCTTGTATACCGAAACGCCGTCGATGATCGAATCCGGACGCGCCAGGTAGACGTGCTCGAAGATGCACGGGGTGAGTTTCGGCGCTACGGCGCACTGACGGGTGTGCAACTTGCCGTCTTCGGTGATGTACACCGCTTCGCCCGGCGCGAGGTCGCGGATCAGGGTGAAGCCCAGCACGTCGAGGGACACGCTTTCGGACGCGATCATGTACTCGACGCCTTCGTCGGTGTGACGCTGGCCGAACACGATTGGGCGAATACCGTGCGGGTCACGGAAACCAACGATGCCGTAGCCGGTAATCATCGCCACGACGGCATAACCGCCGACGCAGCGGTTATGCACGTCGATCACGGCGGCGAACACGTCTTCTTCGGTGGGCTGCAGCTTGCCGCGCTGGGCCAGCTCGTGGGCAAACACGTTGAGCAGCACTTCCGAATCGGAGCTGGTGTTGACGTGGCGCAGGTCAGACTCGTAAATCTCTTTGGCCAGTTGCTCAACGTTGGTCAGGTTACCGTTGTGCGCCAGGGTGATGCCATAAGGCGAGTTGACGTAAAACGGTTGAGCCTCAGCCGAGGTCGAGCTACCAGCAGTCGGGTAACGCACATGGCCAATGCCCATGTGTCCGACCAGGCGCTGCATGTGACGCTGATGAAACACGTCACGTACCAGCCCATTATCCTTGCGCAGGAATAACCGGCCGTCGTGGCTGGTCACAATACCGGCAGCATCCTGGCCGCGGTGCTGGAGGACGGTTAGCGCGTCATACAGCGCCTGATTGACGTTCGACTTACCGACGATACCGACGATGCCACACATGCGACGCAACCCCTACTTAATGAATCTTGACTGAACACAGCTTACTGAGGCGTTTTGGCCGGTAAAAGGTGTTCCTTGAACGGAAGATCAGCGGGTACGCTGATTCCGCTGGCCAGCCACTGACTGCTCCACCCCAGAATGAGGTTCTTGGACCAGTCTGCAACCAATAGAAATTTTGGCACGAGTACCGACTCCTGCCACCACGAATCCTGCTGTACCGGCCCCAGGCTCAACAGCCCGACCGCCACGACCACCAGCAACGCGCCACGCGCGGCGCCAAAGGCCATGCCGAGAAATCGATCGGTCCCGGAGAGACCGGTGACACGTATCAATTCGCCAATAAGATAGTTGACCATTGCTCCCACCAGCAGCGTGGCGATGAACATGATGGCGCAGCCCGCGATGACGCGAGCCGAGGGTGTCTCTATGTATCCGGCCAGGTAGACCGACAGTGAACCACCGAACATCCAGGCTACGACTCCTGCGATGATCCAGGTCAGCAACGACAGTGCTTCTTTTACGAAGCCGCGGCTTAGACTGATCAAAGCGGAGATGGCGACGATTGCAACAATCGCCCAATCAACCCAGGTAAATGGCACGTTTGAGCCTACGGACAGATAAGGCGGCGCATTTTAGCAGAGCGCCGGGCTATCGGTAAGCTGTGATTGCAGCTGCTTTGCAAATCAATAGTTTGTGGCGAGCCAGCACCATTTCAACCCATTGAAAAACCAATGTGGGAGAGGGCTTGCTCGCGATGGCGGCGGATCAGTCAATTCATCCGTTGACTGTCACAACGCCATCGAGAGCAAGCCCCCTCCCACATTTGATCGCATTCCAAGCCAAAATCGATACGAACTCAGCCGCGCTCAGGTTGGAAACGCGTAACGAACCCCTTCAGGTTTTGCTGGCGATCCAGCAAGTCACGCAGGCGGTCGGCCTCGGCACGCTCGATCAGCGGCCCGATAAACACGCGATTCTTGCCATCGGCACTGCGGATATAGGCGTTGTAACCCTGGCTGCGCAGCTTCTTCTGCAAGGCATCGGCACCTTCGCGATTGCCCAGGCTAGCCACCTGGATCGACCAACTGATCGGCAAACCGTTAGGATCGATACGGCTCTGACCCACGTCCGGCTTGCCCGGCGCGGCAGGTTGCGGCGCTACCGGCTTGGGCGCAGGCACCGGTGCGGCAGGCTTGGCGGCTACGACTGGAGCCGGAGCGGGCTTGACCACCGGCACGCTCGGCTGCACCGGCGTAGAGGGCGCCGCCATTTCCTCATCGGTCGGCACAGGCTCTTCCTCAGGCAAGGCCTGGGGCTCAGGGACCACAACCGGCTCAACCTGCACCTGCGGCAATGACGGTGCCTCGGGCGCAGCCGGGGCCTCGACGACCACTTGGCGCTGTTCGTCCTGACGGGAAAACAGCATCGGCAGGAAAATCACCGCCAATGCCACCAATACCAGGGCGCCGACCATTCGCTGCTTGTATGCGCTATCCAGTAATGCCATGTGCAGCTTCCTCCGTGGAGCGCCGGGCCAACCACTCAAGCGCCTCGGCAACACAATAAAATGATCCGAACAACAGAATCTCGTCCTCGGCCGTCGCTAACGCGCACTGCGCCTCAAGGGCAGCGGTCACGCTTGCATACGACGTCACGGGCGCACCAAGGTTCTGCAACGCAACTTTAAGCTCTGCGGACGGACGGCTGCGCGGTGTATCCAGCGGCGCCACCGCCCACGCCTGAACACTGCCCTGCAACGGTGCAATCACGCCATCCAGATCCTTATCGGCAAGCAAGCCAAAGACGGCCAGACGACGCCCCACCGGCGGCGTAAGCGCCAGGCGCTGCGCCAGGTACTCGGCCGCATGAGGGTTATGACCTACATCCAGCAACAAGTTGAGGCGTTTGCCCTGCCACTCGAATGCGCGACGATCCAAGCGGCCCACCATTCGGGTTGCCAGCAAAGTCGCAGCAATCTGCTCGGCATGCCAAGGCAGATCCAGCAGCAGATAGGCTTGCAAGGCGAGCGCGGCGTTTTCCATCGGCAGGTTCAGCAGCGGCAGATCGCGCAGCTCTACAACTTGGCCACGGGCATCCCGCCCTTGCCACTGCCAGTGCTGCGCGCCGATTTCAAGATTAAATTCGCGACCACGCAGGTAGAACGGGCAATCCAGCTCGCGCACCTTGTCCAGCAAGGGCTGCGGCGGATCCAGATCACCACACAGCGCGGGCTTGCCTTGGCGGAAAATTCCGGCCTTTTCGTAAGACACCGACTCGCGGGTATCCCCTAGGTAGTCAGCATGGTCAACACCAATACTGGTCACCAGCGCCAGGTCGGCATCCACCACGTTGACTGTGTCCAGACGCCCACCCAGACCGACTTCCAGAACCACCACATCCAACTGCGCACGCTCGAACAACCAGAACGCCGCAAGGGTGCCCATCTCGAAGTAAGTCAGGGAAGTCTCGCCCCGGCCGGCATCCAGTGCGGCGAAGGCTTCGCAGAGTTGCTCGTCAGTGGCCTCAAGGCCATTGAGTTGCACCCGCTCGTTGTAGCGCAGCAGGTGCGGTGAGCTGTACACGCCTACCTTCAGCCCTTGGGCTTGCAGCAGCGCGGCGACGAAGGCGCAAGTAGAGCCTTTGCCGTTGGTGCCGGTCACCGTGATCACACGCGGTGCCGGACGGCCCAACCCGAGGCGGGCCGCTACCTGTTGCGAGCGCTCCAGGCCCATGTCGATGGCGGACGGATGCAACTGCTCAAGGTAGGCGAGCCACTCGCCCAGGGTACGTTGGGTCATAGGTTCGCAGGCACTGGCGGTACGACGATAGGCTCGACTTTAGGCGCGACGTACACAGGTGTCGGCAGGCCCATCATTTGCGCCAACAGGTTACCCAGACGTGGACGCAGTTCACCACGCGGGATGATCAAGTCGATTGCGCCGTGCTCCAGCAAAAACTCGCTGCGCTGGAAACCTTCCGGCAATTTCTCGCGAACGGTCTGCTCGATCACGCGCGGGCCGGCAAAGCCGATCAGGGCTTTTGGCTCGCCGACGATCACATCGCCCAGCATCGCCAGGCTGGCAGAAACACCACCGTAGACCGGGTCGGTCAGCACGGAGATGAACGGAATACCTTCTTCGCGCAGACGCGCCAGCACCGCTGAGGTCTTGGCCATTTGCATCAGGGAGATCAGGGCTTCCTGCATACGCGCACCACCGGAGGCGGCGAAGCAGATCATCGGGCAACGGTTTTCCAGGGCGTAGTTGGCGGCGCGCACGAAGCGCTCGCCGACGATCGCACCCATGGAGCCACCCATGAAGGAGAACTCGAACGCCGAGACCACCACCGGCATACCCAGCAGCTTGCCGCTGACCGAAATCAGCGCGTCCTTCTCACCGGTCTGCTTTTGTGCAGCGGTCAGGCGGTCCTTGTACTTCTTGCCGTCGCGAAACTTCAGGCGATCCACTGGCTCCAGGTCAGCACCCAGCTCGTTACGGCCGTCAGCGTCCAGGAAGATGTCGATGCGGGCGCGGGCGCCGATACGCATGTGGTGGTTGCACTTTGGGCAAACGTCCAAGGTCTTTTCCAGCTCAGGACGGTACAGCACCGCGTCGCAGGAAGGGCACTTGTGCCACAGACCTTCAGGAACCGAGCTTTTTTTCACCTCGGAACGCATGATCGAAGGGATCAGTTTGTCTACTAACCAGTTGCTCATGCTTTCTTTCTCCAGTACCGGTGGCTTGAACACAGCCCCGCGTATGCCCTTGAGCTAAATTCATATGTGGCGATGACGCCGGCTGGACGGGGTCAGACGTTCGACCTGCCATTTCCAGCCTGCATCCTCAGCCTTCCAGACAACCTGCCAGCGCAGGGTTGCCACTTCATTTCCGGACCATCCTCAGACGGCACCGGGCTGTTTTACACAGTGGTAGTTATGGACGGCGGCAGACTGCCAGCCGTCACATCCCGCGCACAGCCTGCATAAATGCGCGAATCTTGTCGTGATCCTTGAGACCCTTGCCCTGCTCCACGCCACCGCTGACATCCACGGCGTAAGGGCGAACCTGCTCAATGGCTGCCGCAACGTTCGCGGGATTGAGCCCACCTGCCAGGATGATCGGCTTGCTTAAACCCTCAGGAATCAGCGACCAATCGAACGCTTCGCCGGTGCCACCGGGCACGCCGTCGACATACGTATCCAGCAAAATCCCGCGGGCGCCACCGTAGGCGGCACACGCGCTGGCGATATCGTCCCCAGACTTCACGCGCAGCGCCTTGATATACGGACGCTGATAGCTTTCACATTCGTCCGGGGTTTCGTCGCCATGAAACTGCAACATGTCCAGTTGCACGGCATCCAGGGTTTCATTGAGTTCACAACGACTGGCATTGACGAACAAACCCACGGTAGTCACGAACGGTGGCAATGCGGCAATAATCGCCCGCGCCTGCAACACATTCACCGCCCGCGGGCTCCTGGCATAAAACACGAAACCAATGGCGTCTGCCCCCGCCTCGACTGCCGCCAGCGCATCTTCTATGCGGGTAATCCCGCAAATCTTGCTGCGAACGACGGGCATATCGTAGAAACCTCAGGGTTGGACCGAGAAAGTCCCGGATGGTAACAAAAGCTTTTCCGGGCGTCAGCCGCCAAGTTCGCTGAATCCGGTAAGGAAGTGCGGCCCGATAAATCGCTGGGGCAGTTCGAACTCGTCGCGGTACTCCACATCCACCAGATATAGGCCAAATGGATGCGCAGTTACCCCGCCGGTACGGCGAACCCTGCTCTCCAGCACTTCCCTGGCCCATTCGACCGGGCGTTCGCCGGTACCGATGGTCATCAGCACGCCGGCGATATTGCGCACCATATGGTGCAGAAACGCGCCAGCGCGTATATCCAGCACGATCATCTTGCCGTGGCGGGTCACACGCAGGTGGTGGACTTCCTTGATCGGCGACTTGGCCTGGCACTGGCCGGCACGGAAGGCGCTGAAATCATGCACACCCACCAGATGCTGCGCGGCCTCGGCCATGCGCTCGGCATCCAGCGGACGGTGGTTCCAGGTGATTTCTTCGTTAAGGTGCGCTGGGCGGATCTGGTCGTTGTAGATCACGTAGCGGTAACGCCGCGCAATCGCCTTGAAGCGCGCATGAAAATGCGCTGGCATGACTTTGGCCCAGCTGACGCTGACGTCGTGGGGCAAATTGATGTTGGCGCCCATCACCCAAGCCTTCATCGTGCGCTCGGCCTGAGTATCGAAGTGGACCACTTGGCCACAGGCGTGCACACCGGCGTCGGTACGTCCGGCGCACATCAGCGAAACGGGCGAATCGGCGACCTTGGACAGGGCCTTTTCCAGGGTTTCCTGTACCGTCAGCACGCCAGACGCCTGGCGCTGCCAGCCGCGATAGCGCGAACCTTTGTATTCCACGCCCAGGGCGATGCGGTAAAAGCCTGCGGCCGCCATTTCGGCGGCCGCGTTATCTATATTTGCCAAGAACTGAGAGCCTGATGAGTTGCGCAAAGGCGGCCATTATAAATGCGGCAGCCGTGTGACGGGCGCTTTTGTTAGGGATTGACGCAGACCACATGTGAAAAGGGGCTTTCTCCCGATAGCGCGGTGCCAATCAGCACATGTAAGGCTGATCCACTGCTATCGGGAGCAAGCCCCCCCCCACATCAGAGCGGTATCGACCTTCAGATTTTGCCGAGCATTTCCTTGGCTTCGCCGCGCTGGGACTCGTCGCCCTCGGTCAGCACTTCGGACAGGATGTCCCTAGCGCCGTCCGCATCGCCCATGTCGATATAGGCCTGGGCCAAGTCGAGCTTGGTAGCGACCTCGTCAGTGCCGGACAGGAAGTCGAACTCAGGCTCATCCCCACCCAAGGCTGCGTCTTCAGCAGTGAAAGATGGCTCGATGGGTGGATGCTCAAGGCTCTGGGACAGGCGATCCAGCTCGGCATTGACATCGTCCAGCTCCGATGCAAACGCGTCAGGCTTGACGACTGCGTCCGGCTCATCGGCAAGGGACAGATCAAAATCTTCCGGCAGGTCGAAGTCATCCACGGCCGCAGGCGTCAGCGTAGGCGGCTCAACGGCAGGCACGTCGTTCATCTGATCTTCAAGGCCGGACAGGAAGTCATCATCGGACTGAGCTGACGTCGGCGCATCCAGCTGCAGATCCAAATCAAAGTCAGACAGGTCATCCGAGGCCGGCTTAGTGGCGGTTTGCTCTCGCAGCAGCGACTCGAATGTCTGCTGATCGTCCTTGATCTCGGCCGGTGAAGCAGCCTCCAGATCATCCAGGCTCAAATCAAAATCGGTGTCAAAAGCCTCTGGCTTGGGTGCTGCCGGTTTGTCTTCGAGCAAGTCCTTGACGTACTGAGCATCCAGCGCAGCGGCAGCAACCGCCGCACTGACGCCTGCCGCCAACACCGCCATCGCCGGAAAGCGCGACTTCAGTTGCTCGACCTGGGCGTGGTTTTCACCATTGGCCACCAGTTGACGCTCCTGGGTCACGAAACCGTCTTTGTCACTTTGCAGGCCGTAGACCTCCATTAATTTCAAACGTAGGTCACTGCGCTTGGGCTCGTGCTTGATGGCTTGTTCGAGCACATCAGCGGCCTGGTTAAGATGACCACGATCGATATGGGACTGGGCTTGCACCAGTGCGTCGTTGGCGTTTTGCGGCGCAACGGCAACGGCCAGCGGCGCGAGCACGGAGGCGACCGTCGGCACTACCACTGCAGGCTCAACCACTGGAGCGGGCGCCGGAGCGGCGGACAGCTTGACGTTCGGCGGCGGGACTTCAAGCCCCTCGAAACTATCCGAAGGAAGGTCGTGTTCGATATCAGAGGTAAATTGCGGCTCTTCGGCCAATGCACGCGCCATCCGCAGGTGTTTTTCCTCTTCGCGACGGGCGTTGCGATGGCGCAGCCACAGCAGCAGGAGCAACAACACCACCAGGCCCGCCGCACCACCGATCACAGAGAGGACAACCGGGTTGGTCAGCAGGTCATTGAACTTGCCTTCGGGAGCGTCAGCTGCGGCAACCGGTGTAGCCGCTTCCGGTGCGGGAGCAGCTACCGGAACGGCCGGCGTTGGTGCTGGTGTTGCCGCCTGTTCGGCGGGGGTTGCCGGAGTGGCTGCCGGTTCGCTGGCCAACTGCGCGGGCATCGCCGCTGCAGTCGTTGCAGCCGTTGCCTGCGTCGCCGGGTCGCCTTTTTCCGCCTGCAAACGGGCCAACTGATCATTCTTCAATTGAATCAGTTTTTGCAGTTTATCCAGCTGGCTTTGCAGGTCAGCTGCACGGCTCTTGAGTTCGTCGTTATCGCGGCGAGTGGTATCCAGCTGTTCCTGGGTCATCGCCAGCTTGTCGCTCAGACCCTGGCTGTCGCCCGCCTTGCCCTTGCCTCCCTTCTTGGCCGCCTCGGCCGAAACCAGGCTCAAGTTGTCCTGGGCATTGGTGGTCGACGGCGCACTGCCCGCCTGGGTACGCTTGGTGGCGTCCAGTTGTTGCTTGCCGGCGGCCTGGTTGGCTGCCGTGCGACGCCCCTGGCGCCAGGCATCATTCTGCGCGCGAACTTCGGCAATCGCCTGGGGTTGCGGCAGTGCGGTGCTTTGGACAGTGTCCGGTAGGCGCAGCACCTGGCCGGTTTTCAGGCGGTTGATATTGCCGTCGATAAAGGCGCCAGGGTTAAGCGCCTGAATCGCAAGCATGGTCTGCTGCACCGAACCGCCATTGCGGTGTTTCTCGGCGATTTCCCATAGGGTGTCGCGGGAGGTGGTGGTGTGCTGGGCCGGTTTGCTTGCGGCAGGCGCGGCGCTGGCAGGTGCGCCCAAGCGTGGGGCTGGCGCCACAGCGGCCGGTGTCGACCGGTCGAACTTGGACGGATCAAGCAATACGCTGTAGTCGCGCATCAAACGACCATTGGGCCATTGCACTTGCAGCAGAAAGCGAACGTAAGAGTCAGGCAGCGGCTTGCTGGAGGTGACACGCACCACGCTGCGACCGTTGGGGTTGATCACTGGGGTAAATGTCAGGTCATTGAGGAATGCCTGGCGATCGACGCCGGCATCCACAAACGCCTGCGAGGACGCCAGGCTAGGAGTGATCTCGGACGCGGTGAGGCCGCCGACATCGAGCAATTCGATTTCCACCGACAGCGGCTGGTTCAACTTCGACTTGAGGGTCATTTCCCCCAGCTGCAGCGCCTGCGCCATACCGGAGGACAGCGCCGAGGCGGCCGCTATTGCTAACACCAGTTTGCGAACTTGAACCATAGCCTCATCCTTTGTTTGAACACTCCCCGGCCTGCGAGAAGGTTGGTAACCGCTTGCCATAAGGCATGGCGAGCCGATAGGTTACCGACACGCTTCTGTTGCACTTCGGGCCAAGCATAGCGCCTGGCTAGAATCAATCTACAAATTGCGGCCAAGTATCTTTTACGCAAGGCCTTTTATCAACAACTGCGCCAGTTGCACGGCGTTAAGTGCAGCGCCTTTGCGTACGTTATCTGACGTCAGCCACAGATTTAGTTCCGCCGGGTCATCCACACCGGCGCGAACCCTACCGACATAGACCACGTCCTGGCCTACCGCATCACCAACGGCTGTTGGGTAATCCCCCTCCTCCACGAGTTCTATACCCGGCGCAGCGTCGAGCGCACGGTTGACCGCAGCAAGGTCGACCGGCGCAGCCAATTGCAACGACACCGTCAGGCTATCGCCAAAAAACACCGGAGCTTGAACGCAGGTCGCAGAAATCTTTAGTGACGGTAATTCAAGCACAGCACGCAGTTCGTGTACGAGACGCTTCTCAAGGGCTGTATGACCTTGGGCATCTGGCGTGCCGACTTGTGCCAACAGGTTGAAGGCCATTTGCCGGTCGAAGAATTTCGGCTCCAGCGGGCGTACGTTTAGCAGCTCGGCGGTCTGACGGGCCAGTTCGCTGACGGCTTCACGTCCTTGAGCAGACACCGCCAGGTTAGCCGTGACGCTGACGCGCTGGATATCCAGCAGCCCACGCAACGGCGCCAGCAATACCGCCAGGTTGGTCGCGGACGGGCTCGGGCTGCCGAGCTGGAACGGTTTTTTCAAGCCCTTCAGGACGTGGGCATTGGCCTCTGGCACGACCTGTGGCGCCTGTTCGGCGGGCAATGCACCGGACAGGTCGATCACCGAACAACCCGCCGCCGTGGCACGTGGGGCGAAGCTCAGGGTAACGGCTGGACCGGCGGCGAAGAACGCCAGTTGCACATTGCTGAAATCGAATTCATCAACTTCCTTGACCCGCACGTTCTTGCCGCGAAACGGTACCGACGCACCGGCGGAATTATTGCCGGCCAACAAGTACAGGGTGCCGACCGGGAATGCCAACTCTTCGAGAATCTGCACCAGGGCTTCGCCAACAGTGCCGGTGGCGCCGATCACGGCAATTTCAAAGGTCTGGGTCATGGGGGATGCCTCGGGCATTGCGGGGGGAGCGGCACTTTACCGGGTGGCTGGAGGTGAGGCAATTAACCTGGGGGTGGGGCCATGGCTGACGGCGCTATCGGGGCAAGCCACCGCCCACGATGAACAGCATTTCAACGTTGAAATTCGGTCGAATGTGGGAGGCGGCTTGCCCACGAAAGGCCCCAAAAGAACAATAAAAAACCCGCGCCTGTCACCAGAACGCGGGTTTCTATTATTGCTTCAAGCGATCAACGCTCCAGCAAAATCCGCAGCATGCGGCGCAACGGCTCAGCCGCGCCCCACAGCAGTTGGTCGCCGACGGTAAACGCGCCGAGGAACTGACTGCCCATGTTCAGCTTGCGCAGACGGCCCACCGGTACATTCAGGGTGCCAGTGACCTTGGTCGGGCTCAGCTCCTGCATGCTGATGTCGCGGTTGTTCGGCACCAGCTTGACCCACGGGTTGTGCTGGCTGATCAACCCTTCGATATCGGCGATCGGCACGTCTTTGTTCAGCTTGATGGTCAGCGCCTGGCTGTGGCAGCGCATGGCGCCGATGCGCACGCAGATGCCGTCAACCGGGATCGGGCTCTTGAAACGGCCGAGAATCTTGTTGGTCTCGGCCTGGGCCTTCCACTCTTCGCGGCTCTGGCCGTTCGGCAGCTCTTTGTCGATCCATGGGATCAAGCTACCGGCCAATGGCACGCCGAAGTTCTCGGTCGGGTAGGCATCGCTGCGCATGGCTTCGGCCACACGACGGTCAATGTCGAGGATTGCGCTGGCCGGGTCGGCCAGCTGATCGGCGACGGCCGCGTGGGTGGCGCCCATCTGCTTGATCAGCTCACGCATGTTCTGCGCGCCGGCACCGGAGGCCGCCTGATAGGTCATGGCGCTCATCCACTCGACCAGACCCGCTTCGAACAGGCCACCCAGGCCCATCAGCATCAGGCTGACGGTGCAGTTGCCACCGACGTAGTTCTTGGTGCCGGCATCCAGTTGCTGGTCGATGACCTTGCGGTTGACCGGGTCGAGGATGATCACGGCATCGTCCTGCATACGCAGGCTCGACGCGGCGTCGATCCAGTAACCCTGCCAGCCCGCTTCGCGCAGTTTCGGGAAGACTTCGCTGGTGTAGTCGCCACCCTGGCAGGTCACGATCACGTCGAGTGTCTTCAACTCGTCAATGCTGTAGGCATCCTTGAGCGGGGCAATATCCTTGCCCACGGACGGCCCTTGGCCACCCACGTTCGAGGTGGTGAAAAACACCGGCTCAATAAGATCGAAATCCTGCTCTTCCAGCATCCGCTGCATGAGCACGGAACCGACCATACCGCGCCAACCGATCAGACCTACACGTTTCATCGCAACTACACCTTGTTAAAAAGTGGGCCGCCTTGCAGCAACAACTGCAAGCGGGCCCGAGAGATTACAGATTCCGCAGCGCGGCGACTACTGCGTCGCCCATTTCTTGCGTACCGACTTTGGTGCAACCCTGCGACCAGATGTCACCGGTGCGCAAACCCTGATCCAGCACCAGGCTCACGGCCTTCTCGATCGCGTCCGCCGCATCGCCCAGGTTGAAGCTGTAACGCAGCATCATCGAGACCGACAAAATGGTCGCCAGCGGGTTGGCAATGCCCTGGCCCGCAATGTCCGGCGCCGAACCGTGGCAAGGCTCGTACATACCCTTGTTGTTGGTGTCCAGCGACGCCGAAGGCAGCATGCCGATAGAGCCGGTGAGCATCGACGCCTGGTCGGACAGGATGTCGCCGAACAGGTTGTCGGTGACGATCACGTCGAATTGCTTCGGCGCGCGCACCAGTTGCATGGCGGCGTTGTCCACGTACATGTGGCTCAGTTCGACATCCGGGTAGTCCTTGGCCACTTCCTCGACGATTTCGCGCCACAGTTGGCTGGAGGCCAGTACGTTGGCCTTATCCACCGAGCAGACTTTCTTGCCGCGCACGCGGGCCATGTCGAAACCGACACGGGCGATACGGCGGATTTCGCTCTCGCTATACGGCAGGGTGTCGTAGGCCTGGCGCTCGCCATTTTCCAGTTCGCGCACGCCGCGTGGGGAGCCGAAGTAGATGCCGCCGGTCAACTCACGCACGATCAGAATATCGAGACCAGCCACCACTTCCGGCTTGAGGCTCGACGCGTCGGCCAGTTGCGGGTAGAGGATCGCCGGACGCAGATTGCCGAACAGGCCCAGTTGCGCGCGGATCTTCAGCAGGCCGCGCTCAGGGCGGATGTCACGTTCGATTTTGTCCCACTTCGGACCACCCACGGCGCCGAGCAGCACAGCATCGGCAGCACGGGCGCGGTCCAGGGTTTCATCGGCCAGTGGCACGCCGTGTTTGTCGATGGCGGCGCCGCCGATCACGTCGTGGCTCAGCTCGAACCCCAGGCTGTACTTGCTGTTGGCGAGTTCCAGGACTTTGACCGCTTCGGCCATGATTTCCGGACCAATACCGTCGCCAGGGAGAATCAGAATCTGCTTGCTCATGGGTTCCTCATTTCATCGAGCGACCTGCCCGTGGGCAGGTCGGGAAAATTAATCAGCGTTCGGCCCATACCACGAGCACATCGGTGCTGAAGGTGCCGTCGGCTTGAATTTCGTAGTAATCGCGCACTTCCTGGCCCATCGCCTGCTGCAACTCCAGGATCGCGGCGCGCAGCACTTGCGGTGTACGCATACGTTCGACCCACGAGGTGTATTCCAGGCGCAGGCGCTGGCGGCTGCTGTTGCGTACATGCAAACCGGCTTCGCTGAGCTGACGCATCCACTCGGCGGCGGAGTAATCGCGCACGTGACTGGTGTCGCGCAGCACCTCGACGGTCTGCAGGTAAGTGTCCAACAGCGGACTACCCGGTGACAACACGTCAACAAAGGCCGCCACGCCGCCCGGCTTGAGCACGCGGCGCACTTCACGCAGGGCCAGGCCAAGGTCGCTCCAGTGGTGGGCCGAGTAGCGGCTGAACACGAAGTCGAACTCGCCATCGGCGAACGGCAGGCGCTCGGCGGCGCCATTTACGGTGCTGATATTGGTGAAGCCGCGATCTTGCGCAGCGGCAGCCACCACATCAAGCATCTGCTGGGACAGGTCATAGGCCACCACTTCCTTGACCAGCGGCGCCACATTGAAGCTCACATGACCGGCACCGCAACCGAGATCCAGCAGTCGCGCACTGCCCTGCCCGGCCAGTTCTGCCTGCAGCAGCGCGAATTCGGTGCCTTGGGCGTGCACGGCACTGCTCAGGTAGGCAGACGCCTGTTCGCCGAATTGTTTTTGCACGACTTGGGTGTGGGCGGTGTTGGTCATGGTGGCATCCTTCAAGGGTTGCGTTGCTAGTACCGGCCCTATCGGGGGCAAACCCCCTCCCACAGGGGAACGCATTCCAAATGTGGGAGGGGGCTTGCCCCCGATGAGGCCGGTCCTGCCTATATCAATTTAGGCGTCGCGAAACAGCCAAGGCTGGCTCGCTCGGTGCTTGGCTTCAAACGCCGCAATCGCATCACCGTCCTGCAAGGTCAGGCCGATATCGTCCAGGCCGTTGATCAGGCAGTGTTTACGGAAGGCGTCCACCTCAAAGTGGTACACCTTGCCGTCCGGACGGGTCACGGTTTGCGCAGCGAGGTCGACGGTCAACTGGTAGCCCACATCGGCTTCCACTTGCTTGAACAGCTCGTCGACTTCTTCGTCAGTCAAGATGATCGGCAACAGGCCGTTCTTGAAGCTGTTGTTGAAGAAGATGTCGGCATAGCTCGGCGCGATGATGCTGCGAAAGCCATATTCTTCCAGGGCCCATGGCGCGTGCTCGCGACTGGAACCGCACCCGAAGTTTTCGCGGGCCAGCAACACGCTGGCGCCTTGGTAGCGTTCGGCGTTAAGCACGAAGTCCTTGTTCAGCGGGCGCTTGGAGTTGTCCTGATAGGCGTAGCCCACGTCCAGGTAGCGCCACTCATCGAACAGGTTAGGGCCGAAACCGGTGCGCTTGATCGACTTCAAAAACTGCTTGGGGATGATCTGGTCGGTGTCCACGTTGGCACGGTCCAACGGCGCGACAAGACCTGTGTGTTGGGTAAAAGCTCTCATCGGGTATTCCTCAGATCAATTCGCGAACGTCGATGAAACGACCGTTGACGGCAGCGGCGGCGGCCATGGCCGGGCTCACCAGGTGGGTACGGCCACCGGCGCCCTGACGCCCTTCGAAGTTACGGTTGGAGGTCGACGCGCAATGCTCGCCCGACTCCAGGCGGTCCGGGTTCATCGCCAGACACATCGAGCAGCCCGGCTCACGCCATTCAAAACCGGCTTCGAGGAAGATCTTGTCCAGGCCTTCGGCTTCAGCCTGGGCTTTAACCAAGCCTGAGCCCGGAACCACGATGGCCTGCTTGATGGTCGAGGCGACCTTGCGCCCCTTGGCGATCACCGCCGCAGCGCGCAGGTCTTCGATCCGCGAGTTGGTGCAGGAACCGATAAACACGCGATCCAACTGGATGTCAGTGATTGCCTGGTTGGCCTTCAAGCCCATGTACTTCAAGGCGCGCTCGATGGAACCGCGCTTGACCAGGTCGGCTTCCTGAGCCGGGTCCGGCACGTTCTGGTCGACGGCCAGGACCATTTCCGGCGAAGTACCCCAGCTGACTTGCGGCTTGATCTGGGCAGCGTCGAGTTCGACCACGGTATCGAACACCGCATCAGCGTCGGAGACCAAGTCTTTCCAGGCTTCGACGGCGGCATCCCAATCGGCACCAGCCGGTGCGAAAGGACGACCCTTGACGTATTCGATGGTCTTTTCATCCGCCGCCACCATACCCACGCGGGCACCGGCTTCGATGGACATGTTGCAGATGGTCATGCGGCCTTCGATGGAGAGGTCGCGAATGGCGCTGCCGGCGAATTCGATGGCATGGCCGTTACCGCCAGCGGTGCCGATCTTGCCGATCACAGCGAGGACGATGTCCTTGGCGGTGACGCCAAACGGCAACTTGCCTTCGACGCGCACCAGCATGTTCTTCATTTTCTTGGCAACCAGGCACTGGGTGGCGAACACGTGCTCGACCTCCGAGGTGCCGATACCGTGAGCCAGAGCGCCGAAGGCACCGTGGGTCGACGTGTGGGAGTCACCGCAAACCACGGTCATGCCTGGCAAGGTGGCGCCCTGCTCCGGGCCGATCACATGGACGATGCCTTGACGCACATCATTCATCTTGAATTCGGTGATGCCATATTCATCGCAGTAATCATCGAGGGTCTGCACCTGCAACCGCGACACAGTGTCGACGATGGCGTCGATGCCGCCCTTGCGCTCCGGGGTGGTCGGTACGTTGTGATCCGGGGTGGCGATGATCGAGTCGACGCGCCAAGGCTTGCGCCCGGCCAGTCGCAGGCCTTCGAACGCTTGTGGCGAGGTCACTTCATGGATGATGTGACGGTCGATATAAATCAGCGACGAGCCATCGTCGCGCCGTTTCACTTCATGGGAATCCCAAAGCTTGTCGTAAAGCGTTTTGCCGGCCATCAGTCGGTCCTCATCAGCGGTGCTTCTATACGCCGGGCTTTTCAATAACCCTTTGGCTTGTGAGGCTGATGGTATGGCGCTACATTAAATAACTCAAATTCATATTTTTTATGCTTTGGATTACCAACTGGAATACCACAATGGACTTGGCCAACCTCAATGCCTTTATCGCCATCGCCGAGATCGGCAGCTTCTCCGGCGCTGGAGAACGCCTGCACTTGACCCAACCGGCCATCAGCAAACGTATCGCCGGCCTGGAACAGCAATTGAAGGTGCGACTGTTTGATCGCCTGGGCCGCGAAGTCGGCCTGACCGAGGCCGGACGCGCCTTGCTCCCGCGCGCTTACCAGATTCTCAATGTGCTGGACGACACCCGCCGCGCCCTCACCAACCTTACCGGCGAGGTCAGCGGGCGGCTCACATTAGCCACCAGCCACCATATAGGCCTGCATCGCCTGCCGCCTATCCTGCGAACCTTTACCCGGGAATACCCGAACGTGGCGCTGGATATTCAATTTCTCGATTCTGAAGTGGCCTACGAAGAAATCCTCCATGGCCGCGCTGAAGTGGCAGTGATCACCCTGGCGCCCGAGCCCCACAACCTGGTGCGCGCCACGCCAGTGTGGGACGACCCGCTGGACTTTGTGGTGGCGCCGGAGCATAGCCTGATCAGTAACGGCTCCATCAGCCTGGCTGATATTGCCGGCCATCCGGCGGTTTTCCCTGGCGGCAACACGTTTACCCACCATATTGTCAGCCGGTTGTTCGAGGCCCAAGGCCTTACCCCGAACATCGCGATGAGTACTAACTACTTGGAAACTATCAAAATGATGGTGTCTATCGGCCTGGCCTGGAGCGTGTTGCCGCGCACCATGCTCGATGATCAGGTGGCAAGTATCGCTTTGCCAGGCATACAACTCAGTCGCCAGCTAGGCTATATCGTGCACACCGAAAGGACGCTGTCGAATGCTGCGCGGGCTTTCATGAGCCTATTGGACGCACAGATGGATTTGCCAGGGATACCGGCATGACACTGTGCGGCCTCGGGTTCTGAGTAAAACCGTGCTGTTTGCCCATCGAATCAAGGCCCTTTGATAATGCGCAACCCCGTCGACCCCGTGCCACCCCTACCCCGCATTTACGCGCTGGACCCTCAACAGGCGGAACAAAGCTGGGAGAGCGCGCCACAACTGCTGGCAGCCCTTAATGCTGCGCGGCTGGGCGCATGGTGCTGGGAAATAGACACCGGCCGCATAAGTTGGTCACGGGGCACCCAGGCGTTGTTTGGTTTTGATCCGCGCCAACCGCTGCCCCAGGACCTGGACTACCTTGACTTGCTGGCCCAGTCGGATCGCGCCCGAGTGGTACGGGCTTTTCACGCCGTACTGGCCGGCGAGCCGCTTGAGCAGGCCATGCATCACCGCATCCAATGGCCTGACGGCAGCTTTCACTGGCTGGAAATCAACGGCAGCCTGCAGCCGGACAAAACCGGTCGGCGCCGCATGATCGGGGTGATCCGCGAGGTTACCCACCAGCGTGAACGTGAAAACGCCCTCGGGCACTCCGAAAAACGCTTCGCCACGCTGTTTCACCTGTGCCCGAACATGGTACTGCTGACGCGCCGGGCCGACGGCCTGATCAGCGAAGCCAACCAGTATTTCGAGATGCTCTTCGGCTGGCCCTTGGGCGATGCCATCGGCCGCACGACACTGGAACTGGGCCTATGGCGCCACCCGGAGCAACGCGCACAATTGGTCAAGGCCACGCAGCGCAAGGGCGAGCCCATTACCATGGAGGTGCAGTTTTGCGCCGGCAACGGCCAAGTCCACAACGGCACGCTCAGCGCGCAAAAAGTCGAGTTGGAGGGTGAGGCCTATCTGATCAGCACCTTCCTCGACACCACCGAACGCAAAAATGCAGAGCAGGCGCTCAAGGACAGTCAGGAGCGCCTCGACCTGGCGCTGGACTCGGCACAACTGGGTACTTGGGACTGGCACATTCCCAGCGGCATGCTCTATGGCTCGGCGCGCGCAGCCCAATTGCACGGTCTGCCGTCCGAACCGTTCCACGAATCCTTCGATGCCTTTTTCGAAGGCATGCCCAACGAGGAACGGGACAACATGCGCAACGCCTACCGCACCCTGCGCGAAGGCCCTGCCGGAAACTACCAACTGACCTACCGCGTGGCCATGGAAGATGGCAGCTCGCGCTACCTGGAAAGCCGTGCTCGCCTGTACCGCGACGAGCGAGGTTTACCCCTGCGCATGGCCGGCACGCTGCTCGATATCACAGACCAAGTGGAGCGCGAACAACGCCTGAGCGCCTCCGAAGAAAAATTCGCCAGCCTGTTCCAGGCCAGCCCCGACCCGATCTGCGTCACAGGCCTGGAGAGTGGCGCCTTTATCGAGATCAATCCGGCCTTTACCCAAACCTTTGGCTGGAGCGCTGCCGAGGTAATCGACAAGAGCGCTGACCAGATCGGCCTATGGGATGATTCCAGTCAGCGCCTGGAGCGTATCGAGCGGGTCATTCGCGAGCAGTCGTTGAGCAACGTGGCCGTGGTGGTGCATCACAAGAATGGCCACAGCCTGACCTGCATGATTTCCAGCCGCCTGATCAAGGTCGGAGATCAAGCGTGCATCGTTACGACGTTGCGCGATATCACCCAACAACAGCGCTCCGAGGCCGCGCTGAAGGCCAGCGAGGAGAAATTCGCCAAGGCCTTCCATTCCAGCCCTGACGCGATTTCCATCACCGAGCGCGACACTGGCCGCTATGTGGAGGTCAACGATGGCTTCTGCCGCCTGACCGGCTTGCGAGCTGAAGAAGCTATTGGCCTGACTTTTTATCAGATCGGCATCTGGGCCGATGAGAACCAACGCTCGGCGCTATTGGCCGAGTTGCAGATCAAGGGCCGGATTCACCACCTGGAAATGCTCTGGCACAACAAACGCGGTGAAGTGCTGGCAGTAGAAGTCTCGGTCGAGCCCATCACCCTGAATGAAACCCCGTGCCTGCTGCTGACCGCGCGGGACGTGAGCCTGCTGAAAAACGCCCAGGCGCAGATCCGCCATCTGGCCTACCACGACCCGCTGACCAACCTGCCCAACCGTGCGCTGTTGATGGACCGCCTGAGCCAGCAGATCGCCCTGCTCAAGCGCCATAACCTACGCGGCGCGCTGCTGTTCCTCGATCTTGACCACTTCAAGCACATCAATGACTCCTTGGGCCATCCGGTCGGCGACACCGTGCTGAAAATCGTCACCGCGCGGCTGGAAGCCAGCGTGCGCATGGAAGACACCGTGGCGCGCCTGGGTGGCGATGAATTCGTGGTGCTGCTCAGCGGCCTGGATGGCTCGCGCCAGGAGGTCAGCAACCAGGTGCAGGAACTGGCCGACACCCTGCGTGAATTGCTTTCGGAGCCGATGTTCCTGGACGGGCACAGATTGCAGGTCACGCCGAGCATTGGCGTGGCGTTGATTCCCGATCACGGCTCCACACCGGCCGACCTGCTCAAGCGCGCCGACATTGCCCTTTACCGCGCCAAGGACTCAGGGCGCAACACCACGCAGATGTTTCACAACAGCATGCAAAAAGCCGCCAGCGAACGCCTGCGCATGGAAACCGACCTGCGCCTGGCCCTGGCGCGCGGCGAATTCAGCGTTCATTACCAACCCCAGGTGGATGCGCGCGGTAACAAGATCGTAGGTGCGGAGGCACTGGTGCGTTGGCAGCACCCACAATTGGGTGCGCAGTCACCGTCGGAATTTATCAAGGTGCTGGAAGACAGCGGCCTGATCCTTGAAGTGGGCACCTGGATCCTTGATGAGGCCTGCGCCGCCTTTGGGCAACTGATCAAAGAAGGCTTGGTGGACCCGCTGAATTTCAGTCTATGCGTGAATATCAGCCCCCGGCAGTTTCGCCAGAACGATTTCGTAGAACGGGTGGAGCACAGCCTTAAGCAGCATTCCTTGCCCTGCAGCCTTCTGAAACTGGAAATCACCGAAGGTATCGTGATCCAGAACCTGGATGACACCGTCAACAAGATGCGCCGCCTGAAGAAGCTCGGCGTGAGCTTTGCGATGGATGACTTTGGCACCGGTTACTCTTCACTGACATACCTCAAGCGCTTGCCGGTGGACGCGCTGAAGATCGATCAGTCGTTTGTGCGAGACGCGACCCATGATCCAAACGACGCGGAAATCATCAGGGCGATCGTGGCGATGGCTCGCAGTTTGAATCTGGAGGTGATTGCCGAGGGTGTGGAGACCCCCGAGCAACTGGCATTCCTGCAAGCGTTGGGGTGTCATCTGTATCAAGGGTTCATTTACAGCAGGCCGCTACCGCTGAAAGAGTTCAGGCAATTGCTGATATAACTATTAAATAGTCGACTGCTACTTTCATGACGAACAGCGACAGTCGATTATTTTTCAGGCCAACGCCAATACATTAATCAATTGCTAAAACATTACGCTTTAAAAAACGACTTCAATCCGCTCATGGCCCCACCCACCTTTTCAAACATCGAAGCAGCAAGTGAACCACCGATACTAACCGCACCGGAAATCGCCAACCCGACCGGACCTAATAACGGCGCCGCCAGACTTATCAGCGGACTAAGTGCTTTTACTACTCCCCCCAACACCTTACCAATCCCACTGAAAACACTGCCGACTTTGTCAAAGACTTTTCCGAAAAAGCTGCCAATCTTGGAAAAAAAACTCTGCTTCTTCGGAGCTGGCTTACAAGGCCTGCAAAGCTTTGGCGGGGCTGGCTTGCAGGGTACACAGTATGTTGGCGGGGGCGGGTTATAACACCCAAACCGGATGCCGCAACCAGGGCCTGAGGCACGGATGGGCAACGTCGCACTGGAACCGCAGTTAGGGGAGTAAACGGAATTAACGCCATAGGTACGGCTCACAACTGGATCACGCATAAGAATTTTAGTCCTATATTTATCCGAGTTAAGACGGCAGATAGCAGCAATACAGAAGACCAGTATTTTTTACGCACTAACTACCTGACGCCCAACCCTTACGTGGCCATCCCCCCAAAAAAGTTCCTTGATCAATGCCAACCGCTCACGTTGAATTTGTCATACAGCCCGAACGACTTACATCAACATTTAAAGCACGTCAGGATGACTCATACCCAATAGACAACTTACCTGCCGCACATCCGTCTCGCGACGAAGGGCGGTAAACAGTTCCACCGCCTGCGGGTAATTACGCGTTAACATCGCCAACCATTGTTTCAATCGGCCAGGCGCCTGTTTTTCAGTCAGTTGCGCTACCGACTGGGTCCAGAACTCGCGGAGCATGGGCTGCATCTCTGCCCACGTCATTTCGACCACTTCCTCGCCTGCGCGCGCTGCTGCAATCTGCCGCGCCAGGTCAGGGCGCGCCACCAGGCCACGGCCAAGCATGATGTCCTCTACGCCGCTGATCTCCCGACAGCGGCGCCAGTCTTCGACACTCCAGATATCGCCATTAGCGAACACCGGCACCCTGACCACGTCCTGGACCCGCGGGATCCACTCCCAATGAGCCGGCGGCTTGTAACCATCGGCCTTGGTACGCGCATGCACCACGATATGCGCCGCACCGCCTTCGGCCAGGGCCGTGGCGCACACCAGCGCGCCATCCGGGCTATCGAAGCCCAGGCGCATCTTGGCAGTCACCGGGATATGGGCAGGCACCGCACGCCGCACGTGTTCAACGATCTGGTTGAGCAACTCCGGTTCCTTGAGCAGCACGGCACCGCCTCGGGACTTGTTGACGGTCTTGGCCGGGCAGCCAAAGTTCAGATCGATCACTTGCGAACCCAGCTCACAGGCCAGTGCGGCATTCTCCGCAAGGCACACAGGATCGGAACCGAGCAATTGCACGCGCAAGGGCACGCCCGCAGCGGTGTGGGCACCGTGCAGCAGCTCTGGAGCAAGTTTGTGGAAGTACGCCGGGGTCAGCAGGCGGTCGTTGACGCGGATAAACTCGGTCACGCACCAGTCAATACCGCCCACACGGGTCAACACGTCCCGCAGGATGTTGTCGACCAACCCTTCCATGGGCGCCAAAGCAATTTGCATGGAAAACACTCAACAAAAATCGTGGCGCAGTTTACTGGGTTTCCTACGGCAACCGTTAACCCCCTGTCAGGGCGGGGCCATAGCCATCGAGAAACTCGCTCGGCATGCGCTTGGGCTTGCCCGTGGACAATTCGATGCAGACGAAGGTGGTTTGCGCGCGCAGAAGGGTTGCACCGTCACGCGGGCGGACCAGTTGAAAGCGGCGGGTCATCTTCAGACGCTGGTCCCAATCGACGATCCAGGTGGCCAGTTGCAGCTCGTCGCCTTCGTAGCCTGCCGCCAGGTAATCGATCTCATGGCGCACCACCGCCATGGCGCGGTCCAGACGGCGATACTCGGTCAGGTCCAGCCCCAAACGCTGGGAATGACGCCAGGCACAGCGCTCCAGCCAGGATACGTACACCGCATTATTTGCGTGCCCAAGGCCGTCGATATCCTCAGGGGCGACCTGCAGGTCAATGATAAACGGCGTTGCCAAATCCCAGCCCATGCCTTGCTCCCAGTCGATTAATGGCGGCGGGAGGCAGTGTATCAGGCGCTTTGCCGCGCCTGTAGACGGCAACCCGCCAACAGCGCCAGCACGCCATCGATCACCCGCGGATCGGCCAGTACTTTCTGGTGGCCGCCTTGTTCAAGGCGCAGCAGGCGGCTGTCGAACCAGGCTTCGTGAATGGCTTGGGAGGCGTTGACGGGGACAAAGGTATCGTCTTCAGCGTGCACGATCAGCCCGGGAATATTCATTTGATAGTGGGCCACATCCAAATGCTTGAGTGGCATTCCGAATGTTTGCTCCACCTCCTGAATAAACACCGAACGCGCCTTCGCTGGCAAACCGACCATTTGGGTAAAACCACGCAGTACATCCAGGAAACGCGACGGTGCAGCGATACTGACCAGCGCCTGGGTACGCAACCCCAACTGCACCGCCAACATTGCACTGGCGCCACCCATGGAATGGCCGACCACTGCATGCAGGGGCGGCAACTCGGCCGCCGCCTCCAGCATGGCGCGAGCAAACAGCAGCACATGAGCCTCACGCCCCGGTGAGCGGCCATGAGCAGGCCCGTCCAGAGCAATCACGGAGTAACCGTTGTCGACTAAGGCGGTGATCAGACTGGCAAACTGGGTTGGCCGGCCTTCCCAGCCGTGCATCAACAAAACTGCCGGACCCTGCCCCCAGCGCAGGGCCGACAAGCCAAAGCGCAAGGTGATGCGCTCCGATTGCGCCAGCAGCGGTAACTCCCAGTCACGGGGCGGCAGGTCGCGGGGCGTCATGAAGGCTCGACGCATCTTGTTGGCCACCGTGTGCGGCGCCAGGTACCCCAGCGTGCCGTTGAAGCGACGAATCCAGGTTAACGCGCCCATTCTGCGAGCCCTCTTCCTATCGCACAGCCGACTTGGCAGCGCGCAACACTCGGTCCGACAGCTCACCCGGCCCCAAGGCGCGGGCCAAGGCCAGGCCACCGATCATTAATGCCATATCGGCTAAGGCCTTGTCGGTGTCTTCAGGGCTTGCGGCAAGCTGAGCAGCCATCAACTCGACATGTTCGCTCAGCGCGTCGCGAAAGGCGTCCGGCAGGCGAGCCATCTCCCCTACAGTCGCTGGAATCGGGCAGGCCTGCGCGGTGGAGTCGCGATGCTTGCGCGAGAGGTAAAACGCCGCAACCAACCCCCTGCGTTCTTCTCCGGTCAACTGCGCGTCCATATCGTCGATGGAGGCGCGACGCCTTGCCAGCAGTTGCGTAAAGGCCTCCAGCATCAACGCATCCTTGCTTTCAAAGTGCGCGTAGAAGCCGCCGACGGTCAGCCCCGCCGCGCCCATGACTTCACCGACACTCGGCTCGGCCGGGCCGCGCTGGATCAACGCGGCGCTGGCGGCCTGCAGAATGCGTTCGCGGGTTTGCGCTTTTTTATCGTTCATCAAAGCCTCCAACTCTCATGGGTTGAATATTATTACCATAATAATATTTAGCAAGCGACAGTCATGACCACTGGTCAGAACAGGAAGAAAGGAGGTGATGAGAGAAGTGGTCAAACGCCAGACAAACAAAAGGGCCATTCAATAATTGAATGACCCTTAAAAATCC
>PJQF01000096.1_pt1 | contig 57403 bp, 50 predicted proteins | sample 1503741 | NCBI WGS metagenome assembly PJQF01 (sample SAMN07775949, study PRJNA414020) | Biofilm metagenome, whole genome shotgun sequencing project. | isolation source: biomolecule (vanillin) treated reverse osmosis membrane biofilm | place: India: Nagpur | collected 2017-03-21
ATCTAGGGGAGGCCCGCCTGCACGCGGAGGCGGCAACACCCACGATTTCTACGCATCGTTAGGTGATACGATTGAGCACGAACAAGTGCAGGTAACCATTCAAGGTCAAACGATCAGTTCTAATTTTGGTAAGGTCGCTTCCAGTCGTTTTAATTTGGAACAATTAGTTTCTGCAGGGTTGGAAGGCTCGATCTTCAAGCGTAATGAAACGCAGTTTACAGAAGCGGATAAATTGTTACTGGATGAATTAGCCAATGAAGGTTATCGCGCATATTTGGATTTGAAGCACCACGAAAAATTTGTTCCGTATCTGGAGAAAGTGACTCCTCTGTCTTTCTTTGGCGAAACCAACATTGGTTCACGACCCGTGAAGCGCAGCGCGAGCGAAGGGCTTAAGTTTGAAGACCTTCGTGCGATTCCATTTGTAGGATCGTGGGCCATGATGAAACAGAACATTCCCGGATTTTACGGTGTGGGTAGCGCGATTGAAGCGTTGGAAAAGAAAGGAAAACTGCCGCTGTTGAAACAGTTGTATCAAAACTCTTTGTTTTTCCGAACCCTGTTGGGCAATAGTATGATGTCGCTCACCAAAACGTATTACGAGGCCACCACCTATCTAGGCAACGACCCTGAGTTTGGTCCATTCTGGCACAAGATGTATAACGAATACGTGTTGTCGAAAGTAAAGACTTTGGAAGTATCGGGATTGAATGAATTAATGGGCAATAATCCCAACATTCGTCAGTCCGTTCACTTGCGCGAACAAATTGTGTTGCCACTGATTGCCATACAGCAATCTTCATTGATGAATTTGAGGAATCTGAATGATGCAAACAAAGCACACGAACTGCGATACCGAAAGTTAATCATCCGAAGCATGTTTGGTATTATTAATGCGGCCAGAAATTCAGCTTAGTTGTGATCGACTTAGGTACATTTCAAGAAAAAGCGAAAGCGCAGTCCGTTCAAAACAAAAAGTTTTTAATGGGATTGAAGAAAAGAAATCCGCGCGAAGTGGATGATGCATTTCATGAGGTGCATGAGGAGGTGTTTCAGGAAATGGATTGCTTGGAGTGTGCGAATTGCTGTAAAGCCACAAGTCCTATTTTTTATCAGACCGATATTGAGCGGGTTGCGAAAGCCCTGCGCATGAAGCCGGGCGATTTTATTGAAAAGTATTTGCGAATAGATGAAGACAAAGACTATGTGCTTAAGTCTTCACCTTGTCCCTTTTTAGATTCAGATAATTATTGCAGCGTTTATGCTGACCGTCCGAAGGCTTGCCGGGAGTATCCACACACCGATCGAAAAAAAATGGTGCAGATTATGGATTTGACACACAAAAACACACTGGTATGCCCAGCTGTTTTTGAAATGGTCGAACGGCTAAAAGCGATTGGCTGACTCAGACCTTCCAGAAATAAAAATACTTATTGATGTAAGAATTGATCAAAAATCGATTGATCGGTGAATGAAGCATTGGCTTTTTTTGCAGAAAAAAAATATGAACAATAGTACCGAGAATGTGACCCTTGCCGCAGCTTTTGTGAATGATGTTTTAACTATTTATCAGGATAAGTCAGCGACTGATTTTGAAACGTTAAAGGGGTTTACCAAAGGCCATGATCTTTCCAACCCGATGAACATGGTTCCGATTACCGTTTACAATGATATGTGCAATTGGATTGAGAACCAAGTAGGTAAAGCCAATGCTCGTTTGGTAGGTAGGCAGATTGGCAAAACGGCATTTGATGCCATGAAGCGTTTCAATTTGATCACCGATCAATCTACGCCACACGAAGTGATGAAGGCGCTTGCTACCGTAGCAAGCACGATGATCAAGGATCCGCATGGCCGAGGTTGGGAGATTCTTGAATTTGGTCCCAAGCATATCGTGATGCGAAGAACACAAACGTTTAACAACACGCTGCAATTTGGACTATTGGACGAGATCATTCGCAAAACCAAAGTACTGGCGCCCAAAATCGAATATTTGAAAAACGTGGAAGCAGGAGATGAGTTCGATGAATACAAAATCTCTTGGCTATAAAGAACATGCTTTACATTAAAAAAGGGCAGCGGTGTTAAACTGCTGCCCTTTTCATTTCTACGTCAAGTAAAATTAAACCTGCGCTTGTAGCTTGTTAGCTAAAACAGATTTCGGCACAGCTCCAATTTGCTTATCTACAATTTGGCCGTTTTTGAAAACCAGCAACGTAGGGATGTTGCGAACGCCAAAACGGGCTGTTACTTGTGGATTGTCATCCACGTTTAATTTGGCTACAATGGCCTTGCCTTCATAGTCTCCGGCAAGTTCTTCCACCAAAGGACCAATCATTTTACAAGGTCCGCACCATTCGGCCCAAAAATCGACTAATACGGGTTTGTCGCTTTTTAAGGTTTCATCAAACGTTGCATCGGTAAGTTCGAGTGTTTTTCCCATGATATAGAGTGTGTTTATATGTTCATTAATTATTCTACAGTGTCCAACACAAAGGTAGGAGAAAATGTTCCAACTTCTGTTTTTTGTGTCACTTTTGGCGTTAGATCCGTCAGCCAGCGTACATCTTGCTTTTCACCGATTACGCCTACTTCGGCCCATTTTTTCAATTCGTTGATCAATTGATTCGAAGCTTTTACTCGTCCGGAACGCGATAGCAACTCGGCTTGCATAGAATCAAAATCATCTTTCAGGAACATTTTGATGGATGAGTTGCCCGCATTTTTCTTACAAATCTTATCAATCGAATCGATAAAATCACGATTCACATCTTGCACAGTAAATCGCAACGCCAACCCCTGCACTTTTTTACTTGCCAATTCATTCAACAAATCAATCGAACGGATTTTGAACTCCAAGCTTTGGTCGCCCCATGCTTTTTTAACAATATTCCCTTCAATAAATAGGAATAGACCAGGCATCAGGAAGGATTTGAATTTGAGGTAATCATCGCTCCATAAAACCACTTCCGCTTTGCCACTGTAATCTTCAATGAACATTTTTCCGAAAGGTCGCCCGGTCTTAGTCATTCGATGTTCTACCGAAGCCACAATGCCACCTATTTTGCATTCCTTGCCTTCGTTCCCTTCCAATTCACTCAAGGTGGATACGGGAGTATTGCAAAAAGCATCCATCTCAAATTTGAAATTGTCTAGTGGGTGGCCGGAAATGTAAACGCCTACTACTTCTTTCTCAAAATGTAATTTTTCAATTTCACTGAAAGGCTCGATCGGATCTACTTTCGGTAAGGGCATTTGGGTGCCGGTGCTGCTGCCAAACAAACTTGCTTGCGCACTTTGTGATTCTTGCTGCAATTTGGCAGAGTACTTAATTACTTTCTCCGTTAAAGAAAGATCGCCTTCTTTCGCGGCAATGTATTGTCTGCGATGGTATTCGGTAAAACAATCAAAGGCACCAGACAGGGCAAGACATTCAAACGTTTTTTTGTTGACGGCCCGTTGATTCAATCGCTTGGCAAAATCAAACAAGTCTTTGTACTGGCCGCGCGCATCGCGCTCTTGTATGATCGATTCAACGGCTGCATCGCCTGCTCCTTTGATCGCTCCAAGCCCAAATCGAATTTGCCCTTCTTTGTTTACTTCAAAATACACACCCGATTCGTTCACGTGTGGCCCCAGCACTTCAATATTTTGTTTGCGGCATTCTTCAATAAAGTAAGTGACACTATCTAAATTACTTTGCGAATGCGTGAGTACCGCTGCCATGTATTCAGCCGGATAATTTGCTTTCAGATAAGCAGTTTGATAGGCTACCAAAGAATAGCAAGTAGAGTGTGATTTGTTAAAAGCGTATTGCGCAAAAGCCTCCCAGTCTTTCCACACTTTCTCGGCAATCTGTTCATCGTGGTTGTTCTTTTTACAACCTTCAATGAACTTACTCTTCATCTTGTCGAGCACGTCTTTCTGCTTTTTACCCATCGCTTTCCGCAGCACGTCCGCATCGCCTTTCGAAAAGTTGGCAAGCTTCTGCGACAGCAACATCACCTGCTCTTGATATACTGTGATTCCGTACGTGTCCTTCAAATACTCTTGCATCTCGGGCAAGTCGTATTTGATTGGTTCACGACCATGCTTCCGTGCAATGAAGTTGGGAATGTATTCCATCGGGCCCGGACGATACAAGGCGTTCATGGCAATTAAGTCTTCGAACTTATCGGGTTTCAATCCTTTCAGGTACGCTTGCATACCATCCGATTCGAACTGGAATGTGCCGGTGGTTTCTCCTCGTTGATAGAGCTGATACGTTTTCGGATCGGTGAGCGGAATTTTGTCAATATCGATATCAATGCCCTGCCGTTTTTTAATATTGCGAATGGCGGTGGTGATGATGGTAAGCGTTGTCAAACCTAAAAAGTCCATCTTCAACATGCCCGCGCTTTCTACCACACTGTTGTCGAATTGCGTGACCAGCATGTTCGAATCTTTGGCTGTAGAGACCGGAACGAATTTGGTCAGATCATCGGGTGTGATGATAACTCCGCAAGCGTGCGTGCCTGTGTTGCGAAGCGAACCTTCTAAAATCACCGCTTGCTTAAGCACTTGCGCTTTCAAGTCGGTGCCTTTTTTCAGGTCGTTCAATTCTTTAACTTCTTCGAATGCTTTCGCTAATGAAGTGCCCGGGCGCTCGGGTACCAGCTTGGCGATGTTGTTGGATTCCGTCAATGGCAATTCCATCACACGTGCGCAGTCGCGAATAGAAGATTTGGCAGCCATGGTGCCGTAGGTGATGATTTGTGCTACCTGATTGTGACCGTATTTTTCAATCACATATTGTAACACTTTGTCGCGCCCTTCATCATCAAAGTCAATATCAATATCGGGAAGTGAAACACGGTCGGGATTCAAGAAACGCTCGAAAAGTAAATCGTAAGCAATCGGGTCTACATTCGTGATACCAATACAATAGGCTACTGCTGATCCTGCTGCCGATCCACGACCCGGTCCTACAGATACACCCATCTCACGTGCCTTTGATGTAAAATCTTGTACAATCAAAAAGTAGCCGGGATAACCGGTTTTTTTGATGGTCTCTAATTCAAAATCAATGCGTTCTTTTATTTCCGGTGTGATCTCCTGATATCTTCGCTTTGCACCTTCATAGGTGAGGTAGTGGAGATATTCATCTTCGCTGGAAAACTCACTTGGAATTTGAAACTTCGGCAGCAACACATTGCGCTTCAGTTCATACTTTTCGATTTTATCGACAATCTCACTGATGGTTTCAATGGCCTCCGGCAAATCGCGGAAGAGGGTTTTCATTTCCTCCTGCGTTTTGAAGTAGAATTGATTGTTGGGTAATCCATAGCGTGTCCCGCGGCCTGTGCCGATAGGAGTAGACTGAAATTCGCCTTCTTTAATACACAATAAAACATCGTGTGCGTTCGACTCTTCTTTTTCTAAATAGAAGCATTCGTTCGCGGCAAAATATTTTACGTTATACTTTTTGGCAAACTTCAGCAACGTTTCGTTTACCCGATCTTCTTCGGGCATGTTGTGGCGGTTGAGTTCTATATAAAAGTCATCGCCAAACAACTGATGCCACCATTTGAAGGCTTCTTCAGCTTGGCGCTCACCTACATGTAAAATCAAATAGGGAACCTCACCCGCCAGACTTCCGGTAGTGGCAATCACACCTTCTTTATATTGTGCAATCAACGCTTTGTCAACTCGCGGATAGATGCCGTATAATCCTTCTATGAACCCGAGCGAACTCAACTTGGCTAAATTCTGATACCCCGTTTTGTTTTTTGCAAGCAGTACTTGCTGATATCTTTTATCCGGATTGTCTTTTGTAAACTTGAGGGTTTTGCGTTCTTCTGAAACGTAAAATTCACAACCGACAATCGGCTTGATGTTATTCTTTAGTGCTTCGCTTACAAATTTGAAAGCGCCATACATATTGCCAAAGTCGGTCATAGCAATGGCATCCATTTGTAAGGCTTTGGCTTTGGCGATCAATTCAGCCACATCGGGCACGGCTTGCAATACAGAGTATTGCGAGTGAACATGCAAATGATAGAATGGCTTGTCGGTGAGTTCAATTTCGTTGGCTTCGCTGTAATCAACTCCTTTCGCCTTGGCGCGCTTGGTAGAATTACCGGCATCCAACTTAGGAGCTTCGTACTGAATTTCGTCAGCTTGCGTGCCATCTACCGTTTCAACTACTTTTCGTTGCAGTAGTCCGAAAAATGATTTCGCGGTGGCGTCTACATCATAAGCCGCATCATGCGCATCTTCAAATCCGGTACCAAAGAGTTTTTCATACAACTCATATAGGCGCGGCATTTTCAATTTACCGCCCATCCCTCCGGGCAGTTGACAAAACTCGGTGGACGCTATGCCGGTATCAATTTTTTGCAACGACATAAATAAGTCACTGCTCAATTCATTGCGCAACAATTCCGCACCGATAATAGAAATATCAAATTCAATATTATGCCCTACTAATGCTTTGGTCTTTCCGACATCAACATTGAATTGACGAAGCACTTCAGTCAAGTTATGGCCTTCTTCTAAAGCACGTTGCGTAGAGATACCATGAACTTGTTCTGCTTTGAAAGGAATATCAAAGCCATCCGGCTTGATGATGAAGTTTTTTTGAGAGATCAGTTTGCCTTTGCCATCGTGCAGTTGCCACGCTAGCTGCACCAGACGAGGCCAGTTTTCAAAGTCGGTGAGAGGTGCGTTTTTATTTCTAGGAAGCCCCGTGGTTTCCGTATCAAAAATCAAATACATGCTGAAGTGGTTGAAGGACGTAAAAGTAGGACTTAACGATCAATGAGCCAACCTGTCCCAATTCTGGATTTCAAGGCCAATAAATGGATTTTTTGGGAATCATAAAATGTGTAAGTTATTGATTATCAATACTAATTAGATTTAGGTACGCCTTTCGCAATAAGTCTGGCATGTTCAACTTAATTATTATGAAAACCGTGCTTAGCAGTATTATTACCTTTGTGAGGAAAGAATGGTTTCTTCTTACAATGGTGGCAACGATCGCCTTGATCGTAGTTCTTTTTGAGCTAAGCTAAAATAGATATTGTATTCCCCGAAGCCTTTTATGGCAAACATCAGGTCCTCGTGGCCTGATGTTTAATTTTAGCATGCGTTTAGATGTCGCTCGTTTGACGGATCGACAAACAAATGGCGCTATTTGAAAAGATTATTGTTTGGTAATTCTTTGAGGAGTATTTTTGATTCGCATCAAAATCTACTCTTAAACATGAAATGGCTTATTGATCTTTTCTCTAGTTCCCTGGGTCGTAAAGTTGTGATGGCACTGACCGGCCTATTCATCATTCTCTTTCTAACGGTTCACTTAATTGGCAATCTCCAACTTTTGAAAGATGATGGTGGCGAAGCATTTAATGTGTACGCCTACTTCATGACGCATAATCCATTGATCAAAACGGTCTCTTATGTGAATTATGCTATCTTCATCTTTCACATTGTTTGGGCTGTTATGCTCACCATCAAAAATAAACAAGCCCGCGGTTCTGAGCGTTATGCAATTACGAACACCAGCACAATCTGGTCCGCCCGAAATATGGGTATTTTAGGTACCGTTATCTTAGTTTTTTTAGTAATCCACATGCGTCAATTCTGGGGTGAAATGCACTTTGGCTCCGTGCCCATGAAAACGTATGGCGCCCAAGAGGTGAAGGATTTATACACGATCTGTGCCGATGCATTCAACAATGTGTGGTATGTTGGGTTGTATTGCATTTCGATGATTGCGATTGCCTTTCACTTATGGCATGGCTTCGCAAGTGCTTTTCAAACGTTGGGAGTGAATCACTCTAAATACAATCCATTAATCAATTTTGTCGGAAAAGCGTTTTCTATTGTGGTACCTGCTCTTTTTGCGCTGATACCCATCGTCATGTTTACGCTCTAAATCTGAAGTTAAAAAAATCGAAACCTTATAATACGCACGTATCATGAAGCTTGACTCAAAAATTCCGGAAGGACCTTTAGCAGAGAAGTGGACAAAACATAAATTCAATTTAAAGCTGGTAAACCCAGCCAACAAAAGAAAATACGAGGTTATTGTAGTGGGCACCGGATTGGCAGGAGCCTCTGCAGCTGCCTCTCTTGGCGAACTTGGTTATAATGTGAAAGCCTTTTGCTTTCAGGATAGCCCACGAAGAGCACACAGCATTGCCGCGCAGGGTGGTATCAACGCAGCTAAAAATTATCAAAATGATGGCGATAGCATTTACCGGCTTTTTTACGACACTATTAAAGGCGGTGACTACCGTGCACGCGAAGCCAATGTATATCGACTCGCAGAAACGAGCGTCAGCATTATTGATCAATGCGTAGCTCAAGGCGTACCTTTTGCCCGTGAATACGGTGGCTTATTGGCCAACCGCTCATTTGGTGGAGCACAGGTTTCCCGAACATTTTATGCTCGCGGTCAAACCGGACAACAATTGTTATTAGGTGCGTATGGTGCATTGAATCGCCAGATCGCCAATGGAAAAGTAAAGATGTACAGCCGCACCGAAATGTTGGATGTGGTAATCGTTGATGGAAAAGCACGCGGAATTATCACCCGTGATTTGCTGACTGGAAAAATTGAATCGCACAGCGCACATGCCGTGTTGCTTTGCACCGGTGGATATGGAAACGTGTTCTATTTGTCTACCAATGCCAAAGGTTCTAATGTAACGGCAGCTTGGAGAGCGCATAAGCGTGGTGCCTTATTTGGCAATCCTTGCTTTACGCAAATTCACCCTACGTGTATTCCTGTTTCAGGTGATCATCAATCAAAACTGACTTTGATGTCAGAGTCATTGCGCAATGATGGTCGCGTGTGGGTGCCCAAAAAACCGATGCCCGGATTGAAAGGTGCTGACGCCATGAAAGTGCCGGAATCTGAACGTGATTACTTCCTCGAAAGAAAATATCCTTCGTTTGGAAACTTAGTTCCGCGCGATGTGGCTTCACGCAATGCGAAAATTGTGTGCGATGAAGGTCGTGGTGTTGGTTCAGGGTTAGCTGTGTTCCTAGACTTTACGGATGCGATCAAACGCGATGGAGAAGCAACCATCCGTGCCAAGTATGGTAATTTATTTGATATGTATGCCCAAATCACCGGTGATAATCCATACAAAGGCCCTATGATGATTTACCCAGCGGTACACTATACCATGGGCGGCTTGTGGGTTGATTATAACCTGATGACGAATGTTCCCGGCTTGTATGCATTGGGTGAAGCAAACTTCTCCGACCATGGTGCTAACCGACTTGGAGCCAGTGCTCTCATGCAAGGTTTAGCAGATGGTTATTTCGTGATCCCTTATACTGTTGGTGATTATCTCGCGAACATTGGATGGGCAGATAAAGTAGGTACTGACCACCCGGCCTTTAAAGAGGCGGAGCAAAATGCGGTAGACAGACTTAATAAACTGATTAATATCAGAGGAAAGAAGACGGTAGATGAGTTCCACCGCCAGTTAGGCTTGACCATGTGGGAGTATTGCGGTATGTCTCGTAGCGAACAAGGCTTGAAAAAAGCGAAAAAAATTATTCAAGATTTAAAGCAAGAATTCTGGACGAATGTTAATGTATTAGGTTCAGCCACTGAATTGAATCAGGAATTGGAAAAGGCAAATCGGGTTGCTGATTTCATTGAGTTGGGTGAACTGATGGTGGACGATGCCTTAGACCGTCAGGAATCTTGCGGTGGTCACTTCCGTGAAGAATCGCAAACTCCGGAAGGGGAGGCACTTCGTAAAGATGATGAATATGCTTATGTGGCAGCTTGGGAATACAAAGGTGAAAATCAACCTGAGCAGTTGCACAAAGAAGAGTTGAAGTTTGAAAATGTGAAACTCACACAACGGAGCTATAAATAATGTTATCTCGAAAAGATAGCGAACAACAGATATCTTAATTGAAAGCGATATGAAGATTAAACTTAAAGTTTGGAGACAAAAAGGACCGAATGCCAAAGGTGAGTTCAAAACCTATAATGTAGATCATGCTTCGCCTGATATGTCATTCTTGGAAATGATTGATGTATTGAACAGCGAGTTGATTAAAAAAGGCGAGGAGTCCATCGCATTTGATCATGACTGCCGTGAAGGTATTTGTGGTATGTGCAGTTTGTATATTAATGGTCATCCACATGGACCGCTGCAAACTACTACTTGCCAGTTGCATATGCGTACGTTCAAAGATGGCGAAACCATTACCGTTGAACCATGGAGAGCAAAGGCATTCCCGGTAATTAAGGACTTGGTGGTAGACCGTTCCGCATTTGATCGCATTCAGCGTGCCGGGGGTTACATAAATGTCAACACAGGTGGTGTGCCTGATGCTAATGAGATTCCAATTCCGAAGAAAATTGCTGACGAAGCATTTGATGCCGCTACTTGTATAGGTTGTGGAGCATGTGTGGCCGCATGTAAGAATGCATCGGCTATGTTGTTTGTGAGTGCAAAAATTTCGCAATTCGCTCTGTTGCCTCAGGGCCAAGTGGAGCGCAAAGAGCGCGCTGAAAAAATGGTGGCGCAAATGGATGCTGAAGGTTTTGGTTCATGCACGAACACGTACGCATGCGAGGCAGAGTGTCCTAAAGGAATTAAAGTGGCGAACATCGCCCGCATGAATCGCGAGTACTTGGGAGCGGTGCTTACCTCATATGAAGTTAGCTCCGGTGGCGGTGGAGAATAATTTTCTTCTAACAAAAAATAAAAAACCCGGCTTGACCGGGTTTTTGCTTTATAGAGACTTTTGATTTTATTTCTTAGCTGTGATCAGATCGATCTTTTTTTGCAAACTGTTGGAAGCTTTCACCAACGGCAGTCGCACTTGGCCATTTCCGATTTTCAATAAACTTAGCAAGTGTTTCAATCCTACCGGATTTCCTTCTTCGTACATCGGGCTGTTTATATCAATCAACTTAAAAGCCTCTGTTTTTGCTTTTCTGTAGTTGCCGACAAAAGCGAACTCCTTCATTTTTTTGAACACTACCGGATAGGCATTCGCCAATACGGAGATCACACCTTCGCCACCGATGGAATAAATCGGAAGGGTAAGCATGTCGTCACCGGAGATCAAAAGGAAATCGGTCGGTTTTTCTTTGGCGATATGAAGACACTGTTCCAAGTTTCCGGATGCCTCTTTTATTCCAATAATCATTTTATGTTTTGCCAAGCGAAGGGTAGTGGCTGCGCTCATATTAGAAGCCGTTCTCCCCGGCACATTGTAAAGAATTATCGGCAGGGGACTTGCATTCGCTACCGCTGCAAAATGTTGGTAGATGCCTTCCTGCGAAGGCTTGTTGTAGTAGGGGCTCACGGAAAGTAATGCATCCACTCCACTCAAATCGGTTGAGCGGATTTCATCAATTACATGTTGCGTGTTGTTGCCACCAATGCCATAGACAATCGGCAAATTCTTTGAATTGTGTGCGATCACAAATTTTAAAACACTGCTTTTTTCTTCCTTGGTGAGCGTAGCCGATTCTCCTGTAGTGCCCATCACCACATAATAATCTACTCCTTTGGCTGTATGGGTAAGCAACTTTTTTAGTGAAGCAAAATCGATTTGTCCATCTTCATGAAATGGCGTTACGAGTGCCACGCCTGTGCCGAATAGTTTTTTGGATTGAATCATTGCGTATTAGCGAAGTTGCTTAGTGTATTTATACATCGTATCGATCAAACCTTTAGTCGTGCCATTTTGTTCAATCATGAATTCAAAATACGGACTTTCAGGCTCATTGAATTTTCCTACCCGGCAATGGGCTTTACTTCGGGCGAGTAATCCGAGTATCAGTGGATGAGGCGTGGTATCGATATTGAATAAGAAATCGAATGAAGTTTCAGAGAAACGCGTGGCCGCATCTGATTTAATGGAACCCCAAAATGATAAATCTTCGACCGTAAAGAAGTCAAAAAGGAACTCGTAATTCTCTTTTTTCTTTGGAAGAAATTCGAGCACTTTCACTTTTTTGCCATCCTGTTCTAGTTGGTGAATAAATGCCTTGATGTCATCGTGTTTTTGTTTGTCCTCTACAGTAAAGATAATCCCAATGGATTGGGCTTGTTGGTAGGGGATGCTCGCGCGCAGGCTCTTGTTGTTTCGCAAGGCCGAGCGGGTGCGCATCTTCAGGAAGTTCAATTTAAACATTCGGCAAATTCACTATTTATAACTACAAATTCAATAGGGGATAATTCGCTTCATCCTTTCAACATTTGTTCAAATTCGCCCAGGCTGATGATTTTTACTCCAAGCTTTTGGGCTTTTTCCAACTTTGAAGGTCCCATATTGTCACCCGCCAGCAGGTAATCCAATTTTCCGGAGACACTGGAAAGCACGCGGCCACCGTTGGCAAGAATAATATCCTTCAACTGATCGCGTTCGTAATTTTCGAAGGTGCCTGAAATGACAAATGAGTGGTTATCCAATTGATTACTCAGTAAAGTGGGCTGTTGTTCACTCGATTCCATTTGCAAACCCGCTGCTTTCAGGCGCTGCACTTCGCGTTGATTTTCTTCAGATTGAAAATACTGAACAACACTTGCAGCAATTTTTTCACCAACCTCAGGGGCCTCCAATAATTGTTCGTAGGTGGCTTTCGCCAGATTGTCCATGTTCTTAAAATAACCGGCTAACTTTTCAGCTACTGTTTTTCCAACAAAGCGAATGCCGATAGCGAACAACACGGCTTCGAATGGTGCTGCTTTCGAAGCTTCAATACCGGCCAACATATTCTGAGCTGATTTTTCTTTCACCTTATCCAATCGTAGCAGATCTTCTTTCTTCAAATCATACAGATCAGCCGGGGTTTTTACCAATCCTAAATCAAACAACTGACGAATGGTTTGCTCGCCCAGCGAGTCAATATCCATCGCTTTGCGCTGAATGAAGTGCTCAACTTTACCTTTGATTTGTGGTGGGCAACCAACATCATTCGGACAATAGTGATTGGCTTCTCCTTCTTTACGGATCAATTCCGTTCCGCATTCAGGACAATTTGTAATGTATACAATGGATTCTGATGAGGCGGTTCGTTTGGCTAAATCCACCCCAGTTACTTTCGGAATTATTTCACCACCCTTTTCTACAAAAACAAAATCGCCTAAGTGTAAATCTAATCGTGCAATTTCGTTGGCATTGTGTAACGAGGCTCGTTTGACCGTAGTTCCGGCCAACAGTACAGGTTCTAATTCAGCAACCGGAGTAACAGCTCCAGTTCTTCCTACTTGGTAGGTAATGCCATTGAGTCGTGTGCTGATGCTTTCCGCTTTGTATTTATAGGAGATCGCCCACCGTGGTACTTTAGCCGTTGCACCGAGTCGTTGCTGTTGCGCGAGACTATTTACTTTGATCACTACGCCATCAGTCTCAAGCGGCAGTTCCGCTCTTCTCTTTTCCCACTGTGATATGTAGTTGATCACATCTTGGATGGAGCTACATTTTTGATATGTGGGCGAAACCTGAAAGCCCCACTTTTCCAATTGATGAATAGCTTCTGCGTGTGTAGTTACATCCAAATCTTCGCCTAATAAATAATAGAGGTAGCAATCTAATTTGCGCTTCGCTACTTCGGCACTGTCTTGCATTTTTAAAGTGCCGGAAGCTGTGTTGCGTGCATTGGCGTAGGTTTCTTCGCCAATATCTTCTTGCTCTTTGTTCAGTTGTTTGAATACTTCTTTCGAAAGAAAAACTTCACCGCGCACTTCAAAGCGATCAGGCGTTGTCTCTTTCACTTTCAAGGGCAACGTGCGAATGGTTTTTACGTTGGCAATCACATTATCACCACGCACACCATCACCGCGCGTGATGCCTTTCACCAGCATTCCATTTTCGTAAATCAAACTGATGGAAACACCATCAAATTTTAACTCGCAGAAATATTCGTACGATTCGCCTTCCAATCCCTTGGCTACACGGGCGTCAAACTCCAATAACTCTTCGGTAGAGTAGGTGTTACCCAGCGAGAGCATCGGATATTGATGAACTACGTTTTCAAATTCTTTGGTGACGGTGCCACCCACGCGTTGGGTAGGAGAATCGGGTTGCTTCCACTCGGGGTACTGATTTTCTAGATCGATCAGGCTTCGGAGCAGTTGATCGAATTCAAAATCGCTAATCTCTGATTTGTTTTGATTGTAATAGAGATGGTTGTGATAGTTAATCTGATCACTCAGCGCTTGTATTTTTTCTTTCGCTTCGGAAGCTGACATGGTATTAAATATTCAAGCCCCGAATTTAGTGATTCTTTTCTTAGCTGTTGATAAAGTGTAGAATCTGGCAAGCCACCATTCCGGCCGTTTCGGTGCGCAGTCGATTTGTTCCGAGACTTATTTTTTTAAATCCGTTTTTCTGTGCTAGTTCCAGCTCTTCGTTGGAGAAATCACCCTCAGGGCCGATGAGAATAAGGTATTTCTTTTTGGGTTGAGCCAATGCTTTTAAGTGATGCGGATTGCTGGCATCTACATGCCCGATAAATTTTTGATCGGCTTGTTGCTGAATTATTTCCCGAAAGGGTTTTAATGGATTGATAACCGGCAGCCATGCTTGTTGCGATTGCTTCATGGCGCTGATCGCAATTTTTTCGATCCGCTCAATATTGACGTTTTTTCGCTCGGAGGTTTGGCATTGCATAAAACTGATTTCATCGATGCCCATCTCTACATTTTTCTCCATCAACCATTCGATTCGATCGGCATTTTTGGTAGGAGCAATGGCCAAATGAATGGAGTAGTCTCTCTTGGGAAAATGCTTTTTATCGAATACATCGAAAGTGCATTTTTTGGCATCGGCATTTTTGATGCGGGCGTAGTACCATGTTCCTTTTCCATCCGCCAGCGTGATTTCATCCCCAGCCTCCATTCGCAAAACTTTCACGGCATGCCGCGATTCTTCTGCATCGAGGTAATGGATTCCATCGGCTATGCCGGGCAGATAAAAAAGATTCATGGATTTTTGTACAATGAACCGATCAAGCGACTAAGCGTATGCTTCGCGTAATTTACTCATCAACGCCACATAGTCGGTCATGGCCTGATCTTTGGAAATACCTTTTTTTGAAGCCCACGCATCGAACTTGGCTATCCCTTTAAAATCAAAACCACCGGGGCGCTCGCCTGTTACATCGCCATCGGTAGCTTGTTTGAATAGAGCATATAAATCCAACAGTTCTTCATTGGAAGGGCGTTTCGTCAACTCTTTAGATTGAGCGACAGCCGCGTTAAAATCGTCTAGTAATGCCATGTTAAAAAAAATAAAAGTCCATTGTGTTTTAGGCAATGGACTTAAGGTTAGTAATAATTTACTTATCTCTTTTCGATCGGAACGTATTCTCTTAAATTCTGACCAGTGTAAATCTGCCGAGGACGGCCGATTGGCTCTTTGTTCTCGCGCAATTCTTTCCACTGAGCAATCCAGCCCGGCAGACGCCCCATCGCAAACATAACGGTAAACATATCTACCGGAATGCCCAGAGCACGATAAATGATACCTGAGTAGAAGTCCACGTTTGGATACAACTTGCGTTCGATAAAGTAAGGATCGCGCAAAGCAACTTCCTCCAACTTTAATGCGATATCCAGAACCGGGTCATTAACTCCGAGCTTGTTTAAAACATCATCGGCTGTTTTCTTAATGATTTTGGCACGAGGGTCGAAGTTTTTGTAAACACGGTGACCGAAGCCCATCAGGCGGAAGCCACTGTTTTTGTCTTTTGCTTTGTTAATCCACTTTTCAGTGTCACCGCCATCTTTACGAATCGCTTCCAGCATTAAAATCACCTCTTGATTGGCACCACCATGCAATGGCCCCCACAGCGCGTTGATACCGGCTGATATGGAAGAATAAATGCTGGCCTTGGAAGAACCAACAATACGAACTGTAGACGTAGAGCAGTTTTGCTCGTGGTCGGCATGAAGGATTAACAACTTATCTAATGCATCGGCTACAACAGGATCTACTTCGTACTGCTCAGCAGGAAGTGCGTAGAGCATTTTCAGGAATCGGGCGGTATAGTTGAGTGAATTGTCCGGATAATTTACCGGATGCCCCATGGCATTCTTATAGGCCCACGCTGCAAAAGTTGGCATTTTAGCCAATGAGCGAACGATGCTTAAATAAACACCTTCGGCTGAACGATTCGGATCTAATGATTCAGGGTAGAAGGCAGTTTGAGCGCAGAACATAGAGGCCAACACACCCATCGGATGAGAGGATGAAGGGAAGCCATCCAAAATCTTTTTAATATCCTCGTGCACCATCGTGTGGCGCTTGATATCATCAGCAAACTTATCCAATTGATCTTGCATGGGCAGTTCACCAAAAATCAGCAAGTAGGCAACTTCCAAAAAGGAAGATTTAGCGGCCAAATCTTCGATGGAGTATCCACGGTGGCGCAAAATTCCTTTGTCGCCATCTAAGAAGGTAATGGCGCTTTTGGTTGCTCCTGTGTTTTTGTAGCCAAAGTCGAGGGTGATCACACCGGCTTCTTCTAAAAGATTGCTGATGTCTACAGCCACTTCATTTTCAGTGCCTTCTACAATGGGTAGTTTGTACGTTTTTCCGTCTATTATCAGATCTGCGGTTTTCGCCATACGAATTGGTTTTAAGCTTTGGTTTTAAAGATAAATGGTAGACTCATTAGAAAAAAATAGTGTTGCATATTTAGTTGTTCCCGAGGATAAGCGGCATGCCATCTTTGCCCGAACCCACCACTATCACTTTGGTGTTGGGTGATTTAGATAGCTCGAGCGTGGCTTCTATGCCTCTCATTTTCAATAGTTTGTCAGTTAAGCTATTGTTGATGATATTATTCGCACGCGATTCACCTTCTGCGGCAATGCGCTTTCTTTCGGCTTCGCTTTTTTCTTTGTCGAGGCGATATTGATAAGCCAATGATTCTTGCTGCTGTTGTAATTTATTTTCAATGGCTGCTTTGATCTGCTCTGGCAGAACAATTGAGCGTATCAAAACGGCCGTAGCTTTCACATTATTAACATTCAAAATCTTTTCCGTTTCGGTGGTGATGGCTGTTTCTACCTCTGCCCGTTTGGTCGAGTAAATTTCTTCAGCGGTATAGCGTCCCATTACTTGTCGAACGGTGGACCGGACTTCAGGTATGACTAAGATATTAACATAGTCTTTGGTGAACTGTTCATGGATGAAGCCGATTTTATTGGGAATCGGGTAAAAGCGGATGGTGATGTCCACGTGTATCGACAAACCGTTTTTGTCCAGTACATCCATGTTTTCATCGGAGGATGTTTCGTTGACTTTGTAAATGTAGACATCATTCCAAGGAGCTTTCATATGAGTGCCGGGGCCTATCACATCGGTTTTATCGAGTCCTTGACCGAATGGATAGAAGACAATGGCTCGCTCAGTCGCCTCAATAGTGAATAGAAGACTGGAAGAAAGCGCCAGAAGCACAAAGAAGCCGATTATGCCAAGAATGATGAACGGGAGTTTACTGTTATTCATAGGTTTAATTGTTTTTCAGTTTAAGATTCTTTTCGTGGTAAGCCCAATAACTTACCGATGATTAACATGCCATACAAACCACCCCACACCGCTTCCAGAATGCTGATGTTGCGAATTAAGCGACTTGGATGAAGCCCAGAGTCGATACCGCCTAAAATACTAAAACTGTAAGTCACACATTCGGCATAATTCGGGAATCCAAGTTCAATCGTTGCGCCTAAACTTCCGGGAACAGCAATGGAAATTAAATCATACAGACTTCCAAATGAAATACCGATCATCAAAAATATGCAGGCAGCCCCCCATAGTTTGTCGGGTGTAAGATAGTCCCCCGAAAACAGATCGCGCACAGCGAAACTGATCACGGTTAGTTCAATCGGGAAGAGGACACCATGGAGGAAAAGAAGATAGGCTTGACGGTTGGTAATTTCAATGATTTGATAATAGGGGAATTCGCCTAAGATTCCTGTAAAGATTGTTACGCTAAGCGCGATCAATATCCCGATAATCAACACCCGATTATTGGTAAAATTCCGAAGCAGATCCCATTGCAGAAATGCGTAGATGGCAGCAAAAAAGGAAAAAATAGAAATAATTAGCTTAGAAACTGCACTACGAGAATCATTTAATACCGGTTCGGAAAGAATTAAGCCTGCGGAGACGATTATGACCTGTATGATAACTATGTTCCGATAGTCTTTTGTTTTTTCACGCTGCAAGTCAGACAGCGACAACCAACCTTTTAAACGGAAACGGCTCATAATGGGTATTCCTATAAAAGTAGTTTTTTTAGTTCATAAATAACACTCATTTTGCCAATCAGTTCAATTGCTGGTAAGTTCGGTTCGTTTTTGTAATTTGATTGTCCACTTCCCCATGAAACTTAAATTGAATGTATGGCTGTTGATGATGCTCTTACAGGCAAGTGGCCTCTTTGCGCAGCCAGATACAAAAGGCAGTCTTAAGGTGGCTTTACAAAACCCGAGGCTTCCTGCATTTCAACGCGTGGACGCCCTTAATCAATTGGCTTATCAGTTTTACGATTACAATGATAGCTTGGCATCTACCTATGCGAATGAAGCATTAATGCTCGCTAAAAAATCAGCTTATGATAAAGGTTTGAAGATTAGTTATACCATGGTGGGCCTAGGTTATTCCAGTAAATCAAACTTTAAAGAGGCTATTCGCTATTATCGCCTTTCAGATCAGGTGAAAGTGAAAGATGCCTTTTCGGATGAAGTTTACAATTGGGTGTTGTTAGGCAATTGTTATCGCGACCAAGGAATATACGATTCCGCGCTTTATTTCTATCGAATGGGCTTCAAGAAAAGTGCACAAATGAGTACTCCTGATCGTGCTACTATCTACAAGAATATTGGTTCTGTTTATGTATTGCTATGGAAAAATGAAAAAGCCATTGCGGTACTGGATTCTGCCAGCCAATACCTTACCGATGGTATGCGTACTAATAAGTATGTGCAAATGGATGTTTGGAGTATTTATGGTCAAGCCTACAAAAACCTGCTCAAGTTTGAATTGTCCAACTCATATTATGAAAAGATGTGTGATGCTTCTTATCAACTGGAAGATTACTATCATCAGATTATGTGCAAATTAAATAAAGCTGATTTGGCTTACCTGCGCAGCGATTATAGTTCGGCCCTTGAATATGGATTTCAAGCTTTAAAGATTACAGAGAAGTATGTATTCCCGCCTCAGTATGTGAAGGTACTCATTCAAATTGGCCAAGTGTATGAAGAAATTGCTCAATATGATGTGGCTGCAGATTACCTCTACAAAGCACTGAAGGTAAGTGAGCGACTGGGTTTGCTAGCGGAAACTGCCACCATTTATAGCGAGTTGGCTTGGATTAAAAAAGATCAACGCGATTTTGTTAAGTCAATTGAATATGCCGATATCTCTCTTCGCATCCGCGAAAAAATTGGCGATGAAAAAGGGATAGCCAACTGTCACAACGTAAAAGGTCTTACTTACCTTTTACTGAAAAATTATGATCGATCCATTCAGGAACATGAAAAGGCTTTGCGGATACGTGAACGTATTCAATATCAAGCAGGAATAGCTGCCTCACTTTTTAATATCTCATTGGTATATGAAGACAGACAACAACTACATCTTGCTTTAGAATACCAAAAGAAGTCGACCCTTATGGAGGAACAGACTGGTAACAATCAGAATCTGGCAATTTCTTATGTATCGATGTCACGCTTGCTGATTAAGCTGAGTCAGTACAACGATGCCTTGGTTTATATTAACAAAGCAGATCGATTGGCCGATCAGGTAGGGTCACCACTTTTGAAAAGAAACAATATTGCTTCGATGATTTTGTTGCATGAGCAGCAGGGAAATTATAGTAAGGCTTATGAATTGCAAAAACTGTATCAGCAACTGACCGATAGCATCTATTCGCAAACCAGTGCCATGAAGCTGGCGGAAGCTGAAGCGCTATTCAACACGGAGAAGAAAGAGAAAGACATTGAACTGCTGAATGAAAAACAACTCTCGCAACAGAATCAACTGCAATTCCAACAAGCAGAGCTCTCTCGGAAAAACTGGATTATTGCGTCAGCCGGCACCGGCATTTTTTTGTTATTGGTAGCCGGATTAATCGGCTATCGCTATTACAAAGAAAAGAGCAAGGCCAATCGAGAGTTGCGTGAGCAGCAGGAAGAGATTCAGGCGCAATCTGAAGAATTGCAGGAGGCAAACTATATGATAGCTAATATTAACAAGAGCCTTGAAGAAAAAGTAGAGGTGCGCACTAGCCAGTTAAAGCAAGCCTATAAAGAGTTAGATACTTTCTTTTACCGTTCATCGCACGATTTCAGAAGACCGATTACTACTTTTTTGGGTTTGGCCGGGGTTGCTAAAATTACTGTGAAAGATCCGGTATCACTGGAGTTGTTCGAAAAGGTAAGTGAGACTGCCGGCAGCTTGGATAAGATGTTGCAAAAGCTACAATCCATTAGTGATGTGGGCTCGCAGCAAATGATTTACAAAGAGGTATTTCTAGACGAACTGGTTCGCGAAACGGAGGAGGGTTTATCTGAGCCGATTAGACGAAAAGGAATACAATTGAAGAAAGAGATCATGCAACAGGTTTCATTTGTATCCTATCCAGCCATGGTCAAAATCATTCTGGAAAATTTGATTGAGAATTCCGTCCACTTTGCCATTACCGAAAGTCCATTTATCAAAATCGCCATCACCGTAACAGAGGCAGAAGCAGTCATTGTTGTGCAAGACAATGGCGAAGGAATTTTAGAGGAGTATCAGCCTCGCATTTTTGAAATGTATTTCAGAGCCAATGAACGCTCGAAAGGAAATGGCTTGGGACTTTACATAGCACGGAAAGCGGTAGAAAAACTTAACGGCACGATTACCTTCACCAGCCAATATGCCCATGGCTCTACGTTTACCGTGATGTTGCCCAACCAGCAGGCATAAAAAAAAGCGAGCTATTCACTCGCTTTCTTATAAATTCAACTAATCTGAAATTACATCGCTGCACCACCTGTGCTGTCCGTGCTTTCTGTTGCAGGAGCTTCAGGAGCTGGGGTGGCTACCTGTGCCGGAGCTGGAGGTGCAACCGGAGCTGGAGCTGGAGCTGGTGCCGGTTTAGGAGCTGGCTTTGGTGCTGCTTTCTTTTTTACCGGTTTTTTAGCAACTGCTTTTTTCGGAGCTGCTTTTTTCACTACTTTCTTTACTGCTTTTTTAGCTGCTTTCTTGGCCACTTTTTTGGTGGCTTTTTTAGCTACTTTCTTTACTGCTTTCTTAGCTGATTTTTTAGCCGCTTTCTTAGCAGGTTTTGCCTTTTTCTTGGCCGCCTTCTTTGCTTTTTTTGCCATAGCACAAATGAGTTTAAAGTGGGTATTGTTTTTTGGTTAAAACTGCTGGTTGATTAGCATCTAAATTTAAAGAAAGTTTATCGCTATAAACAAATGCTTGTCTATAAATCTTATAGGATACTCTATGAAAATGGAGCTCGGGTGGAACCTTATGCGCTTATTGGTTTGGTCCGGATCGTTTCCAGATAAACCCATCCATCACGTAGTGCGTGATTTGTGGCAGCGATAAAAGGGGGACAATGATCGAAACTAGCCAAAGATCGGGTCGGGGTATATCTTGAAGAAACGGAAACACGCCCGGATGATCTTTCCAGATCAAAACATCCCAAATCCCTTCTTCCAGGTAGGCAAATGCTAGCAGGGTAATCATAAAAAATGCTACCTCCTTTACAGGAAATTGCCAGGTTGTTTTCCTGCTTTTAGCTCCATAGATCCAGATTAAGGCCATGTAAGGCACCCCGTGAGCCACCACGTTGAGCATGGTAAAAGTGAGATCATTTTCAGCCAATACGATTCCTACATACCAGGATAGAAAGGTGCCAACGACAATTGCGTTTTTCGGGATATTGAAACTCTTATTCGCTATCGTTGCCCGGATTTCCTTGGCCAGATAAACGAAGATGACAGCAAAGTAGGCGTAGTTAAACATAGCTGAACTCAAGAATGCCAGATTGATAAAGTCGCCTTCCACGAACCAATTCAAATCTCCTGTTTTGTGGATATGCCAATACACAATAGGGTAAATGGTAGCAGTGTAGATAGCCAGGCTGTCGATGGTACGATCGGCAGGGGTAGATTTTGTTTTACGCGAATAGAGCCGCATAAATCCATATTGCTGACGAATGAAATGAAAAACCGCCACATAAGCCATCACCCGCCAGAAAACCAACGCATCTATGCTGTGTAAAAACCAACCCACTAAGAAGGCTGCAATGGGTGTGATGATGAGATGGCGCTTGTATTGGGCGAACAATTGAGGTTCCCAATAAAACCGAAAGGTGGTGCTATAGACATGCGAAACATCAATACCCATGACCAGCACAATCCACCAGCCATTCGATACAAAGCCGTGCGTGTGGAAGTAATTGGGGAAGGCCAGCAATAGAAAAATAGGAGCCACCGGAGGCAGAAGAATCAGGAAAGTCTCCAGCGAAGGGTTTCGCAACCACGGTTGATTGGCTAACAGCTTCATAATGCAGATACCATTTCGTCAGCGACTTTGGTGCCCCAATAAAAGGCTTCTTCAAAAATAGAAATGCCGCTCAGATCAGAGTGCGCAAAAAAGATTCTATCGGCTATCGGGCGTTGTGCCATTCTGCGGGCATCGCTTGCCATGAAGCCCGGCCGGGGACTGATCATACCGTGCCCCCAATGCCAAACCGCTATTTCTTCTAAATTTTCTTTTAATAGGGGATGAGGTCTCTTCAGGTCTTCCAAAATCAATGGCAACCAGTTTTCCCATGTTTGCTTTTGAAGTTGCTGTCGCGATGCCGAATAAGGATACTCGCTGAGGGGTTTGTAATATGTAATCACTTTTTTGGGCGAAGCCATAGCAAGATGTTGATGCATAGCATTTACATAACCGAGTGAATTACTTCCATAAACTACATTATCCCACGCCAATGGCTCACCTCGCTTTTCGTGCAAATCGGCATTCACCGTAAGGTTGGCCACCATCCATGGCGCGTATTCAAAGGCTCCGTAATCGGTGCGAGCGATATCACCCAGCAGGTAATGATTGATAAACTGAGGGGTGGCCATGATTACTTTCTGCGCGATGATCTCTTCAAACTGATTTTCAGTTTCATTAAAATACACCACCGAAACCTCTTGCTTATTCACCAGCACTTTCGTGGCCAAACACTGCGATTGAATATGTGTTGCTACCGGTTCGCGTAAGCGATTCATCAGCCAGCCATTTCCTTCCGGCCATGTAAGTACCGCATCATGATTCAGGTGAAATCCTTTTCCGCCTTTGCGGGATGCAAAATAATGTAGTCCCGCCCAGGCTGAGGTGTGTTGTGTGCTGCTTCCAAAATCATCTAAGCAACAATAGTTCACATACCAATTGAGGTAAGTAGAGGTAAACTGATTGGCTTTCATCCACGCATCCATGGAGATTTGATCGAGCGCCAGAATTTCTGGATCGGAGGAAGATTCGGCTACCGGAATGTTGAATGCATACTTTAGATCGCGCCCCAACTTGCTACGCCATCGTTCCATTTGTTCCAGAAATCGAACGATCTGTTGCTGGTCGTTGGATGGCACTCCGTCTTGCGGAATCAAGCCTTCCTGCCAATGCTCGTTAATGTAGAGTCGCTCTTTTGGATCGAAGCAGAGGTAATGCTCATTGAATTGAGGAATCTCTTTTTCATAGTGAGTGATCACGCCCACCTCTTGCAAAAAGTCCAGTAATGAATGATTGTCGAGATTCGGCAAAGGCAGATAGTGTGCACCGAGCGGATAAGCGCTGAGTGTATTTGTACGAAAACTGGAATTGCCACCAACTTGCTGCTCTAATTCCAGCAAGGTGAAATCTACATTGTTTTTTTTGAGGATGCGTGCTGCGGATAGTCCGGCAATGCCGCCACCAACAATGACAACATCTTTTTTTATTTGCTTTCGCGGATGCTGATCGGTGAGGTTTCGCAGTCGATGCCCCAGTGTTGCGTTGGGTCCATTCGTGCTACCCGTGATGACTTTTTTTTCATTGCAAGAACTCAGGTGCGTCAGTGCGCTGCCGGCTGCTACCGTGGCTAATGATTGAGCAATAAATTTTCTACGCGAAATCATTTAATGGGTGTATTCCTGCCACTCTTTTTCAAACGTATTGACCAATGCCTGATTGTGCAAGTAGTTGACTTCTGAATTTTTCTCGACCATATCGGGAGGGAAGTGTGTAAGCTGTTGAAACACCTCTGCGTTGATAAAACGCATCCCAGCCGGATATTGGGTGGCCGGCTGAAATTTGTTTTTCCAGATTAATAAAAACCCCCATTCACCAAATGAGGGAATGTAGCAGTGATAAGGTTTGGTTTGAAAGCCCGTTGAGCGAATGGTTTCGTTGATGATCCAAAACGATTTGCGTGCCACAAACGGAGATGTACTTTGCACCACGGCACAGCCTTCGGGTGTAATGACTTTGCTCAGCGATTTGTAAAATGAATTGGTGTACAACTTCCCGATTGAGTAGTTAGAAGGATCGGGAAAATCGACAATCACAAAATCAAATTGTGCTTGTGTGCTGTGCAGCCAGCGGAAGGCATCCTCGTTGATCACCGTTACTTTATCTGATAGTAAAGACGAATGATTTAACTTGACCAACATGGCGTTGGATCGAAATAGGGTGGTCATAGCAGGGTCGAGATCCACCAACGTGACGAATTCTATTTGTGGATATTTCAACACTTCGCGCAAAGCGAGCCCATCGCCACCGCCCAAAATCAAAACGCGTTTTGCATTTGGCAACGAAGCCAAACCCGGATGCACGAGCGACTCGTGGTAGCGATATTCATCCAACGAACTGAATTGCAGATTGCCATTGAGATACAGCCGCATGTCCGAAGGACTTTTGGTCAGAATGATTCGTTGGTAGGGACTCGACTTCGCATAAAGAATCGTGTCCTGATACGCTTGTATTTCGGCAAACCGAATGATCTGATCAGCAACGATGAATCCAATCAGCAACACCACCATCGCGACAGCTGCATAGAGTTTGAGAAAAATCGATTTGATTAATTCTTTTTGAAAATAGAAGCACAAGTAGCCTGCCACCAGCACGTTGAAAATTCCGAAGAGCAGCGAAGTACGCAGAATGCCCAAATGAGGTATCAACAACATAGGGAAGATGATGGACGCTAGCAAGGCTCCAATGTAATCGACTGTGAAAACTTTTGAAACGAGATCTTTGAACTCTAACCGGTCTTGCAGGATGCGCATGAGCAAAGGAATTTCCAGCCCCACTAAAATCCCCGTAAGGGAAACCAGCACATACAACAACAATCGGAAATAGGGGAGTTGCTCAAATAGAACATAGAGAATACACGAACTAAATCCGCCAACAAGTCCCACTAAAATTTCGATTCGAATGAACCACGCAATGAGATTGCCCTTGAAATATTTCGACAGGTACGAACCAATGCCCATCGAAAAAAGATACGTACCGATGATGGTAGAAAATTGAGTGACGGAATCGCCCAGCAAGTAACTAGCTAGTGTGCCTGCTACCAACTCGTAGATAAGTCCGCACGTGGCTACTACGAAAGCAGCAATTAACAAGAGCGGAACTTGGCCGCGTGCGCGATCTGTCATACGAATTAGCTGTGAATGGCCGAGCCGATGATAATCGCCATGGCAATCATAAATGCGCCTGCTACAATCGCCAGCGCGGTGTTGTGTTCTTCAATCAATTCGCGCCAAAGTGTGCCGGGCGTTACTTTTTCAAAAATCCAGAAGGAGATAGAAAGAATTGAAATTCCGATCACGGAATAAACAATTGAAGCGAGGATGTATTTCCATTCCATAGGTTAAATATTATTTGTGATAAAATCGATAAGCATGTGGACCGGTGCCATTGTGGGTGGTTTCTTTGTGCGTAGTGTTAATCCACTTCCAGCCAACTGCCAATGAGTACGCATGAAAGCCGATAACAATAACTGCGAAAGCAATGTACCAAGTCAGTCCTTTAAAATCTTTCCATTGCATAGTGTTCATATTTTATTCTTCAGATGCATAAGGTGAGTAATCGCTGTCACTCCATCGCTTTACTTCTTTGTAATGCTTGCGCACAAAGTAATAAATGGGATACAATGCTAAAATCAATAACGTGATAAAAAAATTCGAATAGATGGGTTCGTTGTGATACACATCAATCGCAAAATATTCTGAATTAAAACTAAACTGTGGATAAATGTTGATGTGATACCGGCCTTCGGGTATTTTGGATAAGAAAGCTTCGCCCCGCGTGCCGCCTTCCGACCATGATTCTCCGTCTTCTACACCATGATAATATTCGATCTCTTTAGAAAATTCATGCTCGGTGCCGGTGGCTTCTTCGATCAATGAAAAATCAGCGTAAAACCAATCGTTGTTGATGGGGGCCTGAATTTCAATGACCATACTTTTCGTGCCACCTTCTAGTAAAAACGATTCGGTTGAAAACATTTTTTGTTCAGTGAGATCAGCTTTGTAATAGGTTTTTGAAAACACACGAACGGGCGTGGCGAGATTTTGAAAAAAGATTTGAAGGGCAACTAGTGTTAATACAACAGCTAAAATGACTTTGTAGAAATTTGCTTCCGTAAATGCGCGTATGATGGGTTGGGTATAGCCAAAACCTGTGCGAACAGGCATGATCTCCTTCGGCACTTTAAAAGCAGCTTCCACTTCCGCACCATTGATATACCTTCCTTTAAGCCACTCATGTCTGCTGGTAGAAAACTGGCTGCTAAATACAAAGGGCGGTGCGATATATTCAGATACTGTAGAATCTTCCGATAAATAAACTTCATCTTGAAAAAATTCTCCTTCGGCATGTAGCACGCGTGGAGTGTATTTTTGATAGAGACGAAATGTTTCACCTTCATGCTCAAAAGTAAAATCGCGCGAGCCATTGGTTGGATTACCGAGATAATGGGTAAAGAAATTCCAATGACCATCGTATTCTGAAAGGTAGGCCGAGCCATGAAATGGATTGAAGAGAAAGTACTCGCGCCATTTGTAGTTGTACTTTTCGCGCTTCACGGTAAAGCCCATCACTTCATAGGTAATACCATTTATTTTTCCTTTTGCACCGATAGGCAAAGCGGGTTTATGAGTTTCGGTAAACTTTGAAAACTTATCACTTTCATGAAGAAAAAGCCGAAAGTAGCTGTGGCACTTCGGGCAAGTCATAGCACGCGTGAGCGCCTTTCCGCGAGGCTGGCTCTGTTCCTTGCACGCAGGACAAGTAACGGTTACGATGGAGTTATTGCCACTCATTCCAGCTATTAAAAGTTTCTTTTTTAAAATTTTCTAACGTTACTCGATCAGCAATGAAGTAATTAATCAATTGATTGGGAATATCCATTCTGAAAAAAACGGAAACCTGATTATACAGCACACCATCTGTTAGGAAGAATCGAGGTTTGAAATATTGCCAGTTGCCTACTTCTCCTTCACAAGTCACTTTTTCTACTTCATCAATCCCCACGATTTCGCAATTACGTGTGCCAATAGCAACGTTTTTTCCGGGACGTAATTTCTTTACGCTATCAAATCCAAATGCCAATGAATCTGAATTAGATATTGACATATTTCCATTCGAATCGAAAAGCCAACCGTAGGTATGATCATCGAATGTTACGTACCACACATTCTTGGCGCTGTTAATTAATTGCAGCCGAACCCGGCCAATGACTTCAAACGTTTTTTTATTCCATTCTCCACGCGTTCCAATTTTAATAAAACTCCAATCATCGGGCATCAACACCTTTTCAGACCAGCGCACATTCGTTTTGTTTTCAATTACTCCACTACAGGAGGGGCAAATGATGAGAGCAGGCTCGTTGCTTTGAGTCGTATACGATCGGTTGCAATGAGGGCAAGGTATCGTGCTGTTTCGGGTCATTCGCTAGCGATGTATAAATTGTTCTTCAACAACGGTTGCTTCAAAATACCGAACGATATCACGATACAAACTTTCTGTAATGGGCGCGTTATCTTTCGAGTGGTTGGAGATGAACACATCGAAAGTGATGTATCCATGCTCAGGCCATGTGTGGATGGAGAGATGTGATTCCGTAAGCCCTACAATGGCGGTGTAACCAGCCCTGGGAAATGTATGATACACTTCACCTACAGAGGTGAGTCCATACGATTTTAATAAGTCCGACAGCCGTTGTTGCAGTGGCTGCGGATTCATTAACAGTTCTGTATTTTTAGATTGCAGATTAGCAACAATGTGCAGTCCCGTGAAAGGCTTCTCCACCACTTGTACCGTCATTTCCGAAGAGGAAGTTCGCATGCCTTATTTTCCACTAAAATAAAAAAAGGATTCTAATCTTTTGCTGTTGAAGGGTAAGGTTTCGATAATATTCTGCTGGTCAGCCTCGTAATTTTTCGGTATGTAAGGTTAATAGTGGTGCTTATTGGTAACTTTCGCTAGTGCTGAATGCTTAAATTGCAAAATACAAACCGCTCTTATGAAACGCATTTTACCTATTCTTTTGATTTGCTTGCCACTTGTATCGTTAGCACAAGCCGAATATTTCTATCCAACCGCTAAGTCGCTGAATCCAAAAATTCCAACACCTCAGCAATTTTTAGGTTACCCGATTGGAACGCATCACACTCGACACGATAAGATTGTAGAGTACTTTAAGTTGCTCGATCAATTGAGTGATCGTTTTGTAGTGGAAGAAATTGGTAAAACGATTGGTGAACGTGTGCAAGTAGTGGCCAAGGTAACATCACCTGCCAATCATGGTCGCTTGGAAGATATTCGTAAGAAGAATTTAGAGAATAGTACGGACATACCGCTTGTCATTCAACTTGGTTATAATGTTCACGGCAATGAGCCGAGCAGTTCGGAAGCCGCTATGCTCACCGCGTATTATCTGGCTGCTAGCGATGATGCTGAGACACTGAAGTGGTTGGATGAAATGGTAATTTTGGTCGACCCGGTTTACAATCCCGATGGCCGTGATCGACATACGCATTGGGCCAACATGCATAAAGGTTCTCCCATGGTGTCAGACCCGCTCGATCGGGAACACAATGAAGCATGGCCGGGAGGTAGAACCAACCATTATTGGTTTGATTTAAATCGCGATTGGTTTTTGGGAGTACATCCTGAAAGCCGCAACCGAATTCAATTTTTTCATCAATGGCGCCCGTATGTGATGACCGATCACCACGAGATGGGAAGCACATCTACTTTTTATTTCGACCCCGGAAAGTATGCCAGCAACAATCCGATCGTCCCAGCCTTTTTGTATGATGTAGTTCATCCACGCTTCGCGGACTATTTTTCGAAAGGCATGAACTCCATCGGCTCCATGTATTTTACCGAGGAGGCGTTTGATAAATTATATCCCGGTTATGGCAGTAGCTATGTCAATTTTTATGGAGGGATTGGTTTTCTATTCGAGCAAGCAAGCTCGCGCGGGCATGTCCAAGAGACCACCACTATTCCAATTACATTCGGGTTTACCATCCGCAATCAATTCACGGCTTCGTTGGCAACCATTCGCGGATCGATAGGTGAAAAAGATTTGCTGCGCAAGTTGCGTCAGAATTTTTACAGTTCTGCAATGGCACAAGCAAAAGCAAGCCCGATCAAAGGGTATGTTTTTGGCGATCCCAAAGATGCAACACGCACCAACGCATTCATCAATTTACTGCGGATGCACCAGATTGAGGTGTATGAGTTAGGTCAATCCATAATAGCGGGCAACAAAACATTTGAAAAGGGAAAGACATACATCGTACCTACGGAGCAAACCAATTACATTATGGTTCGCTCTGCATTTGAGAAAGATATCACCTATCGTGATAGTACTTTTTATGATGCATCCACTTGGTCGTTGGTACACGCTTTTAATATGCCGCATGTGGAAGTACGCGGTGCGTTTGTTAAAGGCAACTTGCTGAAAGAAGTTCCAACGAGACAACGCGCACCGGTAGTGAAAAGTAGCTATGCGTATCTGGCGGATATTTCCGATTACAATGCACATCGGGCGATTCAACAATTGCAATCGCTGGGTGTGATTGTCCGCAGCAGCACCCGTGCTTTTGGAATGAATGTAGGTGGTGTAGATCGGAATTTCCCACATGGAAGTTTAGTTCTCTCGGTGCAGCAGCAAAAGATCAGTGACGAAAAATTATTTGAAGCGATTCAAAAAGTAAGTGCCGATACCGGATTGGAATTTGTTTCAGTCGAAACAGGTTTAACAGGCAGAGGAATTGATTTGGGATCGGGTTCGGTACGCACGGTGGTGCCACCCAAAGTGCTGATGCCGATTGGAAATGGAGTTACTTCCGCTGAAGCGGGAGAGGTTTGGCATTTATTGGATCAGCGAATTGGTTTACCTGTGTCGAAAGTGGACTTGCAAAATTTTGGTCGCGTGAATCTTAGCAACTACACTACCATTGTGATAGTGAGTGGAACGTATCCGACTGACAAACCTACTATTGATAAGATAAAGAGCTGGGTGCAAGCGGGAGGTACGTTGATTACTTTCAAAACCGCCAGCGAGTGGGCGATTAAAAATGGTATTGTCAAAGAAAAATTAGTCCAACAAGATACCGCTAAAAATCTCAAACGCATTGATTATGAAAACGGCCCGGACACAGAAGGAGCAAAGCAAATCGGAGGTTCCATTTTTCAAGTAGATCTGGATATTACCAACCCAATAGGTTTTGGATTTTCAGAGCGCAAGGTTTCGATTTACCGCAATGGACGCACGTTTTTAAAGCCAAGCAAGGTGCCTTACAATACCGTGGCACAGTACACGTCTTCACCATTGATCGGAGGATACATTCACAAAACAGATATTAAATATGTGGCCAACTCTGCTGCCATTTTATTTTCAACAGATGGCGCAGGACGCGTCATACTCTTTAGCGACAATCCAAATTTCCGAGGCACTTGGTACGGCACCAACAAACTCTTTTTGAATGCACTTTACTTTGGTCCAATGATTACTTCAGCTTCTAATTTTGGAGAGGAGGGCGAGTAATTACTTTAACTACAGAATAGCCTTGGTACGTACTTAAAAGGTACCAAGGCTATTTATTTACAGCCCTTCGTATTTACCATCCTCATCTACGTAATACACTTCTTCTAAATACCATTGATTATTGATTTTGATAAAGTGGTATTCGTAATGATCAGTGATTTTGACAGGCTCTGATTTTTTGTATTCGGTTTTCACAATTGCTTTGTTGCCTTTTATCTTTTCGTTTATAATTTGTTCATGTTCCGGATGATGAATCGACTCGCTTCCAAAAGCCAGTGGCTGATGTTTTTTACCTTCCTGACAATACTTTGTGATGAGTTGTTGGTATGTATCCTCAACCGTTTTATCTGATTTTTCCTTTTCCTTTTCATATAGAAAGTGCGCCTGATCGTTCCAAATTTTATAGTCAGCAATAAAAGATTTGGTGATCTCGGATGGTGAGCGTTGTTGTGTTTGAGAAAATACGAAAGTCGACAAAGAGGCAAGGAATAATACTACAGGTGGGAATCTAAACATATTAACAATAAGTATCTTTTGATATTAAAAAATCGACTTTAGTACGTACGGGCGCATCAGAGTTGAGATTTTTGTCGAAATGTATTTTTGATCACTTGATTTACGACCCAGTTGTTCATTGTAATTAAAAGTAGGAATTCAAATTTAATGATAACTTGCTAAGAGAAACAAAAAAAGGGGAATGCAACGATAAATTATTAGTATTCCTTAAATTGTCAATATGATCAGAGCATTATTAATTTTTATTTTACTTATTGAGAATTTGGCATTCTCACAGAGTAGCATTTCTTTCCAAAATGTTAATGGTAGACAATTGACTAGCCTGAATGGTAATTGGAATTATATTATTGATCCCTACGAGACTGGATATTATAGCTTTCATTTAGATGTATATGACCAAAAGAAAGATTTTCAAATGGGAGCATTTTACAATAATTATCATTCCACGAATAAACAAGATTTAGTAGAATATGATTTTGACAAGTCTCCGGCTATGAGTATTCCAAATGATTGGAATACTCAGGCAAGGGAATTATTCTATTATGAAGGCACAGTTTGGTTCAAGAAATCTTTTGATTATAATTTACCAAAAGGTAAGCGACTCTTTTTAAATTTTGGAGCAATTAATTATAGGGCTGATGTTTATTTTAATGGAAGGAAGCTTGGTACTCATGTTGGTGGCTTTACTGCTTTTGGGTTTGAGGTAACAGATTATGTAGTAAGTAAAAACAATTTTATAGTTGTAAAAGTTGATAACAAAAGACAAAAAGATGGTGTGCCTACTACCAATACAGATTGGTGGAATTATGGTGGCATAACGCGTAATGTAGATTTAGTCGAGGTAAATGATTCATTCGTTGAGGATTATTCAATTCAGATCAGCAAGGAAGATAAAAGTAAAATTGTAGGTTTTGTTAAGGTGAATAACCCCGTTCAAGGTAAGGGCGTAACGATCCAAATACCTGAATTAGCTTTGAACATGCCTCTTCAAATTGAAGCTAATGGAATGGTGAAGTTTGAAATAAAAAGTTCAAGCATCAAATTGTGGTCACCGAATGCGTCTAAATTATATGATGTGGTTTTCTCCTATAATAATCAATCGCTTACGGATAAGATTGGATTTCGGACAATAGAAGTAAATAATGGTAAGATCCTTTTGAATAATGAACCAATCTTTTTAAAAGGAATTAGCATGCACGAAGAAAGTGCAAGAGGAGGAAGAGCTCATTCAAGGCAGGACGCAATCCGTTTGCTAACTTGGGCAAAAGAATTAGGATGTAATTATGTGCGCCTTGCCCATTATCCACATAACGAGAATATGACTCGCTTGGCTGATGAACTTGGGCTTATGGTGTGGGAAGAGATCCCTGTGTATTGGACAATAGATTTTAAGAATGAAACGACCCAGCAGAATGCGAGAAATCAACTTCGTGAAATGATTAGCCGAGATAAAAATAGAGCGAGCGTTATCATTTGGTCCATGGCAAATGAAACCCCAATATCGAACGAGAGAAATCAATTTCTGTCTGGTTTAGTTAGTTATTCAAAACAGATGGATTCATCGAGACTAATTAGTGCTGCGCTTTTGTCGAGCCAGAAAGATGGACAAAATGTTATCGATGATCCCCTTGGAGAGTTCATAGATGTGCTCGCTTGTAATCAATATTTGGGTTGGTATGGAGGCAATCTTGAGGACGCAGAAAATATAGTATGGAGTAGTAAATACAAAAAGCCACTAATAATTTCGGAATTCGGTGGTGATGCAAAACAAGGCTTTCATGGAGATAAGAAGGAACGATGGACGGAAGAATTTCAGGAATACCTATACATTCAAAATCTAAAGATGATTAATAAAATGCCCAACTTGGCAGGTATGTCTCCTTGGATTTTAGTTGATTTCCGATCACCACGAAGATTATTGCCGGGAATTCAGGATGGTTACAATCGAAAAGGATTAATTTCCTTTGAGGGTAAAAAGAAGAAGGCGTTTTGGATTATGAAGGAGTATTATAAAACAAAATAAAGTGAAGACATTAATTTTACTTTTGATAACCCTTAGTTTCTTGTCGGAGGGTAAATCTCAATCCATACAATTATGTGGTCACCGCGGAGTGATGTATCCGGAGCAAGCTGAAAATGCATTGAGCGGATTTCGTTGGGTAGCGGCACAAGTGAAGCCGGACACGATGATGGTTGAAATAGATTTGCGCAAAAGTAAAGAGGGCACCATCTATCTGATGCACGATGAAACAGTAGATCGCACCACCAACGGCACCGGAAAAATTTCTGATTTATCGGATGCTTACCTAAATTCATTATATCTCAAAACATCGGGTGGCGCCCAGACAACTGAACGCATTCCTACTTTTAAAGAGGTTCTGGCTTTTGCTCAGCAAAATCCGGTGAAGCTGATGCTCGATGTAAAAATTGATATTTGGGAAGAGGTGATACAACTTGTGCGTACGGCCAAACTCGAGAAACGTTGCTTGGTACTTACATTCAAAGTGGATTACTCCAAACGTGTGGCTGTCGCTTCAAGTACCATTGGCCTTTCTTGTCTGATTACTTCTCAAGATGAATGGAAAGCCATTGAGGCATTGCAAATTCCTTCACAACAATTGGTGGCATACATTAGTGCGAAAACGGATGGATCTCTTATTACCCTATTAAAATCCAAGAAGATCAAAGTTATGACCGATGTATCGGAATACTTACGCCACAATGCCAAGCCATTGAATGCAGAAGAGTACGCTCAAAAAGTCAAACAACAATCTTTGGATATTCTGATCAGCGATTTTCCGGTAGAGGCGTGGAGAGGGGTGAGGTAACAAAACCAGCCGTCACAAATGCGTTTGCTCATGTTCGCTATTCTTGTATCTTTAAATACACAACTAATATAGCACCTCAACCCTCCACACCATGAGCAACATAAAAAAGGAAGACGTTATACAAGAAGTGTTTGATCTGTATGATGATTACGCACACAACCGCATCGAAAGACGTTTGTTTCTGGAAAAATTATCGACCTATGCCGTGGGTGGAATTACTGTTGCGTCTTTGTTAAGTTTTATCAGCCCCAATTATCATATCATTCAAGTTGAGCAAAATGATCCAAGATTAAAATCAGATTATATCAATTACGATTCACCAAAAGGCGGAGGCTCGATCAAAGGATTGTTATCAAAGTCGGTAGATGCTAAAGGTAAACTACCTGGTGTAGTGGTGGTACATGAAAACCGAGGATTGAATCCCTACATTGAAGATGTAGGTCGAAGAGCGGCATTGGCCGGATTTATATCACTTGCGCCTGATGCGTTGACTCCACTCGGAGGTTATCCCGGCAACGATGACAAAGGCCGAGAACTGCAAAGCAAACGCGATCGCGCTGAAATGTTGGAAGATTTTATTGCTGCATTTAATTATCTCAAGGCACACCCCGATTGCAATGGAAAAGTAGGTGTTGTTGGTTTTTGTTTTGGCGGATGGATTTCCAATATGATGGCGGTTCGTCTTCCTGAGTTAGGTGCGGCCGTTCCATTCTATGGGGGTCAACCTACTGGTGATGATGTCTTGAAGATTAAAGCTCCGTTATTGTTGCACTATGCGGGTTTGGATACACGTGTAAACGAAGGCTGGCCTTCGTACGAAAAAGCGTTGAAAGAAAACAATAAAGAATATACCGCTTACATCTATCCGGATGTGAACCACGGCTTCCACAACGACAGTACTCCGCGCTACGACAAACCTGCTGCGGAACTGGCATGGCAACGGACGGTCGAGTTTTTTAAAGACAAACTCGCGGATTAGCAGGATTTTAGGAATACGCGATGAGCGTAATCCCATAATCCCATTCATCCGCGTTATTATTTGCCGATACAAAACTTCGAAAAAATATTCGCGAGCAAATCATCACTCGTGATTTGCCCGGTGATCTCTCCGAGGTAATGCAAGGCTTGCCGGATGTCCATTGCTAAAAAATCTCCGGTAATGCCATGATCCATTCCATGCAACACGCGATCAAGCGCATCGTTAGTTTGAATTAAGTTTTGATAATGGCGCATGTTGGTTACAACCACATCTCCTTGTTTGATTTCTTTGATTTGAAAAAAAGACACAATCTTGTCTTTGAGTTGAGACAGATTGGTTTTCGCGGAAGCGGAGATCAAAATAAAATCATCCGGTAATTGTTCGATCACCTCTTTCTTCGCCTGATCGATCTTATTCCCGATTTTCAAGTAGGGGATACCCAACGATTGTAGTTCTTTTTCCTGCACATGAATTTCTTCGAGAGAAGTCTGTGCTAGATCGAACAGATATAAAATAAGAGAGGCATTTTTCATGCGTTCTCGCGTGCGCTCTACGCCAATGGATTCTACTACATCAGCGGTTTCGCGTAAGCCGGCCGTATCCATAAAACGGAAGTTGACCCCACCAATCACCACTTCATCTTCAATGACATCGCGTGTGGTACCGGGAATATCCGAAACAATGGCTTTCTCTTCGTTGAGCAAGGCATTCAACAGAGTAGATTTACCAGCATTGGGTTTTCCGGCAATGACGGTCGGCACTCCATTTTTAATTACGTTTCCCTGATCAAATGATTGAATGAGCGATTGCAAATAGATTTGTATCTGCTGAATTAACTTCTTGAGGTCTTCGCGTTTTGCAAACTCAACATCTTCTTCGCCAAAGTCCAACTCCAATTCAATGAGCGAAGCAAAGTGAATTAACTCTTCGCGCAAATGATGAATCTCTTTCGAGAACCCACCGCGCATTTGATTGAGTGCCGCTTGTCGTGCATTGTCATTTTCTGCGTGAATCAAATCTGCTACCGCTTCGGCTTGTGCCAGATCAAAGCGTCCGTTAAAAAAAGCACGTTGTGTAAACTCACCCGGTTTTGCGAGACGTGCGCCCTGTGCCATCAATAATTTGATAATTTCCTTAACAATAACCGGAGAACCATGACACGAAATCTCCACGGAGTTTTCTTTGGTAAACGAGTGCGGCTCTTTGAAAATCGCCACCATCACCTCATCAATGGTTCTACCTTTTTCACCCAATCCGCCTAAGTGCACCGTGTGAGTGGGTTGTTGCAATAAATTTTTTCCTTTGAAAACCCGCTGGGTTATTTCAATGGCGTTTTTGCCGGATAATCGAATGACAGCAAGCGCGCTGATGCCCGGAGGTGTAGCGAGTGCGATGATGGTATCGTCAATGGAATTCAATACAAAGTAGTTTTCGCAAAGGTAGAGAATCTACTTTGTTTGATACGAACGACTACCGCACAATCAATACCGGAATATCCACCCGATGCCGCACTGTGTCAACCGTAGTTCCGAAGATCAGATCTTTCGCCCACTTGTGTCCGTGCGCACCCATCACCAGCAAGTCTGAGTTGAAGCGTGTCACGATTTCCGGAATGATCTGCTTGGGATTGCCATAACCGATTTCAAACTGCACATGATAGCCTTGCTGCTGCAATTGTTCCGCATAGTTCTTCAAAGCTGCTTTATCGTCATCCGATTCGCGGTCTGCAATTTCACTCCCATACCAAATGGCACCAGCAGTTTCTACAATGTGTACCAGTAGATAAGTGGCTTCTTTGCCGCCTTGTGCCACCGCATTGCTGATGGAAACCGAATCTACTTTACTGAAGTCGATGGTAATTGCCACACGCTGATAGTTCGGTCTGATAAGTGGCTCCAGCACCGAAGCCGTGCCATGTGGAGCTCGAGCATTTTTCTCCAGTCTACGCTGGTCAAACAGCGGTTTGAACGTGATATAAAGCAGGAGCACGCCTGTTCCTGTACAAATTGGAATGACCAGCATCCAGATCATCCATTCGTTTTCACCGGCATTGGCCAGCCAACCTTGAATTTCCTGCAGGACGAGTTTTACATTAAGTGACACAATGATGAACGCAATAATCCACGCAGCAATTTTCACCCAAGGCTTAATGGCAAATACGCCCATTTTTTCCTTGTCGCTGGTGAAGTGGATTAGTGGAATTACTGCAAAGCCCAGTTGTAAACTCAACACCACCTGACTGAATACAAGCAGTTCGCCTGTTTTGCCTTCGCCATACATAAGAATTACCACATAAGCTGGTACAATAGCGATCAAGCGGGTGATCAATCTGCGGAGCCAAGGAGCAATTCGCAAATTCAAATATCCTTCCATTACCACTTGTCCCGCTAGTGTTCCTGTGATGGTGGAGCTTTGCCCAGCCGCAACCAATGCAACACCAAATAAAATAGAGGCCCACTTCGTGCCGGTCAAAGGTGCTAAGAATTTATACGAATCCTGAATGTCGGAGACCTCAAACATACCAGCTCGAAAAAACGTAGAGGCGGCCAGTATGAGAATGGCTGCGTTGACGAAGAAGGCCGCATTCAAGGCAATGGCCGAATCAATAAAATTGTATTTGATGGCGGACCAGATTCCTTTTTCCGAAGAATCGATTCTGCGGGTTTGCACCAGCGAAGAGTGCAGGTAAAGATTGTGAGGCATCACCGTAGCACCGATAATTCCGATCGCGATGTACAAGGCTTCATCGGATGGGATGGAAGGAATAAACCCTTTAGCCAGTTCCCCCATGTCGGGCTTCGCCCAAATCATCTCCATTAAAAACGAAACCCCGATAATCGCGACCAAGGCAATGATAAATGCCTCAATTTTGCGCATGCCATAACTTTGCAACACTAATAAAAGAAGTGTGTCAAGCACCGTTAAGGAAACTCCCCAAATCAGCGGCAAGCCAAAGAGCAATTGCAAACCAATGGCCATTCCCAATACTTCGGCCAAATCGCAGGCGGCAATGGCTATCTCAGCTAAGATCCACAAACAAAAGTTGACGATTGGGTGATAGGAGCTGCGGGATGCTTGAGCTAAATCGAGTTGGCGCACAACCCCAAGCCGGGCACTAAGACTTTGCAGTAACAAAGCCATCAAGTTCGACATTAATAATACCCAAATCAGGGCGTACCCAAATTTGCTACCCCCGGCTATGTCGGTGGCCCAGTTTCCGGGGTCCATGTAGCCAACACTGACCAGATAAGCCGGCCCCAAAAAAGCCAATAACTTGCGGATGCCTTTGCGATTGGTGGCATCGACCGAGGCGTTTACTTCACTAAGCGATTTGCGGGAAGGGGAGTTCATAGGGTAACTAGAATGTTTTCAGAGACTTCTTTCGAGATAAAATAATGTTGTGATTCAATGGCTACTTGCAGGCTGCCATCGTATTCTTCTTTGGAGATAACCGTTAGTTTCTTTCCTGGTTTTGCGCCAATCTTTTCCAGGTATTTAAGTAGGTTGGAGTCAGAATCTTTCACCGCTACGATGGTGCTTTCGCTTCCGGCAGTTAGGTTTTTGAGGGCTGTTTTTTCCAGCTTTTTGATTTTGCCTTGTGCGTTGGGGATGGGGTCTCCGTGGGGATCAACCTGTGGATAGCCCAAAAACTCATCGATCTTTTCGATCAATAAGGTGGACTTGATGTGCTCTAATTGCTCCGCCACTTCGTGCACTTCGTCCCATTTGAAGCCCAAGGTTTGAACCAAAAAGGTCTCCCAAAGACGGTGTTTACGGATGACGGCCAGCGCCACCGACTTACCTTTTCCGGTGATTTTTACACCATAATATTTCTCATAACTGATGAATTCTTTGGTCGAAAGTTTTTTCATCATGTCGGTGACGGAGGCCGCTTTGGTGTTCAGCGCCTCGGCCAGTTCGTTCGTCAGAACGGCTTTTTCACCGGCATCCGATAGGTGGTAAATCGACTTGAGGTAGTTCTCTTCGGCTAAGCTAAGCATAGAAAATCATTGATGCCGAAAGCTACAAATTTAGACTTACCTAAAAAAATATTTAGACCTAATTGATTATTGGAGGAGCTTCTCAACCACCTCCAGAAGTTTAGGTTCCTCATCGGCCCAGGTCACTCCGGCTGGTGCCTGATCATAAAAATGAGACTCCTTCATGGCTCCTTGAATGAGGTCTAAATCAGGTTGAGAAAAGTTGACAACCACCGCTGCATGGTAGGGTTTGCACAATTCCACCCACGGTTGGTAATCCTGTAAAAGGATGGGAAGACGGCAGCCCAGATACTCATACAATTTAGTGGGAATCGAGTTGGCCGTGTGGGGGGAAGGAGGGTAGTAGACGATGCCAAAATCGGCTTCCGAAATGGCCTCAAAAATCTGGGTATGGGGTACCAATTCCTGTCCGCCTTTTAAGTGAATAAAGGGTTGGTTTTTGATGACTTGAATGAGCCGATTGAACGTTTCAGGTTGGGCACAATAGCCCACAATCATCAGCTCGATTGCCTCATTTTTTTGGTGGAGTTGCTGTGCCAGTTCGATGGCCTGAAACACCCCGGTGCTCTCGGCCAAGGTTCCGGTAAATACCAGCCGTATTCTTCCAGGCTTTGGAACGCGCTGAAAGGAGGGGGGGACCCGAACTTTATTTTCGAGCACGGTAGATTTATTTTTCACGAAAGTGAGCTCGTTCAAGTAGCCTTTTTCAGCTAAAATATGGCGGTGAAAAAAGGGCGAAAAGACTCTTTCTTTTAACCGAACAAAGAGCGCCAACGGCAACCGTAAAAGCTTTGGAAAAGCATCGGTCAAAAGAATATTTCGGTAGTAATTCTCCCGGATGTCGTAGATAATCCGACTCCCAAAGAAAATTCTGTTCAGAATACCAACTATCAGTAATTCATGGGAATTAACTATCACCATGTCAGGCTTTACTTGAATACAATTTCTGAGTATTTTGAACGGAACGAGCACCCTCATCAAACTCAGTCTGGTGAAAAATGGAAGTGGCAAAAGGGTGATTCCTTCTTCCTTCGGCACTGCAGAACGACTCGGAAAACCGATGATAAAAACTTCGAATTTTTGAGTGCTCGCCAGCGACCTCCCCAGCTTCTCGAACATGCGAGTATCGTCCACCGGTTTGAGCACCGAAGCGATGACTATTCTCCGTTTTTTTATTTCTTGCATCGAACTTTAAAATTAGAACATAAAATGCAACTACAGGAACAAATCGAATTGGCTTGGACGAACCGGGAATTGTTGAAAGAGGCGGAAACGCAAGAAGCCATTCGGGAGGTGGTGGGTCAGCTGGACAAAGGGGTGCTGCGCGTGGCAGAACCGGCCGGGGATGGATGGAAAGTAAACGAGTGGATTAAGAAGGCCGTGATCCTCTATTTTCCCATCCAACAAATGCAGACCATTGAAGTAGGGCCGTTTGAATTTCACGATAAAATTGCCCTCAAAAAGGACTACCAAAAGTTGGGGGTCAGGGTGGTTCCCCATGCTATCGCGCGTTACGGATCTTACCTCAGCAAAGGGGTGATCATGATGCCATCGTATGTCAATATCGGAGCCTATGTCGATGAAGGCACGATGGTCGATACCTGGGCTACCGTGGGTAGTTGCGCACAAGTGGGCAAGCATGTGCATCTCAGCGGAGGGGTCGGTTTAGGCGGAGTGCTTGAGCCTGTTCAGGCAGCTCCTGTTATCATCGAAGACAATGCGTTTATTGGTTCGCGTTGCATCATCGTAGAAGGAGTGCGAATCGGAAAAGAGGCAGTTTTAGGTGCCAACGTAGTACTCACGGCCAGTTCTAAAATAATTGATGTAACCGGTTCTAAACCAGTAGAATACAAAAGTTATGTACCACCCAGATCAGTCGTAATACCGGGCACTATTCCCAAAAAATTTGCTGCCGGTGAATACCAGGTGCCTTGTGCACTGATCATAGGCACACGTAAGGAAAGCACCGACAAAAAGACTTCTTTAAATGAAGCTTTGCGCGAAAACGGGGTTTCTGTATAGTATGGCACGGGCTTTGTCTTAATGTACCAGAACTATTAAATTTGTTTTATGCGCTACTTCATCGGTTTGATTATTCTGGCTTTTGCTAGCCTTGCCTTCAATCAAGACGACTCAGCTTTAAAAAGCCAATCTGCCATCTCCACAGGTGAAAAGCTGGAATACCGCATGTATTTGGGCATTTTCACTGTCGGCAAGGGTGTAACCATGGTTGATAAAGAACTTCATACGCGCAACGACCGCCAGTGCTTTAAAGTAGATGCGTTCATGGAAACCTCCGGCATGGCCACCTGGATTTCGAAGGTAAACGACAACTGGGGGGCGTATGTGGATGCACAGGAAATTGTTACCCATGAGTCATACCGCAAGCTGCGGGAAGGAAAGTATAAGCTGGATGAATTGATTAAATACGATCACCAGAAAGACAAAGCCTATGTGCATGTAGCCGATAAAAGCACCGGAAAGTTTGGCGAGCCTAAAGAATATGTGACCCCTGATAACGTGCGAGATATTGTAGCAGGGTTCATGTATTTACGCATCATCGACTTTGCGAAGTACAAGGTAAAAGACACACTTACGGTATCCGGATTCTTTGAAGATACAGCCTACAAATTCAAAATAATCTATTACGGCAAGGAGACCGTTAAAACGGATTTGGGCAAATTCCAATGCCATAAGTTGGTGCCTATCATGCCTGACAATTCGTTGTTTCGGGGTGAGAATTCGGTCACTGCCTGGATATCAGCAGATGCCAATCAGATCCCCATCAAGGTCGATGCTAAAATGTTTGTAGGTCATGCTGGTACAGAGTTGACCAGTTTCAGGGGACTTAAAAATCAAGTGAAGGTAATGAGATAACGATTAGTGAGCGTTTAGCAATTCAGTAAACCGCTCAATTGTTACCGGCTTAATGACGAAATCTTTAACTTCGTTGAATGCCCGGGCCCGGCTCATATCGCGAGGATCGATAGAAGAGCTGACCATATAGATTGGGAACTCTTTTGCCAGTTTCGCTTTCAGTTTTTGAAAATCCTCCAGAAACATCCATCCGTCTACAATAGGCATGTTAATGTCGAGGAAGAGAAAATCCGGTAAAAGATCAGCAGAGGTGGCATTTTTTTCGAGGTAGAGTAATGCCTCGTTGCCATTTTCGAAATGCAAAATTTCCTGAGCAAGCTTAGCCGATTCAATCAAACGGGTTGCCGTGAATTGAAATATTGAATCATCATCAACTAGAGCAACCAGAGGCATAAGGGGAAGTTACTAACCAAATTTAACAGTAAATGTGGTACCATTGTTTTCCTCGCTGAAAATATTAATCTCCCCACCGAGCGCTTCAATTTGATTTTTTACCATAAAAAGCCCAATTCCACGGCTTTCAGGGTGGTTATGAAAAGTTTTTCGCAGCTTAAAAATATGGTGTCCGTATTTCTTAAGGTTGATGCCTAGACCGTTATCACGGATTGTCATAAGGATTCCAGCGTCCGTTCGGGTGGTTGAAAATTGAATTTCCGGCACTTTTTCTGGGTGGCGGTACTTTAGTGCGTTACTCAGTAAGTTAATCAGAATACTTTCCAGGTAAATGTTGGGATAGTGAATCTTTGGTGCTTGGGTAAAATCGGAAGTTATGATGGCTTCGGTATTGGTTATTAATACACTGAGCTGCTGCTTTACATTTTCCAATGCATTGCTGAATTCAATCCACTGCCGTTCAATGTCTTTGTTTTGTTTGATTTTCAGTACCTCATTTAGCTCATGCAAATGGCTCAGCATTTTGCTGCCCGATTCGCGCATCATTTTGATGAAATTTTTCTTCTCATTTTCATCGCCACTTTTTTCATAGAAATCCAGTAAGGATAAAATGTTGCTTACCGGAGAACGCAGGTTGTGAGAAACAATTTGCGTAAACTCTTCCAATTGTTCGTTTTTGGCTTTCAGAGTATCGGCTATGGTGCTCAGTTTAAAGTTTTGTTCCAATATCTTTTCTTCACTTACCTTCCGGTCGGTAATCTCTCTGCTCGCCAGCACAATTGTATCAACCGAGCCATCTTCGTTTACAATTGGATTACCATTGGTTTCTAACCAGATATAGCCGCCATTTGCTTTTTGGTACCGTACTTCCGCTTTGACGGCTTTTCGTTCTACTACCAGTTGATTGAATTTCCCGATAGCGCCTTCCAAATCTTCGGCATGAACCAATGAGAAAATAGAAGTGCCTACATGGCTTAAATAATTGTCTCCTAAGATCTGTTTAGTAGATGGACTTAAATAAATGATCTTGCCTTGCGTATCCACCAGATTGATAAATTCTAGCATGTTGTCGGTAAGCGTGCGATACAGTTGCTCGCTTTTTAGAAGGGAGGCTTCGGCTTTTTTTTGCTCTGTGATATCCCGAAAACTCCATACTCGCCCTACTACTTCGCCATTCAAAATTTGAGGTTTTGAATAGCGATGTAAAATGGTTCCATTCAGTAACTCCATAAAATCGTTACTCTCCGCGTGAGGAGTGGCATATAACTCACGAACACGCGCCAGAAATTTCTCAGGCTCAACGATTTTAGTAATTGCCCGACTCAATAAAACTTCGTCTGGTTGGTCGTGGGCCTCTTCTTCCGAGAAACCAAAAATATCGAGAAACCGATGGTTATAAATGCTGATTTTTCCGTCTGTATTTACAACTAACAAACCATCGGCTGTGGAATTAACCGCAGCTTGCAGCAGGGAATATGCCTGCGAAGCTTCGGATGGATTGGGTTCGCCCGATGGGATAGGTGGGTTCATGTATTGCTATGATGCAAGTAAATTTACAATTATAATATTCTCGAAAAATTGTACTTTACCTAAAATATTACCTAACCCCAAAACAGTATGTTGAAAGAATTCAAAGCTTTTGTGATGCGAGGCAATGTGGTTGACCTTGCAATTGGAGTAATTATTGGTGGCGCATTTGGCACGATTGTAAACTCCTTAGTAGCAGATATTATCACACCAATTCTGCTGCAGCCAGCACTTGAGGCTGCAGGAGCAGCTGATATCGCATCTTGGAAACCGGGCGGAATGCTTGTTGGCAAATTTATCGCGTCAGTAATCTCTTTTCTGGTGATCGCATTTGTCCTTTTTATCATTGTTAAAGGAATGAATGCCGCTCAAAAGAAAGAAGATGCGAAGCCAGCTGCTCCGGCACCTACACCAGACGACATTAAGTTGTTAACTGAAATCAGGGATTTACTGAAGAAATAGTGAGTTGTATAAGAAAAGGAATGAGCTGTAATTCATTCCTTTTTCGTTATTTTTTGAATCGGTCAGACACGATCAATTCTTTACTTCCGGCTGTGTACTTATAAAAGCCATTTCCACTTTTCACACCTTTGTGTCCGGCTTGCACCATGTTAACGAGCAAAGGACAAGGAGCATATTTCGGGTTTCCAAACCCATCATGCAACACGCGCAAAATTGATAAGCACACATCCAATCCAATAAAGTCAGCCAACTGGAGCGGACCCATCGGGTGTGCCATGCCTAATTTCATCACGGTATCAATTTCTTCCACTCCAGCTACCCCCTCATACAGCGAATAAATCGCTTCATTGATCATTGGCATCAAAATGCGATTGGCGACAAAGCCGGGGTAGTCATTCACTTCTACAGGAATTTTACCCAGTTTCTTCGAAAGCTCCATGATCACCTGCGTGGTTTCGTTGCTGGTATTATATCCGCGAATGATTTCCACCAATTTCATAATCGGCACCGGATTCATAAAGTGCATACCGATTACATGGCTGGGGCTTTTAGTAACCGAGGCAATTTTCGTAATCGAAATGGAGGAAGTGTTTGATGCCAGAATCGTACCTGGCTTCGTATTCTCATCCAGGTCTTTAAATATTTTCAATTTCAAATCCAGATTTTCTGTAGCGGCTTCCACTACCAATTCCACATCTTGCAAACCTTCTTTCATGAAGGTGGTGGTGGTTAGATTCGCCAAAGTTTGGCTTTTGATTTCAGCGGTGATGGTTCCTTTCTCCACTTGGCGTGAAAGATTTTTATCGATAGTAGCGATCGCTTTCTTCAAGGCATCTTCAGAAATATCAATGATCGAAACTTTAAAACCATTTTGTGCAAACACATGCGCAATGCCGTTGCCCATTGTGCCAGAACCGATGACTGCTACTTTATTCATAATTACCTATTTTTATAAACGTAAAGATATAGTTTCAGTGCTTGCCGAAAAATCGCGAGTTAAAAATTTGTCCACCCGGTACTTGCGGTTTTACAAGCAAGGAGTTAGCGTTTTAATTTTTTTAGCGATGGCCGGTTTTTTTTATCTGGAAATTGACACAGAAGAAAAGATTAAACCCAGCATGTTTTTTTGGCCGATTTACTATGGTTACTTCCTGTATTTGTGGTGGAAAATAAACCAACTCGTTTATCATGTTGAGTTTGATGATGAGTTTATGTATGTGAAGCAGAAAGAGCAAGATTTATTAATACCATTGGAAAATATCAAAGACATTAATTTGATTTCGATAGGAGGGGTTTATAAAGTAGAATTATATGCCAAAGAACTTTTTGGCGATACTTTCTATTTCAAACCTTCTCTATTGTATCCATTTAATCACAAAAAGAAAGAAGCCTTGGTTGATTTGTTATGGGCTAACATTGAAACGGCCAAACGAAAAAAGCAAGACTTTCAACGAAATGCCCTCCACAGCTAAAATCATGCAACATCCAGTATTCTGCAACTCCTCTACTCAATTAATACTTCCTTGGCAAAGCCCATGGCATTAAAGCGCAGCGATAACTTTTGTGCGAGCGTATCTTGATTGCATTTTTTTCCGGGTGTCACGTAGTAGTAGAAAAACTTTTGGTTGCGCTTGTATAATTCGTTTTCATCGGGCCTGCCTAGTAGTTTTACAATATCATCTTGCGACAAACCTTTGAGTTTTTCGATTTGAGCGGTTAGCGATTCACGCATTTTTTCCCGCTCATGCCCACAGGCAAATTTGTCGTTCTTCCATTTTTCCAAATCCAGATTGTCTAATTGGGGCAGCGGTTTTCCGCAATTGACCAGAATTAGGGCCAAAACCATTAATTGAACTATGCGATACTTCAAAGTATTTACGTTTAATTTGCAGGCTCAAATGTAATTACATGGCGGTTAAAGTATTCAAGGCGATTTGGTTTCTTTCGTTATTAATTTTTTTGGGTGTCTTTATGTACAATTATGCCGGGTTGCCTGAAGTGGTCAGCTTGGTAGATTCGATCGAATCTCCGCTCTCTATTTCGCGTGAAGCGCTGTTTTACAGTGTATTAGCCATTGCGGCTATTCTCAATGTATTTGTTTTCATCATCAGTAAATTGTACTCTTCCAATCCCGAATTCAGGGGCTGGTTTTATGGGTTGATTACCGCTCTGAACATCTTTCTCATCATCGGTGTCAACTTTGTGACTCTATTTAACAGTGCCGAGAAATTTGATTATTCCCGGATCGGAAACATCATTTATGGCAGCCTGCTTCTGGTAATATTGTGGCTTGTGGCATGGCCAATCTATGCATTGGTAAAAAAAATATCCGCTAAACAGGCGGTTTGAATTGACGGCAGTTAGATTTTGACAATCAATCGATTATTGTTCAATGTAGTTGACAAGCAACCAGTTGCCCCACCATTTCTTTATTGATTTGTCCTCAAAAATTATTTTCTTCGAACCTGCAGTGAAGAGATTTTTTTAACTATTGATTCTGACTCAATAATTTTTTCATCTTTGCGCGATTAAATCTTTTAAGTTCTAGCTATGGCGAAAGATCCAAGAGAATACGATGAATCCAGTATTAAATCACTCGATTGGCGCGAGCATATTCGTTTGCGTCCGGGTATGTACATCGGTAAGTTGGGCGATGGCTCAGCAAAAGATGATGGTATTTACGTGCTCGTAAAAGAAGTGATCGACAACTGTATTGACGAACATATGATGGGATACGGCAAGGTGATCGATGTGCAGATCACTGACCACCGTGTGGTGGTTCGTGATTACGGTCGGGGAATTCCATTAGGAAAAGTAGTAGACGTAGTTTCGAAAATTAATACCGGTGCCAAATACGATTCAGGCGCGTTTCAAAAATCCGTGGGTTTGAATGGCGTGGGTACCAAAGCGGTAAACGCACTTTCTAACTTTTTCAAAGTACAAGCTTTCCGCGAAGGCCAAACCAAGTTAGCCGAATTTAAAAAAGGTGTTTTGGTAGCTGATCCTAAAGTCACCAAATCCGATGAGAAAAACGGAACGCTGGTAGAGTTTGAGCCCGATAACCAAATGTTTAAGAATTATCATTTCATCCCTGAATATTTGGATGACTTGATGTGGAACTACGCATTCTTAAATGCGGGACTTACGATCAACTACAATGGACAGAAATTTTTCTCGAAAGACGGATTACTTGATTTGCTGAAACAAAAGTCCGATCCGGATGAAATTCGTTACCCAATCATTCATTTCAAAGGTGATGACATTGAAGTGGCGCTAACCCACGGCAATCAATACGGAGAAGAATATTATTCCTATGTAAACGGACAAAACACCACACAAGGAGGTACCCACTTAGCGGCTTTCCGCGAAGGTGTAGTACGTGGCGTTCGTGATTTTTATAAGAAAGATTTTGATGCAGCCGACATTCGTGCGAGCATTATCGGGGCAATTGCGGTACGCGTTCAAGAGCCCGTTTTCGAATCACAAACGAAAACCAAGTTAGGTTCTATCAACATGGCGCCTGAAGGAGGCCAAAGTGTCAAAAACTTTGTAGGCGATTTCGTGGCCAAAGAGCTAGAAATTTACTTGCATAAAAATCCGAAAGTTGCCGAAGAGATGCTCAAGCGCATCATGCAGTCGGAGCGAGAGCGCAAGGAAATTGCCGGTATTAAAAAACTGGCTAACGAGCGCGCAAAGAAGGCCAACTTGCACAACAAAAAACTCCGCGACTGCCGTTTCCATTTCGATGATGAAAAAGGAGAGAAGGGGAGTGAGTCGGTGATTTTTATTACTGAGGGTGACTCGGCCAGTGGTTCGATTACCAAATCACGAAATGTAGAATTGCAAGCTGTTTTCAGTTTGCGTGGTAAGCCCTTGAATTGTTATGGACTTACCAAGAAAGTAGTGTATGAAAACGAAGAATTTAATCTGCTTCAACACGCTTTAAATATTGAAGATGGACTGGATGGATTGCGCTACAACAAAGTGATTATCGCTACCGATGCGGATGTGGACGGAATGCACATTCGCTTATTGCTGATGACGTTCTTCCTTCAGTTTTTCCCCGACTTAGTAAAAGCCAACCACGTGTATGTGTTGGAGACTCCATTGTTCCGCGTGCGAAACAAAAAGGAAACCATTTATTGCTACAGCGAAGAAGAAAAACAAGCAGCCGTAGCCAAGTTAGGCAGCAAGCCTGAGATCACCCGCTTCAAAGGTTTGGGTGAAATTTCACCGGATGAATTTGGAAAGTTTATTGGTGAAGACATTCGCCTGCAACCGGTTCTCTTATCTAAAGAAGGACATTTAGCGAAGTTGCTCGAATTCTACATGGGTAAAAATACACCCGATCGTCAGGAGTTTATCATCGAGAACCTGCGCATTGAATTAGATAAAGTAGAGGCGAAGGAGGAAGTTATTGTGGAGGCTGGCGAGTAGCCTTATAAATATTTGAAGGATTAAGCTAAGAAGTAATGGCTAAGAAACAAATTCCCAACGAATCAACAGACAAAGACGGAAACGTACACTCCATCGCTATTGATGGCATGTACGAAAACTGGTTTTTGGATTATGCATCGTATGTAATTTTAGAGCGTGCCGTGCCGCGCATTGAAGATGGTTTGAAACCGGTGCAACGAAGAATTGCACACGCCATCAAAGAAATGGATGACGGTCGCTTTAATAAAGTGGCCAACGTCATTGGTAGCACCATGCAGTACCATCCGCATGGTGATGCTGCTATCGGTGAAGCGATCGTAAACATCGGGCAAAAAGATTTGCTCCTCGATACACAAGGTAACTGGGGCGATGTGCGCACCGGTGATAGCGCTGCTGCTCCGCGTTACATCGAAGCACGACTTTCCAAATTTGCATTGGATGTAGTATACAATCCACAAACTACCGAATGGCAACTGTCATACGATGGTAGAAAAAAGGAGCCGGTAACATTGCCGGTGAAATTTCCATTGTTGCTGGCACAAGGCGTAGAAGGTATCGCGGTAGGTTTGTCTACCAAAATTTTGCCGCACAACTTCTGTGAGTTGATCAAAGCATCCATTGATATTCTGAAAGGAAAAAATCCAAAGATTTACCCTGATTTTCCTACGGGAGGCATTGGAGATTTTTCGGAATACGATCAAGGTTTCCGAGGCGGCAAAATTAAAGTGCGCGCCAAAATCGAAATTGAAGATAAGAAGACATTGATCATTCGTGAGATTCCTTTCGGAACTACCACCGCTTCTTTGATGGATTCGATTGTGAAGGCCAGCGAGAAGGGAAAGATTAAAGTAAAGCAAGTGGTCGATAACACGGCCAAAGATGTAGAGATCACCGTCAGCTTGCAATCCGGCATTTCACCGGAAATTGCCATTGATGCGCTGTATGCCTTTACGGATTGCGAAGTTTCCATTTCTCCCAATGCTTGCGTGATTGTGGCCGATAAACCTCAGTTCATGAAAGTGAATGAGATTTTGAGATACAACACCGAGCAAACCTTAAAGTTACTCAAGCAAGAACTCGAAATTAAAAAGGCCGAGTTGATGGAGAAAATTTTATTCTCCTCACTCGAAAAAATATTCATTGAAAAACGCATCTATCGTAACATTGAAGATGTAGAAACCTTTGAAGAAGTAATCACTACGGTCGACAAGGGGCTTCGTCCTTACAAAAAACAATTCTATCGCGAAATCACACGCGATGATATTCTTCGCTTGCTGGAAATTCGCATCAAGCGTATTTCCAAATACGACTCATTCAAAGCCGATGAGTTGATGCGCGATTTGGAGAAGGAGTTAAAAGAAACCTTGCATCACCTGAAGCATCTTACTGATTTCGCTATTGCCTATTACCAAAACCTGTTGGATAAATATGGCAAAGGCCGCGAGCGCAAAACCGAAATCAAGAGCTTCCAATCGGTGGCAGCCACAGAAGTTATTGCCAACAACCAAAAGTTGTATGTCAACCGTGAAGACGGATTTATTGGTTGGGGCTTGAAGAAAGACGAATTCATTGCGGACTGTTCTGAATTGGATGACGTGATCGTCATCCGCAGAGACGGAAAAGCTAAAGTGAGTCGCATCAACGAAAAGGTGTTCATGGGCAAAGACATTTTGCACGTGGGCATTTGGCGCAAAGGCGATGACCGCATGATCTATAACCTGATCTACACCGATGGCAAAGGCGGCATCACCTATGCAAAACGTTTTGCCATGCCGGCCATTACCCGCGACAAAGAGTATGATCTCGACATGGGTAATCCAAATAGCAAAGTACATTACCTCAGCGCCAACCCGAATGGTGAAGCTGAAATTGTAGAAGTGAAATTGACACCTGCGAGCTCTGCACGCAAAAAGATTTTTGATTTCGATTTTTCAGAATTGGAAGTGAAAGGCCGAGGAGTTCGTGGAAATGTGGTGACAAAATACCCGGTTCGCAAAGTAGACTTTAAAGAATCTCTCGGTTCTACATTAAGTGGATTGGATTTGTGGTTTGACGAAGCAAGTGGCCGCCTGAATAAAGACAAGCGTGGAAAGTATGTTGGTAAATTCGATGGCGATGATCAGATCCTTGCGATTACCAAGAGTGGTACCTACAAGATTACAAGCTACGAGCTTACGAATCGCTACGAACCGGAGAAAACTATTCTGGTAGAAAAGTACAATGCGAAAAAGCCAATCACCGCTGTGTACATGGATGGTGAAAGCAAACAATATTTTGTGAAGCGCTTCCTAATCGAAACTAACTCACTCGATAAAGAATTCGGATTTATTTCCGAAGGGATAGGTTCACGCCTCGATTATGCGAGCACAGCCGATTCACCGGAGATCGAAGTAGATTTGATCAAAGGAAAAGGCAAAGACAAGGAAACCGAGGTTGTCAACCTTGAGGAGATAGTAGACATCAAAGGATGGAAAGCTGTGGGCAATCGCTTGTCACAATTTAGAGTATCTAAAATCAGAGCACTCGAAGATCCGGATGATACCGGCCTGGAAGAAGGCGATGTAGACAATGAATCGACTGTTGAAACCTCAAAAAGTTCTCAACCGTCAAAAAAAAAATGGGAAGAACCAGAGGAGGGAGAGCAAGCGAGCCTCTTCGGGGAAAGTCAGCTCCCGCAAAACCAAAGCAAGCCGCTCGTCAACGGTCAGCCCCCGCAGCCAAAGGAAAAAAGACCAGCAGCGGAGCAAGCAAGCCTCTTCGGGGGAAGCCAACCAAGTCAGCAAAGCCAGGAAAACCAACAAAGTCAGGAAAACCAGTCAAACCCGGAAAGCCAGCAAAAAGAGGAAAAGGTAAAAGAAAATAAACCACCCGATTCCTCTTCGCGAACTTTCACGGCAGGCGAAACCATAGACCTAGACCTGTAATTATTCTACCATCTGTTCAACAGATGACAAACCAAGATGGGCATCACGCCCATCTTAGTTTTACTTTTCATTCAACAAAAAAACTATGCAAGCAATTGTACGATTGATCATTTTACTCATTTTTTCTTTTTCAATTTTTAATTCTTTCGCACAGCAAGACACTGTCCGTCAACTCAACGAAGTAGTCATTCAGGGCAACCGCATCCAACCGGCCTTCAATGAATTATCCGCCATCGTCATCGTCATTTCTCCTGCCGACATAAAAAAATCTCCAGCCATCAGCATTGCCGATTTGCTGCACTACCAGGCTGGTGTAGACATTCGCCAGCGCGGAGCCAATGGCGTGCAAGCCGATGCCGGTATTCGCGGAAGCACATTCGAACAAGTTTTAATTTTAATCAATGGCGTAAAAATGAGCGACCCGCAAACAGGGCATCATGCTCTCAACTTGCCGGTGGATATTGAAAACATCGAGCGCATCGAAATTCTAAAAGGCCCTGCTGCGCGTGTGTTCGGGCAAAATGCATTTGCCGGAGCCATCAACATCATCACCAAAAATCCCGATCAATCATTTTTAAAAGTTCGCGCGCTCGCTGGCGATTACGGCTTAGGTGGAGGTCGTTTTTCTGTTGCTATGAAAAATGAAAAAGCTGCACACTATTTTTCTGCAGGCAGAGATTTTTCAGCGGGTTACAAATACAACACCGACTATATCATGAACAACTTCTTCTATCAGTCTGAATTGAAAACTAAAAAAGGAAAAGTCAATATCATGGGTGGCTTCACCGATCGCGCATTCGGTGCCAATGGATTTTATGCGCAGCCTATCAACACCGATCAATACGAAGAAATACAAACCAGCATAGCCGCCATCAGCTATCAAAAGAAAGTAAACGATCATCAAACACTCAACCACCGACTTTATTGGCGTAGAAATCAAGATAAATATTTGTTTCTTAGAAACAATCCGCCAGCCTATCGCAACCTCCACCTCAGCAATGTCATCGGCTACGAGTTAAATACCACCATCAAAAATTCGCTGGGCATTACCGGTTTAGGTATCGATATCAATTCGGTTTGGTTAAGCAGCAACAACCTCGGCCAGCGTCAGCGCACCGTGGCCACTTTCTTTGCCGAACATCGCTTTTCATTTTTAAACGATCGCTTCGATTTCACTCCGGGCTTTCAACTTAATTATTATTCTGATTTTGGTTTGAATGCTTTTCCCGGAGCTGAGCTCGGTTACAAACTCACCGATAAACTGAAAATGTTTAGCACAGTGGGCTATACCTATCGCGTGCCATCGTATACCGATTTGTACTACAAAGATCCTGCTAATCTCGGCAACGCCAATCTCAAACCCGAATACGCCATCGCTTACGAAGCCGGACTTAAACTTTTCGACATCGAGTGGCTCAGCGGTCAGGCAAGTTATTTTTATCGACAAGGAAATCAAATCATTGACTACGTAAAAAATAATTCCACAGATCCTTGGCAAGCAGAAAATTTGGTAAACATCAACGCACAAGGTGTCGATGCAAACATCGCCATCACACCCAACGAGTGGCTCAAAAAACTCACCATAGGTTACACCAGTGTGTCAGCTACCAAAGGTCAGGAAACGAATTTCTCTAAATACGCACTCGACAATCTCGCCAATCAATTCACCGCCAATTTACTATTACAATACACCGACAAACTATATCATTCCATTAACTATCGCTACTCAGATCGCGTATCGCTTGCCAATTATTGGGTGATCGACACACGCATCGGTTGGCAGGAAAACAAGTGGTCCGTATTCATCGATGCCACCAATCTGTTCGACACAACCTACACCGAAACCAACCTGGTCGTCATGCCCGGTCGCTGGATCAAAGGAGGAATTTCGTACACATTTTTTCCAAGCAACTGATCTTTAAAATTTGAAGCGAAAGATGCATGTTGGGGCGTGGCCGCGCGAGGCGCAGTCGGCCACCGGGCTATCCGCTTTTACTCCTCGTGGCGCGAAGCGCACCACTGCGGGGTAACCGCTACTATCCCTCGCCCGCTGACGCACGCGTAGCTGACGCACACCATTTGTGCGTTCCATTCGTTAATTGTACGTAACTTTCACGCGATTTAATTTATATACCATGATTCGATTTACTTTCTTGTTTTGGTTGCTTGGTTTTTCTGCATACGCACAAGTGCATGAAATCACCGTGGAAGGTCAGGTACTCGATGCACTCAATCGCAAAGGAATCAAATCATCCATTCGTTACAAAAGTTACCCCACCGGTGGCATCTCCGGCCGCTTCAACGACAGCACATTTTCATTCACTATCTTCGGTTCATCCAAATATCAGGTTACAGCCGAGGCAGAAGGATACATTCCACTCACCATTATTGTCGATCCCAAAGAATCGGTCAACAACAAAATACAACGCAATATTTTGCTCACATCTACTTCACGCGCCATCATTCTCGATCATTTGATTTTTGAAATGGGCCGCGCGGTCATCAACTCCAAATCCTTCCAAAGTTTAGACGAAGTTGTGGCCATGATGAAAGACAATACGAAAGTGGTGATTCAATTGGAAGGCCACACCGACAATCTGGGGAATGCCGAGAAAAACATGAAGCTATCACAAGATAGGGTAGAGGCGGTAAAAAAATATTTAGTCTCCAAAGGCATTGACAAAAATCGGATCAAGACAAAAGCCTTTGGCGGCACACAGCCGTTATCCAACGACCGAACCGAAGAAGCCAAAGCACTCAACCGAAGAGTAGAAATGCGTGTATTAAAAGATTGATTCGGTTGAAGAAAGTTCATCTTCCGACACTTGCTCTTCTACCATTTTAAAGTGCGCCAACTTTCGGAATATCTCAGCGCTGGGTCGAGGAGTGCGTTCTTTCGTTTCTAAATCACAGGCATACAAACCAAAGCGTTTCGTTGGCCCAAGGTGCCATTCAAAATTATCCCACGTGCTCCAATAAAAATACCCGCGGATGTCGATGCCATCTTGCAATGCCGTATGCAGAATCTTGGCGTAATCAAAAATAGATTGCTGGCGCAACTCATCGGTCTCCTGGCAAATTCCATTCTCCGTTATGATAATCGGCTTCTGATATTTTTTCCAATAGCGGTCAATGCAGGTGCGCATCCCTTCCGGGTGATATTCCCACATATCATCGTGCGGCACACCCGACTTCTCAATTTTATCCGGAGTTTCAATATACGTCACCGGCATCGGGTCATGTGGAATGCGCGCATAGTAACTCATTCCAAAAAAATCCACCTTCTTGAAGTGATCAGGCACCCATTCCATAAACCACCAGTCGCTCAATCGCGAGGTAAACCACCCCAACGTATTTTCTGCGGTGAAAATCGTAGAGTTATGCGAAATGCCTACAGGCTGCTCCGGAAATTTCTGCTTGATGTAATCATACACCAGATCGTGCGCTTTACCCATGTTCTTCACAGCCGTAGCGGCCAGCACCGGATTTTTCTTGAAAGGGGGGAAGGCACCCGTAATCCATCCAAAGCTGGCATACACATTGGGTTCATTGAACGTATTCCAATGACTGACATATTCGCCAAACCGATCGACCACTTTTTGAGCAAAGTCAACCCAATAAACAATGTTGGCTTCTTTTTCCCAACCACCCATTTTAGCAAACCAAATAGGGTTGGTAAAATGATGAAGCACCATCATGATTTTTACATCGCGCTGTTGCAGCTCTTCAATAAACTGGATGTAATGATGGACAGTCTCTTCATGTAATTCGCCCATAGGCTCGCGTTGCAATTTGCTCCACATCATGCCCATGCGATAGTAGGGTGCCAACGAAGAAATGATCTCCACATCTTCACGCCATCGCACTTCGTGATCGGTCGTTCGGTCAAGCACATAGCCATCTTTCGCAGTCACGCCTTGCCAGTCGTGTTCGAAGGCAGTCTCAATCTGCGTAGCGGCAGTACTCGTGCCAAAAATGAAATCCGTAGGAAAGATGTATTGCATGCTACAATTCGGCTGCAAAAATAGACAATCGATTGATTTTGTCGGCTTCTTATTTACTTTTGATCATCGTATGAAGACTCAAACAGAAATTGATCAGCTCGTCATTCAGCATCTTCTCAGCTTTGTATCTGAAAAAAGAATACAAACCATGGAGCGTGTGTTATCAAATCGTACCCGCTATGTTACGCTTGTGTTAGAAGATATTTACCAATCTCAAAATGCCAGTGCAGCCGTTCGCACCTGCGAGTGTTTGGGAGTGCAAGACATTCACATCATCGAAAAGGTGAGCAGCTATGCCGTCAATCGCAAAGTGCTAAAAGGCTCGAATAAGTGGATGAACATCATCAAACACAAAGAGAAAAATCAAGACAATACCGCTCTATGCTACCAACACCTGCGTTCAGCGGGCTATAAAATTTTAGTCACCGATCCCGATCCGGACGGTGTACCCATTCACCAGATTGATCTCAGTCAAAAAATGGCGCTGGTCATGGGCAACGAATACGAGGGTATTTCCGACTATGCCTTACAACATGCCGATCAGAAAGTACATATTCCCATGTATGGCTTCACCGAAAGCTTTAATATCTCAGTGAGTGCAGCTATCTGTTTGCAAACCATTCTGCATCAATTAAGGCAAACAACCTTCAATTGGCAATTGTCCGAAACGGAAATTCAAGAACTGCGTTTGAATTGGCTTCGCAAATCCGTTCGAAGATCCGATCTGATTGAGCAAGAGTTTTTGCGTACGATTCAGTAACTTAGCACGGCTTTAATCGGTTGGTGATGAATTTTTTTAGAAAGCGCTTGGTGAAGTGGGGGTTAGGAATTTCTGCATTTATAATACTCTTTGTTATTTTCACTAACATTTGGGTCGTAAAGAGCACGAAAGAACTCATTTACAAGTCTTATGATAGTTTGCCGAACAATAGTGTTGCACTAGTATTAGGCACCAGCAAGCGCCTGTTGAGTGGTGCTCCAAATCCTTTCTTTAATGAGCGTATTGCGGCTGCGGCTTCTCTTTATCGTCAAGGCAAGGTGAGTCACTTTTTGTTAAGTGGTGACAATCGCACTAAATATTATAATGAGCCTGAAGAGATGCGAAAGGCATTGATCAACAAAGGTATTCCTGCCGAAATCATCACGCTCGACTATGCGGGCCTTAGAACTCTTGATTCTATCGTCCGGAGTAAAGAAATCTTTGGTCAAAATAAAATTATTATTGTAACCCAACCTTTTCATTGTTATCGGGCTCTATTCATCAGCCGGTATTTTAATATTGATGCGGTAGCTTTTTTGATAGAAGGAAATTCAATTGACTCATCGTTGAAGACAGAAGTCCGAGAATGGTTGGCACGTTCAAAGGCCATATTAGAC
>PJQF01000030.1_pt1 | contig 56729 bp, 49 predicted proteins | sample 1503741 | NCBI WGS metagenome assembly PJQF01 (sample SAMN07775949, study PRJNA414020) | Biofilm metagenome, whole genome shotgun sequencing project. | isolation source: biomolecule (vanillin) treated reverse osmosis membrane biofilm | place: India: Nagpur | collected 2017-03-21
AGAACGACCTTGTTTACGTCGGCCATGCCATCACTCCACGGGGTTGTACGGAAAGCCGTTGATTCTACCGACCAAAACCGTGAATTTACAGAGGCGCGACAGCAAATGAAGATAAAGCGACAGATTATGTCGAGTGGGCGACTGATGGTCGCACCTTATAAGCGCATTTTATGACGTGTGCGCAGGGTTGCTCGGGCCAGTCGCCTGAGGCGCGGGTTTCTCGGGAGCTGCCACGCGTTCGAGCTGAATGTTCACGCGACGGTTACGTGCCCGGTTGGCGGCGTTGGTATTCGGCGCCAGGGGGTAGCTTTCACCGTGGAAGCGCATGGTGATCTGCGATTCGGGGATGCCATTGGCCTTGAAGTAGTCCGTGACCGCCAGGGCCCGACGGCGCGAGACGTCGCGGTTGGTCAGGCGGTTGCCGCTGTTGTCCGAATGGCCATTCAACTCGATATGGTTGACCGTAGGATCGGCTTTCATGAACGCGACAATGACGGCCAGCTTCTTCTTGGCTGCCGCATCCAGCTCAATGCCACCCCCCGGGAAGCCGACTTCAGTCTGTTTGACCTGATCGTAATTCATCGGCAACAGCTTGGTGGTACACAGTTGATAGTCGTTGTAGGCCTTGTTGAACTTCACCGGCAGCAAACGGATTTCCGAGTAGCCGCCTTCACGCGCGTAATGCCGCACGGTTGGGCTGCGCCCTTCCAGCAAGCCCATGAACAACCGGCCGGCCTGGGCCTGAGAGCTGTTGAACAACACGTCGCCACTGCCGGCACGCACAGCACCGAGGTTGATATCACCCCGGCCCGGCTGCCACGGGGCAGCGGCGGCCAACAAGGTCGCCGAGCCCGCGCCGAGTGCGCCGTTGTAGGCTTTCAGACGAAATGTCGCCTGCTCGCCGGCCCGGCGCACAAACTCACCCGAACCGAAATCGGTGATCGGTTGGGTCAAGCGGCACTCGAACTGGTCGCCTTCCACCTTCCACTCAATATTCTCCAGACGTGTCTGGAACGTGAGGGCCATCGCAGGCAGGCTGGCGAACACACTGAGCAGGGCTAGATAATGCTGGCGCACGGGAGGCTCCACTGGTTTCTACAACACTTCAAAGCGTCATACATCGATAAGGCATACGAAAGGCTATCGGATGCATCCTGCAAAACTTGATAGCGAGTGCCTGCAAGAGTCTTTTCCGGTAGCATTCCCACCAGATTGACCCGCCTGGAATCCCCAATGTCCGACCGCCTGACCCTGCTGCGTCCCGACGACTGGCATATTCATCTTCGCGATGGTGCTGCGTTACCCCAAACCGTGGCTGATGTAGCGCGCACGTTTGGTCGCGCCATCATCATGCCTAACCTGGTACCTCCGGTGCGTAATGCCGCAGAAGCCGACGCCTATCGCCAGCGTATCCTCGCTGCACGACCGGCCGGCAGCCGCTTCGAACCGTTGATGGTGCTCTACCTGACCGACCGCACCCAGCCTGAAGAAATCCGCCAGGCCAAGGCCAGTGGTTTCGTGCACGCCGCCAAGCTGTACCCGGCGGGCGCGACCACCAACTCTGACTCCGGCGTGACCAGTATCGACAAGATTCTGCCGGCGATCGAAGCCATGGCTGAAGTCGGTATGCCGCTGTTGATCCACGGTGAAGTCACCCGTGGCGATGTGGACGTCTTTGATCGCGAGAAGATCTTCATCGACGAGCACATGCGCCGTGTGGTCGAGCTGTTCCCGACCCTCAAGGTGGTGTTCGAACACATCACCACCGAAGATGCCGTGCAGTTCGTCACCGAAGCTTCGGCCAACGTCGGTGCGACCATCACCGCGCATCACTTGCTCTACAACCGCAACCACATGCTGGTGGGCGGGATTCGGCCGCACTTCTATTGCCTGCCGATTCTCAAGCGCAATACCCACCAGGTGGCCTTGCTCGATGCCGCGACCAGCGGCAACCCGAAATTCTTCCTCGGCACCGACTCCGCGCCCCACGCCCAGCACGCTAAAGAAGCCGCGTGTGGCTGTGCCGGTTGCTACACCGCGTTTGCTGCGATCGAGCTGTACGCCGAAGCGTTTGAACAGCGCAATGCCCTGGACAAGCTCGAAGGTTTCGCCAGCCTGAACGGCCCGCGCTTCTATGGCCTGCCGGCGAACACCGACCGTATTACCCTGGTTCGTGAAGACTGGACCGCCCCCGCCAGCCTGCCGTTTGGCGAGCTGACTGTTATCCCGCTGCGCGCCGGTGAAACACTGCGCTGGCGCCTGCTGGAGGAAAGCAAGTGAGTGAAGACCATTACGATGACGAACACGAGCACAGTGGTGGCGGTTCCCGTCACCCGATGGCCGAGCGGTTTCGCGGTTATCTGCCGGTTGTCATCGACGTAGAAACCGGTGGCTTCAATTGCGCCACCGACGCCCTGCTGGAAATTGCCGCCACTACCATCGGCATGGACGAACAGGGTTTTGTGTTCCCGGAACACACCCACTTCTTTCGTGTCGAGCCATTCGAAGGCGCCAATATCGAAGCGGCAGCACTGGAGTTCACCGGCATCAAACTCGACCACCCACTGCGTATGGCGGTGAGTGAAGAAGCGGCGCTGACCGATATCTTCCGTGGCGTGCGCAAAGCGTTGAAGGCCAATGGCTGCAAACGCGCGATCCTGGTCGGCCACAACAGCAGTTTCGATCTGGGCTTCCTCAACGCCGCCGTGACGCGACTGGACATGAAGCGCAACCCGTTTCACCCGTTCTCCAGTTTCGACACCGCCACCCTCGCCGGCCTCGCTTACGGTCAGACCGTGCTGGCCAAGGCCTGCCAGGCTGCCGGCATCGACTTTGACGGCCGTGAGGCCCACTCGGCGCGCTACGACACCGAGAAGACCGCCGAGCTGTTCTGTGGCATCGTCAATCGCTGGAAGCAGATGGGCGGCTGGGAAGACTTCAACGACTGAGGTCATTTCCCGCGCATAAAAAAACCGGCCTTCTCAGGCCGGTTTTTTTTGCTTCGAGCGTGGCTTACAGCTTGCCAGCGTTCTCAGTCAGGTAAGCCGCAACGCCTTCTGGCGAAGCGTTCATGCCTTTGTCGCCTTTCTTCCAGTTGGCAGGGCAAACTTCGCCGTGCTCTTCGTGGAATTGCAGAGCGTCGACCAGACGGATCAGCTCTTCCATGTTACGGCCCAGCGGCAGGTCGTTGATGATCTGCGAGCGCACAACGCCCTTGTCGTCGATCAGGAACGCGCCACGGAAAGCCACGCCGCCTTCGGATTCAACGTCGTAGGCCTTGGCGATGTCGTGCTTCATGTCGGCAGCCATGGTGTATTTGACTTTGCCGATGCCGCCATCATTGATAGCGGTGTTGCGCCAGGCGTTGTGGGTGAAATGGGAGTCGATGGAAACGGCTACCACTTCAACGTTGCGCGCCTTGAAATCGTCCATGCGGTGGTCCAGAGCGATCAGCTCCGAAGGGCAGACGAAGGTGAAGTCCAGCGGGTAGAAGAACACCAGGCCGTATTTGCCTTTGATGGCTTCAGACAGCTTGAAGCTGTCAACGATTTCGCCATTGCCGAGGACGGCAGGTACGTCGAAATCCGGGGCTTGTTTGCCGACGAGTACGCTCATTGGATATCTCCTGATGCAAGGGTGACGATTGAAGTAAAAGGACCGCTTCCAAGTCTGCCGTTTATAAGCGACAGCCCTGTGACGCAGTCACGCTTCGTAAAGACCGACCATCATACACTGAAAAAACCGTTCGTCAGCGCGACGGCGGTGAGGCCGCAAACAGCTACGAATCTACTTTGACAATCATTCTCGTTAACATTAAGATCCATCGCACTTAAGCCTTAACCCCGCGACGGTTCTCCCTATGTATGTGTGCCTCTGTACTGGCGTCACCGACGGACAAATCCGCGAAGCAATCTATGAAGGTTGCTGCAGCTACAAGGAAGTACGTGAAACCACCGGCGTTGCCAGCCAGTGTGGCAAATGCGCTTGCCTCGCCAAGCAAGTGGTACGGGAGACCCTGACGCAGCTGCAGACAGCCCAGGCCGCGCTCCCCTATTCAGCAGAATTTACACACGCTTAAATCAGCGTGTTTTAAACAACCGGACCACGTGTCCGGTTTTTTTATGCCTGCAATTCAATTAGTTAGCGCCAAGACGCGGAACACAAACATTCTTATTCAGATTTATTTTCATTTATTATTCAATAACTTAGGTTTGACACTAGGGGGTTCGCCGCTCAAACTCCGGCTTATAGACAGCTATTACAGGGCAGGACCCCAGTCATGAAAGGCGACATCTCAGTCATCCAGCAACTCAACAAAATCCTTGCCAATGAACTGGTCGCGATCAATCAGTACTTTCTGCATGCACGCATGTACGACGATTGGGGCCTGGAAAAGCTGGGCAAGCGCGAATACAAAGAGTCCATCAAGGCCATGAAGGACGCGGACGCGCTGATCAAGCGCATCCTGTTCCTGGAAGGCCTGCCGAACGTGCAGGACCTGGGCAAGCTGAACATCGGCGAACACACCCAGGAAATGATCACCAGCGACCTGAAGTTCGAACAGAAGAGCCACAGCGACCTCAAGGCCGCTATCGCGCACTGCGAAATCAAGGCCGACTTCGGTAGCCGCGAATTGCTGGAAGATATCCTGGAAGACCAGGAAGAACATATCGACTGGCTGGAAACCCAACAAGGCCTGATCGTCAAAGTCAGCCTGGAGAACTACCTGCAATCGCAGATGGGTGAATAACCCCCCCGCGCACAGGTACAAAAAAGCCCCGCTCTCTCAGGAGAAGCGGGGCTTTTTATTGCAGTGCTTTTTACACAAGCATCAAGCTTCAGTCTTGCCGGCTGCTTTTACCGCTGCCTCTTTGATCAACGCTTGCAGCGAACCATCAGCCGCCATCTCAACGATGATGTCGCTACCGCCGACCAGCTCACCGGCTACCCACAGTTGTGGGAAAGTTGGCCAGTTAGCGTATTTCGGCAGGTTGGCGCGGATTTCCGGGTTTTGCAGGATATCCACGTAAGCGAATTTCTCGCCACACGCCATAACGGCCTGGGACGCTTTCGCGGAGAAACCGCACTGAGGAGCGTTTGGCGCGCCCTTCATGTAAAGCAGAATGGTGTTGTTGGCAATCTGCTCTTTGATCGTTTCGATGATATCCATGGAACACCTCTGCAGGAACTTCGCGACTCACAGGTCGGCACGGTGGCGCATTGTAACGCAAAATTCCAGCGCGGTGCTCAGGCCTTATGCGGCTGCCACCTGCACCGGCACCCCGTTCAGCGCGGCGTTTCCAGACAATTCGTCCAACTGCCGCTCGTCAGTCAAGTCATTCGCACTCGCCCCTGGCTGCCCGCTGGCAATGGCCATCCGCACGCCCGGGCGACCATGGCCCCAACCATGGGGCAAGCTGACCACACCGGGCATCATGTCCAGGCTGGCCACCACCTCCACTTCGATCATGCCGATGCGCGAACTGACACGCACGCGCTGGCCATCGCTCAATTGCCGACGGGCCAAGTCATCCGGGTGCATGTGCAGTTGATGACGCGGCTTGCCCTTCACCAGTCGGTGATAGTTATGCATCCACGAGTTATTGCTGCGCACATGGCGACGGCCGATCAACAGAAGTTCATTCGCCACCGGCTCAGGTTGCGCCGCGAAGCGCGCCAGGTCAGCGAGGATGACTGCTGGTGCCGCCTGCACCTGGCCATTCGCGGTTTTCAAGCGTGCGGCGAGGTTGGGCGTGAGCGGCCCCAAGTCCACGCCATGGGGATGATCCGCCAGCATCGCCACCGACAGTTGGTGGCGGGACGCATCACCGTAGGTTCCCGCGCGCAGCCCGAGGTCGATCATCTGCGCAGGCGCCATGGTCGGTTTGAGCGCCACGCCGGTCTGCGCGGCGAAGGCCTTGGCCAAGCCGACAAAGATCTCCCAATCGTGCAACGCGCCCGCAGGCTTGGGCAGAATCGCGCGATTGAAACGGGTGACGTTGCGCACAGCGAACATATTGAACGTGGTGTCGTAGTGATCGTTTTCCAACGCCGAGGTGGACGGCAAAATCAGGTCGGCGTAACGGGTTGTCTCGTTGATATAGAGGTCGATGCTGACCATGAACTCCAGCCCGTCCAGGGCTTGCTCAAGTTGGCGGCCGTTGGGCGTCGACAGCACCGGGTTACCGGCGACCGTCACCAGGGCGCGGATTTGCCCGTCGCCTTCGGTGAGCATTTCTTCGGCCAACGCGGACACCGGCAACTCACCACCGTATTCGGGGCGCCCGGACACGCGGCTCTGCCAGCGATTGAAATGCCCGCCACCGGTCGATGCCACCAAATCCACCGCCGGCGTGGTGCACAAGGCGCCACCGACGCGATCAAGGTTGCCGGTCACCAGATTGATCAACTGCACCAGCCAATGGCACAGCGTGCCAAATGCCTGGGTCGAAACCCCCATGCGCCCATAACACACCGCCTTGTCCGCCGCCGCGAAGTCCCGTGCCAGCTGGCGGATCTGCTCGGCAGGCACCGCACACTGGCGGCTCATGGCTTCGGCGGTAAACCCGGCGATCGCCTTGCGCACGGCGTCGAGCCCCTCAACCGGCAAATGACTGTCACGGGTCAGGTTTTCGCTAAACAACGTGTTGAGCAAACCGAACAACAGCGCCGCGTCGCCGCCGGGCCGCACGAACATATGCTGATCGGCAATCGCCGCCGTTTCACTGCGCCGAGGGTCAACCACCACCACCTTGCCGCCGCGCGCCTGGATGGCCTTGAGGCGCTTCTCCACATCGGGCACGGTCATGATGCTGCCATTGGACGCCAGCGGGTTGCCGCCCAGGATCAGCATGAAGTCGGTGTGGTCGATATCCGGAATCGGCAGCAACAGGCCATGCCCGTACATCAGGTGGCTGGTGAGGTGGTGGGGCAACTGGTCCACCGAGGTCGCGGAAAACCGGTTGCGTGTCTTGAGCTGACCGAGGAAGTAGTTGCTGTGGGTCATCAACCCATAGTTGTGCACGCTAGGGTTGCCCTGATACACCGCCACCGCATTCTGCCCATGCCTGGCCTGGATACCTGCCAATCGCTCGGCCACCAACGCAAACGCCTCATCCCAGAGAATCGGCTGCCACTCGCTGCCCACGCGCAACATGGGTTGGTGCAGGCGGTCGGGGTCATTCTGGATGTCTTGCAGCGCCACGGCCTTTGGGCAGATGTGCCCGCGGCTGAACGTATCCAGCGGGTCGCCCTTGATCGACGTAATCGCCAGGCTGCCGTCCTCGGACTGGGTCGTTTCCAGGGTCAGGCCGCAGATGGCTTCACACAGATGGCAGGCACGGTGGTGGAGAGTCTTGGTCATGGCCAGTCTCTTTTATTGGGCTTTGGCCCAACTATGGGCCGTCGCCTGGGCGGGCACCAGCAACGTTCGTCTTGTGAATCGGCAAGCATCAGGCCAGGACATGGCTAAACATGTGCAAATGTTTCAGAACCTTACACAGCGTTGCTGAAACCGACACAACCCGCTCTGGGCCCGCCCTCACACATTGCAAAAGGTCTTGGCGCCAGTGTACAAATGGGGTGCTGCTGTCAGGAATCAGTCTTCAAAAGCGCTTTGGCGCCCTGCTTGAACACCCTTAAAAACCGTAGCCCTATTGGTAAGACGCGACATTTAATTATAAGATCGCGCCTTCCCCTATTTCGTCGCCCCGTGCGGCTTTCGCCGCAGGTCTCGCCCGTTGTCACAATAAACAAGGCTTTGAGTATCTGCGGTCTGTTGCAAAAAGGTAGTTAATGATGAGCGCAAGGCACTTTCTCTCCCTGATGGATTGCACGCCCGAAGAGCTGGTCAGCGTGATCCGTCGAGGCATTGAGCTTAAAGACCTGCGTAACCGCGGCGTACTGTTCGAGCCTTTGAAAAACCGTGTGCTCGGGATGATTTTCGAGAAGTCGTCGACCCGCACCCGCGTGTCGTTCGAAGCCGGCATGATCCAGCTGGGTGGCCAAGCCATCTTCCTGTCCTCGCGCGACACCCAACTGGGGCGTGGCGAGCCGATTGCCGACAGCGCCCGGGTCATGTCGCGCATGCTCGATGCGGTGATGATCCGTACCTTTGCCCACAGCACCGTGACCGAATTTTCCGCGAACTCGCGGGTACCGGTGATCAACGGCCTGTCCGATGACCTGCACCCCTGCCAGTTGCTGGCCGACATGCAAACCTTCCTGGAGCACCGTGGTTCGATCCAGGGCAAGACCGTGGCCTGGATCGGTGACGGCAACAACATGTGCAACAGTTATATAGAAGCGGCGATCCAGTTCGACTTCCAACTGCGCGTCGCATGCCCGGAAGGCTACGAGCCTGACGCGCGGTTCCTGGAACAGGCCGGTGACCGGGTCACCGTAGTGCGCGACCCGCGTGACGCGGTCATCGGCGCGCACCTGGTGAGCACCGACGTCTGGACCTCCATGGGCCAGGAAGATGAGACCGCCAAGCGCCTCGCGCTGTTCGCACCGTTCCAGGTGACCCGTGCGCTGCTCGACCTGGCTGCGCCGGACGTGCTGTTCATGCACTGCCTGCCCGCTCACCGTGGCGAAGAAATCAGCCTCGACCTGCTCGACGATGCGCGCTCGGTGGCCTGGGACCAGGCGGAAAACCGTCTGCACGCACAAAAGGCGCTGCTTGAATTCCTCGTCCCGCCGTCGTATCACCACGCATGAGCCAGCCATTACTGCTGAACCTGCGCAACCTGGCGTGCGGCTATCAAGATCAACGGGTGGTGCAGAACCTCAACCTGCACCTCAACGCCGGCGACATCGGCTGCCTGCTGGGCTCTTCGGGCTGCGGCAAAACCACGACCTTGCGCGCGATTGCAGGGTTTGAGCCAGTGCACGAAGGTGAAATCAGCCTGGCCGGCGAAGTGATTTCCAGTGCCGGGTTCACCCTGGCACCAGAGAAACGCCGGATCGGCATGGTGTTCCAGGACTACGCGCTGTTTCCGCACTTGAGCGTGGCCGACAACATCGCCTTCGGCATTCGCAAGCACCCGCAAAAAGACCGTGTCGTCGCCGAGCTGCTGGAACTGGTCAACCTGAACAACCTCGGCCAGCGTTTTCCTCACGAGCTTTCCGGCGGCCAGCAGCAACGCGTCGCCCTCGCCCGCGCCCTCGCACCGGAGCCACAGCTGTTGCTGTTGGATGAGCCGTTCTCCAACCTTGACGGTGAACTGCGGCGCAAGCTCAGCCATGAGGTGCGCGACATCCTCAAGGCACGCGGCACCAGCGCGATTCTGGTCACCCATGATCAGGAAGAAGCCTTCGCCGTGAGCGACCACGTGGGGGTTTTCAAAGAAGGCCGTCTTGAGCAGTGGGACACGCCCTACAACCTCTATCACGAACCACAGACACCTTACGTCGCGAGCTTTATCGGCCAGGGCTATTTCATCCGCGGTCAATTGAGCTCACCGGAATCGGTCAGCACCGAACTGGGTGACCTGCGCGGCAATCGCGCCTACACCTGGCCAACAGGTGGCGCGGTGGACGTGTTGCTGCGCCCGGATGACATCGTCTACGCACCGGACAGCGCGTTGAAAGCGCGGATCGTCGGCAAGACGTTCCTCGGCGCCTCGACGCTGTACCGCCTGCAACTGCCTACGGGCGCGCAGTTGGAGTCGATTTTCCCCAGCCATGCCGACCATCAGGTGGGTGCGCAGGTGGGGATTCGGGTGGCGGCGGAGCATCTGGTGTTGTTCCAAGCGTCCGGCAGTACGGCGGCGCAGATTCCTCAGGTCGAATCCGGCGTTCGCCGCTACAGCCCCGCGCACTAAGCAACTGACGAAACCGGGTAAAACATGTGGGAGCGGGCTTGCTCGCGAATGCGGTGGTTCAGTAATGAATCTATCAACTGACACACCGCATTCGCGAGCAAGCCCGCTCCCACATTGGCTCTCATACTCTTCAAAATATGAATTTCAGCCCCGACCAATCGGCGCAAATTTGGCCTGGGTATGCTCAGCCAACACCGCCGCGGGCAGTTCAACTTCCAATCCCCTTCTTCCCGCACTGACAAAAATCGTCGCGAACGGCTGCGCCGTTACATCAATGAACGTGCGTAAGCGCTTTTTTTGCCCCAACGGGCTGATGCCGCCTAACAGGTAGCCGGTGGAGCGTTGCGCTGCTGCCGGGTCGGCCATCTCGACTTTTTTCACCCCCGCCGCGTGGGCCAACGCTTTTAAATCCAGACTTCCGACGACCGGCACCACCGCCACCAGCAATTCACCTTTCTCACTGCTGGCCAGCAAGGTCTTGAACACCTGCGCTGGATCGAGCCCCAACTTTTCCGCGGCCTCCAAGCCATACGACGCAGCCTTGGGGTCATGTTCGTAACTGTGGATATGATGTTCGGCGCGAACTTTTTTCAACAGGTCCAATGCGGGGGTCATGGCTACTCCGGTCGCGGCTAAAAGAGGCCCAATTCTAGGCCAAGCCCACGGAAAACGCTCTAGGGCGCGCCTCCTGAAATGAGTGCTGACAGGGCCAAGCATGATCATTCACCAGACCAATAGTTTGAAAATGACCAATGGTTCACTTTCGACCTTTGACAGCGGTCATTCTTGTCTATATTTTTTCGTTTCCGAATACTGTAGGAATAGCCCCTGAGTGTTCAGCAGTAAGCCGTCGCCAGGATGGGGATTCTGATGACGGTGAAAATTGCGCAACGGCCCGTTGAGGTTGTGCGCCCAACAAGAACAACAATCGAGGTTTGCCATGACAACTGCTCTTCAACAGCCTTCACTTTCGAGCCAATGCATGGCCGAATTCCTGGGGACTGCGCTTCTGATCTTCTTCGGTACAGGCTGTGTCGCTGCGCTCAAGGTCGCGGGTGCCAGCTTTGGGTTGTGGGAAATCAGTATCATCTGGGGGGTCGGCGTGAGCATGGCGATCTACCTGAGCGCCGGTATTTCCGGGGCACACCTCAATCCAGCGGTCAGTATCGCCCTGTGCATTTTTGCCGATTTCGAAAAGCGCAAACTGCCCTTCTACATCCTCGCCCAGATCGCCGGCGCCTTCTGTTCCGCCGCGCTGGTCTACACGCTCTACAGCAACCTGTTTTTCGATTACGAACAAACCCACCACATGGTTCGCGGCTCCCAGGCCAGCCTGGAATTGGCGTCGGTGTTCTCCACCTACCCGCATGCGCTGCTGAGCACTGCCCAGGCGTTCCTGGTTGAAATGGTCATCACCGCGATCCTGATGGGCGTGATCATGGCCCTTACCGACGATAACAATGGCCTGCCACGTGGCCCGCTGGCCCCGCTGCTGATCGGCCTGTTGATCGCCGTGATTGGCAGCGCCATGGGCCCGTTGACCGGCTTTGCGATGAACCCGGCGCGGGATTTCGGGCCCAAGCTGATGACCTTTTTCGCCGGCTGGGGTGAAATATCCTTTACTGGCGGCCGCGATATTCCTTACTTCCTGATTCCGATTTTCGCGCCAATTGTCGGCGCATGCCTCGGTGCTGCGGCCTATCGCGGGCTGATTGCCCGTCATCTGCCAAGCGCCGCACCTGCTATAGCTGAAGTAACAACTGACACGGCAGTCAACGGCAAGACGCGTATTTCCTGATACCGCCAGCCTGGTGCCCACTGCCCTTTTGCGGCCCAGGCTGATTACTCACTTCCTTATTTCCGTCCAAGGCAATCGACATGACCGACATTCAGAATAAGAACTACATCATTGCCCTTGATCAGGGCACCACCAGTTCGCGGGCGATCATCTTTGATCGCGATGCCAACGTGGTCTGCACCGCCCAGCGTGAATTCGCTCAGCATTACCCGCAAGCCGGCTGGGTCGAACATGACCCGATGGAAATCTTCGCCACCCAAAGCGCGGTGATGGTCGAGGCCCTGGCACAAGCCGGCCTGCACCATGATCAGGTCGCTGCCATCGGTATCACCAACCAGCGTGAAACCACCGTGGTGTGGGACAAGATCACCGGCCGCCCGATCTACAACGCAATCGTCTGGCAGTGCCGCCGTAGCACCGAGATCTGCCAGCAGCTCAAGCGCGATGGCCACGAGCAATACATCAGCGACACCACTGGCCTGGTCACCGACCCGTACTTCTCCGGCACCAAGCTCAAGTGGATCCTCGACAACGTCGAAGGCAGCCGCGAGCGTGCGCGCAATGGCGAATTGCTGTTCGGCACCGTCGACAGCTGGCTGATCTGGAAATTTACCGGCGGCAAAACCCACGTCACCGACTACACCAACGCCTCGCGCACCATGCTCTTCAACATTCACACGCTGGAGTGGGATGCGAAGATGCTGGAGATTCTCGACGTGCCGCGCGAGATGCTGCCGGAAGTTAAGTCGTCTTCAGAAATCTACGGCCGCACCAAAAGCGGTATCGCTATCGGCGGCATCGCGGGCGACCAACAGGCTGCTCTGTTCGGCCAGATGTGCGTGGAAGCCGGGCAGGCCAAGAACACTTATGGCACCGGCTGCTTCCTGCTGATGAACACCGGCGACAAAGCCGTCAAATCCAAACACGGCATGCTCACCACCATCGCCTGCGGTCCACGCGGCGAAGTGGCTTACGCGCTGGAAGGCGCGGTGTTCAACGGTGGTTCCACCGTGCAGTGGCTGCGTGATGAGCTGAAGATCATCGCGGACGCCACCGACACCGAATACTTCGCCGGCAAGGTCAAGGACAGCAACGGCGTCTACCTGGTGCCGGCCTTTACCGGCCTGGGCGCTCCATACTGGGACCCGTATGCCCGTGGCGCTTTGTTTGGCCTGACCCGTGGCGTACGCGTGGATCACATTATTCGCGCAGCCCTGGAGTCGATTGCCTACCAGACCCGCGACGTGCTGGACGCCATGCAACAGGACTCGGGCGAACGCCTCAAAGCCCTGCGCGTGGACGGCGGCGCGGTGGCCAACAACTTCCTGATGCAGTTCCAGGCCGATATCCTGGGTACCCAGGTCGAGCGCCCGCAAATGCGCGAAACCACGGCACTCGGCGCCGCTTACCTGGCAGGCCTGGCCTGTGGCTTCTGGGGCAGCCTGGACGAGTTGCGCGGCAAGGCCGTGATCGAGCGCGAATTCGAGCCGATGCTCGATGAAGCCGCCAAAGAAAAACTCTACGCCGGCTGGCAAAAAGCGGTCAGCCGCACCCGCGACTGGGAACCGCACGAAGGCGCTGAATAAGCCAACCGCCGGATCCATATAGGGTTGTAACTGGCGGGGAGCCGCTTGCTGCGTCATCATGGGCCACTTTTGTATGGCAGCCCAAAGGACGCCCCATGAATCTGCCTCCCCGCCAACAACAAATCCTCGAACTGGTCCGCGAACGCGGCTACGTCAGTATCGAGGAAATGGCGCAGCTATTCGTTGTCACCCCGCAAACCATCCGCCGCGATATCAACCAGCTGGCGGACGCCAATCTGCTGCGCCGCTACCACGGCGGCGCCGCCTATGACTCCAGTGTCGAGAACACCGCGTACGCCATGCGTGCCGACCAGATGCGCGATGAGAAACAACGCATCGGCGAAGCCATTGCCGCGCAAATCCCCGACCACGCCTCGTTGTTCATCAATATCGGCACCACGACCGAATCGATCGCGCGTGCGCTGCTCAATCACAATCACCTGAAAATCATCACCAACAACCTCAACGTCGCCACCATGCTCAGTGCCAAGGACGATTTCGATGTGTTGTTGACCGGCGGTAATGTGCGCCGTGATGGCGGTGTGGTCGGTCAGGCCAGTGTCGACTTCATCAACCAGTTCAAGGTTGATTTTGCCCTGGTGGGTATCAGCGGCATCGACGAAGACGGCAGCCTGCTCGACTTTGATTATCAGGAAGTGCGGGTTTCCCAGGCGATCATCGCCAATGCACGCCAAGTCATCCTGGCGGCGGACTCCAGTAAATTCGGGCGCAACGCCATGATTCGCTTGGGGCCGATCAGTTTGGTCGACTGTCTGGTGACGGATCAGCAGCCAGTGCCGGCACTGGTGCAGTTGTTGAACCAGCACAAGGTTCGGCTGGAAGTGGTTTAGCGCCTGGGCTGACTTCATCGCGGGCAAGCCCGCTCCCACAGTTGACCGCATTCTCATGCTGGAACTCGGTCAACTGTGGGAGCCGGGCTTGCCCGCGATAGCGTTAGATCCGACACCCCATCTCTTGAGCTTGCCCTAAGCTCATGTTCACAATTGTTCCTTTCCCCGCCCTTCGATGAGTTTTTTCAATCGAAGTCGGGTGGCTGTGCGCGCGTTTATCAGCTACCATTTTCGCAAATGAACATTAATGTTCGAATTCCAAGACGAAAAGATCGCGAGGCCAGCCGATGAACCCTTCCACCTTGCCTGCTCCACCGCTTGCCGAAGTCTATGACGTTGCCGTAATCGGTGGCGGGATCAATGGCGTCGGCATTGCAGCAGACGCAGCCGGTCGCGGTTTGTCGGTATTCCTTTGTGAAAAGGACGACTTGGCCAGCCACACCTCTTCCGCCAGCAGCAAGCTGATCCACGGCGGCCTGCGCTACCTCGAACATTACGAATTCCGCCTGGTGCGCGAAGCCCTGGCAGAACGTGAAGTGCTGCTGGCCAAAGCGCCACACATCGTCAAGCAGATGCGCTTCGTGCTGCCGCACCGCCCGCACCTGCGTCCGGCGTGGATGATTCGCGCCGGCCTGTTCCTCTATGACCACCTGGGCAAGCGCGAAAAACTGGCCGGCTCTAAAAGCCTCAAGTTCGGCCCTGACAGCCCGCTGAAAAGCGAGATCACCAAAGGCTTCGAATACTCCGATTGCTGGGTCGACGACGCCCGTCTGGTCGTACTCAACGCCATGGCCGCGCGTGAAAAAGGTGCGCACATCCACACCCAGACCCGTTGCGTCAGCGCACACCGCAGCAACGGCATGTGGGAAATGAACATGGAACGCGCCGATGGCAGCCTGTTCTCGATCCGTGCTCGTGCACTGGTGAACGCCGCCGGCCCATGGGTCGCCAAGTTCATCAAGGAAGACCTGAAGCTGGATTCGCCCTACGGCATCCGCTTAATCCAGGGCAGCCACCTGATCGTGCCGAAACTGTACGAAGGCGCCCACGCGCACATCCTGCAGAATGAAGACCAGCGCATCGTCTTCACCATTCCGTACCTGAACCACCTGACCATCATCGGCACCACCGACCGTGAATACACCGGTGACCCGGCGAAAGTGGCGATCACTGAAGGTGAAACCGACTACATGCTCAACGTGGTGAATGCTCACTTCAAGAAGCAACTGAGCCGCGCCGACATCGTCCACACCTACTCCGGCGTGCGCCCACTGTGCAACGACGAGTCGGATAACCCCTCGGCCATCACCCGCGACTACACACTGTCGCTGTCGGGCGGCACGGGCGAAGCACCGATCCTTTCAGTGTTCGGCGGCAAGCTCACCACCTACCGCAAACTCGCTGAGTCGGCGATGGCACAGCTGGCGCCTTACTTCACGCAGATGCGCCCAAGCTGGACGGCCACCGCCAGCCTGCCTGGCGGCGAGAATATGACCACGCCAGAAGCGCTGGCCGAGGCGATTCGCGCCAAGTTCGACTGGGTGCCTAACGAGATCGCGCGCCGCTGGGCCACGACCTATGGCAGCCGCACCTGGCGCCTGCTGGAAGGCGTGCAATCCCTGGCCGACCTGGGCGACCACCTCGGCGGTGGCCTGTACACCCGCGAAGTCGATTACCTGTGTGCCGAAGAATGGGCGACTCAACCTCAGGACGTCCTGTGGCGCCGTACCAAGCTTGGCCTGTTCACCACCGCGCAAGAACAGGAAAACGTGCAACGTTACCTGTCCAAGGTTGAGCAGAACCGCACGAAGATTGAAGCGGCCTGATCCGCACCGCGTAAAAAAGCCCCTGCGCCGTATGGCCCAGGGGCTTTTTTATGCCGGTCGTGGCATTCGGTTTTCCGAACAGCACACCCCGCACCATTCGGTTTGCCGGACCTGATAGCCATAAATTGCCAGTAACACAAAGTTAATCTCCTTATAAATCAAACAGATAACCTTTTGTTTCAGGTATGGCACGACTCATGCTCTACACTCCCTGACGATTGTCTGAGGACGCTTCAGGAGCCGTTACGGGCATTCGCTGTACAAGAGAGCCGTTTAGCCGGCTTCATAAAAAAAACAAATGTCGAGGAAGTATTGATGCGCATCGTTCCCCATATCCTGGGCGCAGCTATCGCTGCTGCTCTGATCAGCACTCCAGTTTTTGCCGCCGAACTCACCGGCACACTGAAGAAAATCAACGACTCCGGCACCATCACTCTCGCTCACCGCGACAGCTCCATTCCGTTCTCCTACATCGCAGACGGTTCGGGCAAACCAGTGGGCTACTCCCACGACATTCAGTTGGCTATCGTCGAACAACTGAAAAAAGACCTGAACAAACCCGATCTGAAAACCAAGTACAACCTGGTGACCTCGCAAACCCGTATCCCGTTGATCCAGAACGGCACTGCGGACGTTGAGTGTGGTTCGACCACCAACAACGCCGAACGCGCCCAGCAAGTCGACTTCACCGTTAACATCTTCGAAATCGGCACCCGTCTGCTGGTCAAGAAAGACAAGGATGGCAAGCCGTCCTACGCTGACTTTGCCGACCTGAAAGGCAAAAACGTCGTGACCACCGCTGGTACCACCTCCGAGCGCATCATCAAAGCGATGAACGCCGACAAGCAGATGGGCATGAACGTCATCTCCGCCAAAGACCACGGCGAATCCTTCCAGATGCTGGAAAGCGGCCGCGCCGTAGCCTTCATGATGGACGACGCCCTGCTGGCCGGTGAAGAAGCCAAGGCCAAGAAGCCGGACGACTGGGTCATCACCGGTACGCCGCAGTCCTTTGAAGCCTACGCTTGCATGGTGCGTAAAGACGACCCGGCCTTCAAGAAAGCCGTGGATGACGCCATCGTCGCCCTGTACAAATCCGGCGAAATCAACAAGATCTACAGCAAGTGGTTCGAAAGCCCGATCCCACCTAAAGGCCTGAACCTGAACTTCCCGATGAGTGAAAAGGTTAAGGAGCTGATCGCTAACCCAAGCGACAAACCAGCGCCTGACGTAAAAATCTGATTCCTGACTAACCTTATCTCCTGAGGGAGCCAACCCTCCCTCAGGCGTCTGTTACTACCTGCTGGCTTTAATGTGGAACACTCGACCTGGCGGTTTTCGAGCCGATCGTGTGTGCCTGACGTTCAACGTCGGGCGGGAAAGGATCTTCCCCAAGCGGGTGCTTGTACATCGATCGATTTCGAGGGGAGACCCTAATGAATTACAACTGGGACTGGGGCGTGTTCTTCAAGTCCACCGGCGTGGGCAGCGAGACCTATCTCGACTGGTACATCTCCGGTTTGGGCTGGACCATTGCCATCGCCGTCGTGGCATGGATTATCGCCTTGTTGCTGGGCTCCATTCTGGGGGTCATGCGCACTGTGCCAAACCGCCTCGTATCGGGCATCGCGACCTGCTACGTGGAACTGTTTCGTAACGTGCCGCTGCTGGTTCAGCTGTTTATCTGGTACTTCCTGATACCCGATATGCTCCCGCAAAACCTGCAGGACTGGTACAAACAAGACCTCAACCCGACCACCTCGGCTTATCTGAGCGTTGTCGTGTGCCTGGGCCTGTTCACCGCCGCCCGTGTGTGCGAACAGGTGCGTACCGGCATCCAGGCGCTGCCACGCGGCCAGGAAGCCGCCGCGCGCGCCATGGGCTTCAAGCTGCCACAGATCTACTGGAACGTGCTGCTGCCACAGGCCTACCGCATCATCATTCCGCCCCTTACCTCGGAATTCCTCAACGTGTTCAAGAACTCCTCCGTGGCGTCCTTGATCGGCCTGATGGAATTGCTGGCGCAAACCAAACAGACCGCCGAGTTCTCGGCCAACCTGTTTGAGGCCTTCACCCTGGCCACGCTGATCTACTTCACCTTGAACATGAGCCTGATGTTGCTGATGCGCCTGGTCGAGAAGAAAGTCGCCGTGCCCGGCCTGATCTCCGTGGGGGGTAAATAATGGACTTTGATTTCAGCGGCATCATCCCCGCCATTCCGGGCCTGTGGAACGGCATGGTCATGACCTTGCAGTTAATGGTCATGGGCGTGATCGGCGGCATCGCATTGGGCACCGTGCTCGCGCTGATGCGCCTTTCGTCCAACAAACTGCTGTCGCGCCTGGCCGGCGCCTACGTGAACTACTTCCGCTCGATCCCGCTGCTGTTGGTCATTACCTGGTTCTACCTGGCAGTGCCGTTCGTGCTGCGCTGGATCACCGGCGAAGACACCCCGATCGGGGCGTTCGCCTCCTGCGTCGTGGCCTTCATGATGTTCGAAGCCGCGTACTTCTGTGAAATCGTACGGGCCGGCGTGCAGTCGATTCCCAAGGGCCAGATGGGCGCAGCCCAGGCAATGGGCATGACCTACGGCCAGACCATGCGTCTGATCATCCTGCCCCAGGCGTTCCGCAAGATGACCCCGTTGCTGCTGCAACAGTCGATCATCCTGTTCCAGGACACCTCGCTGGTTTACACCGTAGGCCTGGTGGACTTCCTCAACTCCGCCCGCTCCAACGGCGACATCATCGGCCGCTCCAATGAGTTCCTGATCTTTGCCGGTGTCGTCTACTTCATCATCAGCTTTTCCGCCTCGCTGCTGGTCAAGCGTCTGCAAAAAAGGTTTGCCGTATGATCTCTATCAAGAACATCAACAAGTGGTATGGCGACTTCCAGGTGCTGACCGATTGCAGCACCGAGGTTAAAAAAGGCGAAGTGATCGTGGTGTGCGGGCCATCGGGTTCGGGCAAATCCACCCTGATCAAATGCGTCAACGCGCTGGAACCGTTCCAGAAAGGCGACATCGTGGTCGACGGCACCTCCATCGCCGACCCGAAGACCAACTTGCCGAAACTGCGCTCGCGCGTGGGCATGGTGTTCCAGCACTTCGAACTGTTCCCGCACCTGACCATCACCGAAAACCTGACCATCGCGCAGATCAAGGTGCTCGGCCGCAGCAAGGAAGAAGCCACCAAGAAAGGCCTGCAACTGCTTGAGCGCGTCGGCCTGTCGGCACACGCCCACAAGCACCCCGGCCAACTGTCCGGCGGCCAGCAACAGCGTGTGGCGATTGCCCGCGCGCTGGCCATGGACCCGATCGTCATGCTGTTCGACGAACCGACCTCCGCCCTCGACCCGGAAATGGTCAACGAAGTGCTCGACGTGATGGTGCAACTGGCCCAGGAAGGCATGACCATGATGTGCGTGACCCACGAAATGGGCTTTGCCCGCAAAGTGGCCGACCGCGTGATCTTCATGGACGCCGGCAAGATCATCGAAGACTGCCCGAAAGAAGAATTCTTCGGCGACATCAGCGCCCGCTCCGAGCGTGCGCAGCACTTCCTTGAGAAAATCCTGCAGCACTAAGCACTACATAGCTCCTGCTGTAGAAACAGGGCCAATGTGGGAGGGGGCTTGCCCCCCGATAGTGGTGGATCAGCGATAGATATACCGACTGAAACACTGCAATCGGGGGCAAGCCCCCTCCCATGCTGGACCGCACAGGCTGGCAGCTCTGGTTGACCCAAGGCATCTGTGATGAAATGCGACCCCAACCAATTTCGCGCCGCACCGCCATCACTTGCCGTGAAACCACGCCTGATTCGCCAACTGTTCCTGCCGCCGTTGATCATCGCCCTGATGATCGGCTTGGGTTATATCGGCTTCTGGGTCAGTGAGTACTATGGCATCCGCACCCTCAGCGACAACGGCGAACGCCAGTTGGAGCTGCACGCCCGCACCGTCGAAAGCGAGCTGAGCAAATACACCTACCTGCCCAGCCTCCTGGAGCTGGAGTCGAGCGTCTCCAAGCTGCTGGCCGACCCGAACCAGGAAACCCGCAAAACGGTCAACGATTACCTCGAAGGCCTGAACCGACGCAGTCGCAGTCGGGCCATCTACGTGATGGACACTACCGGCCGCGTATTGGCCACCAGTAACTGGCGCGATGCCGACAGTTACCAAGGTGAAGACCTGTCCTTCCGTGCCTATTTCCAGAATGCCGTGCGCGGCCAGCCCGGCCGTTTCTATGGCATTGGCAGCACCAACGGCGAACCCGGCTATTACCTGGCCCATGGCCTGGAAGAGCACGGCAAGATCATTGGCGTCGCGGTGGTCAAAGTGCGCCTCGAAGCCCTGGAAGAACGCTGGCAGCGCGCGCGCCTCGAAGCCTTTGTGAGCGACGAGAACGGCATCATCATCCTCTCCAGCGACCCGGCCCGCCGCCTCAAGGCCGTGCGCCCGCTGAGCGATGACACCAAGGAACGCCTGGCGCACAGCCTGCAATATTACTGGGCGACGCTCAACGAGCTGGAGCCACTGGCCCGCGAGCGCCTTAACGAAGGCACCGAGAAGCTGACCTTCCCCGCCAACAGCGAAGTGGTCAATGACGAGCATGAAGTCAGCTACCTGGCCCAGACCCGCCCGCTGAGTGATACACCGTGGAATTTCACCCTGCTGACCCCGCTCAACGACCTGCGGCGGGCCGCGATCAACCAGGGCATTCTGGTGGCCGTCGCGTTTGGCCTGGTCGCATTCCTGCTGATTGCCTGGAACGAGCGCCGCAAGGTTATCGCCACCCGCCTTGCCGCGCGCGAAGCCTTGCAGGAAGCCAACAGCCAGCTGGAGCGTCGGATTGCCGAACGCACTGCCGACCTGCGCGCCAGCAACGAACGGCTCAAGGGCCAGATTCGCGAACGGCGCCAGGCCGAAGAGACCCTGCGCCACGCCCAGGATGAATTGGTCCAGGCCGGCAAACTCGCCGCCATCGGCCAGATGTCGACCAGCATTGCCCATGAGTTGAACCAGCCACTGGCAGCGCTGCGTACCCTGTCGGGCAACACCGTGCGCTTCCTGGAGCGTGGCGCGCTGGACACCGCCAGCGCCAACCTCAAGACCATCAACGAACTGATCGACCGCATGGGCCGCATCACCGCCAGCCTGCGCTCGTTTGCCCGGCGTGGCGATGACCAGGGCGAAGCCAACCTCGGCAAAGCCGTGGACGCCGCGTTCCAGGTACTGGGCGCCCGCCTCGATGGCCTGCCGTTGACCCTGCACCGCGACTTCAGCAACGCCCAATTGCAGATCGACCAGACACGCCTGGAGCAAATTCTGGTCAACCTGATCGGTAACGCCCTGGACGCGATGCAAGCGCAGCCCACGCCCGAACTGTGGCTGGACGGCCACAGCGCCGACGGCAAGTACCGCTTGCATGTGCGCGACAATGGCCATGGCATCGACCCCGAAACCCGCAAACATCTATTCGAACCGTTCTTCACCACCAAACCCGGCGAGCAAGGCCTGGGGCTGGGCCTGACGCTTTCCGCCAGCCTCGCGGCGGCGACGGGCGGCACCCTTGCCGTGGAACACCCGGCCACCGGTGGTACGGCCTTTGTCTTGTGCCTGCCGCTGGCAGGCACCCAAAAAGCTGAGTCGACATGAATACAGACGCTACTGCCTCTAAAGACGACCTCACCGTTCTGATCGTCGAAGACGACCCCCATGTGCTGCTCGGCTGCCAGCAAGCCCTGGCGCTGGAAGACATTCCCAGTGTGGGCGTCGGCAGTGCCGAAGAGGCCCTCAAGCGCATCGGGGAAAACTTTGCCGGTATCGTCATCAGCGATATTCGCCTGCCGGGCATCGACGGCCTGGAGCTGTTGACCCGCCTCAAGGCCTTGGACAAAAGCCTGCCGGTGGTGCTGATCACCGGCCATGGCGATATCTCGATGGCCGTCGGTGCCATGCGCAACGGCGCCTATGACTTCATGGAGAAACCCTTCTCACCCGAGCGCCTGGTCGACGTGGCACGCCGCGCCCTGGAACAACGCGGGCTGGCGCGCGAGGTGTGGTCGCTGCGCCGCCAGCTGGCTGAGCGCGATTCCCTGGAAGGGCGCATCATCGGCCGCTCACCGGCGATGCAGACGCTGCGCGAGCTGATCGCCAACGTCGCCGACACCTCCGCCAACGTGTTGATCGAAGGTGAGACCGGCACCGGCAAGGAATTGGTCGCACGCTGCCTGCATGATTTCAGCCGGCGCCATTCCCACCAGTTCGTCGCCTTGAACTGCGGTGGCCTGCCGGAGAACCTGTTCGAAAGCGAGATTTTCGGCCACGAAGCCAACGCCTTTACCGGCGCCGGCAAACGCCGCATCGGCAAGATCGAGCACGCCCACGAAGGCACGCTGTTCCTCGATGAAGTGGAAAGCATGCCGATCAACCTGCAGATCAAATTGCTGCGGGTGTTGCAGGAACGCACCCTCGAACGCCTCGGTTCGAACCAGAGCGTGGCGGTGGATTGCCGGGTGATCGCTGCGACCAAGTCCGACCTCGACGAGCTGAGCCGCGCCAGTCAGTTCCGCAGTGACCTTTACTACCGTCTCAACGTAGTGACCCTGGAGCTGCCGCCGCTGCGCGAACGCCGCGAAGACATCCTGCAATTGTTCGAACACTTCCTGCAGCAGTCGTCGCTGCGCTTTGATCGCAGCGTGCCGGAACTGGACAACCAGACGGTGTCGAGCCTGATGAGCCACGATTGGCCCGGCAACGTGCGGGAACTGCGCAACGTCGCCGAACGCTTCGCCCTGGGCTTACCCGCCTTCAAGAAAAGCGGCAACGGCACCAGCAACCATGGCCTGGCCTTTACCGAGGCGGTCGAAGCCTTCGAACGCAACCTGCTCAATGACGCCCTGCAACGCAGCGGTGGCAACCTGACCCAAGCCAGCCAGGAGCTGGGAATGGCCAAGACCACCCTGTTCGACAAGGTCAAGAAATACGGCTTGAGCCACTAAGGAGCACGGTGTGGATCTGTTTTTGAAAGCCGCCCTGGGCGCGGCGGTGGTGTTGATCCTGGCTGCACTGGCCAAGACCAGGAACTATTACATCGCAGGGCTGGTGCCGCTGTTTCCGACCTTTGCGTTGATTGCGCATTACATCGTCGGCAAGGGCCGTTCGGTGGACGACCTGAAGACCACGATCCTGTTTGGGATGTGGTCGATCATTCCGTATTTTGTGTATTTGGCGACGCTGTATGTGATGGTCGACCGCATGCGCCTGGAGGCGTCACTCGCCGTGGCGGCGGTGGCGTGGTTGATGGCGGCGACGGTATTGGTGAGTGTGTGGGTGCGCGTCCACACCTGACCCAACTGGGTAAACATGTGGGAGCTGGCTTGCCTGCGATGGCGGTATGTCTGCACCAGATCTGATGACTGATACACCGCAATCGCAGGCAAGCCAGCTCCCACATTTAGAGCAATGATGTGTGCCTGGGAGATCAGCGCACGATCTTGTCGACCTGAATCCCCAGCTTCTTCAGCCGATACCAGAAACTTCTCTCGGAAATCCCGATCTTCGCCGCCGCCGCCGCCTGCACGCCGTTGCTCTCATTCAACGCCGCCATGATGTAGGTTTTCTCCACCTCAGCCAGCGCCGCATCCAGATCGGCAGGCACACCCGGTGTGTCACCAAGCAGCGCCGTGACACCGTCCTCGGCAGGCTTGGACGCAAATAGGTAGGCCGGCAGGTCGATGTCTTCGATCACCGGCTTGGCTGCCACGATGGTCGCCCGCTCCACACAGTTTTGCAGCTCGCGAATATTGCCCGGCCAGTGGTAAGCGGCCATGGCCTGCAACGCCTCGGGGCTGAAGCCGGTGATGCGTTTACCGGCGGTCGCGCTCAGGGTCTGGGCGAAGTGTCGGGCCAGGGGCACGATGTCTTCAGCGCGTTCGCGCAGGGCCGGCAATGGGATCGGGAACACGTTGAGGCGGTAATACAGGTCTTCACGAAACTCTTTATTGGCCACCGCATCCAGCAGGTTTTTGTTGGTGGCGGCGATTACCCGCACATCCACCTTGCGCTCGCGCGGGTCGCCCACCGGCTCGATCACTCGCTCCTGCAAGGCACGCAGAATCTTGGCCTGCAACGCCAGGGGCATATCGCCCACTTCATCCAAAAACAGCGTGCCCTTGTCGGCCTGCATAAAGCGCCCGACCCGATCCGCCACGGCGCCGGTAAACGCGCCTTTGCGATGGCCGAACATTTCGCTTTCGAGCAGCCCTTCGGGGATGGCCGCGCAGTTGACCGCCACGAACGGTTTGTCGGCACGGCTGCCGTGTTTGTGGATGGCACGGGCAACCATTTCCTTGCCGGTGCCGCTTTCGCCGGTCAGCAGGATGGTTGCGTTGCTGTCACGCACTGAATCGATGGCATGCAGCACCTCGCGAAACGCCGGGCTGTCGCCTACCAGGCTGTCAAACTGCGCATGATGGTCAAGCTCGGCGCGCAAGCGTGCGTTATCGCGCATGATGTCGCGAAACTGCAGGGCCTTGGCTACGGTGATGTCCAGCTCATCGATATCGAACGGCTTGGCAATATAGTCATAGGCGCCATTGCGCATCGACTGCACCGCGTTTTTCACCGTGCTGTAGGCGGTCATCACGATCACCGGCAGCTCAGGGAAACGCAGCTTGATCTCGGCCAACAGCGCCGGCCCGTCCATGCCCGGCATGCGCCAGTCGCTGATCACCAGGTCGATGTCTTCCTGTTCCAGCACCTTCAGCGCGTGCAGGCCGTTGCTTGCGGTGAATACCTGAATGCCGTTCTGGCTCAATGCCGACGACAGCAAGTCGCAGAGCTTGGGCTCGTCGTCGACTACCAATACGTTATGCGTCATGACCTTCCTCATCGTCGCCGTCGTCTTCACCGTGGGCCGGAATGTACAGGCTGAAGGTGGCGCCGGCATCTTTCTCACTGGCACATTCGATGCTGCCGTCGTGACTTTCCATGATCGAATAGACTTTGGCCAGGCCCAGGCCCGTGCCCGAGGCCTTGGTGGTGACGAACGGTGTGAAGATCCGCTCGATCATATCCGCCGGAATGCCCTGGCCGGTGTCGGCGATGCTAATCACCGTGTTGCCTCCCGCGCTGCGAATGCCCAAGGTCAGGCGCCCGCCGTCGGGCATCGCATCAATGGCGTTGAGAATCAGGTTGAGGCAGGCCTGCTTCAGCTGCTTGGCATCGGCATAGATAGTCGCTCCGGGGGCCTGATCATCGATTTTCGCATCAATGTTATGGGTCGCCAGCTCCGGGCTGCAGAAGCCAAGGATTTCTTCCACCACCGGACGCGCCGCCTGCAACACCCGCAGGGGCGGGTTGGGTTTGGCGAAGTCGAGAAACTCGGTGATCAGGTCGTTGATGCGGCTGACTTCGCTGATCACGTATTCCAGGTGGCGCTTGTCGGTTTCCGGCAGGTCGACGCGACGGTGCAGCAGCTGGGTGGCGGTCTTGATGATGCCCAACGGGTTGCGGATTTCGTGAGCCAGGCCCATCGCGACTTCGCCCAGCGCATGCAGCCGATCGCGGCGGCGTAACTGGGCCTCAAGGTAGTGCAGCTCGCCCAGGCGCTCGGTCATGTGGTTGAAGGTGCTGCTCAACTGCGCCAGCTCATCGCCGCCGCTGACCAATACGCGATGTTCGTAATCGCCCGAGATCACCGCGTCGACGCCTTGGGACAAGTCCCGCAAAGGCTTGGTCAGGCGCCGTGACACCAGTACGCCGGCACCCAGGGACAACGCCGAACTCAGCAGGAATATCAGCACGAACAAATTGCTCTGATTCACCAGCCCAACCAGGCTGGTATGACGCAGCAGGCCGCTGAAGATCACGCCCTGCAAGTCGCCGGCGTCGTTGAAGATGGGCCAATACAGGCCGCTGTAACTATTGGTGAACTGCTCACTCGGCTGCTTGGTACTGCGCATGGCCGTTTCGACATTCTTCGGGATGCGCGAAGGGTGATTTTCAAAACGCTGAGTCGAGAATATCTCGGAAAAACCCGCGGGGTTGGCCAGGTACAGGCGCAGGTCGAGGGAGTGCACGTCGGCCACGCTGGTGAGGAAGCTGCTGTCCAGGTACGTGGCCACCAACAGCACGTAGTCGACGCCCTCTTGGGTGGTTTCGAACGTTGAGACCACCAGGCCCGTCGTCACGCCGGCCACCTGGATGGTTTGCAACACCGCGTTGCTGGTCAGGTTGACCTGCTTGACGACATCGTCAGGGGCCGTGCTAAACATAATCTTGTGGTCACTGACACGAATCAGCGAGACCACGTCGATATCGGTGGCCTCGGCGATATCGGCGGTGAGCCGATCATGCTTGGCGGCTTGTTTGTTCAACGGCGGAGCCGTGTAACGCAGGAACAGCTTGGCCATGCGCGCGTTGTCATGAAGGATGTCGCCGATCTCGTCCTTGACGATCTTGGTCGACTCTTGCAGCCAGATACGCACGTTGCTGTCGAATATCTGCGACAGCGTGGTCGCCGCCAACTCGGCAGCGATCATGGTCGGGATGACGCTGACCAGCCAGAACGCCAGCACCAGCTTGCGCTGGACGCTCCAGCGCGAAATGGCAAAGGGGCGGGCTTTCTGGCGGGTCTTGGTGATCATCAGGTTTCGCTTATCGCAGCAGCCATGGCAGGGTCGGATCGGTCCGGTCTTATATACATTTTAACGAGTTTGAGCAGGCCATTGAGCAGCCGGTTACGGTGGCGGAAGAACATGCTGTTGCCGCGGAACTCGCAACCCAGGCGCAGCTTACTGGCGTACCCCTCCTGACCGCACTCGTAAACCGGAATATTGTGTTGAATACAATAACCAACATTGGTCAGCCAACTTCTGAAATACAGGTTGTACTCCCGGCTGAACTCGCGGTCATGCCCGAAAAACTTGTCGATCAAACGGTGCTGGTCCAACAGGATCAGGTTGAACGCCACCAGGTGCTCGTCCACCCAATAAAGCGCACAAACCGCGCGCCCTTCCAACCGTTCAAGGATGCCGGTGAAGTAACTCGCCGGCAGGCGCTCGAACTGCAAGTCCGCGCGATTGAGCGTGTCTTCGTACAGGCGCATCACCTCAGGTAACACATCATCAATGTTGTGCCGCCACTCTACCCGCGGGCCCGGCGCACGCAGTTTGCGGCGCAAGTCCTTGCGGGTGGCCTTGCACAGCGAGCCCAGGTAGGCGTCCACTGAGCCGTAAGGCACCGTCAACAACCCGCTGGGCAAACTCGGCATGCTCTGAAAACCTGCCAGGCGGCAACTGTCAGCCCAGCACGGGTCGTTGGTCGGCACGTCCTTGACCGCCACCAGGCCAATCCCGAACGCGTTGGCGTCCTGGCGCGCAGCCTTCAGCAAGTGCTTGATCAACAACGGGCGCTGCGCCTCGGCAACATGGCTGGCCATGCCTGCGTCGCAACGCTCGGCCACCGGCGAGCCGATGGCATACAACTCCAGGCGCAAAACACCCGGCCACAGTCGCTCCAGGCGCTCGGTAAAGCGCTTGCCTGCACCCGACACCGTGGTGTCGAGGCGATAATAAGTGATGAACGCGGCGGCAACCGCCACCAGCGTTTCATCGTCGTAAACAGCCAGGTAACGCCACCTGAAGTCATCAATAGCGGCGTTTTCCACAGCAACGTAAAAGTCCCAATCCTCCAGGGCCCCGGGAAAACAGTCGTTCCAGGCACTGCGCTGGATGGCCCGGATAGTCGAGAAGGCTTGGGCGGTGATCACGTCTTGTCCTTAAGCTTAGGCACGCTGTCGGTAGTCTTCGGACACCTGGGCAGTAGCGGCGTGTTGCTCGACAAACTCAGCGCTCAACTCAATCACCCGACGGTATTGCAGGTCGACGGTGATCATGTGGTAACAGTTGTCCAGCAGGATCTTGGTGACGGGCCCGCCCAGGTGGCGCTCCACGTAATCGGCGTTCCAGCGGCTGGTGATGTCGTCCTCGATGGAGTGCAACACCAGTGCCGGCACTTTGACCTCAGGCATGCGTTTCTTGACCACGGCATTCATCCGATGCAACTCGCGCACCGTGATGCCTTCCATGGTCAGCAAACCGGCCTCGCTGCTTTCGCCTTCCTTCATCTGACGCTCGACGATGGCCCGCAGGCGCTCGTTCTTGATGCCGTAAGGCGGCTTCTCTTCGAAGCGGCAGATGTGCACGCCGAATGGAATTTTCATCAGCAACGGCGTCAGGAACGCCAGCTTGTTGATACTCCAGCCGTCGTACTTCAAGGTCGTGGAATACATCAACAGCCCGGCGACTTGCCCAGGGTGCTCGGCAGCCACGTACATCGACATCACCGCGCCCATGGACAAGCCACCGACAAACACTTGCGCGTGGCGTTGCTTGACCTGGGCAAAGGTCTTGCGCACGCCTTCGTACCAATCCAGCCAACCGGTGGCCTGCAGGTCACTGTTGTCGCCGCAGTGCCCGGCCAGGGTCGGCACGTACACTGTGCAGTTACCCGCCTTGGCCAACCCTTTAGCAACTTGACGCAATTCCGTCGGGGTGCCGGTCAGGCCGTGGATCAACAGGATCCCGACCGGACCTTCACCGAGAACGAAGCCGGCATCACCTTCACCGAGGTCGATCTCGTAATGGCTCACCGCTGGGTCGCTCGCACCAGCAATTGCTCAAGCAACTTCAGGCCCAAGTCGATTTCCGGGTAGCTGATTTCCAGGGACGGTGCCAGGGTAATCACGTTTTTGTAGTAGCCGCCCACGTCGAGGATCAAGCCGAGTTTCTGGCCATCCACAACCATGTCGCCCTTCATGCCTTCTTCGACCATGTAGTCCAGGGTCGCCTTGTCCGGCGTGAAACCATCCGGGCCGCAGATTTCGCAGCGCAGGGCCAGGCCCAGGCCGTCGACGTCGCCGATGATCGGGAAACGTTTCTGCAGGTCTTGCAGGCCTTCCAGGAAGTATTTGCCCTTGGCCATGACCATTGCGCCGTAATCGACTTCGCTGGTCATCTTGAACATTTCCAGGCCTACCGCCGTCCCCAGTGGGTTGGAGGCGAAGGTAGAGTGGGTCGAACCTGGCGGGAAGATCTTCGGGTTGATCAACTCTTCACGGGCCCAGATGCCGCCCAGTGGGTTCAGGCCGTTGGTCAGCGCCTTACCGAAGACGATCACGTCCGGCTGCACGTCAAAGTGCTCGATCGACCACAGTTTGCCGGTCCGGTAGAAGCCCATCTGGATTTCGTCGGACACCATCAGGATGCCGTGCTGATCCAGTACGTGCTTGAGTTCGCGGTAGAAGTTCATCGGCGGAATCACGTAGCCGCCGGTGCCCTGGATCGGCTCGACGTAGAACGCTGCGTATTCACTCTGGCCGACTTTCGGGTCCCAGACGCCGTTGTATTCGGTCTCGAACAGACGGGCGAATTGCTGCACGCAGTGGCTGCCGTATTCTTCCTTGGTCATGCCTTTAGGGCCGCGGAAGTGGTACGGGAACGGGATGAAGTTGGCGCGCTCGCCGAAGTGGCCGTAGCGACGACGGTAGCGGTAGCTGGAAGTGATCGACGAAGCGCCGAGGGTACGGCCGTGGTAGCCGCCTTCGAAGGCGAACATCAGGCTCTTGCCGTTGGTGGCGTTACGCACGACCTTCAGGGAGTCTTCGATGGATTGCGAACCACCGACGTTGAAGTGCACGCGACCGTCGAGGCCGAATTTCTTCTTGGCATCGACCGCGATCATTTCCGACAGCTCGATCTTGCCTTTGTGCAGGTACTGGCTGGCGATTTGCGGCAGGGTGTCGATCTGCTGTTTCAGCGCGTTGTTCAGGCGTGGGTTGGCGTAGCCGAAGTTAACGGCCGAGTACCACATTTGCAGGTCGAGGTAAGCCTGGTCTTCGGTGTCCCACACGTAGGAGCCTTCGCAACGGCTGAAAATACGCGGTGGCTCGATGTAGTGAACAGTGTCGCCGTAGGAGCAGTACTTGGCTTCTTTATCCAGAAGAATCTGGTCTTCGGCGGTGGCGATACGGATATCAGACATGGTGGAAGAGTTCCTGATTGTCAGCAGCAGTAAAGGTGGTGGCGTTGGCCGCGATGCCCTGGGGCAGCTTGGCCAGCAATGCGGGCAGTTCGGCAAAGGTGTCGAAGCGCGCATGGGGAATGTTGTTGGCTTCGCAGTATTTGGCGAGGCTGCCTTTGGCGAAGACGAAGTCGGCGGTAGAGGCCACGCACATGTCGGACTTGCCGTCGCCGATCACCAGCACGCGCTTGTTGCGCGGGGTGGATTTGCACTTGCAGTTGCCGGACGCGGCACGGCAGGCGTCGCTGGAATACGGGAAGTCGATGCGCCAGCTGTTCTGGTCGACCTGGCGCAGACGGTTGGCCAGGATCGGCAGCAAGGTCACGTAGTTACGCGACAGAATGCGCGCGATGCCTTGCTCGATGCCGTCGCTGACCACTTCGATGGTCGCGCCCTGGCCCATGACGTGATCGACGAAATCCGGGAAGTCCGGGTCGATCTCGACGCTGTCGAAATACGCCAACAGTTCAGCCGGTGTGGCCTTGATCAAGGCCAGTTGGCGGCTCAGGCATTCGCGGGAACCGATGTGCCCATCCAGCCATTCCTGTTCGATGGTTTCCCACTCAGGCCCGGCGAAGCGCTGGAGGACGTTGTCGATGACGTCGGTCGGGGTGATGGTCCCGTCGAAGTCGCACACGATATGCCACTGGATCATTGCCTGTCCTTGAAGTTGGAGGGCTTGAAGAGAACGCTCTATGCGCTTGCAACAGGGCTTTAGCAGGGACTGTGCCAACTGCTTAAAGCCCAGCGGGGCTGGGGTTTTGCTTGAGTCCCGTGGTTATATGTGTCGGGCAAGCTACAATTTTTGTAGCTTGCTACAAACAAGATGAGTGCTTGCGCCAGGGGTGCCCTTCGCGCGTGAATGCGCGTACGTTCAGATAAGGAAACGCTCGATGTACAAGGTTACTTCTGCTGTATTCGCCGGTTTGCTCGGGCTGTGGAGTTTTTCCAGCACGGTATTGGCGGACGGCATTACCGGTGAAGTCGGTGCAGGCATCAGTTATCAACCCCAAGACCCCACCGGCGGCCGCTATGAAACCCAGGCGATTCCCTATTTCGACCTGGACTGGGGCAGTGTCAGCCTCGGCTCTGATGACGGCTTGACCTGGAGCGCACTCAACACCAATGGCATCACCGCCGGGCCCTTCATCAATTACTTGCCTGGCCGTACGGCCAACGGCTCACTGCGCGGCTTGCGCGATGTGTCGGACATGGCTGAAGTCGGTGGTTTCATCCAATACGCCCCGGCCGAGTTCTGGCGCGTGTACGCGCAAGTCGGCCAGGCCGTAGGCGGCGCGCATGATCAGGGCGGTGTGTTGGGCAAGGTCGGTGGCGAGCTGGGTTACCCGCTGGGTGACGGCATCATTGGCAGCACGGGCCTGATGGCGCACTTTGCCGATGCCCGCCAGACCCAGACCTTTTTCGGCGTAAACGACAAGGAATCCGCGGCCTCGGGCATTCGTGCCTATAACGCCAGCGCCGGTTTCCAGAACCTGACGCTGACCCAGAGTTTCGAGTTCCCCTTGGCTAACCACTGGTCGCTGCTGACCAGCGCCAGCTGGACGCACCTGGTCGGCTCGGCCGCCAACAGCACCATCGTCAAGGAAACCGGCAACGTGAACCAGGGCCAGGTGCAGACCGCGATCAGCTACAAGTTTGACTGACGAGAGGCAGGCAGCTCCCCAGGATCAACAACACACTCAAGGCCGCGTGATCTGTGACACCAAGCTCGGTCAACACTGTGCCAGCAGCCGATAAGCTGACCTGCCCCACCGCCATCGCAGACAAGCCAGCCCCCACACTTATTTTGTGCCTGACCAAAACCCTATACCCGCCACCGTCCAAATGTGGGAGCGGGCTTGCTCGCGAAAGCGGTATACCAGCAGCCGATAATTTAACTGCCCCACCGCATTCGCAGACAAGCCAGCCCCCACACGTATCTGTGCCTGACCAAAACCCTACACCCACCACCGTCCAAATGTGGGAGCGGGCTTGCTCGCGAAAGCGGTGTACCAGCAGCCGATAATCCGACTGCCCCACCGCATTCGCAGACAAGCCAGCCCCCACACGTATCTGTGCCTGACCAAAACCCTACACCCACCACCGTCCAAATGTGGGAGCGGGCTTGCTCGCGAAAGCGGTGTACCAGCAGCCGATAATCCGACTGCCCCACCGCATTCGCGAGCTATCGCCACGTGTGGAGCGGCATAAGCCGGGAAGCAAGCGCCCTCCCCCTCGGTTCAGCCCTTCGCTTCGGCGATGATCTGGCGAATCGCACCCACGAACGCTTCGGCCGGCTGACCACCGCTGACCGCGTACTGGTCGTTGAACACGATGGTCGGCACCGACGTCACGCCCCGGGAGATCCACAGCTGTTCCTGTTCGCGGACTTCGGCTGCGTATTCATCAGAGGCGAGAATCTGCGCCGCACGCTTGATGTCCAGGCCGACGCTTTCGGCGATGATCGCCAGCGTCGCGTGGTCGGACGGGTCCTGGCCATCGCTGAAATAGGCCTTGAACAGCGCTTCCTTGAGGTTGTATTGCAAGCCCTCAAGCCCGGCCCAATGCAGCAGCCGATGAGCGTCGAAAGTGTTGTAGATGCGGCTCTGGCCGTCGGTACGGAAGGCAAAGCCCAACGCCGCGCCCATGTCACGAATACGCGCACGGTTGGCCTGGGACTCTTCGGCGCTGGAGCCGTATTTTTCGGTGATGTGCTCGACGATGTTCTGCCCGATGGCGGGCATATTCGGGTTGAGTTCGAACGGCTGGAAATGGATCTCGGCCTGCACCTCGCTGCCCAGTTGGTCGAGGGCTTCCGTCAGGCCACGCAGGCCGATGATGCACCAGGGGCAGGACACGTCGCTGACGAAATCGATTTTCAGGGGAGTACTCATGGCAGGCAACCTCGTTGGCATTAACGCGCCGTAAAAGTTGCACGATACACCAACTTCACAACACCTTCGAAGGCTGGCCCAGGTCAATCTGCGCCCAGTGCGCAGCATCTTCGCGATGGGCTTGCAGGTACGGCAGCACCGCCGTCAGCAGCGGTGCCTTGAAGGCTTCCTGGAAACGATGGGCCATGCCGGGAATCAGTTTCAATTGGCTGCCCTGAATATGCGCGGCCAGGTGCACGCCGTGCATCACCGGCAGCAACGGGTCGGCGGTGCCGTGCACCACCAGCGTCGGCACGCGCAGTTGGTTGAGCAAGGGCACTCGGCTCGGCTCGGCGAGGATCGCCATGATCTGGCGCTTGACGCCGTCCGGGTTGAAGGCCCGGTCGTAGGACAGCGCCGCCTGGTGCAGCAGCGCCTGGCGATCGTCTTTCACATTCGGGCTGCCCAACGCCGCCAGCAGGTCGGCCTGTTGCTCAAGCGCCACTTCACGATTGGGCGCACTGCGCCGCGACAACAACTGCACCAACGCCGCATTCGGCGCCGGCAAGCCTTCGGCGCCGGAGCTGGTCATGATCAACGTCAGGCTTTCCACCCGTTGCGGCGCCATCGCCGCCAGGTGTTGGGCGATCATGCCGCCCATGCTCGCGCCCAGCACGTGGAATTGGCGGATCTGCAACGCATCCATCAAGCCCAGGGCGTCGTCGGCCATGTCAGTCAGCGTGTACGGCGCCGCCACCGGCAGGCCGAGTTTGTAGCGCAGCACTTCAAAGGTCAGGTTCGCGCTGGCCGGGGCTTGGCGCCAGGTGGACAGGCCCACGTCACGGTTGTCGTAGCGAATCACCCGAAAGCCCTGCTCACACAGGGCCACGACGACCTCATCCGGCCAGTGGATCAACTGCCCGCCCAGGCCCATCACCAGCAGCAAGGCAGGGTCAGACGCACGGCCGATACTCTGGTAGGCGATGCTCACCTGAGCCAGATCGACCGTTTGGGTCGGGACATTGACATCACATCGAGAAGCCGCAAAAGACGGCAGGCCGAACAGTAGAGCGGCCAGTAAAAGCAACACGCGCATGAAAAACACCGAAACGCAGAACCCCAGTAGAGCGCGAGTCTGATGAAGTTTGTTCAAGCGCGCTGCCACAGTTCTGTGACAGTTTAATGAAGAGTGCCCAGCGGTCGTGGTCGATGCCGTATCGACAGGCCTTGCAACATGAGACAAACTCACGCCAGCCCTGTCTATCACAAATTATTTTCATGGAGCGCCCGTGCTCGAAATTCGTCACCTCAAGACTCTGCACGCCCTGCGCGAAGCCGACAGCCTGGTGGAGGCCGCCGAGCGCCTGCACCTGACGCAATCGGCACTCTCCCACCAATTCAAAGAGTTGGAAGAGCGCCTGGGCATGCAATTGTTTGTGCGCAAGACCAAGCCGCTGCGCTTCACCAGCGCCGGCCTGCGCCTGCTGCAACTGGCCGATGCGACCCTGCCCTTGCTGCGCGGCGCCGAACGCGATATCGCACGTTTGGCCGGCGGCACTGCCGGGCGTTTGCACATGGCGATCGAATGCCACAGCTGCTTCCAGTGGCTGATGCCGACCATCGACCAGTTTCGCGATGCCTGGCCGGAGGTCGAGCTGGACCTGGCCTCGGGTTTTGCCTTCGCCCCGTTACCAGCACTGGCCCGGGGTGACCTGGACCTGGTGGTGACCTCCGACCCGCTGGAGTTGCCGGGCATCACCTATGTGCCGCTGTTCACCTACGAAGCCATGCTCGCCGTGGCCAACCAGCACGCGCTGGCGAACAAGTCGTACATCGTGCCCGAAGACCTGCTGAGCGAAACCCTGATCACCTACCCGGTGGAACGCGATCGCCTGGACATCTTCACCCGCTTCCTGGAACCGGCCGATGTGGAGCCCGCCCAGGTGCGCACCTCGGAACTGACCGTGATGATGATGCAACTGGTGGCCAGCGGCCGGGGCGTGTGCGGCATGCCGCATTGGGCGCTGCACGAGTACAGCTCGCGCGGTTACGTGAAGGCCAAGCGTTTGGGCGAAAAAGGCCTGTTTGCCACGCTGTACGCGGGGATCCGCGCGGACATGCTGGATGCACCCTACATGCGCGACTTTTTGCTGACGGCCAAGGACACGTCGTTTTCCACGTTGGATGGCGTCAGCGCCGTGCGCTGAATGTAGGTTTTCAGTCAGCGTTGAGTTCGCGCCACATGTGGATTTTGTCGAAATACTCGACCCCCACCCGCACCGCCAGCGGCTCCAGGCCGTACTGGATGAACCCGCAACGCTGGTACAACGCGAAGGCCGCGTCGTTGCCGGCGGTGACGGTCAGCTGGATCAGTTTGAGGCGCGGATGTTGACGCGCCTCGGCGAGTGCCGCCTCCACCAGCTGGCGGCCCATTCCTTGCTGCTGATAAGCCCGGTTCACGTACATGCCGAACAAGGTCACTTTGTGCCGTGCCTTCTCGCGGGGCTCGAAGGCCAGGCCGACAATGCCGGCCAATGCCTCTGCGTCAAACGCGCCGAGCAAGCGATCCAGCGGGCTGTCCAGGCGTTTTTCCCACCAGCTTAACGGCATGGCCGAACGCTCGGCCACGCTGGAGGTGAACGCCTGGGGGTAGCCGTCGTACGCCTCAAGCATCAAGGCGCGATAAGCCTCGGCGTCACGGGCATTCAGGGGGCGAATCAGCATGCGTGGCCGTCCTTTGTCAGGCGATAGCCGTCAGCGAGGCGCGATAAAACGGCAGGATCAAGTCGCGGGTCAGAGGCGCCAGGTGCAGGCCACCGTCACCGGCCGGGTCGATCCAGCGCACTTCTTCGATTTCCGCCGCGGGTGTCACCGGCACGTCGATATGCACCTGGAACAGTTCCGCGTGCACGGTAAAGCCCGGCTCATTGGCGGCAGGCGCCGAGAAATCGCCGAGGTAGGTCGCATCGCTCGGGTCGATGCGCAGGTTCAGTTCCTCAAACAACTCACGGGCAAGCGCCTCGGCGGGTTGCTCGCCGGCGTCGATCTTGCCGCCGGGCTGCATAAAAGCCTGGGTGCCGCGTTTGCGCACCAGCAAGGTGTGGCCGTTGCTGCCGATCAATAGCGCGGCGGCGATGCGGATAGTCGATGTCATGTAAAAACTGCCTTGAATGCAAAGGTGCAAGGATCACAGAAAGCGTGTTAACCGGAAAGTGCGCCCTCATCCGGCTCTTTGATGAACACCGAATACTTGGCCCCTTCCATCGCCTCAAACGCAATCAACTTGTCCACCAGCGGCAGGTTCAGCACCTTGCCGGCGTTGAGCAACAGCATGCCGTTATCGGCGTTGAGGTTGCGCGCCAACACCATGCCTTCGGCCAGTTCGCGGGTGGTCAAGACTTTCACATTCGGGTCACCCAGCGTCACGTCACTGAGGAACGCGGCGCAGGCCCGCACAAAGTCTTCGACCATATCCGGATCGTAGAGCTTGCCGGCGTATTTACGGATGTAGAGCAGCGCTTCATCGCTGTTCATCTGGCGTTCGAGGATCAAGCCCTTTTGCAGCTCGATAAAGTCGACCGCAAGCTTCAACAAGCGGGCGCCCGAGGGAATCAACTCGCCCTTGAGGTGGTCCGGAAAACCGCTGCCGTCCCAGCGTTCCTGGTGATGACGAATCAGACGCGCAGCGTCCTTCATCGGCTCCAGGGTCATCAACAATGACTCGCTCTGGGTCGGGTAGGCCCGATAGCGTTCTCGGTCGGTGCTGTGCAGCATGTCCGAGGGCGCGACCATCATGCCGTCGCTCCAGCTCAGCTTGCCGATGTTATAGAGCGCAGCGGCCATGGTCAGGTCGCGGGCACTGGCTTCGTCCATCGCCTGGGCCTTGCAATACACGCGAATCAGCTCGATCAACTGGCGGTTGGTCTGTTTCTGCTTGGGCAGGCGCAGGTTGGCCAACAGTGAAAACACTTCGGTGCCGGTCACATAGCTGCGTTTGAGTTCGTCGTAGGCCAGGTCGAGCATGTCAGCGGTTTGCTGCAGCTCGCTGGTGCGGGCCTCGACGCGCTTTTCGAGGGTCGCGTTGAGGGCCTTCAACTGGTCGTTCTGCTCGCGGGTCAACTGTTCAAGGCGCAACCGTTCACGCTCGGAGTGCTGGTGCTCCAGGGACTGGCGCAAGGTCAGGAGCATTTCCTCATCGTTCCAGGGCTTGCTGATGTAGCGGTGAATCTGACCTTCGTTGATCGCCTTGATCATCATGCTCATGTCGGCATAGCCGGTGAGCAGGATGCGCGTGGTGGACGGGTACAGCCGGTGGGTTTCGGCCAGCAGCATCGCCCCGTCTATGGCCGGCATACGCGCGTCGGTCATCACCAGGTCGATGGGCCGGGCGGCCATGATCTCCAGGGCCTGGGCACCACTGCCGGCCAGCAGGACCTCATAGGGTTGGCCGCGCAGCAGGCGGCGCAGGCTATTGAGGATCGACTCTTCGTCGTCGACCAGCAAAACCGTGGGGGTATAAGGGGGGGTCGTAGCAGTTTGTTCATCCATGGCGACACCTCCTGGCAATGACACAGAGTTGCTTCAATGCGGCCCGACGTGATCCATCACTGTACTTGCTCGCGCATTGAGCGCTAGATGAACACCGGGGTAACTGTGGGTGATTTGACGCCAACTGGCCGACTTATTCAAGGGAGCCGACTATGCTTGTGACTGGAAGCCGGTGACCGTCCCTGTTTATTGAAGCATTCAAGGTAAGGAAGCCCTATGCGCCATAAACCGCAGTTGCGCGCCACTCGGAATCAGCCATGACCCCACGCTCAGGGCGGGCCAATCGACGCATCCTGATCGTCGATGACACGGCGTCGATCCACGCGGACTTCCGCAAGATCCTGTGCGTCGACGCCAACAACCACGCCTCCCTGGACAGCATTGAAGAAACCCTGTTCGGCAACGCTCCGGCGGTGCGCCAGACCTTTGTGCTGGATTCCGCCTATCAGGGCCAGGAAGCCCTGGAACTGGTGAACAAGGCCCTGGTCGCCAACACCCCCTACGCCCTGGTGTTCATCGACATGCGCATGCCGCCGGGTTGGGACGGCCTGGAAACCATCGAACAGCTGTGGAACGTCGACCCCAACTTGCAAATCGCGCTCTGCACGGCCTACTCCGATTACTCCTTCGAAGCCATCGAGGCGCGCCTCACCTACGACGACCAGTTGCTGATCCTGAAAAAACCCTTCGACGACCTCGAAATCCGCCAGATGGCCACTGCCCTGACCTGGAAATGGCAGTTGGCGCAGGATGCAGCAGCCAAGTTGATCGGGCTCGAACGCACGATTGAGGCAAGGGTCCAGGAACTGCTCAAGGTCTCGCACCTGCTGCAATACGACGCCCTGACCGAGTTGCCCAACAGCACACTGCTGGGCGACCGCCTGACCCAAGCCATTACCGTCTGCAGGCGCCATGGCAGCCAATTAGCCGTGATGTTTATCGGCCTGGACCGCTTCAAGCGCATCAATAATGCGCTCGGCTACCCGGTCGGCGATGAAATGCTCAAGCTTGTCAGCCAAAGCCTGGTGGCGACGGTGCGCGAGTCGGATTCGGTGTTTCGTTACGGCTCCGACGAATTTGTGCTGATCCTCAACGACATCAAGCATCCCCAGCAAACCCAGTACATTGCCGAAAAGCTCCTTGCCGCCGTCAGCACCGCCCACTATGTGGCCGGCCACGACCTGAGCGTCACCGCAAGCCTTGGCATCAGCGTTTACCCTGATGACAGCAGCAGCGCCGTGGAATTGATCAAAAAGGCCGAAACCGCGATGCGCGCCATCAAAGAACGTGGCCCCAACAATTTCAGTTTTTTCATCGCCGAGATGAACCTGCTCGCCCAGGTTCAGCAAAGCCTGGAAAGTGCCATCCGGCAGGCCCTGCAACGCAATGAATTTAGCCTGCACTACCAACCGAAACTGGACTTGCACAGCGGCAAAATTGTCGGCGCCGAAGCGTTGATTCGCTGGCACCAGCCCGATCATGGCTGGATCTACCCGTCTGCCTTCATTCCTGTGGCCGAAGACAGTGGCCTGATCGTGCCGTTGAGCCAGTGGGTGATACGCCAGGCCTGCACGCAAGCTCGCGCCTGGCAGGCCGCCGGGCTACCGCCGATCTGCCTCTCGGTGAATATTTCCGCGATTGATTTTCGCCAGCGTGACTTTGTCGCCAACCTCGTGGCGATCCTTGAGCATACGGGCCTGGCGCCACAGTTACTGGAGTTGGAAATCACCGAGAGCGTGCTGATGCAAAATGTCGAGGACACACACACCACGTTGCGCAAGATCAAGGCCCTCGGCGTGCGGCTGTCCATCGACGATTTCGGCACCGGGTATTCCAGCCTCAGCTACCTGCGGCGCTTTCCGATTGATGTGCTGAAGATCGACCAATCGTTCATTCGTGGCCTGAGCAGTAACAGCCAGGACGCGCAATTGATCAGCGCAATTATCAGCCTGGGTAAAAGCCTGGACTTGAACATCGTCGCCGAAGGGGTGGAGACCATTGAGCAGCTGCAATTTCTCATCGCTCACCAGTGTGAGGAGGGCCAGGGTTTCCTGTTCAGCAAGGCCGTAGCAGCCGATGATTTCGCCCGACTGCTGCACACGGGGCAACCCAGCCTGTTACCTGACCACTGATTTTTTGCCGCAAGGAGCGACCGCTTGAGCCGCAGCACACCGCGTACTTTTCACCTGTTACCTCGGGTTCTGGCCATGACCCTGGCCCTGGGCTGTGGCACCTGCGTGCCCGTCACGGCCGCGCCGCTGGATGAAGCACTCAAACCCCTGCCGCCCGTGCCGGTGCTGGACGCGGCCACCGTAGAACTGGGGCGTCAGCTGTTCAATGAAACCCAGCTGTCCGTCAACAACACCAAGTCGTGTGCCAGTTGCCATAACCTGGAAGCCGGTGGTGACGATAACAGGGCATTTTCCCTGGGGTTCGATGGCAAGCCGGTCCTGCTCAACACCCCGACGGTGTTCAACGCCAGCCTGAACTTCAAACAATTCTGGAACGCCAGGGTCGACACCCTGCAAGCGCAGGTTGAACAGGTGGTCGTCAGCCCGATGGAAATGGGCAACGACTGGCAGACCGTGGTCCAGACCCTTTCGGCACTGCCCACCTACCAGGCCGCGTTCCACCGGGTGTATCCCGACGGGGTCACGGCCGCCAACGTGCAGGACGCCCTGGCCACCTATGAGCGTACGTTGCTCACGCCCAATTCACGTTTCGACCAGTACCTGCAAGGCAATACCGACATCCTCACCCTCGATGAGAAATATGGTTACCAACGTTTCAAGGAATACGGCTGCATCGCCTGCCATCAGGGCGCCAATATCGGCGGCAACATGTACCAGAAATTCGGCGTGATGGGCGACTACTTCAAGGCCCGTGGCAACCCGACCGAAGCCGACCTGGGCCGTTACCTGCTGACCAAGGACGAAGAAGACCGCAATGTGTTCAAGGTGCCCAGCCTGCGCAACGTTGCCGTCACCGCGCCGTACTTTCACGATGGCTCGGCCAAGACCCTGGAGGAAGCCGTCGACATCATGTTCAAGTACCAGCTGGGGCGAGTTCCGTCGGCTGAGGACAAGACGCTGATCATCAAATTCCTCAAGATGCTGACCGGCGAATGGGCGGGCAAGCCCCTATGAAATCATCTCGCCTCGCCAGCCTGATCACACTCAGCGGTATCGCCATTGTACTGGCCTCGGTGCTGGTATTTCTGTACCTCAAGTCGATCGGCGACCAGTCCACCAGCTACACCGAGTCGCGCGACCTGATCCGCCAGATCAAGCAACTCAATTCCCAGTGGGACGTCGAGGTGCTCAAGGCCAGGATCGCCCTCACCCACAACTATGACCCGTTGGTGGCGCCGCTCAAGGACATGAGCGAACGGTGGGTTCAGCTGGAAAATCGCGAAGGGCAACACCACCACGAACACCCCGCCGACTGGCAGGCCGCGCAGGATGCTTATCGCCAGTCGATTCAGGAAAAGGCGCGGTTAGTGGAGCAGTTCAAATCGCACAATGCGGTACTGCGCAATTCGCTGGCGTTTTTGCCGACCGCCGAGGACGATATCCAGGCGCATCTCCTGCAACTGAAAGACGCCGACAAGCTGGAACAACAAAGCATCGCCACCGACACTTACGACTTGCTGCTCAGTGCCCTGGAATTTGCCCAGGTGACCAGCGACGACAAAGCCGCAGACATCCTCGTGGGGCTGAACAAACTGGCGGTGAACAAAGAAAACCTGCCCGCCGAATTCCAGGTGCCGGTGGAGATTCTCAGTAATCACATCGCGTTGATTTTGCGCGAGCAGCCCATCGTCAACGACCTGCTCGATCGCATCGCCGCCATCCCGCTTTCAGATCAACTGGATGCCCTGACCACCCAACTCAATCAGGACCAGGCCGCCGCCGACCTGATTGATCAGAAGTACCATCGCTACCTGCTGGTGTTTTCCACGCTGCTGGTGGTGCTGCTGTTGTACCTGGCCATTCGTTTGCTGCGCAGCTTTGCCGAGATCAACCGGGTCAACCGCGCCTTGCAGGGGGCCAATGAAAGCCTTGAACAGCGCGTCGAGGCGCGCACGCGGGAACTCAAGGATGCCCAGAGCGAACTGCTGGACAACGCCCGCCAGGCGGGCATGGCAGAAATCGCGACCAATGTGCTGCACAACGTCGGCAACGTGCTCAACAGCGTGAACATCTCCGCCGAACTGGTCGCGCGCAAGCTGCGCAACAGCAAGGCCCTGGGGCTGGGCAAGGCAATGCAACTGATCAACGAACACCCTGACGACCTGGGCACTTACCTGCGCGAGGACGAAAAAGGCAAATTGCTGCCCGGCTACCTCAACCAACTGGTGGAGGCCATTGCCCTCGAACAACAGGGGCTGACCGATGAGCTGGCGCAGTTGAGCAAAAGCGTGGACCACATCAAGGACATTGTCTCCACCCAGCAATCCTATGCCGGCGCCTCCAGCCTGCTGGAGCCTGTGCAGATCGGTGAATTGATGGACGACGCCTTGCGCATGAACGCCGGGGCGCTGAATCGTCACCATGTCACGGTGGTCAAGGAGTACGCCGAGGTGCCGCTGCTGATGGCGGACAAACACCGGCTGCTGCTGATCATGGTCAACCTGATCAGCAACGCCAAGTACGCCATGTCAAACCTGACGGACCGGCCACGGCAGATCACCTTGTCGATCACCACACTGGATGACAGCCTCTTGCAGATCAGCGTCAAGGACGAAGGCGAAGGCATCCCCGCCGAGAACATGACGCGGATCTTCACCCACGGCTTCACCACGCGCAAAGAGGGCCATGGTTTCGGCCTTCACAGCTGCGCCCTGGCAGCCATTGAAATGAACGGCCGCCTCACCGCCCAGAGCGACGGGCCAGGCACAGGCGCCCTGTTCACGTTGCAAATTCCACTTACCGATGCAGCAGGCCAAGCATGAACCGCGCCCCTAATCGCCGCATTCTGCTGATCGACGACACGCCGTCGATCCACGAAGACTTCCGCAAAATCCTCACGCCGCCCATGGAGCAGAACCAGGCACTGGACGATATGGAAGCCGCGCTATTCGGCGCCACCGACGTACCGCAAGGCCCGGTGTTCGAACTGGACTCGGCCTACGGCGGGCAGGAGGGGCTGAAGTTGCTTGAGGTCGCCATGGCCGAGCAACGGCCCTATGCCCTGGCCTTTGTCGACATGCGCATGCCCCAAGGCTGGGACGGCGCACAGACCATTGAAGAACTCTGGAAAGTCGACTCGGACCTGCAAGTGGTGGTGTGTACGGCGTACTCGGATTACTCCTGGGAGGAGCTGCTGTTTCGCCTGCACGCCCATGACCGGCTGCTGATCCTGAAAAAACCCTTCGACAATATTGAAGTCCAGCAAATGGCCAATACCCTGGCCGCGAAATGGGACATGGCGCGGCGCGCATCCTTGCAAACCAGCCAACTGGAACGCTTGGTTGAGCAACGGACCCAGGCACTGACCCAGGCAAGCCACGCACTGCAGCTGGAGATCGACGAGCGTAAACAGCTGGAAAGCCAGTTGGTGCAGTCGGAAAAACTCGCATCACTGGGCCAACTGGCGGCCGGCGTGGCCCACGAAATCAATAACCCGGTGGGGTTTATTTCGTCCAACCTCGGCACGCTGGGCGGGTACTTTGACCAGCTGGAAGAGATGCTCGACGCCTATCGACAGGCCGAAACCGCCACCGGCAGTGAACAGCTCGAAGCGCTGCGCCGGCGCCTGGACCTGGACTTCCTCAAAGAGGACATCCCCACGTTGCTTCGCGAATCGAAGGAAGGCATTGGCCGCGTGGTGCAGATCGTCAAGGATTTGAAGGACTTTTCCCGGGTGGACAACGACCAGACCTGGCAATGGGTGAACCTGCAACAGGGCATCGACTCGACCTTGAACATTGTCGCCAGCGAACTCAAGTACAAGGCCGACGTGATCAAGCACTACGCGCCGCTGCCGGAAATCGAATGCCTGGGGTCACAACTCAACCAAGTGGTGATGAACCTGGTCATCAATGCGGCGCAAGCCATGGGGCCGGAGCGCGGCACGATTACCATCAGCAACGGGGTGGACGGCGAGAACATTTGGTTGGAAGTGGCAGACAACGGCTGTGGGATTGCCCCGGACAGCGTGCAGAAGATCTTCGATCCCTTCTTCACCACCAAGCCGGTTGGCGAAGGGACCGGGTTGGGCTTGTCACTCTCCTACGGCATCGTCAAAAAACACCGTGGCACTATCACTGTCAGCAGCGAAATGGGCAAAGGCACCACCTTTAGAGTGGTGCTGCCCATTCGGCAAACGGCTTGAACGACCTCATGCCTCAGCTTTTTTCGGGCTCGACCCAAACGCTGCGAAACGCTTGTTGAACCCGGCAATCCGGCCTTCGGCCTGGGTCTTGCGTTGTTGGCCGGTGTAGATCGGGTGCGACGCGCTGGACACGTCCAACGGGATGTAAGGGTAAGTGTGGCCGTCGCTGTGTTTATGGGTGCGATCACTGTCGGCAGTGGAGCCGATCAGGAAGAACGCGTCAGCGGCGGTGTCGTGGAACAGCACGGTGCGGTAGTCGGGATGGATACCAGCTTTCATAAGGCCTCCGGGGCATTTGGGTGCATTTAATGTGTTATACAATAACATAAAATACCCACCCAAACGAGAACCGATTGCAATAAGAATAGACCGCGCACTTCTATGCGGTTTCCTGGAAGTCCATTTCCGGCGGCTGTTGCGAGAAGCCACGGGTGAGAACCCCCAGGTAAACCAGGCCGATCGCCAACCACACCGCGCCCAGGTAAATCGCCAGGTGATCGAGGCTGACCATCAGCCACACATCCGCCACAAGGCCGATGGCCGGGAACAGCAGGAACAGGATCAACTCACGCACACCGCGGGTTTTCGCGCCGATCCAGTAGTGAAAAATCACCGACAGGTTCACCAGGCTGAACGCCAGGAATGCGCCAAAGTTGATGAACGAAGTGGACGTGGTCACATCCAGCTTCAACGCCAGCAATGCCACCACCGCACACAATAGAATGCTGTTGACCGGCGTGCCGAAGCGCGCATGCAAGGTGCCAAAGAACGACTTGGGCAACACGCCGTCGCGCCCCATGGCATACAACAAGCGCGAGCCACTGGCCTGGGCCGACAGCCCCGAGGCGAACTGGCCGACGATCAGGCCAATCAGGAAGATCGACACAAACACGTCACCGCCGATATTGCGCGCAATTTCATACGCGGCCGAATCCACATTGGCGAATTCAAACGACGGATGAGCGATCTGCACGAAGTAGGACACCGCCACAAAAATCAGCCCGCCGATCAGGGTAATCAGCATGATCGCCCGTGGGATAGTGCGGCGCGGGTCGCGGGTTTCTTCGGTGAGGGTACTGACCGCGTCAAAGCCCAGGAATGAATAGCAGGCAATGGCCGCGCCACTCATGATCAGCGGCAGTTGCATCTGGCCGTTGAAGAACGGCGTGAGGGTCCACAGCGGCTGGCTGGGGTTGCCGCCGATGTAGTGGATGCACAGCGCAACAAACGCGATCAACACCAAAAATTGCACCAGCATCAGCAAGGCGTTGATGCCGTTGGCGAGCTTGAGCCCGACAATATTGATCGCGCTGGTGATGCCGATAAACGCCAGAACCCAGACCCACTGCGGCACCGCAGGAAACGCCGAATTGAGGTAGGCCGCGCCGATCAGCCAGATGGCCATGGGTAAAAACAGATAGTCGAGCAATACCGCCCAACCGGCGATAAAACCCAGCTTGGGGCTGATCGCCTTGCGCACATAACTGTAGGCGGAACCGGCAACTGGAAATGCCTGGGCCATACGCCCGTAACTCATGGCGGTAAAGAACATCGCCACCAGGGCGGCCAGGTAGGCGGCGGGCACCATGCCGGCGGTGGATTGCGCGAGGATGCCGAAGGTGCCGAGCACAATGATCGGCGTCATATAGGCAATGCCAAATAGCACCACCGACCCTAACGACAGGGTGCGTTGCAAACGAGCCATGAGCGATTCTCCGCTGATTTATTAGATTTATGGCAGAACTGAAATGGGTAACGCAGTGGTCATTTTTGTTAGGTGCAAACAGCGTTTGTGGCGAGTGGGCTCGCCACAGCAACCTGACGCCTCAACGCGATCAGGCTGTTGGAATCAACAACTCGCGCGTCCCATCGCTGCGCGTTATCACCTCACCCGGCAATTTCAAACGCTGGTCATCCAGGTAGCGGTAGTCCTTGCGAGCCGCCACCAGTTGGTCGAGATCCAGCTCGACGGTAAATTGCCCTTCCTCGCGCCCGGCCTCGAACAGCAAGGTGCCAAGCGGGTCGACCAACGCACTGCCACCGGCAAACAACAGGCCGCCATCGCCCTCTTCCACCCGGTTGACCATCAGCGCAAACGCCTGGTTTTCCTGGGCACGGGCCATGATCGCGGTGCGGTGCGTGGGGCCATACGGGTCCATGTTGCCGTTGGTGACGATCAGCAACTCGGCGCCCAACTGCGCCAGGGCGCGGGCGGTTTCCGGGAACTCGATGTCGTAGCAGATCAACAGGCCGACGCGCACACCGTTCCACAAGCAGGTGGCGTAGCGATCGCCCGGGGTGAACACGCCGCGATCCGAGGCCCACAAGTGGCTCTTGCGATAACGCAGGGCAATGCCGTCGGGCGTGATCAGCAAGGTGGTGTTGTAGAAGTGGCCGCCGTCGCGCTCGGCCATGCCGACGACCACGCTGATATTGCGTGCACGGGCAGCCTGGATAACGGCCTGCACGGTCGGGCCAGCCACCGGTTCGGCGATGTCGGCTACGGTCTCGGCCGACGGGAAGCCCATCAGGTGGGTTTCCGGGAAGACGATCAGTTGTGTATCAGCGGCGCAAGCAGCAATTGCCGCCAAGGCGCGCTCAAGGTTGTAAGCTGTGCCGTTATCACGGCCTGCCAACTGGGCAAATTCGACCTTCATGGGTATTCCTTGTTCTCACTCTGTGCCGCAGTATGCGCAGCCACACCCCGCCAGGGAATTACGCGGCAGGGGTAACCCGATAGGGGTAGATCAATGAGCATGTCGCTGCAAGACATCGCCTGGCACCGTTCGGTGGGGCAAATGATAGACGCCCTGGACCAGGCCAACTTCTGGACCCAACTGGTGCGGTTGCTCGACGCCTACGTGCCGTTCGACAGTTGGGTGGTGTTGCTCTTCAGCAGCGCGCATCGCCCGTTGGTGTTCGCCGAATGCCCGGGCGCCGATGGCACGCCGGACCGTCTGTTCCAGGATTACCTGAACGGCCTGTACCTGCTCGACCCCTTCTACATCGCCAGCCGCGAGCAGTCGCGCACCGGTCTGTTTCGCCTGGCTGAAGTGGCGCCGGAGCATTTCGAACTCACCGAGTATTACCAGCGTTACTTCCGCCTGAACGTGGTGGCCGATGAAATCCAGTTCAATTGCCAACTGCCGGACGGGCGTACCCTGTGCCTGTCCCTGGGTTCAAAGCAGCGTTTTGACCCGCAGCAAATCGCCTTGCTGTCGTTGATCCAACCCTGGGTATTGAGTCTGCTGCGCCAGCGTCTGCCCTTTGAACTCAACCAGGTCAGCGCACCGCAGCCGCCGGTGCAGAATGATGAGTGGGGCGCGCAACTGACCGCCCGTGAGCTGGATGTGGGCCGCTTGATGCTCAGCGGTTGCTCAAGCAAAGAAATCGCCCGTAAGCTGGAAATCTCTGTTGAAACCGTGAAAGTCCATAAGAAACACATGTACAGCAAGCTAGGGATCAAATCCCAGTCGGAGCTGTTCTCGATCTTTCTTCAGGCGCAAAACGCCTAGCCGATGAGTCCGAACCAAGGAAACCCGTATGAGCCTGTCGTTACTAAGCCGTTACGCCTTCTTTGCCGTGTGCGTCATTTTTACCCTCGCCAGCCTGCCCTTTATCGAACATGACTGGCTGTGGCCGATCACCGTGGTCACCGCCATTCTCAGCCTGATCGGGATTTTCGACCTGCTGCAAAACCCCCATGCGGTGCGCCGCAACTACCCGATCCTGGGCAATATCCGTTACCTGGTAGAAGCCATCCGCCCGGAAATCCGCCAGTACCTGCTGGAGTCCGACAGCGACGCCCTGCCCTTCTCCCGGGCCCAGCGCTCGCTGGTTTACTCGCGCGCCAAGAACGAAACCGCCGACAAACCCTTCGGCACCTTGATCGACGTATACCAGTCGGGTTTCGAATTTATCGGCCACTCCATGCGCCCCGCGCCGCTGAGTGACCCAAGCGCTTTTCGCGTGATGGTCGGCGGCCCGCAATGCAAGCAGCCGTACTCGGCGTCGGTGTTCAACATCTCGGCCATGAGCTTCGGGTCCCTGAGCGCCAACGCTATTCGCGCGTTGAACCAGGGCGCCAAGCTCGGCAACTTCGCCCATGACACCGGCGAAGGCAGCATCAGCCCCTACCACCGCGAAAACGGCGGCGACCTGACCTGGGAACTGGGCAGCGGCTACTTCGGCTGCCGCACCAGCGACGGCCGCTTCGACCCGGAACGCTTCGCCGTACAAGCGCAAAACCCGCAAGTGCGCATGATCGAAATCAAGATGAGCCAAGGCGCCAAACCCGGCCATGGCGGGATCCTGCCCAAGCACAAAGTCACCCAGGAAATCGCCGACACCCGCGGCATTCTGATGGGCGAGGACTGCGTCTCGCCGTCGCGCCACAGTGCCTTTTCCACGCCGATTGAAATGATGCAGTTCATCGCCCAGTTGCGTGAACTGTCCGGCGGCAAGCCGGTGGGTTTCAAGTTCTGCCTGGGCCACCCGTGGGAGTTCATGGGGATTGCCAAGGCCATGCTGGAAACCGGCATTCTCCCGGACTTTATCGTGGTCGACGGCAAGGAAGGTGGCACCGGCGCCGCGCCCGTGGAGTTCACCGACCATATCGGCGTGCCGCTGCGTGAAGGCCTGCTGTTTGTGCACAACACCCTGGTCGGCCTGAACCTGCGCGACAAGATCAAACTCGGCGCCAGCGGCAAGATCGTCAGTGCATTCGACATCGCCAGCGTCCTGGCCATCGGCGCCGACTGGGCCAACTCCGCACGCGGCTTCATGTTCGCCATCGGCTGTATCCAGTCGCAAAGCTGCCATACCAACAAATGCCCGACCGGCGTCGCCACCCAGGACCCCTTGCGCCAGCGCGCCCTGGTGGTGCCGGACAAGGCCCAACGCGTGTTCAACTTCCACCGCAACACCCTCAAGGCCCTGGCGGAAATGCTCGCGGCGGCCGGCCTGGACCATCCGGCGCAGCTGTCGGCCAAGCATTTGGTGCGCCGCATGTCCGCGACTGAAATCAAACTGTTCTCGCAGCTGCATGTGTTCCTCAAGCCGGGTGAATTGCTCACGGGTGAAGTGAACGGCGAGTTCTATTCGCGCATGTGGCAGATGGCGCGGGCGGACAGTTTTGAGGCCAATGACGTCGCGGCTGCCTGATCGGCAAACAACCCTCTGTGCGCTGAACCGGACCACCGACGGCATCGTTGAAACAAGGAGATTCATCATGCCGTTATTGGACTTCACCGCCATCGCCGCGCAACTGCCTGACAGCTGGAAATCCGCGCGCCTCGGCCAGGTCGGCGCGGCGCGGATCAAAGTGCTGCGCATGGATGAACAGGCCTACGAAGAAGAAACCCACACTTACAACGAAGGGCTGCTGGTGGTCAGCGGCCAGTTGCGCCTGAGCATCGGCCATCACGAAATACGCGTGGGTGCCGGCCAGATGTACCTCGTGGAAGCCGGCACCGCGCATGCCGTACTTGCCGGTAGCCACGGCACCTTGGTGGTCATTGATGTCTAGAGACATTCAGTAATACCCAGCCTTTGCAATTGCTTACAAATACCGCCAACCTGCGCCCGCCCGACGTGCGGCGTGCGACAACCTGCTCGCACGCCGGTCATTACTAAACTATTTGTTCAAGAGCCCGCTGCCATGCTGAACGGACGCGACCCGCGCATCGATTTTTTTCGGGGCCTGGCGTTGATCTTCATATTCTGGGATCACGTCCCCCACAATCCTCTCGGCCAGATTACCCTGCGCAATATCGGCTTCAGCGACGCAGCTGAAGTGTTCGTGTTTCTGGCCGGCTACGCCTCGGTGCTGGCCTACGGCAAGGTCCTGCAGCGCGAAGGTTACTGGATGGCCAGCCTGAAGATCCTGCGGCGCACGTGGGTGTTGTACGTGGTGCACATCTTCCTGCTCGCGATGTTGATGGGCATTGTGTTCTTCGCCAACAACCATGTAGAAACCCGCGACCTGGTCGAGGAGATGGGCCTGACCCACTTCGTGACGCACCCGCAGCAAGCGTTGGTGGATGAATTGCTGCTGCGCTTCAAGCCGAACCTGATGGACCCGTTGCCGCTGTATATCGTGTTGCTCGCCGGCCTGCCGCTGGTGCTGCCCTCGCTGCTGCGTCACACCTGGGCGGTGGTCGCGGTGTCGCTGGCGGTCTACCTGCTGGCGCCGCATCTGGGCTGGAACCTGGCAGCGATTGCCGACGGTGTGTGGTACTTCAACCCCGTGACCTGGCAGTTGCTGTTCGTGCTGGGCGGCGCGGCGGCCATTTACGCGCAACGCCCACGGCCACAGGACAACCGGCCGCTGCTGCGTCAGCCATTGTTTGTGGCGGCGGCGGCCTATGTGCTGGTCGCCGGCGTCATCACGATCGGCTGGCGCTGGCCCGACATACACGATGCGCTGATGCCGTCAGCCTTGAGCGACCTGCTGTATCCGATCAGCAAGACCGACCTGTCACCCGTGCGTCTGCTGCACTTCCTGGCCCTGGCCTACGTCACCGCCAAACTGTTGCCGGGGCGCGCCTGGACGCAAAACTGGCTGGCACAGCAGACCTGCCGGATGGGACGTTACTCGCTGGAAGTATTCTGCCTGGGCGTACTGTTGGCACCGTTGGCGGACATGATCAACGCCCTGGCTGGCGATGCCTTTGCCGTGCAGATTTTCACCGCGCTGATGGGGGCTGCACTGATGGCCGCGCTGGGGGCCTGGCTGGCGTTCAACAAACGCCTGAGCCAAGCGCCCCACGGGGCTACCGCCTGAAAAACAAAAAGCCCCGATCAAGGGGCTTTTTGTTAAGTGGCTTTCTGTTAAGTAGCTTTCTGTTAAGTGGCTATTGATTGAGTGCTCAGCGGTCAGGCTTGGGCACGCACCCCGGCATTGCTCGGCTGCAACTTGAACACGTAGAACAGCACCGTCAGCAGCACCAGGAATACCGGGCCCACGTACAGCGCAACCCGAGTGTCCGGGAAGTACGCCATCAGCCCCACCACCAGCACCAGGAATGCCAGTGCCAGGTACGAACTGACCGGGTACAGCCACATGCGATATTTCAGCGCTTTCTGTTCGGCCGGGCTCAGGCTCTTACGGAATTTGAGCTGGGCCAGCAGGATCATCAGCCAGGTCCAGATCGCGCCGAAGGTGGCGATGGAGGTCACCCACACAAAGACTTTTTCCGGAACCATGTAGTTGAGCAGCACGCCCAGCAACAGCACGAAGATCGACAGCAGCAGCGCCTTGCGCGGCACGCCGTTGCTTGAGGTGGTGGCGAACGTGGCCGGGGCCTGGCCGTTCTGCGCCAGGCTGTAGAGCATGCGCCCGGTGCTGAAAATGCCGCCGTTGCACGACGACAGCGCGGCAGTAATCACCACGAAGTTGATGATGCCGGCGGCGGTCTTGATGCCCAGGCGCTCGAAGGTCATCACGAACGGGCTGCCCTGGGTGCCGATTTCGTTCCATGGGTAGATCGACAGAATCACGAACAGCGCGCCCACGTAGAACAGCAGGATGCGCCAGAACACCGAGCCGATGGCACTGGGGATGGTCTTCTGCGGGTTCTTCGCTTCACCGGCGGTGAGGCCGATCATTTCCACGCCCAGGTACGCGAACATCACCATCTGCAGCGACATCAACACGCCTTGCACGCCGTTGGGCATAAAGCCGCCGTGGGCCCACAGGTTGGAGATACCCAGCGCCACCCCGTCGTTGCCGAAGCCGAACGCGATGATGCCGACGCCACCGATGACCATGGCAATGATCGTGACGATCTTGATCAGCGCGAACCAGAATTCGAACTCACCGAAGGCCTTGACCGCAATCAGGTTGATGGTGCCCATGCTGATCAGCGCCGCCAGGGCCCAGATCCAGCGCGGGGTGTCGGGGAACCACACGCCCATGTAGACGGCGACGGCGGTAATTTCCGCGACGCAGGTGACCAACCACAGGAACCAGTAATTCCAGCCGGTGAGGAAGCCTGCCAACGGGCCGAGGTAATCCTGGGCATAGCGGCTGAACGAACCGGCGACGGGGTTGTGCACCGCCATTTCGCCGAGCGCACGCATGATCACCAGAATGGCCAGGCCGCCGATGATGTAGGACAGCATGATCGCTGGCCCGGCCATTTCAATGGCCTTGGCCGAACCCAGGAACAGGCCGACACCGATACAGGCACCAAGGGCCATCAGGCGAATATGCCGTTCACCGAGTTCGCGTTTGAGCGGGCCGCCTTGAGCGGTCTCGCCATGGGGCAGTGGGTTGCCGACTGGCATAAGGGTACAACCTCATTTTGTTATTGGTTTGTCCGTCGAGTTTCCAGGGGCTGGCCGGTAAGCCTGCGCCCTGGTCGAAACCGGGCCGCCTCATGGACGGGCCCTTCTTGCCAGGCAAGATCAGCGGGGCATGCAGTATAAAAAGCTCGGACCAGGGTCTTTCACTATAAAAACCATCTAATTTAGGGGATGCGCCGGTCAACAGGGCATTTTACAGGAGCATATGACCTGCAACGGGCGACAAAACGTCGCGGCGCGCCTCCCTGGAAAATGCCTTTATGCGGCGAGCGGGCCCGCCCTGCACACCAACGCGGCTGACCACAACACGCGCGCGTGCCACCGACACACAAATCCCTCACACCCCGCCCCCAGCGACTAAGCTTCAGGCAAGTCCGATCAATCTGCGTTAAGGATCAATCGACTATGGGCGCACTGTGGCAAACCGAATCGAGCAAGGCTGCGAAACTACACGGCAGTTCGGACCCAGCGCCTTTACCCAAAAATAAACCCAGGCCGCGCTATGTACGGCGCCTGTTCGGGTTGATCGGGTTGATGGCGCTGATTGCCCTGGGGTTTGCCGCCGCCAAAGAGATGCGCACCTCGCGCCTGCAGGCCCAGCAACTCAGCCGCCTGGCCCACGACCTCACCTATCAACTGCAGCCCGGCCCCAGCACGGCCATGGTTTATCCGGGCGCGGGCCCATTCGACCGGCGCCTGGGTTACAGCGACCTCAACACCTTCCTGCCGCGCCTGCTCAAGCGCGGGTATGTGATCCAGTCCCAGGTGCAGTTTTCCCCCGCGCTGATGAATTACGCCGAGCACGGCCTGTTCGTGCCTTACCCGGAAAAAATCCAGGCCGGCCTGACCCTCACCGACTGCCGCGCCTTGCCCCTTTACCAGTTCGAGTACCCACAGCAGTTGTACTCAAGTTTTGCCGCGATCCCGCCGTTGGTGGTCAACAGCCTGTTGTTCATCGAGAACCGCGACCTGCTCGACCCGGCACAGCCGCAGGCCAACCCGGCGGTGGACTGGCCGCGCTTTGCCAAGGCGGCCTGGTCACAAGCCGCGCGGGTACTGCACCTGCCCGGCCAGAGTGCCGGCGGCAGTACGTTAGCGACCCAGCTGGAAAAATACCGGCACTCGCCCGACGGCCTGACCTTGTCCGGCAGCGAGAAGCTGCGCCAGATGTTTTCCGCCGGCGTGCGGGCTTATCAGGCCGGGCCGGACACGTTGGTCGCGCGCCAGAACATCGTGCGCGACTACCTCAACAGCGTGCCGCTGTCCGCCGTGCCCGGGCATGGTGAAGTGCATGGCCTGGCTGAGGGGTTGCGCGTGTGGTACGGCGCCGACTTCAAGCAAGTCAATCAGGCCCTGAGCGGCAGCGAAACGGATGCGCCCCACCTGGCGCAACGTGGCCTGGCCCTGCGTCAGGTGTTGTCGCTGATGATCGCCCAGCGCCGCCCTTCGCATTACCTGGCCAATGGTCGCGCGGAGCTTGCCCAACTCACCGACAGCCATTTGCGCTTGTTGGGGCAGAGCGCGGTAATCGACTCGGCACTGCTCAACGCGGCCCTCGCCTCGCACGTCACGTATCGTGACTGGCAGCAACAGCCGACGCTCCAACCCATCGATACCAACAAAGGCATCAGCGTGGCCCGCAGCCGCGTCGCCGCCCTGCTTAACCGGCCGCTGTACGACCTCGACCGCCTGGACCTTTCGGCCACCAGCACCTTGCAAGCCGAGTTGCAAACTCAAGCCACCGACTACCTCAAGCAGCTGGCCGACCCTGTCTTCGCGGGCAGCATGGGCCTGCTCGGCGAGCGCCTGCTCACGCCCGCCAGCACGCCGCAAGTGCGCTACAGCTTCACCCTGTTCGAATTGACGCCGGATGGCTCGCGGGTGCGCGTGCAAACCGACAATACCGACCAACCCTTCGACATCAATGAAGGCAGCAAACTGGAACTGGGCTCCACGGCCAAATTGCGCGTGCTCACCACTTACCTGCAGATCATCAGCGAACTGCATGACCGCTATGGCACGCAAACGCCGGCCGCACTGAAAAAAGTCGACATCGCCGACCAGGACCGCATCAGCCGTTGGGCCGTCGACTACCTGATTCAGACGCCGGATAAATCCCTTGCCCACCTGCTCGATGCCGCCCTCGACCGCACGTATTCGGCCAGCCCCAACGAAGGTTTTTTTACCGGCGGCGGCCTGCATCACTTCCACAACTTTCGCAATGAAGACAACGGCCGCAGCCCGTCGCTGCGTGACGCGCTGCGCGAGTCGATCAACCTGCCGTTCATTCGCCTGATGCGTGACCTTGAGCGTTACGTCACCTATGCCGGCCCCAATAACAGCGCGCAGTTGCTCAAGGATGACGACGACCCACGTCGCCAGGAGTACCTGGCCAAATTTGCTGACCGCGAAGGCACCACCTTCCTGCTCAAGTTCTGGAAGAAGTACCAGAAAAAAGACACCCAGGCGCGCCTGGAAACCTTTCTCGACGGCCTGCACCCCACGGCTATCCGCCTGGCCGCCGTCCACCGCTACCTGTTTCCCGAAGCCAACCAGGACACCTTCAACCGCTTTGTGCGCTCACACCTGGTGAGCGCCAAAACCAGCGAAAAACTCACCGACGAGCGTTTGCAGCGCCTCTACAAAGACTACGGCCCCGGCACCTATGATTTGCCCGACCAGGGCTACATCGCCAAGGTGCACCCGCTGGACCTGTGGTTACTCGGCTACCTGCTCAACCACGCCGACGCGTCCTTGACCGAGGTGGTCAAGGCCAGCCAGTTCGAGCGCCAGGAGGTGTACAGCTGGCTGTTCAAGAGCCGCCATCAACGTGCGCGCGACAGCCGCATCCGCACCATGCTGGAGATCGAAGCCTTTCTGGATATTCATCAGCGTTGGCAGGCGGTGGGCTACCCCTTCGACCATCTGGTGCCCTCGCTCGCCACCGCGATTGGCAGCTCTGGCGATCGCCCCGCCGCGCTCGCTGAACTGATGGGCATCATCCTTAACGACGGCGTGCGCGGCAAAGTGCTGCGCATCGACAGCCTGCATTTTGCCGCCGACACCCCCTATGAAACCCGCGTGGTCAACAACCCTGAGCCAGGCAAACGGGTGATGCCGTCCGAGGTTGCCACCGCGTTGCGCGGGGCGTTGTCGCAAGTCGTGGATGCAGGCACGGCCAAGCGTGTGTCGGGCAGTTTCAAATTGGCCGACGGCACGCCGCTGGCCATGGGCGGCAAAACCGGCACCGGGGACAACCGCATCGAAGCAATCGGCGCCGGTGGGCGGGTGATCAGTTCCAAAGCGATCAACCGCACCGCGACCTTTGTGTTCTATATCGGTGATCGGCACTTCGGCACGCTGACGGCGTTTGTACCGGGCAGCTCAGCGCAAAACTTCAAATTCACCTCCGCGCTGCCGGTGCAGGTACTCAAGGGCATGGCGCCGATTTTGCTGCCGTACCTGCAGCCGGGCAGCCAAACCCTGTGTCGATAGGCCGCTTTCGCGCACAGGCTGTCGGTGTCATGGCACGCCCATCACCAGCACGCCAGTGCCGGTGACGGCACCTGGGGTTGGCAGCGATCCCGCTCGCCGCACCAGCGTAAACGTCACATCGTCGCCGCCCGTGCTGTTGGTGATGTTGGTTCGGAACGCGCCACCGACTTGAACCGCTGCGCCGTTGCGCAGCATTGCGGTGCCCACGTCCGGGTTGGTCATCACGAGCAGGCGCGGGTCGAACGACGACGGGGTGCCTTTGTAGGTGATGGTGATCGGGGTGGTAATCCCACCGTCCGGGCAGGAGTACGTGAGCCTGCGGTCGCTGCGGACGGTGGTGGTCAACGGATCGGTGCCGATTGCCCTTTGGTTCACCGTACCGAAGTTGATCTCGATCGGGTTGTTATTGTTGATCGTGCACGTTGACGGGGTGAGGCCGAAGTTATTCGCGGCGGAGTACGTCAGTATGAGCCGCGTATTCGTCAGGTTGTAATTATTGGTCTGGCGCAGATTTAACGTACCCAATACGTCCCCTACTCGAATGTCGATCGGGTTGCTCGGATCGTTGCGTAACAAAATATAGGGGGTTGCATCGATGGGGTATCCAACCCCGTTGTTGGGCATGCTCGCCAGCCGAATATCAAACGGAACCGGGGTGTTATAGAAACTCCCGTTAATGCGTAGGCCGGTACCCTGATGGGTGAATTTCGGGCCGGGTGCCCAAGGAGTTCCGGCTTGCACCGCGGTTCCCCAATAGTCGGTAAAGTGAGGGGAGCCTGGCTGTCCGAGAGAGAATCGACAGTGCAGCGACGCCCCCTCCAGGATCAGCCGAGTTCTGTCCGAACCCACGCGGACCGTAACGGGCACATGCAGGTTTATCGTTTGGCCGTGACCGACGTATTGCCACCCTCCGCCATTCACACGGCAATCAGCGGCGTGCGCGTTCGTCGTGATACCTATCAGGCCAAGAAGCATCACGGCTACATAGCATCGTTTCATTTATGGCACTCCCATCACGAGCACACCGCTGCCAGTGACGGCCCCCGTGGTCGGCAGCGACCCCGCTCGCCGAACCAGAGCAAACGTCACATCGTCGCCGCCGGTGCTGTTGTTAATATTGGTGCGGAACGCGCCACCGACTTGAACCGCTGCGCCGTTGCGCAGCATTGCGGTGCCCACGTCCGGGTTGGTCATCAC